>JAEEGH010026558.1_pt1 | contig 11526 bp, 9 predicted proteins | sample 9134181 | NCBI WGS metagenome assembly JAEEGH01 (sample SAMN16246544, study PRJNA631951) | gut metagenome | biome: gut microbiome; feature: rumen; material: DP-attached | host: Bos | place: Iran: Karaj | collected 2018-10 | reverse complement strand
GTTTTTATAGAAGAAACGGATCCTAACACATCTTGTGAAATATTCATTCCAAACCAAAAATTACTACTTGCCTTAAAATTTTCATAAACCTTATCAAAAGCATCTGTAGTCCTGTTATTCTCACCTGTTATAAGCCTCAAAATAAGTACTGCAAGTTTACCTTCACTTGTAGTAACAATGTATGCTCCTATACCAATAATTATTAAAAACAAAAAGATACACAAAAACACATTTTTTTTAAGAAAAATAAAAAAGTAAAAACCTAAAACAATTATTAAACCAGCAAGAGATACTGAACAAAGAATTGTTATTAACAGAAGAATTTTTTCCCAAGTTTTACAATAATTATAGCGTGCAACAAAAACTAAAGAACATACAGTTCCTAAAGCACCAGGTTCATTGAAAATGCTACATAGTCTTAACGACAAACCATTTTTATATATTGCAAAAATGAACCATTTTATATAGAGAGCATTAGGTTGAGATTGTATTGCATAATAAGGAACTTCTTTAAACCCCAAATTAATGTGTAAAATATAACATAAATAAAATAAGACTGAAATTAAATTACATATTTGAATTATCCAATAAAAACAATTAAAGATTTTTGATTTGTAAACAGAAGGAAAAAACACAAATAGAAAACAAATAATAAAAGTAAAGAAAAATTGTGGATAAGAAGATAAAGAAGAAAATCTCAATAAATGAAAAAAAAGATTTATAAATGGTAATATGATAAGACAAAAATTCTTTTTAATATATGGGTTATAATAAATAGCATAAATAATTCCCAATAAAAAACTTAGTAATAAAGGAATATTCATAGCCAATGCAAACAGTGGCATATAACCATTTGCAAAAGCTAACCAACATGTTTTGATTGCGTAAAGAGCATAAGATAAAATAAGTATTGAGATTAGACTTAATGTAGATTTCTTAATAGTATGCACTTTTTTACTCAGCAGTTTTAGCTAACTCCATCTATCATATTTTTAAATAATTTCATTAAATCACAAACTATAAAATCTTTTTTTATATTATTCTAATCCCTCCCCATCAAATCGCGGGTATAGATTTTTTCTGAAACATCAGCGAGTTCCTGTGCATTTCTGTTCGCAATAATCACATCGCACTCGGCTTTGAAGGTAGCTAAATCGCGTTCAACGCGGCTGTTAAAGAAGCTTTCTTCCTGCAGAGTTGGCTCGTAAACCACAACTTCAATTCCCTTTGCCTTGATGCGCTTCATAACGCCCTGGATGGCAGAGGCGCGGAAGTTGTCGGAATTGCTCTTCATGGTAAGGCGGTAGATGCCCACGCATTTTGGATTGCGGTCGATTATCATCTGGGCAATGTGGTCTTTACGGGTGGTATTTGACTGAACGATTGCGCTTATAAGATTCTGTGGAACATCGTTGTAATTTGCAAGCAGCTGCTTTGTATCTTTTGGAAGGCAGTAGCCGCCGTAACCAAAAGAAGGATTATTGTAAAAATCACCGATTCGAGGGTCAAGGGAAACTCCCTGAATAATGCTTTTTGTATCAAGCCCTTTAATTTCGGCATAGGTGTCAAGCTCATTAAAATAACTTACTCGAAGGGCCAGATATGTGTTGGCAAAAAGCTTAACTGCCTCTGCTTCTGTAAAGCCCATGTAAAGGGTTGGAATATTTTCTTTTACTGCCCCTTCCTGCAAAAGTTTTGCAAAAGTCTGGGCGGCATCTACCAGGCGGGGGTCATCCAGATCTGTACCAACGACAATGCGACTTGGGTAAAGATTATCGTAAAGGGCCTTGCTTTCGCGCAAAAACTCAGGGGCAAAAATGATATTCTTTGTATTGTATTTTTCGCGCACTGATTTTGTATAGCCAACCGGAATGGTAGATTTAATTACCATAATGGCATTGGGATTTACCTTAAGCACCAGCTCAATTACCTGTTCAACAAAGCGGGTATCGAAAAAGTTGAGTTTTGGGTCATAATTTGTTGGAGTTGCTATGATGACCAGGTCTGCATCTTTATAGGCAGCTTCTCCGTCTGTGGTGGCCTTAAGATGAAGGTCCCTGTGGGCAAGAAAATCTTCTATTTCATTATCCTGAATAGGAGATTTTTTAGAATTGATTAAATCAACCTTTTCTTTTACTACATCGACTGCTACAACTTCGTTGTGCTGAGAAAGAAGGGTTGCTAAAGACAAGCCAACATAACCGGTTCCGGCAACTGCAATTTTGTTAATTTTCATAGTCCAAATCTGATTACTGTATAATTTTGATTAAGGTTTCCAGGTTAAAAGAAACCCCGTCAGCGGAGCATTTCCGTTGAATGGAAAAAGCGAGGCATAGAAAGATGTTTATGCTGCATGCCGCCGAAACAAGCTATACCCCAAAACATCCGCTGAACACTGCATCATCGCAGTATCTTTAATTCTACTGTTGATAGGGTAAAAATGCAATCGGGGGGAATTTAATAGGCATTAAAGTCTAAATATGGTACAATAAATGGACTGGAGGCTTATATGATAACAGATGTACAGGAATGCATAAAACCTATTTCTTACATAAAAAGTAATGCAGCAGATATGATGAATTTTGTAAATGAAAAAAAAGAACCTCTTATAATTACTCAAAATGGAGAATCGCGTGCAGTTTTGATTGATGTAGAATCATATCAGGAAATGAAGAATGCTTTCAGCATGTTAAAATTAATCCAGTTCTCGCAAGTTGATGTAAAAGCCGGTAAATCAAAAAAAGCAGAAGATGTTTTTTCGGACTTAAGAAGGAAGTACAATCTTGGAAATTAAAGAAATTATCATTTCACAATTTGCACAAGATGATTTAAATGAAATAACTGATTATTATTTTTCAAAAAGTCCGTCTTATGTTAATAAAATAATCACAGAGTTTGAAGAAAATGTTATGTCTCTTAGACAGTTCCCTAAAAGCGGGAGAATTGTTTCCGAGCTTGAAAAACAAGGCATTGAAGAATACAGAGAATTAATTCAGGATAAGTATAGAATCATCTATGAAATTTCTGACGATATAATAATTGTTCATACAATTATTGACGGACGAAGAAATTTTGAGGACCTGATTATTTCAAAACTTTCGCGCTATTACAGGGCCAAATGACATTCCCTTTAAAAACATGCTATAATTTTTTATGGACTTTTACATCATACAGGTGGCTACCGGCCAGGAAAAGGCCTTTATTCAAAATGTAGAAAAACTTGAGCCAGAACTTTTTAAGCGACACAACTTTATTTACCTTACCCGGGAACTGACTATAAGGCGCCAGGGTAAATGGCTAAAAGAAGAACTTCCTGTATTTCCTTCCTATATAATTCTTCAGACAAACAATTTTGTAGACAGCAATACAGTAAATGAACTTAAGAAAATCCCTGATTTTTACCACTTTTTAAATACAAACACTGATATTACTGCCCTTAGCGGTCAGGATCTTTTTATTATTCAGCATTTTTTAGGACTTGGACCAAAAATTGGACCTTCTCTTGTGTGCTTTGATCAGAATGACAGAATCTGCGTAATAGAAGGCCCCCTTAAAGGTATTGAAGGGCAGATTATAAAGGTGGACAGGCGCAAGCAGAGGGCAAAAATTGCGGTAGACTTTGGCGGCACCGTCCACACTATGGATTTAAGCTTTGAAGATATAAGTAAGGAAGAGTAATCACCGAAAGTACAAAGTCAGACAAATACACACCGAAAGTACTCCCGCGGGAACCGTCTTTATGCTCCGCCGAGAAGCCTCGACGTTCGCAGAGCTCACTCTGTGTTTTAATTACAGAAAGAATCGGCCTTATCGGCTTCAACGCTGCGCAAAAGCCGAACCCCGCTCGCGTACTTTCAGATGCAATCTAACTGCCGGACGTACTTTCTACTCCACAACTTCTTCTTCAGTCATTTTTCGCTGTTCAATTAATTTTACAGCAGTTTCAAGGTCACGTTCAGCTCTTTCATTATTTCTCAAACAAATCATCCAATGTAATGACTGTATATTTCTCATTTCCGGCAATTTTCTTTTCTACACCACTTGTAATTCCGGTTTTTGAAAAAATCATAAAATACTTGTTTGCCCGATTAATGCAAAGAGCAGAATCTTCAAGATCTTTAAATTGCTTCTCATCAAATTTTTGGAAAGTGTATTTACATTCACAGAAAAGAGCATTGCCATCATCTATTGCTAAAAGATCGATTTCTTCCTGTTTCTTCAGCACAGGATTATTACCCCACCAGCGACCAAGATTTTCTGCAAAGAATGGCATTTTTCCATTGAAGAAGAGATCTTTTAAATATGTTTCACAAATACCTTCAAAACGATGTCCTATAAAAGTAGACAATCTCTCTTTAGTTAGTTCCCTTTCGTAAAAGAGTTCCGGTGATATAAGTCCATTCAGCATGTTCTGCTTTTTATATATAAACATAAAATAAAACGAAAAATAATTATCGCAGATTGAATAGAGCGTATTTCGGCTGTTCTGTTTTTCTCCACATGGAATCTCTTTTTTTATAAAACCAAGATTACACAAAACATTCAGATATTTCGCAACTTTAGCAGGTTCCTCACTTACCTTGTCTTTTATTATAGTAAAGGTCGAAGCACCGGCATTTATTGCAAGCATAATGTTTTTGTAAAAATACGTTTCCTTAAGTTCCATTCTCAGCAGAGTTTCAATCTCATTAAATAGAACACCTGTAGTTGAAAGACAGTTGGTTATCACATTTTCTTTAATTGAGAGTTTGTCATCAAAAAGAGAAAGATATAAAGGAATACCACCGACGATTGAATACGCTGTTATAACTTCTTCATTACTGTAATTTGGAAAAAAAGCCTTTGCCTCTTTATATGTAAATGGCAAAAGTTTTAATTCAGCGGTTTTACGGCCATAGAGAGGTTTAGAAGAATTATCGATTATTTCTTCGATCACTGAAACTTCGGAACCGCAGAGTATCAAAAAAATATTCTTCTTTTTTAGGATTGTATCTATTGCAATTTGAAGTCCCGAATCATACGCCGCATTTGAATTGTAAAGATAAGTAAACTCGTCAATTATTAGAACAAGGCGTTCCGAAAGCTCCACATTTTTCAGATAGGAATAAACATCACTCCATTTTTCAAAAGATTTCAAAAAGTCACCGGCGTTCAAAATCTTATTCAGTTCCTCGCAAAAATTCTGAACATTTGTTTTTTCAGAAGATTTGTCGCCCATAAAATAAACTGTGTTTTTTTCGTGTAGTTTTGCAAAATGTCCAAGCAGATACGATTTTCCAACACGGCGGCGCCCATGCATAATCATCATTTCAAATTTTGAAGAATTATAAAGTTTTTCCAAAAGTGCAAGTTCTTTTGTTCTGCCAACAAAAAAATCGTCTGCTTGATTCATTATTTACTCCATAGTTATTTACTCTAGAGTAAATAATATAGCTAATTAAATGTTTTTTCAATAAGTACTCCCGCGGGAACTTTCTGCAGAAGAATTAAACTCAGAAAGTACGCGAGCAAGGTTCGGCTTTTGCGGAGCGTTGAAGCCGATAATGCAGATTCTTTCTGTAATGAAAACACAGAGTGAGCTTTGCGAACGACGAGGCTTCTCGGCGGAGCATAAAGCCGGTTCTTGCGGGAGTACTTTCGGATTTTTACTTTCTACTCCACCTTCTTTACCTTCATGCTTTTGCTCCAGGTTTTATCGGCAGCAGTCAACCTTCCGGTAACTTTTACCATCTGGCCGTCCAGCTTGCGAAGCTTTCTTTTTAAGCTGCATCTTTTTACCACAAGGGTAAAAGTTACTGCAGATTTAGAATCCGGATTTTCTTTAAGCACAAAGTTCTTCTTGTTTACCGAAAGAAGCCCTGTAACAGTAATTTCTGAACCAACCGCTTCTTCTGTAAGATAAGAATGATTGGCTGGCTCAATAACAGCGTTTGTCTTTTCAGAAAATACTTCCTGGGCAAAAAGGCCGGAACAGAGAAGAAGAAAAAGTGCTGCTAAAGTAATTAATTTTTTCATTTTTTATCCTTAGTTAGAAGTTCCCCACCAGTTTTTAATAAGTTTTGTCCAGTTTGAACAATCCTTACCAAAGGCAAGATCATTCTGGTACCAGTCAGCAAATCTCTGTTTAAGATAGTATCTGCCATCTTTATCCTGTTCGCTTACCCAGCAGGAACAATTGATTGTAAGACCGGCACCTAAATCACTGCTGCTTCCAAGAACATCACTGTAAGAAACTTCTTTTCCAATTTTGTAGTAAGTTGGCTGATTATATCCATCACGCCAGCAGGCAACAATTGCAGAAGAAAGAGCAGAAGTAACCGCATATGTTTTTTCATACAGTTCAGGCCAGGAATATTCCGAATCCTCCGGATAGTTTTGGCGCATATACTCGCACATAGCACCCAAATCTTTTAGACAGCCAAATGTTCCGTCATAATAAATTGGGTCTCCGTAATATGCAGTCCACCATTTAAGGGCAAAGCGTCTGCTTACATTAGTCAGCTCTACATCTTCAGAAGCCTTAGTACCATTATGATAATAATTACCATCACCTTCGAGACTATAGATATATCCTTCAGAATCTGCTTTTAATCTTGTTTCTTCCCCATCATCATTGTTAATAAGATAAGCAAGATCATTTACAGCATTTTCTACTGCCTTAATTTTTGAAAGGTCTAAAAAAGAAAGGGTGCTCAACTGTGTATTATAAAGAGATTTGTATAAATCGAAAGCATCAGCAAGTTCCGGATTATTCTGTAAGTAATAATTCCATCTGTTTTCGCTCCATTCATAATTGCTTTTGTAAGTTTTTACAAGGTTACAGCCAACCTCTTCAACAGTGGCACCTTTTGTAAGAGAACTTACAAAAGAAATATAATCAAAACCGTTTCCAGGAACATTGTTTGGAGAGCCTACATAATAATCTGCATAGTCATGTAATTCATAAGCTTCTTCCAGAGAACCGCCAAGACAAACATCTTCCATAATTAAAGAAACTTTTTTACCGTCTCCAAATCCGCCTCCATACAGAGCTTTTGAAACATCAGAAGTTTTTAAGAAACCATTACCACCACTAGTTTCATCCCAGCACATTGAACGGCGGCCAAAAGAAGGTCTTTCTGAACTTGCAGCAGCACGTGGTCCACCACCATGATCAGAGAACTGAAGAATAATTTTATCGGCAGAATAATTTGATAGTGCCCAGCTTAAGAATTCTCTCAGGGTTTCCTTACTGGCCATGTTTACTTCGCCATCTTTAATCCATTTTACTGTAGCGGTAAGATCTATTGTTGAAGAAGAAAGCATACAGGCTTCATAATAAATTCCGCCATTTTCTGCATATAAACCTTCGTATTCACCATTACCATATATTTGTGGACCTTTATCTGGACCTAACTCAAGAAGCCTTGTAGCAGATTTGTTTGTATTATATTGACCAGGAAAATAATCAAAGAAAGAAGTATCGCCGTCATCATTACCAGATTTAAAATCCCAGCCATCCCATAAGGCAATAACTCTTACAGAAGCATCGTCAGGTAATTTTGCCAGTCCGTTTTCTGCTTCGTTTAAGTCTAAATAAAGAGGGTCATTAAGATTATTGTCTCCATCCATATACATAAGCATGAGCCACTCTGTATGATTAGTCCATTCAGGATCCAGCCTAACAGTTAATTCTTTATCTACAATATTAGAGTTATCAACATCTTCCAGAGTTGAAAGTCTTTTTATTGTAAATATATAGTCGTTATTATCTGGAGGGAAAATCTCAAGACAACCATCATCAAATTCATTGTAAGAATATCCAGGATTCAATCTTGTGGCAGGATCTATCAATTCATATTCATATTCAGAATTAGCTAAGTAGTCCCAGGTAACAAGAAAAGATTTTGTAGAATTCTGTTTTACAGCAAGATTTGTTACATTTACAGAAGAATATTTTGCAACCAGAGTAACATCTGAATAAATTGGATGATTATATTGATAGTTTATCCCTGCATCTTCAGTTTTTTCGTATACAAAAGAATTCAGGCTTACCTGACCTTTATATTCTGGTTTAATAACAAAAGCTGGAATTTCTTTAATAACAGAACCTTCAGAAACTTTCAGGGTATAAGTAGAAGCACCGGATGTTTCTTCTACAGCATAATCCCCCAGCTTAAAAGTAACTGTGTAGGTATTTACATTCGGCTTACAGGAAACAAATAAAGCTGATAAAAGCAGCAGGCTGCTTAGCAAAACAAGTTTACACTTTGACATAAAAAATCTCCTTAAATTTTTAAAAGATATTTTTAAATGAATATTTTAAGAAAAATTATAACAATTCTTTATATTCTGTTCCACTACGGAGGGGATAAGTAGGGGATTTCCCCTAGTTATTTAAGTTTTTTTTCTAAATTTTTACAGTTAATTTTTGTGCAGGAATTCTGTCTTGCCTTAGAATTTAAAAAAACTATTGATTGTGGAAAATCAGGAGGTTTCACAATGATTAAAAATGTTCAAAAAAAAGTATTTTTGACACTGGTTACGGCCCTGCTCTTTTTGACCGGCTGTAATAGCAATTTTGATGTAAGTGTGGACGGCGAAAGTTCAGCTTCTTCTGCAAGAGCGGTAAGCGGCTATGACACGTCACTTTCCGGCAGCTACTACATTAAAAACGCCTTCAGCGGGCTCTACCTTGATGTTGCAAACGGCGGCACCGATAACGGCACAAACATTCAGCAGTATGCTTACAACGGTTCTACAGCCCAGCAGTTCAACCTTGTTTATGTAAGTAACGGTTACTACGCAATTAAAACTGTCTGTTCCGGCTCTGCAAAGGCTCTGGACGTTTGGGCAAAAAGCACAGCGGACGGCACTAACATTGCAACCTACACCTACTCTGGCGGCAGCAATCAGCTTTTTAAATTTGTAAAACAGTCAGACGGCTCTTACGCAATCCTTACAAAAATCTCCGGTGATGCTTCGGGTTTAGACGACTATAACTGGAGTACCTCTAACGGGGGTAACGTCTGCCAGTGGACTTACTGGGGCGGAGCCTGCCAGAAATGGTATTTAACAGCAGTTTCTTCCGGCTCATCATCTTCTTCCGGTTCTTCTTCCAGCGCGACCGACTCTGTCACTTTTGCAAAAAATCTTAAAGCCGGATGGAATCTTGGTAACACTCTTGATGCCTACTCTGACGATACTTCCAACCAGTGGTGCCAGGGTCTTTATTCAGAAGCCTGCTGGGGCATGCCATACACCACAGAAGCTATGATAAAACTTGCCATCTCTAAAGGCTTTACAACTATCCGCATTCCTGTAACCTGGCACAATCATATAGATGATTCTTCTTACACCATCAATTCTACCTGGCTGGCCCGTGTAAAAACCGTAGTTGATTATGCTTACAATAACGGAGCATATGTAATCTTAAACGTTCACCACGACAATATTTCTGCAAGCTCTTATTCAAGCGGCACTTACGGCTATGTTCTAAACTCAAGTTATGCGACCGCATCTAAGGCTTATTTAAGTGCTGTATGGACTCAGATTGCTAATGCCTTTGCCTCTTATGATGAACATCTTATTTTTGAACTTTTGAACGAGCCCCGCAATGTTGGAGGTTCTGATGAATGGTACATATCATCTTCTTCTACAGCATCTTCGTACAACGCTTTGATTACTTCTTACGAGCAGACCTGTCTTAATGCCATTCGTGCAACAGGCGGAAAGAACAGCAGCCGCTATCTTTTGTGTCCTGCCTATGCAGGCTCTTATTCTTATTTGAGCACTTTCTCTCTGCCATCTGATTCTGCAAGCGACAAGCTTTTAATTTCGTACCACGCCTACTCGCCATACAATTTTGCAATGTACAATTCTGGCTATACCGACACTACTTTTGATTCAAGCGATCAGTCTGAATTGATTTCGATTTTCAGTACTGCAAGAAATCTTTTCCCTAATACAGGAATTGTGATTGGCGAAACTTCGGCCAGTAACAAGGATAATCTTTCGGCAAGAGTTTCCTGGGCAAGTTATTTCTTTGGTAAGGCCTATGATGATTATGACTGTTCTGTCTGTCTGTGGGATAACGGCGCATACTCAGCAAGTTCAACATCTGGTGAACAGCACGGCTACATGAACCGTTCGGGCTTAAGCTGGTACTTTCCTACGATTGTAGAGGCAGCTATCAGCGCGGCACAGTAATCTTCCCGCGCAGGAAATCAACTTAGCGCGCGGTGCCGGGACTTTTCTTTTTACAGCTCTTTCCTGCACAGGGAAAGGGCTTCTTTTATTACCACATGCATATCATAATACTTGTACTGCCCTAACCTTCCGCCAAAAATCACCTTTTTTTCTGTGGCCGCAAGATCAGCATATTTTTTATAAAGCTCGTTGTTTTTTTCGTTATTGATTGGATAATATGGCTCTTTTTCGACTGTCCACTTATCTGAATATTCGCGGCTGATTACAGTCTTACTCTGATTTCCAAATTCAAAATGTTTATGCTCTATGATTCTGGTATAAGGAACTTCGTATTCAGTGTAATTTACAACGGCGTTTCCCTGAAAGTTATCTGTATCCAGGATTTCTGTTTCAAAGCGCACTGAACGATATTCAAGGGGACCGAACTTGTAATCATAATAGCGGTCAATTGGTCCTGTAAAAATGATTTTTTCTGCAAGGGCATCAAGTTCTGCGCGGTTTTCAAAATAATCACAATTAAGGCGAAGGTCTGAACCTGCAAGCATCTTTTCTATAATCTGTGTGTAACCGCCAACCGGGATTCCCTGATATAAATCATTAAAGTAGTTGTTGTCGTAGGTAAAGCGGACCGGCAGACGTTTAATAATAAAAGGCGGAAGTTCGGTAGCCTTCATACCCCACTGTTTTTCGGTATAGCCTTTTACAAGTTTTTCGTAGATGGTTTTTCCTACAAGCTTTATAGCCTGTTCTTCAAGATTCTTTGGCTCTTCAATCTGAACTCCGGCCAGCTCTTCTGCAATTTTTGCCTTTGCCTGGTCCGGCGTAAAAACCTCAGGCCAGAGCTTAGAGAAGGTATTCATATTGAAAGGCAGATTGTAAGTTTCGTTCTTGTAGCGGGCAACCGGCGAGTTTGTATAGCGGTTGAACTCTGCAAAAGAATTTACATAATTCCAGATTTCTTTATCGCTGGTATGAAAAATATGAGCCCCGTACTTATGAACGTTTATACCTTCGATATTCTCGGTATAAATGTTCCCGCCTATATGAGGTCTTTTATCTATAACAAGGCATTTCTTTCCTTTTTTACAAGCTTCGTATGCAAAAGTGGCACCAAAAAGCCCGGCACCAACAACTAAGTAATCGTATTTCATACGAAAAAAGATAACACTAACGGAAAAGAAAATCTATATCCTTAAAGCAAAGGAGAAGTTTGCAGGCAGTTTTAAAGCGCCAGAAAAGGGCTCTTCAATGTTTTTTTATTGCCAAAATTTTCTTTGGGATTTAAACTTAACTTATGAAAAACTTAAACTTATCTCTTATCTTATTTTCTGCACTTAT
>JAEEGH010026555.1_pt1 | contig 11527 bp, 7 predicted proteins | sample 9134181 | NCBI WGS metagenome assembly JAEEGH01 (sample SAMN16246544, study PRJNA631951) | gut metagenome | biome: gut microbiome; feature: rumen; material: DP-attached | host: Bos | place: Iran: Karaj | collected 2018-10 | reverse complement strand
CCAGCGTGGTGACAACTATGATTTGACTTATATCAAGCGTAAGGAGTTCACTGTAGGCCTGCGTGGTTCGTTGTGGAACAAGCTGATTACCTTCGATTTCAACTTCTTCTTGGATAAGATGGATGGTGGTCTGGTACAGCGTGCATCGCAATATCCTAACTATTTCACACAGACAGGTTATCCCACATCGTCTATTCTGCCTTTTGTGAACTATAACATTGACAAGCGTGTCGGTATCGACTTCAGCGTCTATGCCAACAAGAAGTTTGGTGACTTTGACTTGACTCTAGGCGTAAGCGGTATGTGGTACAAGAGCACAGCTGATCAGCGTGACGAGAATCTGGAGTACGAATACCTCTCTGCAATCGGTCAGCCTCTGAATGGCTACTGGGGTCTTGAGAGCGATGGCCTCTTCCAGTCTCAGGCAGAGATTGATGCTGCTCCCCGTCAGACCTTTGGCGAGGTGAAGCCTGGTGATATCCGTTACAAGGACCAGAATGGTGATGGTAAGATTGATGATAACGACCGCAAGTTCCTGGGCCGTTGGGATACTCCTTTCATGAGTGGTATCAACTTCACGCTGAAATGGAAAAACTTCACATTCTTTGTACTGGGTAACCTCTATCTGGGTGGTCATGGCATGAAAGATAATTCTTATTATTGGATGCGTGGTACTGGTAAGTACTCTGAGATTGCCCGCGACACTTGGACTGAAGAGAATCCGAATGCAGCATATCCTCGTTTGACTACTACGAATGGTGATAATAACTACCGTACTTCTGACTTCTGGATGTATAGTACAGATCGCTTCAACCTTCGTAAGGTACAGCTGACTTATAGCATTCCTGGTACGGTGTTTGAGAACTCATTTGCTAAGTTTGTTAAGGGTATTGATGTCTTTATCGGTGGTAATAGCCTGCTGACCATTGCCAAGGAGCGTAAGATTCTGGAGATGAATGTGGGCAGTGCACCTCAGACTCGTTACTATAACATTGGTTTCAAAGCTAAGTTCTAAACAATGTAAATTTCTAAAAAGAGAATATTATTATGAGAAAGATATATAAATTTGCAGTAATTTCATTGATGGCCACAACTGTGCTGTCGATGACAAGCTGTGACGATGCGTTCGACCCGGCCGTTGAGAATCATAAGGTTCCGGAAGAGTTGGAACACATGCCTACCTGGGCTGTAGGATTGCTCGGCCATGCCTATATCAGTAACCCATTAGGACAGGATGCTGTTGGTTGGACTTGGACTGAGGTGGCTACAGACGATGCTGTGTCGAACGACGTAGATAATAACTATCGTAGCATGGCTGCCGGTACATGGCGTGCCGACCGTAACCCTGTGGACAACTGGCAGTACTTGCGCGCTTCATGGCAGTATATCAATCAGTTTATTGAAGCTGCAGAAAAGATTTCTTGGGCAGAGGACAAGGTGGCTGCCGAGATGTACAAGCAGCGCTTCTTGGGCGATGCATATGGTATGCGTGCCCTTTATATGCTGCACTTGCTGAAAGCTCATGCAGGTTGGAGTGAAGGGGACAATAGTGAGCTGCTGGGTGTTCCCATCGTACTGAAATCGGAGACTTCTGATGATGGTTTTGACAGCTACAACAAGCCTCGTAATACTTTCAAGGAGTGTCTGGCACAGTTGAATGCTGATGCAGATTTGGCAATCAGTCTCCTTCCACAGGATTATGGCGATGTTGCAGATGAATCAAGCGTTCCCGAAAAGTATCGTGCTATAGGTGGAGATATGGAGAGATTTAACCGTGTATTCGGAGATCATGCATTGGGTCGTATGAGTGCTCGTATTGCAAAAGCTGTCAAGGCTCAGGCTGCCTTCTTGGCTGCCAGCCCTGCCTTTAAGGACGGCTCAGGTGTTACTTGGGAGCAGGCTGCCAACCTGATGGCCGAAGTGCTGACAGATGCTTGGGGCAGTTATCCCATAGCTCATCTGGATTCTAAGGGAAATCAATGGTATACAGACTATAATGGATGGAAGAATATCACAGCCGGTCATAATACCGATGAAGTTCTGTGGCGTTCTAACCGTGGTGATTCTTACAGCATGGAAGAGAACCAGTTTGTACCAACATTGTTTGGTAATGGTCGTGTGAACCCCTCTCAGAACCTGGTAGATGCTTTCCCCATGGCAAATGGTCTGCCTATCACTGCTCCTAACAGTGGCTATGATCCTCAGAATCCTTATGCAAACCGTGACCCACGTCTGGATCTCTACATCATACATAATGGTTCTACCTACAAAGGTGCTACCATTACTACTGCTGTGGATGGTACGGATAACAATGCCATGAACAAGTTTGCCGGTAAGTCAACCCGTACGGGTTATTACCTGAAGAAACTGTTGGTAGAGGATGTAAGTTGTAATCCTACTTCTAGATCCAGCCAGACCCATGTAAAGCCTTGGATTCGCTATACTGAGATTTTCTTGGACTATGCTGAGGCTGCCAATGAGTTCTGGGGCCCCAAAGGAACAGGTAGTCACACCTTCTCAGCTTACGATGTCATTAAGGCAATTCGTCAGCGTGCTGGTGTAGGTGGTGATGATGACCCTTATTTGGAGGAGTGCGCTGGCAATCAGGATAAAATGCGTGAGCTTATCCGTAACGAGCGTCGTCTGGAACTCTGTTTCGAGGGCTTCCGTTTCTGGGATCTCCGTCGTTGGAAGGTTGACGTGACCAAGCTTAATGAGACCGTCAAGGGTATGGAGATTAGAAATAACGTTTACAAGGTTGTTGACGTGGAAACTCGTAACTACTCAGACTATATGATTTATGGTCCAGTTCCTTACAGCGAGATTTTGAAGTTCTCTGCTCTTAAACAGAACAAGGGATGGGGTAATAAATAATGTAAAATTCTAAAATGATTATGAATAAGAAATATATTTTTGTAGTCTGCATGCTGTCAACCTTGCTGTTTGCAGCTTGTAAGAATGGCGATTGGGAGTTTGATAACTTCAAGAATAGCGCAGTCTATTTCGCTTATCAGTCGCCAATTCGTACTATCACGCTTGGTGAAGAGAATCCGAATGTTACTGACAACACGTTGGATAACCTGCATCAGTGTCAGATTGTAGCAACCATCTCTGGTGTCTATGATAATAGTAACGATGTTGTCATTGACTTCCACGTAGAAAATGGAATTGTCAATGGATTTAAGTTTAAGGATGGTGGCGATATCGTAGCTATGCCTTCTACTCACTATACGTTGAGTAATAACAAGCAGATTGTCATCCCAAGTGGTAGCATCCTCGGTGGTGTGACTGTACAACTGACTGATGCGTATTTTGCTGACCCTCTTTCTACTCAGCTCACTTATGTTATCCCCGTTGTGATGGACCATGTAACAGGGGCTGACAGTATCCTTGTTGGTAAGGTTCAGGATGGTGTGATTAATCCTTCTTATCTGAAAGCAGATGACTGGTCTGTACTACCGAAGAACTATGTGCTCTACGCCATCAAGTATATCAGTCCTTATCAGGCTAACTACCTGCGTCGTGGTGTAGATGTTTATAGCGGTGCTAAGACTGGTACAGTAAGACGTCATCAGGCTAATGTTGAGAAAGATGAATTGTTGAATAAACAGTTCTCAACGTTAGCTATTAATACCGTGGAGTGGAATCGTCCTACTCAGGATGCTGACGGTAAGGATGTGGACTGCCGTCTGAAGCTTAGTTTTGATGCAGAGGGTAAGTGTATCATCACTTCTAATTCTCAAGGAGTGACAGCTTCTGGTAGCGGTCAGTTTGTTCCCGATGGTGATAAGAAGAGTTGGGGCGACGAAGATCGCGATGTGCTCTATCTGGACTACACTTTAGACTATGCTGGTATTAAGAGTGTTACCAAGGACACCCTCGTGGTTCGCGACCGTGGAGTTAAGCCTGAATGGTTCACTGTTGAAGCTAAATAATCAAAAGTATCAGACTTTGTAAATAGTAAAACAATATGAAATATTCAAATAAGATATTAGGAACAATGCTGGTGGCTATGGCCGTTATCACTTCTTGTGTAGATGACGACAAGCTGCAGTATGCTTTCGAGAAACCAGCCTCAATCGAAGGTTATGAGTATCTCGCAAAGTATGATGCATTGAAATCATATGAGAGTAACAATAGCAAGGCTTCATCCGACTTTAAGTTGGGTGTAGCCCTTGCTGCTACCGACTACAATGCCGATGGACTGATATCTCGTCTGGCCAATTCCAACTTTGAAGAAATAGTTGCAGGCAATGAGATGAAGATGGGTTCTATTGTTAATGACAATGGAGAGATGGACTTCGGTACTGTTGAGACTTTTGTTCGTAATGCAGATGAGGCTGAAATGAACGTCTATGGTCATACCTTGGCTTGGCACGCTCAGCAGCCTGTGAAGTGGTTGAACAGATTGCTGAAGGATAAGGAACTGGATATTGACCCAGAAGCTAAATTGGAGAAACTGACTTCTGTAAATAGTTTCGAGAATAGGCCTGATGGTCCATTCCCTTATTATCCTATGGGTTGTGAGCCTCCCATTGTTAATGGTGCGATGCACTTTGAGGCAACCGGTGCGTGGAGTCAGTTCTTTATTTTCCCTGGTGGAGATGGAAATACTTTGCCCGAAGGTGATTACCTGATTCGTCTGTATATGAAGGCTAATCGAGAAGCTGACGGCTTACAACTGACCATTCAGAATGGTTGGGGTGCTGCTCAACAAATCAATATCAATTTCTCTACAGTGGAAGGTGATCAGGTTTATGAGCTTCAGTGCCCAGGCATTACGGCTATCGGCGACAATGGTGCTAATTATGATGTTATCTTAAAACCTCAGACGGCTAATGTAATTCTCGATGTAAAGAAGATCGAGTTCTACAAACTCGAGACTCCTGTTGTTGAGGTAGAGCAACTGGTTAATGAACAGACCTATACGGATGGTCCATTCCCCTTCTATCCAATGGGTTGTGAGCCTCCAGTAATCAATGGTGCTATCCACTTTGTTCCAACAGGTGCTTGGAGTCAGTTCTTCTGTATGCCTGGTGCCAATAATCCACTTACAGAGGGTGACTATGCCATCTATCTTGACCTCGAGTCAGATAAAGATGTAGATGGTGTGCAGTTTACGATTCAAAACGGTTGGGGTGGCACTGACCAGAATATATCCGTAAGTGTGCCTGTTGTAGCAGGTCGTCAGGGTTACAGACTTAACTTCCCTGGTGTCACTGCAAGTGGTTCTCAAGGAGGAAATTACGACTGTATCCTGAAGCCTCAGACTGCAAATGCAACACTTGACCTCTATTCTGTTAAAGTATATAAGGTAGTGAAGATGAACTCTATTCCTTTGACTCCAGAGGAGAAGAGAGACACTTTGCTCTGGGCTATGGACAAGTGGATTAGTGGTATGATGGAAGCCTGTGGTGGTAAGGTTAAGGCTTGGGATGTTGTCAATGAGGCAATCTCAGGTGGAAATCCTGATAAAGAAGGCGTTTATGCCCTGCAGCATGGTACAGAAGGCGATAAGGATAACTTCTTCTGGCAGGATTACCTGGGCGACACTCTCTATGTTCGTGCCGCAGTTGCTATGGCTCGTGAGTATGGTCCTGAGGATATTAAGTTGTTCATCAACGACTATAACCTTGAGAGCGATTGGGACGATAATAATAAAGTAAAGAGTCTTATCGCTTGGATTAAGCGCTGGGAGGAAGATGGCGTTACCAGAATTGACGGTATCGGAAGTCAGATGCACATCTCTTGCTATGCAGACAAAGATGTTCAGAAGAGGAAGAAGGATGCTATTGAGAATATGCTGAAGTTGATGGTTGCATCAGGCAAACTGGTTCGTATCTCTGAGCTCGATATGGGCTATGTAGATGCTAATGGTAATAAGGTTAAGACTGGTGCTATGACTGAGGATCAGCATAAGGAGATGGCAGCACTCTACAACTGGATTATCCAGAAGTACTTCGAGATTGTTCCTGCTTCTCAGCAGTGGGGCATTTGCCAGTGGTGCATCACCGACTCTCCTTCAGACAGTGGCTGGCGTGCTGAAGAGCCCACTGGTCTCTGGGATTTGAATTATAACCGTAAGCATACTTATGCTGGTTTCGCTACCGGTATTGCTGGTGCGGAATTTGAACCCGGAAAATAAAGATATTACCCCTAAAAGGTAATTTTTAGAACTTTACATGTGTTGGAGCCTGTGTCTGTGAAGATACAGGCTCTTTTTATATTGAATTATAGAATATGGAAACCTATTAGTACTTTATCTTAAAATAGTCGAGTAAGGCTTTGTACTGATCCTGAGCAGTTAGGCAGGTGTCTGTCAGAAATCCGTTTACATGTCCCCACTCTCGTAAACCGCGATAATAAAACAATTTGAGCTCATCAGTAATGATGAAGGGCACAATACCATTAGCCAGACATTCCTTAAACATTAACAGGCGTCCCACGCGACCATTTCCGTCCTGAAAAGGATGTATCTGTTCAAAACGGACATGGAAATCGATAATGTCTTCTATAGTTTTTTGCTTTCTGTGATGATAGTCGCTAATCAAAGCTTTCATCTGGCGATGTACGTCTTTGGGAGGACGTGTATCCTGTCCTCCCACTTCATTGGCCAAACATTTGTATTCGCCGACTACAAACCAGTCTTTACGGCTGTCGGATGTGCTAGTTTTCAAGAGAAAATGAAGTTGCTTGGCAAAAGACTCCGTCAATGGTTCATCCGCATGATCAATAATGTAATCTATACATCGGAAATGATTAACTGTCTCTACAATGTCATCCACATTGATAGACTGATCAGTAATCCCGATGGTATTTGTCTCAAAGATATATCGCGTCTGATCATGAGTTAGACGGCTACCTTCTATATGGTTAGAGTTGTAGGTCATATCAATTTGTGTTCGATGGTATATGCCCCCTTTTAAGTGTGAAGCTTTCTGTTCACGAAGCATTGTCAACAAGGGTGACAGCTTCTTTTTGGCTGCTCCGCGTTGAGGTAAAACGGCATCTTCAGGGATGTTCCAAGTCTTACCCAAGAGAAAAGCGCCTTCAATCTTACCACAAGCACAGTAGTTACGGGCTGTACGTTCTGAGATTCCGAACTTATCGGCAAACTGCGTGACTGATATATACTTCTTCATCTTCTATCGGCAAGTTTTTCCTTGATTTCTACTGCAAAGATACTAAATTTTGCCGATACCGGCAAGTTTTTCCTTCAAAAGTTCTCGCTAGGTGAGAACTTTTTATATTGAATTATAGAATTTGTATAATTGAAATTGTTCTATGCGTCCGTCCGTTCGGACTGTCAGTCCGAACGGGACGGACTGCGAGTCCGTGCCCGTCGGACTGATGATTTGCATTAATGAAACGGATGGCTCTAATAGAATAAAGAATCTTTAATTGGCAATAACCAACCCTTATTGGGCAATAACCAACCAGTATTGCAAAATAACCCTCACATCCTAACGTTTTCGCTGGGGAAGCCTTTGTACAGAGGGGTTGAGGCACGTTAGGGAGAAGAGGTTTGGGGTAACGTCTCCCTAACGTTTTTGAGGGCTGTCACTCACCTTATTTATTATATGGCAGAATTAGCAAATAAAGGACAAAAAAAACGTGAGTTTTTGTGGGAAAATACTTGCATATCACAATTTTTTTTATTACCTTTGCATTGCATTTCGAAAGAGTGCAAGTTGGGATAATGGGAATCATGGAGAACACAGGAAAAACACCATGAAAAACCAGCCAATAACGTATTTTATAAACCATTAAAACTAAAAGTAAACTATGGAAGAAAACTCCTTAGTGGTGGTTGAACAGCCCCAAAATGTTCAAAATGAGAGTGTGCTTATCATTGAGCAATTTCTGAACGACAACTACCGTCTGCGACGCAACATGCTGAGCGGAAAGGTTGAATTCAAGATCAGAGCTGAGGTGACAGCTGACTATCGTCCGCTGACGCAGGAAGCCCTGAACAGCATCATTATCCGAGCCCTGCGTGAGGGATTGGACGATGAGTGCAACCCCAAGGCTGACATCACTATGTATGTCAACTCTGAAGAGGTGCGCATGTACAATCCTGTGCTGGATTTCTTGAACGACCTGCCCAAGTGGGACGGACAGAACCATGTAGCCAAGTTGTTCTCGCGTTTGCCTGGCCTCAGTTCAGAGCAACTCGCTTTCATGGCTGTCTGGCTACGTGCAACGGTAGCCCATTGGCTACAGCTTGATACGCTGCACGGCAACGAGGTGGTTCCTGTGCTGATTGGTGCGCAGGGATGTGGCAAGACTACTTTCTTGCGCCGATTGCTGCCTTGTCAGCTTCGCGAGTACTATCTGGATCACCTGAACCTGTCGAACAAATTCGATAAGGAGATGGCGCTGACGAACAACCTGCTGGTGAACCTCGACGAGCTCGAAGCCATCCGCCCCAGTCAGCACGCAGCCTTGAAGCAGACCTTGTCAAAGAATAAGGTGAATGGACGCCCCATCTTCGGCAAGGCCCAGGATGATCGTCCTCGCTACGCTTCGTTCGTGTCGACTACCAACAATCCGCATCCCTTGACGGATGCAACGGGCAGTCGTCGCTACATCTGCATGACTATTCCCAAGGGTCAGCAGATTGACAATGCTGGTGACATTGACTACGAGCAGTTGTATGCTCAGGTGTTGTACGAAATCCGTGAGTTGAATGCACCTTATTGGTTCAACAATGAGGAAGTGACTCGTATTCAGCAGCTGAACCTCGCCTACATGCAACAGAAGGACATTGCAGAGATGGTGAAGGCTTGTTTCCGCAAGCCCAATGAGGGTGAAAAGGTGAAGTCGATGAACACTACGGAGATGTTGGAGATTATCCGCGACGCCTATCCCAACGTGGTTGTTACGACGAAGGCGAAGGTAGAACTGGGTCGTGCACTCGTCAGTCTCGACTACGAGCACAAGAGTCATAGTAACGTAGCGTATTACAAAGCCGTTCCACTCCATGTGGCGTGAGGGAAGAAAGGCAAAAACGTTAGGGAGACGTTACCCTAAACTGCTTCTCCCTAACGTGCCTCAACCCCTCTGTACAAAGGCATTCCCAACGAAAATGTTAGGATGTGAGGGACATTTTGAAATTCATTAAAAATTAAAAAACTAAAAGCAATTGAAATCATGAAGAATAAAGAAGAATGGTTAATCAAGCAGGCTAAAGAAGGCTATACCGTATGCTATATCGACCAGTGCCCATTGCACAACCAGTGCCTGCGATGGCTTGTAGGACAGCACGTGCCCCATACCGCCAGTACCTACCGATGTGTCAATCCGCACTTTGAGGGTGTGGCAACTGCTGACTGCCCGATGTATCGAAACGACCAGAAGGTACGCTTTGCCAAAGGTATGATGAACATCTTCACAAACGACATGCCCAAGCGTGTAGAGCCTGCTGTCCGTCAGGGCATCATCGGTCTCACCAACCGCACTTACTATTTCGAGTATCGCAACGGTTCACGACTCATCTCGCCAGCCCTGCAACAGGCTATCCGTGACCTGTTCCGCACTAACGGATGGACGGACGAAGTGAAATTCGACGGCTATGTAGAAGACTACGACTGGTAGATAAAACGCAATTTATTGCAGATTTGCTTGGAAGTTATATTTCTTTTTCTTATCTTTGCACATAATATTTGATGCGTAAATAATAAAATCTGTAAGTTTATTATTGAATACATTGATTAAATTATCTAAAAAGTAAAGTTATTTATGGAAGATTATTCGGATTATGCAATGCCTGAATTAGTACGGATGTTAGGTACACGTTTTAAGGACTATCGTCTTAGGGCCAACATGACCCAGAAAGAGGTGGCAGAAATGTCTGGGCTTTCTGTGTTGACCATTCATAGGTTCGAGAATGGGGCAGCAGGAAATATATCCCTTGGTTCCTTCCTGTTGCTCTTAAAGTCAGTTGGAAGCATCAACGACTTGAATGAGTTGATGCCAGAACAACCAGAGTCCCTATATTTGTATAAGGAAAATAAACAAAAGGCCCAACGTGTGCGACATAAAAAGGTATGAGGCAGATTTTGAAAGTATTCCTTTGGGGAAAAGAGATTGGACGTCTGGCTTGGCATGAAAGTCGTGACACGTCATATTTTATGTATAATCCAGAGTTTCTGCATGGAGATCTGGATATTGCTCCACTTGCAGCCTCCATCCATCATCCATTGAGTAGTCGTGCTATTTTTGGCGAGACGGAGCGTATCTATCAGAAGTTGCCATCTTTTATTGCAGACTCTTTGCCTGATGCATGGGGTAATCAATTGTTTGATCAGTGGCGTAAGGAAAATCATTTGTCTGAAAAAAGCGTTTCCTCATTGGAAAAGTTGGCTTTTATAGGACGTCGAGGAATGGGAGCATTGGAGTTTGTGCCAGAGATTGATCGAGGCTCCATGATTGATAAGATTGATATCAAGGCTTTGGCAGATTTGGCTGAAAAAATTGCTTTGGAACGGGAGAATGTGAGAATTCTTCCTGACGAGTCACTTACTTTGCAATCGTTGATAGCTGTAGGTACTTCTGCTGGTGGTCGCCAGCCCAAGGGTATTATTGCCATTGACAGGAAAACGGGTGAGATACGAAGTGGTCAAATGGATGTGAATCCAGATTTTGACTACTATCTCTTGAAGTTTGGCGACAAGGAACGTTCGTCTGCAGAATTAGAGCAGACCTATTATGAAATGGCTTTAGAGGCTGGTGTCAATATGATGGAGTCGCGACTTATTGAAGTAGAAGGGACTAAACATTTCCTTACCAAGCGTTTTGATAGGGATATGACAGGAAAACTGCACACACAGACCTTAGCAGCCATGATGCCTGAAGCGGACAGCTATGAGAAGTTGTTCTCAGTTTGCCGTAAGTTACATCTACCTGAAGTAGACTGCCAAGAATTATTCCGACGAATGGTATTCAATATTCTTGCTAACAATACCGATGATCATAATAAGAACTTTACATTTGTTATGTCACGTCAAGGTTCGTGGCGACTCTCGCCAGCTTATGACATGACATACATATTCGATACTGGTGGCTATTTACCCAATAAGTATCATTGTTTGATGATAGGGGGTAAGCTGCAAGGTATTAGTCATGATGATATCATTGATTTTGCCAATGATACAGGTATTCGGGCACCAGAATCCATCATCCGAAAGGTGGCTTCAGCTGTTGCAAAGTTCAGATTGTTAGCAGAAAAGAATGGAGTTCGTGAAGAATGGATAGGTCGTATAGAGAGTTGTTTGTCAGAGCATTTGTCTGTATGGGGTTATGAAACTCGCCAATGCATGTTTTCTTTTAACACTCCTGCTGGGTGCCAAATAGCGGATGCGCATATCGAACAGCAGTACAAGGGCAACTATCTGTTGCTAGCTACCCTTGATGGCAGGAACCGGAAGTACATTATCCGCAAAGGAACGCCGGAGCATGAAGCCTTGACGAAGATGGGATTGACGAATGTAACTCAGGAAAAGTTGAGGGAACTTGTTAACCGTTT
>JAEEGH010026553.1_pt1 | contig 11527 bp, 9 predicted proteins | sample 9134181 | NCBI WGS metagenome assembly JAEEGH01 (sample SAMN16246544, study PRJNA631951) | gut metagenome | biome: gut microbiome; feature: rumen; material: DP-attached | host: Bos | place: Iran: Karaj | collected 2018-10 | reverse complement strand
GACGCAGGGTATGAAAAGATCCTGGGGATGGTGAAATGACTGTCACGCACCTGACACCGCAGGACTATGCCACTTCTCACTGGTCCGGCGGCGAAACCACCCAGCTCATGATCTGGCCCCGGGACGCCGTCTACGCTCGGCGGGACTTTCTCTGGCGCCTGAGCTCCGCCACCGTGGAGCTCGATAAGTCCGTCTTCACGGCCCTGCCCGATTACAACCGGCTCATCGCCACGCTGGAAGGGACCATCACCCTCAGCCACGATGGGGCCAAGCCTCTGACCTTGGCGCCGTACCAGGTCCACGCTTTCGACGGCGGCAGCAAGACCGTATCCTTTGGCCGATGCCGGGATTTCAACCTGATGCTCCGCAAGGGCGCAGCCACGGGCAGCCTCACGCCCCTGAGTCTCGGGCCGGACCCCGTCGCCTGCCCCCTGAACGAAGCAGATCTTGTCCTGCTGTACTGCGCAGAGGGCCGCTGCACCGTCGACACGGGCGACGGCGTCCATGATCTGTCATCCGGCGAAAGCCTGCTGCTGGAGGAACCAGGCTCCCGTGTCCTGACCCTCCGGGGCGATGCCCGGCTCATGCTGGCACGCATGAGAAAAGCATAAAACTTGTTCCTGAAACTCGAAAGGCCGCTTTGAAGGCGGCCTTTCCGACTGTTCTGAAGACAAAACAGTGCAAGAAGCATGAAAGGGCATGATCTCTGTTCCTTCTTTTCTGCAAGAAAGAATCAATCCCATCTCGCACACGATTACCTATCTTTCACACGATAACCCATCTCGCACACGATAACTTTTGCGAAAACCAATAAAAAACCTGCCGGGACGATCAGCAGGTTTATTTTTTTCATCTCGAAAATTGCAATCGTGCGAAAGATGGCGAAAAGTCCAGACTGTATAGGCTTTTCAGAATCCACGGGTGCATAAAGAAAGACGCTGACTTTGTATCAAAATCAGCGTCTATATATGGTACAAGTAGTGATAACTGATTCAGCGGCGAACGACCATATTCCAAAGATAGAAAAAGAGTATGTTATCTTGCTATCTCTGAAAAGATCATTGCTGTTGTAAGAAAAAAATCATAATACGAAAGCCAGCCGGTTGTAATCGGCTGGCTTTCCTGCGATGCTAAAAGGAGATTAGTATGAAATAAGTGATGCTTTAGAACTCCAGGTTCTTCTCGGTGTCCCTGGAGAAGACATGGGCCACGTTCCCTTTGAAGGAGAAGTGGACTGTGTCGCCCATCTCGTAGTTGCCCGTCATCTCCGTGGTGGGCACGATGATGATCACGTCATGGCCGTCGGCGTTCACGTGCAGGTGCACGGAGGAACCCATCATCTCGGCCACTTCCACCGTGGCGGCTACGCCGCTGTCGCTGACGTCCGTGTGCTCCGGGCGCACGCCCAGGGTGATGGCCTGACTCTGCACGTCGTTGTTGTAGAGCCGCTCCTCCTTCTGGGGGGAGAGCTCGGCCCTAAAGCCGCCCACCTCCACGAAGTACCTGGAGCCTTCGCGGATGAGCTCTGCGTCGAAGAAGTTCATGACGGGCATGCCGATGAACCCGGCCACGAACAGGTTCGCGGGATGGTTGAACACCTCCTGGGGGGTGCCGATCTGCTGGATGTAGCCGTCCTTCATGATGACGATCCGATCGCCCAGGGTCATGGCCTCGGTCTGGTCGTGGGTCACGTAGATGAAGGTGGTGTTCAGCTTCTGCCGGAGCAGAATGATCTCGGCACGCATCTGGTTCCTCAATTTGGCGTCCAGGTTGGAGAGAGGCTCGTCCATCAGGAACACCTTGGAATCCCGGACCATGGCGCGGCCGATGGCCACACGCTGCCGCTGGCCGCCGGACAGCGCCCGGGGCTTGCGCATGAGGTAGTCGGTGATGCCCAGGATCTCCGCCGCGTTGGTGACCTTGGAATAGATCACGTCCTCAGGCATCTTCTGGAGCCGGAGGGAGAAGGCGATGTTGTCGTAAACGCTCATGTGCGGGTACAGGGCGTAGTTCTGGAAGACCATGGCGATGTTCCGATCCTTGGGCTGCAGGTCGTTGACCACCTCGCCGTCGATCTCCACGGTGCCGCCGCTGATGTCCTCCAGGCCCGCCACCATGCGGAGGGTGGTGGACTTGCCGCAGCCGGAGGGGCCGACGAACACCACGAACTCCTTGTCCTTGATGTCCAGATTGAAGTCGTGCACGGCGACCACGTTGTTATCGTAGACCTTTTTTACGTTGGTCAGTTTTACACTTGCCATACTAATTCTCCTTTTCTTCTCGCTTTGCGATTAACCCTTGACCGCGCCGCCGGTGACGCCCTCAACATAGTACTTCTGCAAGCACATGAACAGGATGACCACCGGGATCGCCACGATGACGCCGCCTGCGCAGAACATGGTATAGTTCTCAGAGATGTTTGTGCTGGTGGACAGCCACTGCTGCAAACCGACGGCCACGTTCCAGGCTTCGGGCGTGATGCCGGTCACGTACTTGGCGAACACGAAGTCGCCCCAGGGGCCCATGAACGCGGTCAGGACGGTGTAGATGACGATGGGCTTCGCCAGCGGCAGGATGATCTTATAGAGCACCTGCGCCCTGGTGGCGCCGTCGATCCGAGCCGCCTCGTCCAGGGACTTGGGGATCGTGTCGAAGAAGCCCTTGGACACGTAGTAGCCCATGCCGGAGGACGCCACGTACACCAGGATCAAACCGGGCATGGCGTTGGCGCCCGCAAGGCCGATATCCTTCAGCACCTGGTACAGGATGATCATGGTGAGCATCCCGGGGAACATGCCCAGGATCAGCATGAACTGCATCAGGGGCTTGCGGAGCTTGAAGCGGAACCGCGAAAGCGTGTAGGACATGCAGAGGACGATGACGGTCTGAACCGCCGCCACCACCACCGCGATGATGAAGGTGTTGAGATACCACCGGGGGAACTGGGTCTCCTTGAACAGCCGCTCATAGTTGCCCAGGCCGAACTTGATGGTCAGGCCCTCTTTGAGCGCCGCGTCCGGGTTGTTGAACAGGTACCGAGTCATGCCGGTGGGGTTCACCCGGAAGGACTGGACCACGATGCAGAAGAACGGAGCCAGCCACACGATGCTGATGATCACCAGCAGCACGTAGATGACCGTGTTGCTGATCCGGGCGGAGGCCTTCATGCCCATGTGCTGCTTCATGCCCTCGCCCTCCTGGACCTCCCGGCCCTCCTTGAAGAGGCTCTTGGCCAGGAGCAGGCCCACGACGCCCAGGAAGATGCCCAGGATACCCAGCATCACGAAGATGGCGTTGTCCGTCATGTACTTGTGGGAGAAGCTCCACATCGGACTGAACCGATTGATAAACAGGAAGATGCCGCCAGCTGTAAGGATGGCGCCGATGACCATCAGGATGGTCGCGGGAACTTGATTCTTGTTTTTCATTGGAAGTCCTCCTCATTCTTCACCGAGGGCAGCAGGTTGTAGACGATCAGCGAGATGACCGCTACCACGATGAACACCAATATGCCGATGACGGAAGCCAGGTAGTACTGGGCGCCGTCCTCGCCAAAGCCCTTCTGGGTGATGTTGAACAACCAGGTGATCAGCAAGTCCGTATCGCCGGGGTTGCCCGCGCCGTTGCTGAGATTCACGTGGGGGCCGCCGCCCGTCAGCAGGTAGATGACGTTGAAGTTGTTCATGTTGCCCGTGAAGCTGGTGAGCAGGTACGGGCCCGTGATGAACAGCATGTAGGGCAGCGTGATCTTGGAGAACTGCTTCCAGCCGCTGGCGCCGTCGATCTTGGCGGATTCATACAGGTCCGCGGGGATGTTCATCAAGATACCGGTGGCGATCAGCATCAGGTACGGGATGCCGATCCAGATATTGATGATGATGACCATGACCCTGGCCAGCGTGGGCTGACCCCAGAAGTCGATGGCCGTGTGGATGATCCCCAGGTCCATCAAGAAGCCGTTGAACAGGCCGTTCAGCGTGAACATCTTGCTGACGTACAACAGCGAGATGAACTGCGGGATGGCGATGGTCATGATGAGCACCGTCCGCCATACCTTCTTGAACTTGATGCCCTTCTTGTTGATGATCATGGCCACGGCGATGCCCAGGAAGTAGTTGGTGAAGGTGGCGAAGAAGGCCCAGATCAGCGTCCAGAGCAGGATCTCACCGAAGGTGGCGGAGTAGTTGACGCCGCCCACGTCCCAGGAGAACAGGGTCTGGAAGTTCTGGAGCCCGACCCAGTGGAAGAGGCCGGTCTCGCCGCCGTTGTGGGCGGAGCTGTAGTTGGTGAAGGCCACCAGGATCATGAACACCAGGGGCAGCACCGTGAAGAGCAGGATGCCGGTCAGCGGCAGCGCCAACAAGGTGGCGTGGAACTTGTCGTCCACCATGGAGCGAAGGTCGTCCTTGCCGCTCTTGAGCTTCTTGCCGGACTTGAGGATGCCCTCGGCGATCTTGTTCTGCTTGACGTTGACCCGCCAGGTGTAGATGAACGCCACGATGAAGAAGATGGTCAGCACGCCGTAGAGCAGGATCTTGAAGGAGTTGTCCACGGTGGGATCGTCCGCGTAGGTGACGGTCTTGACCACCTCACGGAACCGGCCGGGCAAGTACTCGATCTTTTCCGTGATCTGATAGGGGCCCTTGGTGCCCAGGGAGGGCAGCAGGCCCAGATACCCGGCGCCCATGAGCACCATGTATCCGATAAAGACTACCTCGAACAGCAGGAACAGGAGGCCCCGCAGGACCTGACCCCTGGCGATGCAGCCGAAGCCCATGACGAGATAGGAAAGCTTGGTCTTCCAGTCGCCTTCCACAAAGGTGGTCCAGATATCCTTCGCCTCGTTGGCGACGCCCAGCCCGACCTTCTTGAAGAAGCCGCCGATGCCCTTGAAGAGATTCCATATGGCTACGGGGATGGCGGCGAAGAAGCTGAGGAACTTATACTGGAACCGTTCCCATTTGGAAAGCTTTAAATATTCCAAATCTGTGTATTTCTTCATATGTCCCCCTCAAACTAAAAACTCGGTTGGAGCCGTTTCCGGCTCCAACCGAGATCCGATGAAATCAGGTCCGATCAAAGCGGTCACGCTTTATCGAAGTCGAATTCCAACTGTTGTATTATTTGGCAACTTCCACAGCCAGGGTGCCGGCGTTGAGGTCCAGCGTCACCACGTAGTTGCCATCGGCAGCGATCACCAGGTTTTCACCATCCTGCTTCGCTTCGCCTTCCATAAGGCCCTTCTCGGGCAGGCCGCGGTTGACGGCCCAGTCAGCGTTGGCACGGACCTTCAGCTCGTCGTTAGCCTTCAGAGCGAGGGCTTCGGACTTCCAGACGCCGGGCTCCACTTCGGTCATGGCGATGTCGGTGCTCCAGCCGCTGCCCTCGAAACCGCCGATGACGGTCCATACGTCGGGACCCTTCTCAGCGATGCTCAGAACGGGCGCGTCGGGGTTGGTGAGATCCAGGGTTACGATGTAGGTGCCGTCAGCCTCCACCTTGCCGTTGGTCTGGCCATCAGCCTTGGTGTTGCCTTCCTCGTCGAAGCCGTAGTTCTTGTCCCACTTGCCGTTGGCGCGGACTTTGTACTGGTCGTCAGCCTTCATCTCCACAGGATCGGAGACCCAGAGACCAGCTTCCTTCTCCTTCATGGCGATATCCTTGCCATCGGCCCAGCCGCTAGCTTCGAAGCTGCCGACCACGCCCCAGGTTTCAACCTCGTTCTCAGCCACGGGCGCCGCCTCAGGCAGGATGCCGTCCTGGTTGACGAACTTGAGCTCGGGGATGTTGGTGTCGATGGTGATGGTGTAGACATCGTCCGCGGGGACCTTGGCATTGTCCATGCCGCCGGCCACGGTGACGCCGTCCTTCATGCCGTAGTTCACATCCCAGCTGGCGCCCTGACGGACTTTGAATTCCTCACCAGCATGGAGTTCCATGGGCTCAGACTGCCAGACGCCCGGCTCGATCTCCTTCATGGGGAAGTCCTTGTCCCAGTTGCTGCCGCAGATGGCGCCGATGACGGACCAGGCGGCCTTCTCCTCCTCGGTCATGGTGAACAGAGCGGAGATCTTGTCGTAGTAGTTCTGCAGAGCCTGCTTGAGGCCGGCTTCGTCGGTGGCAGCCTTCACGTCGTCACCGATGACCTTGGCGATATCCCACCAGGCGCCGTGGATCTGGCCCTGAGGACGGGAGTACTGGTTCTGCTTGAGCAGGGCGGCCAGGCCGGGGTTGTTCTGGACCGCGTCGGACTTCTGAGCGTTCAGGTTGGAGGGACCCCAGGACAGGGTGTTGAACCGCTCCATCTGGCGGGCTTCGTCGGTCAGGTACTCGGCCAGCAGCTGGAGGGCCAGCAGCCGCAGAGAATCGGACTGGGGCTTGACACCCATGAGCTTGCAGCCGTTGAAGGAACCCAGGTGATACTCCTTGCCGTCCACCTCGAAGGAGGGCAGGTCGGTGACGCCCATATGGTCGCCCAAGAGCTTCTGGATGGCTTCGAAGTTCCAGGTACCGGTGACCACGATGGCCGCGTCGGAGGCGAACTCGTCGCCGGAGGAGGAGGACACATGGAACTTGGAGTCGACCAGCTTCTTCATGCCCTTGACGGCGATGAGGCCCTTGTCGGAGTTGAAGTCGTCGGCCACGGAGATGAAGGCGCCGGCATCGTCGGTGGTCCACTCGGACTTGCAGCCGGTGGCGAAGAACCAGGAGGCGATGTACCAGGCGGAGGTGTTGGTCTCAAAGGCGAAATACTTGCCCGCGGCTTCGCAGTCCGCGATCAGCTTCTCCAGAGAGTCCACATCTTCCTCGGGGATGACGGTCTTGTCATAGTACATGAAGTAGCCGTTATCCGAGGTCAGCGGGTAGGCATACATCTTGTCGCCGGTGGTGGCAGCGGCCACGACGCCGGGATCGTTGGCAGCCTTGACTTCCTTGGCCGCTTCCGCGTCCAGCTCAGCCAGGGCGCCGCCCTGCACCAGGCGGGCGAACTGATCCTGGGCGAAGCAGTAGATGTCCGCGCCGACGGAAACGTCGACCAGCATCTGATCCGCAGAGGTCGCTTCGGACACGCCGTTGACGATGGCGTTGAAGGTGATGCCCAGTTCGTTGTTCTTGTTGAAGTCGTCGATCTGCTTCTTGGTCAGATCGACAGCGGCTTCACCGACCCAGACAGTGATGTCATAGGTGCCGGCCAGCGGGCTGCTGCTCGTATCGGTCTTGGTCTCGGTGCCGGTCTGAGGCGCGGGGGTCTCGGTGCCGGTCTTGCCAGAGCAGGCGACCAGAGCCAGAACCATGACGAGAGCGAGTACGATAGCTAACGTTTTTTTCATGCTTGTTCCTCCTGTGATTTGTGCATTTTCATGCCGTACGTTTTTCATCCGGGTTCCGCGGAAACGCCAACAGCACCGCCACTTCCCCCACGATGTATATATAATTTACACCCACGATACACAAAAGTCAATTATACGGGCGGCAATTTGTTAAAAATTTGAAGTATTTTTTGGAGGAAAAAATCCGGCGAAAACCAAAAGTCCCCCCTGGATACGGGAGGACGTACAAAAGGCCGTTCGTAAGCCCTTCACTCCAGCGTCAGCAGCTTCCTGGCGGCGCGGAGGGCGGCATCGTCGTCGCCGTTCCAGGGGGCGATGTGGCCGGACTTGGCGTTGAAAAAGAGGTAGTAAATCTCCCCCGGCTCGTAGGCCAGGTACTTGGCGGCGATGCGGACCCCCTGCTCCTCGTCGTAAAGGAGGATGCCGTAGGCCTTGCCGTCGAACTCGTAGAAGCGCTGGCCCGGGAAGGCGGCCCTATCGATGACGGCCAGGTCCTGGAGGACCCCCTCCGCCTGGGCCTCGGAGACCACGAACATGTCCCCCTTGGAGACGCTGGCGGGCTCGAACATGGCGTCCACGAACAGCAACGGCTCCACGAAGCGGATGTTTTCGGGCATCTCCTCCTCGAGAGCCGCCACCAGGCCCGGCCGGTCCATGGCGTCCAGGTCCGCGTACAGGATCAGCTTCCTGGCCGCCGGGGCGTCGGTGATCCGGGAGATGACGAAGGCCCAGAAGACGCAGCTGACGATGGCCCAGAGCACGTAGCGGTGGAGGTTTTTCAGGATGCCCTTCATGCCTCTCCCTCCTCTCTAAAGGCCACGATGCAGTCGTAGACCGTCTCCACCCGGCCCGTGAAGGCGTCCGGCAGCCGGTCCGCCTTCTCGTCGCTGACGGTGAGCATGGTCTCGTGGAGTTCCTCCTGGAGGCGGACCTTGCGGATGGCTACCCCCTTCTTCACCCGGTAGACCCCCGGGAGCTTTTCGAACCGGCCCTCGTAGGTCTCCCGGGGGCCCGTGAGCATAAGCTCCGCGTGGCGGGCCTGGGCCCGGGCGCGGTCCAGGCGGCTGTGGGACAGGAAGATCACGATCCAGCCCGCCAGGATGGAGGTACCCACGGTGAGGGGCAGCGTCACGTCCTGGTTTTTGCGGGTGGTGAAGCAGCAGAAGAGGACGCAGAGGACCAGGCCCGCCGCGGCCACGATGCCCATGGCCCGGCTCGTCCGCTTCTCGGCGGCCTGGGCCCGGGGCAGTTCTTCCGATTCATATAGCGCGTTAAGTTCCATACCTGTAGTTATAGCATAGATCGGGGCCGATGAAAAGGCTGTATCTTGACAAAACCGCCCTATATAGGTATACCATTATATATAAACTGCCATCCTGGAGGGGTATAGCCATGGTCAAACGTATATTTGCCCTGCTGCTGGCCGCGCTGCTGCTGGCATCCTGCTTCGCCTGCAAGAAGAAGGCCGCCGAAGCGCCCGCGCCTACGGAGGCTCCCGCGCCCACGGAGGCGCCCACCGCCGCGCCGCCGGAGGAGTACGTGATCGACGATCCGCTGCTGAAGACCGACTACGCCGTGGCGGACAACGCCCGGGTGTTCTACGAGATCTTCGTGGGCTCCTTCGCCGACTCCAACGGGGACGGCATCGGGGACCTCAGGGGCATCATCGACCGGTTCGACTACCTGAACGACGGGGACCCCAACTCCGGCAAGTCCCTGGGCATCGAGGGCATCTGGCTCTCCCCCATCTTCAAGTCCCCTTCCTATCATAAGTATGACGTGGCGGACTACTACGAGATCGACCCGGACTTCGGCACCCAGGCGGATCTGGACGAGCTCATCGCCCTCTGCCATCAGCGGGGCGTGAAGCTGATCCTCGACATGGTCATCAACCACACCGCCCGGTCCAACGCCTGGTTCGGCGCCTTCACCAAGGCCCACCGGCAGGAGGACAAGGCCGATCCCTATTACGACTTCTACACCTACTACACCCAGGGGGAGAAAGCCCCCGCGGGCCGGGCCTTCTCCGCCCTGTCCGGCACCAACATCTACTATGAGTGCAACTTCGACGGGGGCATGCCGGAGCTGAACTTCGACAACCCCGCCGTCCGGGAGGAGGTTTTGAAGGTCTCCCGGTACTATCTCGATCGGGGCATCGACGGGTTTAGGTTCGACGCCGCCAAGTACGTGTATTTCGGGGACCACAAGAAGAGCGAGGAATTCTGGCAGGAGTACCTGACCACCCTGCGCTCGGAGTACCCCGGCCTCTACACCGTGGCCGAGGTCTGGGACCCGGACGCCATCACCGGCATCTACTACCCCGCCACCAACTGCTTCAACTTCACCGCCTCCGGGTCCGAGGGGCGCTTCGCCACCGCCGCCAAGCAGGGGAACGCGGGGGCCCTCACGAAGTACGTGGAGCAGTATCTCAAGAGCATCGAAGGCAAGAACCCGGACGCCATGTTCGTGCCCTTCCTGGCGAACCACGACACGGACCGGGTGGCCGGGTATCTGACCGTGGAGTCCGGCTACATGCAGATGGCCGCCAATATGTACATTCTGGGGCCCGGGTCCCCCTTCCTCTACTACGGGGAGGAGCTGGGCATGCGGGGCTCCCGGGGCAGCGCCCAGACCGACGCCAACCGGCGGCTCGCCATGGTCTGGGGGGACGGGGACACCACCAAGGACCCCGAAGGCACCACCTACGGCCGGGACAAGCAGATCCAGAAGGGGGTCAAGGACCAGAAGGCGGACGAGAAGAGCCTCTATACCTATTATAAGAAGCTCATCATGATCCGCAAGGCAAACCCCGCCATCGCCCGGGGCGAGTATAAGAGCGTGTCCATCCCGGATTCCAAGGTGGGCGGGTTCACCGCCACGCTGGACGGGAACACCGTGCTGGTCCTCCACAATCCCACCAAGAGCGCCCAGACCATCGACCTTGCCAAGCTGGGCGACTTCAAGACCCTCCGGGCCTCCATCGGCCTGGGCTCCGCCCAGCTCACCGGCGTCAACGGCAGCTCCCTGACCCTGGACGGCCAGACCAGTGTTGTTATAGGAAAATAATGGCATTTGTGCCTTTTCTTTGTAAAGAAAAGGCACCCAAAAGAAACACAAATGGGAAGTATGGCTCGCGCTGTACTTCCCATTATTCTTCTTGAGTTTCTCTTTTTCCGCCGCTTTTTCTCTTTGTCTAAAGAGAAAAAGCGGCAAAGAAAGAAGTTTATAGCTCCTTCGCTGCCTGCGCAGCTCTCTCGCACGCTTCCGCTATGATCCCCGGCGTCTGGGCGGGGTCCATGTCCACCCCGTCGGCGGCGACGCAACGGTAGGTCCCGGTGCCGAAGAAGCCGCAGAGGGCCTCCATGTACCGGGAACCCATCTCGTCGGGGCTGTTCTCGTAGAACCCGCCCCGGCTGGTGAGGAAGGTCATGCTCCTGGCACGGCAGTTTCCCCTGAGGCCGTCGGCGTCGCAGAGAAAGGTGATCCCGTCCACGGACACGTTCTCAATGTACACCTTCAGGAGCGCCGGAATGGACAGATCGTAGAAGGGCGCGGCGATCAGGATGGCGTCCGCCCGCTGGAACTGCCAGGCGTAGTCGAACCGCCGGTGGGTGAAGTCGCCCCTTTGCAAAAGCTCGTCCCGCTGGGCGAACCCGCCCTCCATCAGCGGCAGCAGGGGCTCGTCCATGAGCACCACTTTCTCCACCTGCCACCCCTTCGGCAGGTTCCCCAGGAACGATTCGGCCAGCTTCCTGGTCCGGGACTGTTCCCTTCGGATGCAGCAATCCACGTACAATAGAGTTTTCATGAAAACCTCTTTTTATAAGGAATTATTGAAAGCTTCCTTCCCTTTTCTTGAAAGAAAAGGGAAGACCAAAAGAACTTCGACTGGGATATATGGCTGTCGTTCACATCCCCATTATCCCATATGAGTTTCTCTTTTTGCGCCGCTTTTTCTCTTTGTACAAAGAGAAAAAGCGGCAAAGAAGAACTCTTACGGCTCCAGGGCCACTTTGATGACCCCGTCCTCCTTCTTCTCGAACAGCTCGTAGGCCGCCATAGCGTCCTGCAGGGGGTAGCGGTGGGTGATGAGGAAGCTGGGGTCCAGCCGCCCGGCCTTGATGAGCTTCAATATCTCCTCGCACTTGTTCCCGTCCACGCCGCCGGTCTTGAAGATCAGGTTCTTGCCGTACATA
>JAEEGH010026552.1_pt1 | contig 11528 bp, 9 predicted proteins | sample 9134181 | NCBI WGS metagenome assembly JAEEGH01 (sample SAMN16246544, study PRJNA631951) | gut metagenome | biome: gut microbiome; feature: rumen; material: DP-attached | host: Bos | place: Iran: Karaj | collected 2018-10 | reverse complement strand
GTTGATTTTGAACAAGACGGAAGCCACGTTGAACTTGGTGCAAGACTTGCAAAGAAGTATGGCGAAAGCGATGTTGTTATTAATGCAATTGAATCTCACCATGGTGATGTTCCACAAAATTGTTTAATTTCATATCTTGTTCAAGCAGCAGATACTTTATCAGCGGCTAGACCAGGTGCACGTAGTGAAACACTTGAAAATTACATCAAACGTATTGAACAACTTGAAACAATTTGTAAGTCATTTGATGGTGTTTATCAATGCTATGCAATGCAATCAGGTCGTGAAGTTCGTATCATGGTAATCCCAGATAAAGTAGATGATCTTGCCGCATTCAAGATGGCTAGAGACATTCGTGAAAAGATTGAAACTGAAATGACCTATCCAGGACAAATCAAGGTTTCAGTCATTCGTGAATATAGAGCTGTTGAAACAGCAAAATAATTGAGTTTTCCCGGGAAAAACCCGGATAGAAAGTATCTTTATGAAAATCTTATTTTTAGGAGATATTGTCGGTAAAGTAGGCCGACGCACAGTTAGTAACAATCTAGAAAAACTTGTTAAAAAATATCAAGTTGATTTTGTTATTGCCAATGGTGAGAACGTTACTCACGGAAAAGGCTTAATTGAAAAGCATTATTATGAACTTTGAGATGCTGGAGTTGACTGCATCACTTTAGGTAATCACTATTTATCAAAGGATCAGCTTCTAAATTATATTGAAGACGCCGATGCACTTGTCAGACCACTTAATATTTCAAAACGAATTGGTGGAGAAGGTTCACGTTTATTTCAAGTAAACGGAATTAACATTCGTGTAACCAATGTTCTTGGTACAGCATTTATGAAAGAGGAAGTTTCTTCTCCATATTATTCGCTTAAATCATTAATTGATTCTTTAGAATCAGAAGACTCAATACATATCGTTGATTATCACGCTGAAGCAACAGGTGAAAAGATGTGTTTTGGTTATGCATTTGATGGGCTTGTTAGTGCAGTTCTCGGAACACACACTCACGTTCAAACAAATGATGCAAAGATTCTTCCTAATGGTACCGCATTTATTTCAGATGTAGGTATGTGTGGTGCTGCAAACGGAGTTTTAGGTTTTGAAAAAGACTCTGTTATGAGAGTCACTATGTTTGGCGAGAAAGATCGCTTTGGATTTGATGAACATGACCAAGGTCTTTTAAATGCTGTCGTTATTGATATTGATGAATCAACACATAAAGCACGCGAAATTGTTACAGTCAAATTATTAGAAGAAAAGTAATTATGGCAAAGAAGTGCGAATTCAAATCATTACCAGATTCAAATCTCGAGAGAAGGAGAAATCTTTCTTTCGATTTTTTATATCCAGAATTTAAGGTTCCTAAATACCTAAAAGAGTTCGCTCAAGGAAAAAAATATTTTGTTTTTACTTTTGGTTGCCAGGCCAATTATAGGGATAGTGAAATTTTGGGCGGTTTGCTCGAAAAAGCTGGCTTTTCCCGTGGATTTTCAGAGGAAGAAGCCGATTTTATTATATTAAACACATGTGCTGTTAGAGAGAATGCAGAACAAAAAGTATTTGGAAAAATTGGTAACTTGATTCACCTTAAAAAGAGCAAGCCGGACTTACTAATTGGTGTCTGTGGATGTATGGTCCAACAGAAGCATATCATCGAATATATTAACGACAAATTTAAACATGTTGATTTAATCTTTGGAACGCATAATTTAACAGATTTACTTGATATGTTAAATGAAGTCATTACTAAACGAATTAGACTTATCGATGTTAAATCTATACCAGGTGATATTGTTGAAAATTTACCAAGTTCTAGAGACTCTAAATTTAAGGCTTTCGTAAACATATCTTATGGTTGTGATAAGTTCTGCACTTATTGCATAGTCCCATATACTCGTGGCAAAGAACGTTCACGCAAAATGAAAGATATTTTGAACGAAGTTCAAGAATTAAAAAATAACAACTATAAAGAAGTTACCTTATTAGGCCAAAACGTTAACGCTTATGGTAAAGATTTTAATGATGGAACTACATTTGCAAAATTACTAGCAGAAGTAGCAAAAATCGGTATTCCTAGAGTTAGATTTTTAACTTCACATCCTTGGGATTTTACAAGTGATTTAATCGATGTGATTGCGAAATACGATAACATCATGAAATACATTCATTTGCCTGTTCAATCAGGCTCAGACGAAATCCTTAGATTGATGGGCCGCCGTTACTCAAGAGAACAATACATTGCATTAGCAAAAGAAATTAAAACTAAGATTCCTGATGTTGCTCTAACAACCGATATAATTGTTGGTTTCCCAAATGAAACATATGAACAATTCTTAGATACAGTTTCACTTTGCAAGGAAGTTCACTATGATTCTGCATTTACTTTTATTTATTCGCCGAGAAACAACACTCCTGCTGCAAAGATAAAAGACAACGTTCCTAATGAAGAAAAGGTTAAGAGATTTAAAGAACTTGTTAAAGCCCTTGAAGAAGATATTTCAAAACATTCTGAAAATATGATTGGCAAAGTATACGATATTCTAGTAGAAGGCCCATCAGAGAAAAATCCAGAAATGCTTTCAGGTTATACTGAGAAAAATAAGCTCGTTCACTTTAAGGGTGGAATTAATTTAGTTGGTCAAATCGTAAAGGTCAAAATTTTAGAATCACATACATACTCCATGATTGGAGAATTAATAAATGAATAAACTAGATGAACTATTAAGTTCATTCAAAGAAGAACTATATAAGGAAGAGTGTGTTAAAGAGTATTTTCACTATAAGAATTTGGTGGAGTCAGATACTTCAATTAAAGAGCTTGATGAACAAATAAGGTTTCACCAAAAAGAAATGTGTCGTAACAAAGATAATGATGAAATTTATTTCAAAGAAAAAGCTCTATATGAAGAACTAAAATCTAAACTTGAACAAAATCCTGTATTAGTGAATTATCAAATTGCAAAAGAAGAAGTATTTTCGCTTTTAGTAGATATTAACCATATCCTCAGTTAGAATAATCTTATGATTATTGTCATCACAGGACCTACATGCATGGGCAAATCAGAAACCGCCTTAGAAGTTGCTAAGGTTTTTGATGCTGAAGTAGTCAATGGTGACGCTTTTCAATGTTACAAAGAAATGGAAATCGGTGTAGCGAAACCTCCAAAAGAGTATTTTTCAATTGTTCCACATCACTTATTTTCATTTGTTGATGTTAACCGTGATTACACAATTGCTGACTATCAAAAAGACTTAAGAAAGAGTGTTGACGAGATTTTATCTCGTGGTAAAAACATTATCATTGTTGGAGGATCCGGATTATATATTCGTTCAGCACTTTATGATTATGAGTTTAACAAAGACCCTGATGTTGATATATCAAAGTATGAACAAATGACAAACGAAGAACTTCATAAAGAACTTGAAAAGATTGACCCTGAACAAGCAAAGATTATTCATATGAATAACAGAAAACGCGTTTTACGAGCAATTGAGATCTACCTAGGACAAGGGAAAACCAAAACCGAACTTATTGAATCGCAAGAACATAAGCTGATTTATGATGCAAAATTCTTTGTAAGAAATATGGATAGAAAAGTCCTTTATTCATTAATCGATAAACGTGTTGATAAGATGATTGAGCAAGGACTTTTGGATGAAGTTAAAACTATTTATGAGAAGTATGGAGAGGGCTCAAAAGCTCTTCAAGCCATTGGCTATAAAGAACTTATTCCTGTGTTAAAAGATGAGTATAGTCTTGATAAAGGAATTGAGTTAGTTAAGAAAAATTCAAGGAATTATGCTAAGCGACAAGTTACATATATTAAGCATCAATTTCCTGTGATTTTTTATGAAAATACTGAAGATTTACTAGGGATTTTGAGAAAATGAGTGATTATTTAGATAGATCAAGAAAGCTCCTTGGAGATGACAAAATTAAAGCTTTGGAAGACAAAGTAATTTTAGTTATTGGCATTGGAGGAGTTGGCGGAACAGCTCTTGAAGCACTTGCACGTTCAGGTTTCAAAAAGTTCATTTTAATCGACTCTGATGTTGTTGATGAAACCAACTTAAATAGACAGATACTTTATACTGCAGCAGATGTTGGGAGAGAGAAAGTTCTTGTCGCTAAAGAACGTTTACAGAAAATAAATTCTGGTCTTGAAATTAAAACAATAACTGCTAAAATTGGCGAAACCAAATTGGAAGATTTAAATCTTGGTAAGGTTGATTTTATTGTTGACGCAATTGATTTTGTAGAAGGTAAACTTCATATTTACGAATTTGCTCAACTTAATCACATCCCATTTATATCTTCGTTAGGAATGGGTAATAGGTTCGACCCAGAATGCGTAACAATCACAAAACTAAACAAAACCGAAAATGATCCTCTTGCTAAAAAGATTAGATATCTCGCAAAGCAAAAGGGTTTAGATTTAAAAGAGATTGCTGTGGTCTTCTCGAAAGAGACGCCAGTTATTAAGTCACCAAAACCAGCATCAATGATTATGGTGCCTTCAACAGCAGGTCTTTTAATAGTAAAATATGTTTTATTCACTATTTTATAGTGCTACAATTATATTATTGAGGTAAAGAAAGTATGATGAAAGTAATTACAGAAGTAGCAAAAACTGCTAAGATTGATGAAAAATATGTCGATATGTACGGAAAGTACAAAGCAAAAATTGATTTATCCATAATGGATGAACTTAAAAATAAGAAAGATGGAAAACTTGTTTTAGTAACAGCAATCACTCCAACCAAGACCGGCGAAGGAAAGACAACAATGTCAATCGCATTAACCGAAGGTTTTGCAAAAGTTGGAACTAATTGTATGCTCGCATTAAGAGAACCTTCACTTGGTCCTGTTTTTGGTCTTAAAGGCGGTGCAACAGGCGGAGGATTAGCATCGATTCAACCAAAAGATGATATTAATTTGCATTTTACTGGTGATATGCATGCTTTAACATCCTCAATTAACCTCATCGCAGCTGTCATTGATAACCACATTTTCCAAGGAAACGAATTAAATATTGATCCAACAAAGATTGTTTGGACAAGAGCTCTTGATATGAACGACAGAGCACTCCGTAGTGTCACTGTTATGCAAGATGAAAAGAAGGGCACCCCACGTCATGACGGTTTTGTAATCACCGTTGCATCAGAAATGATGGCGATTATGTGCTTAGCAAAAGATCCAGAAGACTTTAGAAACAGAGTTAACAATATTATTGTTGCTTATACATTTGATGACAAACCAGTTTACTTAAGAGAACTTCGCATTTCTAACGCAATTATGAAATTAATGCGTGAAGCTCTAAAACCAAACTTAGTTCAAACTGAAGAAAATAATCCAACACTTGTTCATGGTGGACCATTTGCAAATATTGCTCACGGATGTAACTCAGTTATTGCTCTTAAGTTAGCATTAAAACTTGGCGACGTTGTTGTCACAGAGGCAGGCTTCGGTGCTGACCTTGGCGCTGAAAAATTCTTAGATATTTGCTGTCCAACCGGTGGATTTAAACCTGACGGTGTAGTTATGGTAGCAACTATCCGTGCTCTTAAAGAGCATGGTGGTGTTCCATTTGATGATTTAAAGCTTCCAAATGTAGAAGCACTTAAAGCGGGTGTTGGCAACTTAAAACTCCACTTAGAAAACATTCAAAAGTTTGGAATGCCTGTTGTTGTTGCAATTAACCATTTTGCTGATGATTCACAAGAAGAAATTGATTGGCTTACAAATTGGTGTAAAGAAAACAATTACTCAGTTAGTTTTGTTGATGGATTTGCTAAAGGTGGTGAAGGCTCAATTGATTTAGCTAACAAAGTTAATGAAATGCTTGCAACAAAACCTTCAAAATATCACAAACTTTATGACTACAATCTTCCAATTAAAGAAAAGATCGAAACAGTTTGTAAGGAAATCTATAGAGCTGGTGAAGTTATCTTCTCAGATTTAGCATTAGAGCAAATCAATAAATTTGAAAAGCTTGGCTATGATAAGACTGCTGTTTGTATGGCAAAGACTCCGCTTTCAATTACCGATGATCCAAAAGTTTTTGGCGCTCCAATTGGGTGCACAATTAATATTCGTGAAGTCAAATTATCATCTGGCGCAAACTTCATTGTTGCTTTAACTGGTAAAGTTATGACAATGCCTGGACTTCCAAAAGTTCCAGCAGCTGTCAAAATGGAAGATGAATAATGAAAGATTTAAGTTATCAACTTGGTGATATCGTTGAATTAAAAAAACCTCATCCTTGTTCAACACACTCGACAAAATTTAAGATTGTAAGAGTTGGTGCAGACCTTAAAATTGAGTGTCTTGGATGCGGCAATATTTTAATGATCTCAAGAGATAACTTTAACAAACGCTTAAAAAGAATTATCAAAGATAATTAAAAAAATTTTTCGCACAAACTGACATTTTACCCGGATACATATATAGGGGAACACATGTCAGTTTTTATTTTGCAAGGTATTAAAAAATCGTTCTTTATTAATAAAACTGAGAACGTTGTTTTAAACGATATTAATATTTCTTTTCCTGATACTGGTCTTGTTTCAATTGTCGGAAAATCAGGTTCTGGAAAATCGACATTGATAAATATTTTGATGGGAATTGAAAAACCCACAAAAGGTAAAGTGCTTTTCAAAGGAAAGAACATAGCAAAGTTTAGTGATAAACAGTTTTCTAAGTTTCATCTTAATGGAGTTTCAACAGTATTCCAACATTACAATCTTTTTGATGATATAAGTGCTTTATCAAACGTGATTTTACTTTTAAAAATGAAAGGTATGAATTCAAAGAAAGCTAAACAATTAGCGATTGAAGAATTTAGAAAGCTAGGAATTGAAGAACTAACAACTAGAAAAGTGAAAAACTTGTCTGGTGGAGAAAAACAAAGAATTGCTATTTTAAGAAGCGTCGTTACTTCTCCGGACGCGATACTTTGCGACGAGCCAACTGGAGCCTTAGATGTTAAAAATAGCCGAGAAATCATGGGTATTTTGAAACATTTATCGAAGGAAAAACTCATCATAATGGTTTCTCATAATAAAGAATTAGTTGATGAATTTTCAGATTATATAATTCAATTAAAAGACGGAAAAATTGTTGAAACTAATTTACCTGAAGAACGAAATAATGAACAACAAAATAGGCGCACAAAAAGTAGTTATAAATCAGATTGGATAGGAACATTTTTACATTTAAATCTTAAGAAGAATTTAGGGAAGAATTTATTTTCGGTTATATCTTGTTCGGTTGGCTTTGCATCCCTATTTTTGTGTGTAGGTTTTTTAATTGGCTCTGAAAGCTCACATGAAGAAGCACTAACTAAAAATCTTTCGATTGGAAACGCAACAGTTTCAAAGGTCGAATCAGTGGAGATTGCAGATTCTCCATTGACGTATCAAAAGACTATTAGACCAGAGCTTAATGAAGTCGATGCAGAACTAACTGAGTTTTCAACTATAAGGGTAGAAGAAAATATTTCTTACTTTGTAAGTAGTTGTGTGTCATGCAGTTTTAATGACAATAATTACAACAATTTTCAAATGATACCGCTTTATGATTTTTCACTAGAAAGTTATGGAAATGACTTGCTAATTAAAGGCAATGGTGGAAGCGATAATTTTGAAGAAATCATAGTAAACAAAGAGTTTGAAGATTTATTAGGCGGTAATGCTTTAGGCAAAACGGTGGTTTTAAAAAACTCAGCATCAACCAATTTTTCGACTTTTGATGAAGAAGAACCCTTTATAAAAGACCAACTAATTATAGAAAAACCGATGATAATCATCGGTGTCATTAAAGAGTTTCCGTTTTTAAATAGTCCAAAAATCTATTATTCATATAAGGGCGGAAGAGATTATCTTAAAAGCCAGTTTATGGAGAACCTTTCGTATTATTTTGGCTATGCGTATACATTCTATGACTATTTATTAGATTGTGATCCTGACGATACAGCCTCATCTTATTCGTCTTATATCTTTTTGACTGATTTAAGCGAAAGTAAAGAGTTCTTTGAAAAAATAAAAAACCCAAGTAACAAGTCGCTTGAGATAACTTCAACTGTTGCTGATATTAAAGAAACATATATTACATTTATTTCTTCATTCTCAAAGACGCTTTTAGTGTTCTCAGGAATTGCCTTTATTGGTATCAACTTTATTTTAGGAATGATTTCTCTTTCATCTTTCCTACAAAACAGAAAGAACACCGCAATTATGACTTGTTTAGGAAGCAGAAATTCTTCAATATACAATCTCCATTTATATGAAAACTATATTGTAATAGCCGTATCCTTCATTTTATCTTTATTCATCGCATACTTTGCTCAAAATAAACTTAATCCATATTTGTCGAGCAAGTTTTCTTTATCAAACTTAATCACTATCCCCTTTGAAAGTTTTTATGGTTTTAGGTATGGATTAATCATTTTTCTTTCTGCTGTTGTAGTGATATGTTCAACCATTTTTACGATGGTTCCAATGCTTATTTATCGCCATGGTTTTATAACTGAAGAATTGAGGGATGAATAATGATTTCACTATCAAAAATAACAAAAAAATACGGGAAAAGAGCTATATTTTCAAATTTTTCATATGATTTTCCAGAAAAAGGATTGGTTTGTCTAGTTGGTTCTTCTGGCTCAGGAAAGTCTACCCTTTTAAATATGATTTCAGGAGTCGATACAACATATGAAGGCGAAATTACAATCGATGGAGTTAATCTTAAAAAGCTTTCTAAAAATGGAGCTGCAAATTATCGAATTCAAAACATTGGATATGTATTTCAAAACTTTAGTCTTCTAAATTTAGATACTGCTTTTAACAACGTATTATTACCACTTGAATCCTCCTTTAGGTCGAAGAAGTTTATTCAAAAGAAAAGAGTTGAAGATGCTTTAGATTTAGTGGGCCTAAAACATCTTTCAAAACAAAGAATAAATAAGATGTCTGGTGGAGAAAAGCAAAGAGTCGCCATAGCTAGAGCGATTATAAATGATCCAAAAGTTGTTTTGTGTGATGAACCAACTGGTGCTTTAGATGAGAAAAACGCAAAAGAGATATTCCAACTATTAAAAATAGTTTCACAAAACACTTTGGTTATTGTAGCGACTCACGATGTCGAATCGATTAAGGGAATTGCTAACGAAACTTTAGAAATAAAAAATGGTGAAGTTGTAGTTAAAAAACATAGACCAAAGAAGATAAACAAAAGCACAAATCTAATAGGCAAGGGTAAAGCGAGAAAATATCCGTTTGTACCTTTGGTGTTTAAAATTAGATATGCAATTCAAAAGATAAAAGCAAAGAAAGTTAGAAGTTTAATAATGAATCTTATGCTTTCATTATCTTTAACTGGTATTGGTTTATCATTAATCATAACGAATTCAGTTACCACAAAAGTTGAAGATGCTTTTAAAGCTATTTTGAATGGTAACTTTGTTATTGTTAGTAATAAAAGTGAAAATGAGAACACTTTTACATCAACTTATTCAACCCCATTCAATACGGTTTATAAAATCTATAACAAATATCAATATTTACTTGATGGTATTGGAGTTAATTATTTAGTCAATTTTGAAGACTTCTTTAAAGATGGTAATGAGTTTTATGTAGACACTGTTAACAAAAGAATGCCTGTTTCCAGTCTTTCAACAAGAAATATAAATGACTTTAAATGGATAAGTGGAGATGAAGGAAGGATATATTATCCTTTCGACCATGATTTACTTGATGATGATCAAATTATTTTAGGTTTATCTTATGAAGACATGGTGAATTTATGCTTCAACTTGCAGATTCAAAGAAACTATAGCTCTTTAGGTCATTATATTTACGAAAAAGGAATGCAACTTTCTTTAGAAGTTAGAAATGATTATTGGCAATATGATGACGAACAAATTTTTAATGTTATGGCTGTTTGTGAATCATCGGCTACTTGTATTTATCACACGAATCTATTGTGGAACGAAACGGTGTTTGAAGAAATGATGAGACTTCCTTCAGACGACGATGAAGTGCACGAGTTTCCTTGGGAAATGTATAAGATTTATTATCTAAAAACACGAGAAAACCCATCAGTTTTTCTTAATTCTTCAATGTATGACGACTTTTTATTCGATTTTGTTTTTGAAAGGACAAATTACCGATACAATCCTTCGATATGCAAAGCTAATGAAGTTTGCGACGAAAATAGATTGTATGTTTACTCGGTCGATAAGAACGGGCTCAGTGGATCAGTTGTCGATAAATATAAGGAAATAAATCCAAGTTTTAATAGTTACTATTTCACTAGCGATTATGGATATGCGTCGTATGCATCTAATTTATTTTCAGGATTCTCAAAGAACTTCTTTGTCTCACTTGAAGAGAATTTAGTTGATCAAGCAATTGATGCAGATACACAGGTTAATGAAGAAACAAATATTGAATTAAACTTGCCGGATGGAGTTGTTCAAGGAAACTATCTTATTTCACTTAACGACGGTCTTAGATTTTCGACGGATTTTTCAAAACTTTATGCAGGAAGAAAACCATCAAATGTAAATGAAATTGTTATCTCCAAAGGCCTAGCGGAATCAATCAGCAAAAATGGCGATTATTTAGGAAAATATATGGAAATTGCCGGTGAAATTGAAGAAATTTATGATTCTGATGGAAGAGTGTATAAGACATATAATAAGACAAGAGCATTAATCGTGGGAGTAGTTAATGAAAATAAAAATTATATCTATCAAAATCCAAATTGGACTATTGAATTTTTTAGAGACAAATTAGGTGTTTCCAACTTTTATTTAATACCTCGATGTTTAGTTCTTGAGTTTAATTCGCAAGAAGAAGCTAAGACGGCGATTGAAGATCTAAAAGTCGTAATCTCGGGTTATAAAGTTGAATCACCAATGGAAGAGCTGAAGGGAAATATCAATACAACTCTTGATTATGCAAACACAATTTTGAAAGTTTTTTCTTTACTTGCATCAATAATTTCAATATTACTTTTAGGCACAATAATGATGCTTACAATTATTGAAAGTCAAAACGATATACAGCTGTTCAGTCTACTAGGTGTTAAGACAAGAGACATTAATTCTTGTTTTGTTGTTCAATCTGTAGTTCAAGGTTTAATTTCCTTCATTGTAAGTTCATTAGAACTTATAGGAGTTGATTTTGCTATGTCATATCTTTTAGGAAATATGCTTAATATTGGTTTTAAGTTCTCATTCAATAGCAAACCAGTGCTAATTATTTTTCTAATGGCAGTTATTATTCCAATCATTGTTTCAAATTTGATGTTAGTCATAATTAACCGCAAACGCTTATTTAGAAGATAGATTGAAAATGTTTTACTTTTAAATATTTTTGTTGTTATTATATAGGCAACTTTTATCTATCTATCGAAAGGAACCTACTATGAAAGGCAAAGTCATTAGGTTCAACAAGAAGAAGGGATTCGGATTTATTAAGTCAGCCGATGATAAAGACGTATTTTTCCACTATTCCT
>JAEEGH010026551.1_pt1 | contig 11528 bp, 9 predicted proteins | sample 9134181 | NCBI WGS metagenome assembly JAEEGH01 (sample SAMN16246544, study PRJNA631951) | gut metagenome | biome: gut microbiome; feature: rumen; material: DP-attached | host: Bos | place: Iran: Karaj | collected 2018-10 | reverse complement strand
AGCAGACTTATAGAGAGTCTCTTGAATCTGGAGCAAATCTTGCAGATACACTGAGTGTTATCAACAGCCGATTCATTACTGCAAAAGAGGGTATTGATAATTACCTTACCGGTATTCTTTTGAGCACAAAAGAAAATGAAGATGGAAGCTGTCTGATGACTCTTTCAAATGCGGGACATCCGTATCCGCTTTTATATAGTGCCGCAAATGAGACTGTTGAAGAAATTCTTCCTGATGTAGGAAGTCCTTTCTCTGGTCCGGTTGGTTTACGCGGTTTTGATATTACTTATTCTCAGGTTGAAACAGAACTGCATTCAGGTGATATTGTGTTGCTTTATACAGACGGCCTTACAGAAATCGCAAACGAAGCACAGCAGCAGTTTGGTTTGCAGGCAGTAATTGAAACTTTACGTAATAATGGAAATAAATCTTCGAAAGAAATTATGGAACTTCTTATGAAGAGAGTAGACACATTCTGTGCCGGCTCTCCTCATAAGGATGATATATCAGTTATTATTCTTAAGCGCGCTTAGCCTGTTTAGCGAAAGTCTGAATACCTTCAATAACCAGAATTACGGCGAGTACTGTCATTGCTGTAGCAAAGCATAACTGGAACCAGTTACCCCATGCATAAGCTCCGGCAGCACCTGCAGCCATTGCCTTAATCTTACTGATAATAGTAATGATAAGACTTGCAAGTGTAGCAGCAAGCATAAATGCCATTGGAATGAAGAACATCTTGTTGTTCTTTCCTGCCTGACCAAGCCATGCAGCAACTGCCATCAAAGCAATACCGGCTAAGAGCTGGTTAGCAGCACCAAAGAGACCCCAGATTGCAGAAAGCTTAAGACCACCAAGGATACAACCAATGATTACCATAAGGCTTGTACCGAATACAGGGTGAGCAAGTACCTTGCGGAATCCAGATGCGTCCTTCCATGTTGCTTCGCCTTCCTTAAGGAAGAGTTCAGAGAACATAAAGCGGCTGAGACGTGTACCAGTATCAAGAGAAGTAAGAGCGAATACAGAAACAGCAAGTGTGAGCAAAGCGTAGATTGTATTGTAAGCGCCTGAACCTTCTTTTCCGAAGAGTGTAGCAAGACCAGCACCGAATGCAGCAGATGGAGAACCAAATCCGCCTGCCTTATACTTGTCGAATACCATACCAACAGCGATCAAAGAAATGATACCGAGTGCAGATTCAATAAGCATTGAACCGTAACCGATAGCCTTTGCGTTCTTTTCGTTGTCGAGCTGTTTAGAAGAAGTACCAGTAGAAATCAATGAGTGGAAACCAGAACATGCACCACATGCAACTGTAATGAACAAAGTAGGGAACATAGTTCCAAGACCTGTCTTCCAGCCAGTGAATGCAGGAATTGTAAAGGTTGCGCTTCCTGTGATTGGTGAGCTTACGATTCCAACCAATGCGAGAGCGATCATAGCATAAAGAAGGAATGAAGAAAGGTAGTCACGTGGCTGAAGCAAAATCCAAACTGGTACCAGAGAAGCAATTGCGATATAAAGACCAATGAATACAATCCATGCTGTGCGGCTCATAGCAAAACCAAAGTTCAAACCAAGAACTGTGATAAGTACGATACCAACGATTCCGATGATTGTAGCTGGGAGAGTCTTAAGACCACACTTGTTTGTAAGTACACCATAAATGATAGCAAGTACAATAAAGAGAAGAGAAATCATAGCTGTTGACTGGTTTCCGTTAGGATTCTTAACAAATCCGAAAGAACCTGCAGCAGTAAAGAATGTACCTGCAACAACGTTTACGAATGAAGCAATTACGAGAATCAATACGAGAAGAGCGAAGATGATGAAAAGTTTCTTGGCCTTTGAGCCCATAGAAGACTTAATGATTTCACCAACTGACTTTCCGTCATTGCGGAGAGAAGCAAAAAGAGAACCGAAGTCCTGGAGACCGCCGAAGAAAATACCTCCGACAACACACCACAGGAATACTGGAACCCATCCGAACACGGCTGCCTGAATAGGACCGTTAATTGGACCTGCACCTGCAATAGATGAGAAGTGGTGTCCCATCAAAACGGCAGGCTTTGCCGGAACATAGTCTACACCGTCTGTCTTTTCGAAAGCCGGAGTCTTTTTTGCAGGGTCAATTCCCCACTGCTTTGCGAGCCATGAACCGTAGAAAATGTAACCGGCCAGGAGCAAAACGATTGCAGCAATAATGATTAATAATGCTGTCATTTGAACTTACCTCCTCGTAAATTCGAATAAGTTTTTTATTTAAAAATCTTGTCGGGAGAGAGTCACGACGGATTTTTTAAATTCTTTTTAATCAGCTTTGCAAAATCCTTGCCCTGGCGGTTGGAGAAGACTTCCGGGGCTCCGTCTTTACCGGTAGTGCCCAGGTCACAAACTGCCAGCTTAAAATGGCTCCAGCCGTGTAGACTGAATTTATAGGACTTATAAAGCTTTGTTTTTTTGATTTTGATTGCAGTTTCTGGAGAAATCGATTTCGTAAAAATCAAAAGAGAAACGTCTGAGTTTCGGTGTCCGTTATAGGGTTTTACCTTTGCAAGCCCTGCTTCCCAGGCAGCCTTTACGAGTTCTTCCAGTTTTGATGAATCCAGACTGTCTGCTGCTGCGAAATAAACAAATTCATTGGAATCTATATCTGCAATATGTGCTGAGCGGACAAGAAAATACTGTTCGTTGTGAGAGCGAAACTCTGCTTCAGCGCAGAAGGGAGGGGTGACGTCTGTTTCTTTAATAGTGTAATACTGCTGAAATGCCGGCAGTATTTTGTTTAATGCATAAAAAGAATCCATCTTTAATATACCTAACATTTTTAAGTATAAGTAAAGATGGATTAAGTGTCAATTAAAAACTTTAGCGTTATTAAAAAATAGACCCCGAAACAAGTTCGGGGTGACATGTTTTATTAAGCCTGGAGAGCAGTAACTGCTACAGTTGCAACGATATCTTCTACGTTACATCCGCGGCTGAGGTCGTTGAGAGGCTTTGCAAAGCCCTGGCAAACAGGACCAATAGCCATCCAGCCACCCATGCGCTGACAAATCTTGTAACCGATGTTACCAGCGTTGATGTTAGGGAAGATGAATGTGTTTGCGTGTCCTGCAACCTTGCTTCCTGGAGCTTTGAGTTCTCCAACTTCTGGAGCAACTGCAGCGTCGAACTGGAATTCACCGTCGAGAGCGAGGTCAGGAGCTGCTGCCTTAGCAAGTTCTGTAGCCTTCTGTACCTTTGTTACAGTGTCGTAGAACTTAGCATCGTTTCCAGAACCCTTTGTAGAGAATGAAAGCATTGCTACGCGTGGATCAATTCCTGCAATCTTCTTTGCTGTGTCAGCTGAAGCTACTGCGATATCTGCAAGTTCTTCTGCTGTAGGTTCAATGTTGATAGCACAGTCACCAAATACTGCAACTCCCTCTGGAACGTAAGGGTTACCAGCTTCTGGAGCAACCATAATAAAACAAGAAGAAACTGTCTTGAAGCCTGGAGCTGTCTTAATAACCTGAAGTCCAGGGCGCAAAGTGTTTGCAGTAGAGTGGCATGCACCAGAAACGAAACCGTCTGCATCACCAGCCTTAAGAATAAGGGCACCGTACATTGTGTGATCCTTAAGAATTGCAGCTTTTGCTGCTGCTACATCAGCATATTCAGGAGCACCAGTCTTCTTGTTGATTTTTCCTTCGCGAGCCTTATAAAGAAGTTCAGCGTATTTGTCTGCATTTGCATCTTTAGCTGGGTCAACGATTGTAACTCCGCTCAAATCTGCATTGCTTCCGCTTGCCTTAATATCTTCATCGCTTCCAATCAAAATAATTTTTGCGATTCCATCTTTTACGATTTTAGAAGCTGCTTCAACTACGCGTTTGTCTTCACCTTCGCAAAGAACAATAGTTTTGTTTGCAGCTTTTGCTTTTTTAAGTAAATCTTCTACAAAGTTCATATAAATCCTCTTCTATGTTCTAGTGTTTCTTTAGAATACTACTATAGAGCGATTTTTACAATTGTTTGAGCGATTCTTTCGTGGCCTTAAAATTAAAAATCTGTATAATACAAAATATGATTAAAAATAGAATTTTGAGTTTTGTATTAATTTTGTTTGTCTATCTGATTGCAATAGCGGGTGGAACTGCTTGTTTTGATTTTCTAGATCAGCGGGCTACTTTTTCTTTTGAACTTTTACTTTTAATCGCTGATGTTTTTGCTACGGCTATTGTCTTTCTTTTTAGCCTGCTATTCAAAAATGCTTCCGTTTATGATCCCTACTGGAGTGTTCAACCGCCGGTCATTTTGTTGGGAATGCTTTTAAGAAATGGCGGCAGCTTACTGGCCTGGATCTTATTTGCAGCAGTTTTACTCTGGGCTATTCGTCTTACTGGCAACTGGGCCTATAATTTTACTGGTTTTGATTATCAGGATTGGCGCTATTCTATGCTAAAAGAAAAGACTGGGCTTGCTTATCCTCTTATAAACTTTTTGGGAATACACCTTTTTCCAACTTTTGTAGTTTATCTCTGTGTTCTGCCTGCGGTAGAACTTATCCGCACTGGCGCTGACTTTAATATGCTTACATTGCCTTTTTTGCTTTTGTCTTTTACAGCTCCGATTGTTCAGGGCATTGCTGACCTTCAGATGCATGCCTTCCGCAAAAAGGGTACCGGCGGCTTTATCAGAACTGGGCTATGGAAGCATTCTCGTCACCCCAATTATGCCTGCGAAATACTTATGTGGTGGAGTGTAGGCTTAGTCTGCTTTTTTGCAATGGATATGCAGTGGACTCTGCTGGCTGGGGCAATCGTAAATACTTTGATGTTTCTGTTTATCAGCATTCCTATGGCAGACAACAGGCAGTCCAGAAAACCAGGCTTTGAGGAGTACAAAAAATCAACCCGTATGCTGTAAATCTCTCTGGTTAAAAAAGAAAGCCGGCGTAATAGCCGGCCTGTAATGTGCTCTCAGTCAACTATGGACTGGCACTATAATATATCCCAGAACTAAGCATCTGGCAGCTTCAATAAATGTCTAACGTATTATATAACCTCGACCAGGTTATCTATCTTTGTCGGGAACTGCATTTTGCCTCCTTTCAAGCAACCGGTGTGCGTCCTCATCTCGCTCTTGGCTACATCTTTATATTAGCACAGCTTTCTTATAATGCAAGAAAAATTTTTATTTTTTTTTCATTTTTTTACCGTATTCTGACAATATTGACAAAAGTGTCAAAGGAAGGTAGTCTTTAAAAATCTTCTTATTATGGGGTATTAAATGGCACAACGCAGAGTTGTTGTAACAGGATTAGGATGTGTTTCCTCAGTTGGAAATGATGTAAAAACAGCATGGGAAAACGTTAAAAACGGAAAAAGCGGAATTGCTAAAATCACACTTTTTGATGCTTCACAGCATCAGGTTCAGGTTGCAGGTGAAGTAAAGAATTTTGATATAAACAACTACGGTGTAGACCGCAAACTGGCTCGCAAAATGAGCCGCATGAGCAAGTTCCTGCTTGGCGCAAGTATTGAAGCCGCTAACGACGCTGGACTTTCTGCAGAGAATCTTAAAGATGAAAAGGCCGGCATTGTAACTGGTGTTGGAATTGGCCTTTCAGATGACCTTGAAACTGCTTATAAAAAATATCTTGACCCTGCAAGCGGAGTGAACCGTATTCCTCCTCTTACTGCTCCTCTTGTTTTGAATAACGAAGCTTCTGCTGGCGTTGCAATGCACTTTCAGATTTATGGACCATCATGGACGCTTTCTACAGCCTGTGCTTCTGGTACAGACTCTTTGGGACTATCACTAGATATGATTCGCAGTGGCCGTCTTGATGTATGTTTTGCCGGTGGTGTAGACGCTAACATTACAGGTTTCAATATCGGATGTTATCAGGCACTTTCTGCCCTTACAAATAAATTTAATGAAAGTCCAGAAAAAGCCAGTCGTCCTTTTGACAAGAACCGCAGCGGTTTTGTTATGGCAGAAGGTTCTGCCGTTCTTATTCTGGAAGAATATGAGCACGCAAAGGCCCGCGGTGCAAAGATTTACGCAGAAGTTGCTGGTTATGGTGCTTCTTCTGACGCTTATCACATTACCGCTCCTCGTGAGGATGGTTCTGGTGGTGCACTTGCTATGAAGCGCGCCTTTGAAGATGCCGGCATGGAGCCATCAGAAGTTCAGTATTACAACGCACACGGAACTTCTACTTCTGCTAATGATACTGCAGAAACTGCAATGATTAAGTCTGTTTTTGGTGAGGACGCAAAAAAACTTCATATTTCGTCAACTAAGAGTGAGATTGGCCACATGGTTGGTGCTGCTGGAGCAATCGAAGCTATTATGTGCGTAAAAGCAATGGAAGATAACTTTGTTCCGCCAACAATCAACCTGGACGAGCCAGACTTAGAGCATGGCTGCGACCTGGACTACACTCCAAACAAGGGTGTAGCTTGCGAAATTAAAGCAACTGCCAGCTGTTCTCTCGGCTTCGGCGGTCATAACGGATGTATAATTCTCAAAAAAATATAGATATAGAGGTATATTATTATGGTAATCAAACCAATGGTTCGTTCTAACATGTGTCTTAATGCTCATCCACTTGGATGCGCAAAAGAAGTTGAAAATCAGATTGCTTATGTAAAAGCACAGAAAGCAAAGCGCGGAACAAAGAACCTTAAAGAAGGTGGAAATGGTCCAAAATTTGTACTTGTACTTGGATGTTCTACAGGTTACGGTCTTGCTAGCCGCATTTCTGCCGCATTTGAATACGGTGCAGATACAATCGGCGTTTCTTTTGAAAAAGCCGGAACAGAAACAAAGGGTGGTACACCTGGCTGGTACAATAACCTGGCATTTGACCGCGCTGCAAAAGCAGAAGGTCTCTTTACAGAAACTTTCAGTGCCGATGCATTCAGTCACGAAACACGCAAAATGATTATTGAAGAAGCAAAGAAGGCTGGAAAGAAGTTCGACCTTATCGTTTACTCTCTTGCTTCTCCTGTTCGTTCAGACCCAGACAAGATTGACCCTAACAGCGAAACTGGAGCACACGTTCTTTATAAGTCTGTTATTAAGCCAATCGGAAAAACATATGCTGGTCTTGGAATTGATATTCTTACAGACACTCTTAAGGAATCTGCTGCTGAACCTGCAAACGAAGATGAAATTGCAAATACTGTAAAAGTAATGGGTGGAGAAGACTGGCAGCTTTGGATTGATCAGCTTTCTGCTGCTGGCGTTCTTGCAGAAGGATGCCGCACTGTAGCTTACTCTTACATTGGTCCAGAACTCAGCCATGCAATTTACCGCGATGGTACAATCGGTCAGGCTAAAAAGCACCTTGAAGCAACTGCACATTCTTTGAACGAAAAGCTTTCAAAGGAACTTGGTGGTGCTGCTTACGTTTCTGTAAACAAGGGACTTGTAACTCGTTCTTCTGCTGTTATTCCAATCATTTCTCTTTATCTTTCTATTCTCTTTAAGGTAATGAAGGAAAAGGGAACTCACGAAGGTTGTATTGAACAGATGGAACGCCTTTTTGCTGAACGCCTTTACACTGGTGAAAATAGCTCTGCCGGAAAGGTTCCTGTAGACGAAGAAAACCGCATCCGTGTAGACGACTGGGAAATGAAAGAAGATGTTCAGGCAGAAGTTGACAAGCTTATGGCTAAAGTTAACAACGACAACATCAAAGAAATCTGTGACCTGGTTGGTTACAAACATGACTTCTATGCAACAAACGGTTTTGATGTAGAAGGAATTGACTATACTGCTGATGTAGCAAGAATGGATCAGATCTAATTCGGATTAAAACTGATTTGATAATTAGCTGAAATAGGAAGGGGGCACTTCAAGCGAAGTGCCCCCTTCTTTTATATTATTGCAAAGATCTTTGCAACCACCGCAGCGCCAATTACAAGCAGTCCGAAAACTACTGCAAAGCAATCTTTTGCAGAAAATCGGTAGTCTTTTGCGGCGCATCCTGCCTTACGAAGGTGGAACCCTCTCAGTTCTGTTGCAATCGCTGTTGAATCAATCTTGCGAACAGAAGAAAGCAGCAGAGGAACGCAAAGTGGAAGAACCAGGGCAATCTTTTTAATTGGGTTCTTAGTATCAAAATCTACTCCGCGAGAAATCTGGGCTTCCATAATGTTGTTCATTTCGTTTCCGAAAACCGGAATAAATCTGATTGCAGTTGTGAATGTGTAAGCGTATTTGTATGGCATGTGAAGATTGTTTACAAGTACGTTAGATAAATCACTAAGATTTGTAACTGTAATCATGATGGAAAGGGGCAAGGTAGCGGCAATAAGTCGCAGTACCAAAAGTGCCCCGTTATTCAAGCCCTTGTCTGTAAGAGCAAAGTTTCCAATCGTAATAACAGGCTCTCCGCCTCTGATTAATAATATCTGAAGTACAAAAAGGAAGACTGAAACTTTCAGAAGACCTTTGAAAAGACCGCGTGTGCGCTTAAAAACTCCTGGTTTTTCTTCGCCTTTAGGGCAGCCGGCATCTCCTGCAATGCCCAGAATCAGATTCAGGACAATCAGAGAAGCCAGGCAGATGTATGATGACGAAACAAATGCTGAGGCACAAATTGCAATGGCAATAAAAAGCTTTGCAAGCGGATGAAGTTTGTGTAAAAGTGAATGTCCCGGTAAGAAATCTAAAAATCCTTTCATTTTATGCCTCTTTAGTAATTTTATTAATAAGTTCATCAACGCTAAAAATGCCCTGATATTCTTTTCCAAGTTTAGTTGCTGTTTCGCAAATCTGTGGCTGCAAAAGTCTTGCCTGAGCCAGAAGTTCGTCGTCTCCAAGAATCCACTTTGTGGCGCCATCGGCAATTAAACGTCCGCCAGTCATAACAAGAACGCGAGTTGCATAGTCCAGAACAACTTCCATATCGTGACAAACCATCAGAACTGTTGTTCCGGCCTTGTTAAGCTCCCGAATCTTTTCCATCAGTTCAATACACTCTTTGTAGTCCAGACCTGTGGTTGGTTCATCCAGAATAAGAATGTCACTGCGAACGGCGATGAGGCAGGCAAGACAAAGTCTCTGGCGCTGACCACGGCTCAAGCTGAATGGTTCTGCGTCAGGATCAAAGCCAAACTCGTTCAGAGTTTTTTCAACTCTTTCATTAATTTCTGCTTCCGCAATGCCAATGTTTTTCAAACTAAAGGCAATTTCTTCTCGGACAGTGCTGCAGCAAATCTGGCGGTCCGGATTCTGGAACAAAAATGCAATCTTTTTTGCCAGTTTACTTGTCTTTACTTTTTTTGTATTAGCGCCTTCTACCAGAACATCTCCGGCACTAGGCTTCAAAAGTCCGTTACAGAGCTTAGAGAAAGTTGATTTTCCCGCTCCGTTAGACCCGATTATGGCAACAAAGTCGCCTTTTTTTATTTCTACGCTTATATCGCGGATATTTGCATCGTTTTTATAGCTGAAGTTTACATCCTTAAACTCAATGATTGTTTCAGCATTCTGTTCAACTTTTTTGCTGGCAGTCTGATCAGGACCTGTAATATTCTTACCCTTGCAGATTTCAGAAACAAGTTCTGCTGCTTCCTTTGCATTTAGTGCCAGTCTTTTTTCACTTGGTATTGCAGCAGGAATAAGTCCTTCGCGTTCAAGTCTTCTAGAAAGTGTAACAACACGAGGAATGTTTACACCTTTTTCTTCAAGTTTTTCTGCAGTCTGCAGAACTTCGCGAACGGGGCCGTAAGCTGCAAGTTTTCCCTGTTCCATAACGGCAAGACTTCTTGCAAATTCACACAAAAGCATGATTTTCTGTTCTACAACAATTACGGTCATGCCCTTTTCGCGGTTTAATTTTTCCAGCAGCATAAAAATCTGACGGCTGGAAGCCGGGTCAAGTTCTCCTGTTGGTTCATCCAAAACCAGAATATCCGGTTCCAGAGCGATAATTGACGCAATGGCAACCTTCTGTTTCTGACCACCACTCAAAGAAGAAATCTCGCGGTATCTTAAATCTTCAATTCCAATATCTGATAGTGCAGACGAAACTCTCTTTTCCAGCTGATCCTTTGGAACTCCAAAGTTTTCCAGACCAAAAAGCAGTTCGTCTTCTACAAAGGTACTCAGCATCTGACTGTCTATATCCTGGAATACAGAACCAACTTTCAGCGCGAGCAGGCCTGGTGTGATGTCAAAAGTGTCTTGTCCATCAACTTTTACCGAGCCGTAGTAGTCGCCCTTAAAGTGGTGGGGAATCAGCGCGTTAATTGCACTGCACAAAGTTGTTTTTCCCGCTCCAGACTCACCGATAATTCCCAAAAAATCACCTTTTGCAATGTGCAGGTTTATGTTTTCAAGGGCATTTTTCTGTGAGCCTTCATATTTGAATGTCAGATTGCTGATTTGTACCATCGTTGTTTATCCTTAGTTGTTATTTTTTCAAAGCTTTCTTAAGCGGAATGTAGAGAATCTGTACGATTACTGCATTAAAGAGGGCAGTACAAAGTACGATTGGAATATAAGCCACTAAAGTTGACTTGTCTGCATGAATTACAAAAATCAAAAGAACTGTGTAAAGTCCGCCAGAAACTACTGTACTCAGGAATGTAGCCAAAGCAGGTACCGGGTCAAACTTTCCAAACTTAAGCGGGCATTTAATAAGAAGTCCCATTGCAAGGGCGCCGGCAAGTTCAGAAGCAAAGTTCAGGTAAGGTGTTCCAGGGAAGAACTGGCAGATTGCACCAGCCAAAAGACCGATAACAGCGCAGTAAAGAATATTTGGTCTAATCAAAACAATTATCATACAATACATAGCGATGATAAAGTTTGGCTTCATACCACCAATATTTACAATTGAACCAACAAAGAACTTAAGAACAGCACCAGCTGCAAGCAAAATAGCAGTAAGCAGAAGGTCAGCAATATTCAAGCCTTTTTTTGTTTCAGGATTAAGCTCTCTTTTTTCCTGAGTCATTGTCTCGTTTTCCATAATTTACCTCTTTTTAGGATTTCTTTTAGTTTTCTTGTTACTATTAGTAGTAACATCTTTATATTACACTATGTGTATGTTTCTGTCAACAGTAACATAAATTTAAAATAAAAAAAACGATTTGCAAAGTCTTTTGAAGCTGCAAATCGTTTTTTTAGTTGAGCCTTAATAAATAAGATTAGTCTTCCATCTTCTTATAAGCATCAAACTTATCAAGCATTTCCTGATTCTTATTCTTATCCAGCAAAGAAACTACAACAGTAACTACCAGACAAACAATAAATGCAGGAAGAATCTCGTAAACGTCAAAAAGACCGCCCTTAAGATTGTGCCAGGCAACTACAGTAACACCACCGCAGATAAGACCTGCAATAGCACCCTTAGCAGTTCCCTTCTTCCAGTAAAGAGCCAGGATAATAAGAGGACCAAAGGTTCCACCAAATCCAGCCCATGCATAAGAAACCAGACCAAAAATAGAACTATCAGGATTAAGTGCCAGGAGTAATCCTACAATTGCAATTGCAAATACAGAAATGCGGCTTACCAAAAG
>JAEEGH010026545.1_pt1 | contig 11529 bp, 7 predicted proteins | sample 9134181 | NCBI WGS metagenome assembly JAEEGH01 (sample SAMN16246544, study PRJNA631951) | gut metagenome | biome: gut microbiome; feature: rumen; material: DP-attached | host: Bos | place: Iran: Karaj | collected 2018-10 | reverse complement strand
GAGTCGTACATGATCGGAAACGGAACTTATAAATCAGCGCGCTGTTTTTAATTGACCTTAATCAGGACGGATACGCTGAATGAAAAACTGGCACAAACGAAACATTATGTTGAAAGAAAAAACTAAAATTTTAGAATAATGTTAAAAAATTGTACAATTTGCGAAGATAAAATATAATTAAATTGAAGTATTATATTCGCAATTATAATGCAGCATAGTTTCTTTCAGATGACAGGAGGTACAGCCATGGCAAATTTTAGGACAACCAACAAAAAACAACTGGCGGCGCGGATTATTTGTTCACTGGTGTTAGGCGCCTATCTCGTGGGGGGTATTGTGAACCGGTAGCGTTTGGGGCGCCGGGAGAAATTACAGACGACAGCTATGTCAATGGTACCTTTGATGGTGCTACGATAAAAGGCAATGGGGCAACGGCGTCCGGTGTTGAAGCCACAGCCTGGGGTTATAAAACAACAGCATCGGGTGAAGATGCCACGGCTTGGGGAATATGGACAACAGCAGGGGGCTTTAATGCGACATCCTGGGGTACTAACACAATAGCAGAGGGTGAAGATGCTACAGTCTGGGGAATAGATACAAAGGCGTTAGGTGAAACATCTACGGCTTGGGGTGCAGGAACTACGGCATCTGCAACCAGGGCCACAGCTTGGGGCGTAGATACAACGGCATCTGGTAACCGTTCTACGGCCTGGGGTCAGTTGGCAGAAGCTGGGGGTGAAAACTCTACTGCTTGGGGAACAAACACAAGAGCATCTGCAAAACAAGCCACAGCCTGGGGTTCACGTGCAACGGCTTCCGGCCATACTTCTACTGCCTGGGGCTGGCTTACAGAGGCATCTGAAAGGAGAGCAACGGCCTGGGGCAATGCATCAGTAGCGTCTGGTGCCGCTTCCACAGCCTGGGGCGGTTATTATTATCATCCAGATGAAGATCCGACAGCAGAAAAATATCACAAAGGCGGTACAGCTAGTGGTATCGCAGCTACAGCCTTTGGGATGGAAACAACAGCCAGCGCCTCTGGTGCTACAGCCTGGGGCGGTTATTTTGATGATGGCGCGAAAGAATCTTACAAAGGCGGCACGGCCAGCGGCATCGCGTCTACGGCGTTTGGTATAGAAACAGAAGCCCGCGGGAAAGCTGCTACGGCCTGGGGCAACAAGTCGGTTGCCGGCGGCGATTATGCTACCGCCTTCGGTGATTCTTCTCAGGCGCTTGCGGAAAATTCTCTGGCAGCTTTAGGCGGCATCGTGGAAAAGGGTGCAACGAACGGTATTGCTATCGGCAAAGGTTCCACGGTATCTACGCCCAACGGCATTGCCATCGGTACAGGGTTAAAGGTCAGCGGTAAAAACAGCGGCGCCTTCGGCGATCCCGGTGAAGTAAGCGGCAGCAACAGTTATGCGTTTGGTAACAACAACACGGTTTCCGGCGACAACACCTTTGTATTGGGTAACAATGTTAGCACCGGTGCGAAGAACGCTGTTGTTTTGGGCGACGGTTCTGAAGGCGTGGACAATGCGGTATCCGTGGGCGCGAAAGGCAAAGAGCGGCAGATTAAAAATGTTGCGCCCGGCACGGATGACAGCGATGCGACGACGGTAAAACAGGTCAAAGAGATGATCGAAGCCGGTGGCGGCGGCGCGGATTTAGCGCCGGTTAATCGCCGCATCGACAACCTGGACAGCAAGGTAAACAAGGTCGGCGCAGGGGCGGCTGCATTGGCGGCGCTGCATCCGATGGATACGGACGGCAAGTTCAGCATGGCAGCGGGCTTCGGCAATTACCGGGACGCCAACGCCATGGCGTTAGGTGTATTCTACCGTCCCAACGACCAGGTGATGTTCAGCATGGGCGGCAGTCTGGGCAACGGTGAAAACCTGCTGAATGTCGGCGTGAGCTTCGCACTGGACAAAGGCGTCAACACCAGCAAGGCTGCCATGGCGAGAACCATTAAGGCGCAGGGCGAAAAGATCAGTGAACAGGACGCAAAGATTCAGACGTTGGAAGCGGAAAACGCCAAACTGGCAGAACGGCTGGCAGCCATCGAAGCGAAGCTGGGAAAATAACGATAGCCGGTTCTGTATAATCTGAATATCTTTTAATACGCAAAGCAATACACAAAACCGCGTGCCGGAAGTTTAAAATCCGGCGCGCGGTTGTTGTTTTTGCGGATAAAAAAAGGCTAAAAAGTACATCAGCCATATGGAGCGCTGCAGTGTTACCGGCAGATGCAAATTCATTCTGCATGCTTCGTGAAAAAAATGCGGACATCCGCAAAAATTTCAGATTTGCACTTGTTGTGTCCGTGTTCTTTGTGATATACTGATTTGTGAAAAAAGTGCGGATATCCGCAAAAATTTCAGGAGGGAACAATCCATGCAGTATGCAAGAAGGCAATACATGGAACAACTGATCCGTAAAAAGGACAATGGCCGGGTCAAAGTTATCACAGGTTTGCGCCGGAGCGGGAAATCCTATTTGCTTTTTAATCTGTACCGGAATTATCTTTTGGAATCGGGGGTTGGTGAAGATCAGATTATTGGTCTTGCATTGGATGAAATTGATAATGCGAAGTATCGAAATCCGTTTGCGCTCAACAAAGCCGTAAAAGAACGGATGACAGACAACAGTAAACGGTATTACATATTTATTGATGAGATTCAGTTCGTCACTGAAGTACAAAATCCTTACGTGGATAATCCGGAAGAAAAGCTGACTTACATAGATGTAGTGCTGGGGCTGATGAAACTGCCGAATGCGGATATCTATGTGACCGGCAGCAATTCAAAGATGCTTTCTTCTGACGTACTGACCCAGTTCCGCGACCGCGGGGACGAGATTCGTGTCCATCCCCTCTCTTTTGCTGAAGTATATGAAATCTATACGGGGGACAAACGTGGTGTCTGGCGCGAGTACTACACCTATGGCGGAATGCCGTTCGCTTGGACAATGGAGTCTCATGAAGAGAAGAGCCGTTACCTGCGGGATTTGTTTAGCCGGACATACGTTAGGGATGTGCTTGAACGGCATCAGATAAAAAATAATGCAGAAGTTTTGGAAACGCTCATGAACGTGTTGGCATCAGGTATTGGGTCTTTTACCAATCCAAACCGTATCTCGAATACGTTTGCAAGCGAAAGGCATGTACGGGTGGCGCCTGATACAATTGATAACTATATAGAATATTTTCTTGAGGCATATCTGATTCAAAAGGCGGAACGCTATGATGTAAAGGGGCGAAAATACATCAGGACGCCGGTCAAATATTATTATTCCGATGTGGGTCTCCGGAATGCGCGCCTTGGGTTCCGCCAGTTGGAAGAAACGCACCTTATGGAAAATGTCCTCTTCAACGATCTGATCCGGAGAGGATTTGATGTGGATGTAGGCATTGTGGAACAGAACACGAAGGATGACTCGGGGAAAAAAATCCGTAAACAATTGGAAGTAGACTTTGTGGTGAACCGGGGCGATGAACGGTACTATATCCAGTCAGCTCTTAGCATTGACGATCCGGTCAAGAAGAAGCAGGAGATTGCCTCTTTGATACGGATACCGGATTCTTTCCGCAAGATTGTTGTCGTGAAAGACTATATAAAGCCCTGGCAGGACGAGAAGGGTATCCAGTATATCGGCATCGAAGATTTTCTGCTGGAAGAAAAATATATTTCCAGATAAAACGGCCAAAATAACCGGATAAAAACACCTGAACGACCTGAATATCATATAATTCGCAACCACGCGTGCCGGAAGTTAAAATCCGGCTCGCGGTTCTTCCGTTACGCCTGCTTAACGCGGGCATTTTTTTGTGTTGGATATTGCTAGTATGTAAAGATAATAGTAGAGGGGGAACTTAACAGCGGAAAAAACGAAACAAAACACCGGGGGAGTCTGCGAGAAAACGGAGGCGCGGCTTGATACAGGTCGTGCTTTGTTATATAATAATTATTACATGAGTAACCATTTTGCGGGCGTGGCGGAATTGGCAGACGCACCAGACTTAGGATCTGGCGGTTTATCCATGCAGGTTCAAGTCCTGTCGCCCGCACCAAAAAAATACAGCCGGAACCGCAAGGAACCGGCTTTTTTACAGAACGGCGCTGTTGTTTTTTTATGGCGCGCCGTGTTAACAGGAAGGGCGGATCATGCAGATTCACGGAATTCCGGTCAATCTAAAATTGAATAGTACGGTCCTGATGATCGCTTCATTTATCATAAGTGTCCTGGCGGGTCTTATCCTTAACCTCGCGGGCGTCGGGCGCGGCGTGTATGTGATGCTGTATTCGGCGGGCATGGCCTACCTGAAGCTGTTGTTCCTGCTGGCGCTTCCCATCGTTTTTCTGAATCTTGTTTCCGGCGTGATGCAGCGGCTGCAGCTGCGGTCCGACGGTTCGTCGCCTGCACGGTTATGGTTTTTCCACAGCATTGCGGTGGTTGGCGCCGCGGTCCTTGGTCTGGCGGCGGGAGGTATTGCCGGGTCTGCACAGATTCCGGCCGCTTTTGCCGGTTTTTCCGATTTCGGTCTGCGCTGGCTCCGGCCCGTCGTGCCGTGGGCGCTGCTGCTTTCGGTGCTGACCGGTGCCGCCGCGGTGAAAATCGGACCGGAGGGCGAAGAAGCCCGCCGGCTGTTCCGTTCCCTGGCGGATGTGTTTGCTTATGCGGGAACCCTGTTGCTGCGTTTGCTGCCTTTGGGTCTGTTTTTCCTCCTTTGCCCCATGATCGGGATCCGGGGGCTGGCCGTTCTGTGGCCCGGTGTGAAACTGGTCCTGGTTACGGCTTTCTGCTGTGCGGCTTATGGAACGCTGGTTTACGGATACCAGCTGCGTCACTGCGGCAAAGACTGTCCGGCGCATTTCCTGCGCAACTTCAAACCGGTCCTGCTGCAGGCCTTTACCGCCTGCTCTTCCGGTTCCGGGGAAGGGGAGGCCCTCCACAGTCTGCAGCGCATGGGGATTGCAGGAGAAGCGGGCCGGACGGCCTGGCGCTGCGGAAAACTGCTGGGCAAAACAGGCACGGTGCTGTATCTGGGAATTGCCTGTATGCTGGCGGCGCGTTACGTTGGCATGTCGGTATCCGCGCTTCCGGGCGTCGGTTTCTTTGTCTGGATCCTGCTGTTCTCGCTGGCGGGGATGAAGCATCGGGGCAGCGGGCTGTACTGCGTGCTGTTTCTTCTTTTTATGCTGGGGCTGCCGCTGCGGGCCGCGGTTCCGCTGCTGATGTTCGAGTGGCTGCTGGACGGCTGCCGTTCGGCGCTCAATTCGGTTGCGGCGGGCACGGGAGCATATCTCGCGGACAAGCTTGGCTGGATGAAATAAAACGCGCCTTTGCGGACAGGGTTTACCTGTTTGCAGAGGCGCTTTTTTTTGTTTCTTTTTACCGTTGCATCTTTCTCACAAATCGTTACGGATAGGAATTGGATCAACAAAGAGTTGGACAGACTGGATCAGATTTTTTCCAGCCGGTCCCCGATCTGCCGGTACCGGAAATCCTTTTTGGCGTTCCAGAAATGCGCGTTGACCGTGCCGCCGCTTGCCAGCAGGTCTTTCAGTTCGATGCTGTCCAGCAGACTGACGCGGACGGCCAGTGCAATGATAGCGTCCAAATCTATGCCTTCCAGGTCGGCAGCGTTGACGACGCGGTCCGATCTGCTTTCGGTGCCGTTGTGGTCCGTGCAGTCCAGGGAAACGGTTTTTCCTTCCGCATAATTGGCCACATCGGCCAGCAGACGTTTGGTGGAATCCTGCTGGTAATAGCGGGGCGTTTTGTTCAGGGTCACTTTAAAATCTTCTCCGGGCCGGTACAGTACCTGCAGCGGTTTTCCGCCATACGGGTTTGCGTAGACCAGCAGCGTTTCCGTTTTGCTTTCGGTAATTTCCGCTTCCGCATGAAGCAGATCTTGTAGTTTTTCATTCAGCAGTGTAAGTAAAATATTCAAAGACATCACCTTCTTTCGATAATATTATATCACATCATTTATAATTGGTAAGAATACAAAATACAACAAGTTTTACATTGCGGAAGAGGCGTTGATACGATATAATAAAGTGAATAATATTATAATGGCTCATTATGATATTAGATACAAATATCAGAACAGAAACAGTAGTATTCAGTTCAATGAAAAGGGGAATCTATCTATGGCAATCATGAAAACGATGGACGGCAACGAAGCCGCCGCTTATGCATCCTATGCTTTTATTGACGCAGCCTGCATTTATCCCATCACTCCGTCTTCTCCCATGGCGGAACACGTGGATGAATGGGCTTCCGCAGGCAAAAAGAATCTGTTCGGACAGACGGTAAAACTGTTGGAGATGCAGTCTGAAGCCGGCGCTGCAGGCGCGGTACACGGCTCGCTGCAGGCAGGCGCCCTGACGGCTACCTACACGGCTTCCCAGGGTCTGCTGCTGATGATCCCTAATATGTATAAAATTTCCGGCGAACTGCTGCCGGCCGTGTTTAACGTTTCGGCCCGCGCGCTGGCAACCAGCACCCTGAGCATCTTCGGCGATCATCAGGACGTGATGGCCTGCCGTCAGACCGGTTTCGCCATGCTGGCGGAAGGCAGCGTGCAGGAAGTTATGGACCTGACTGGCGTAGCCCATATGGCCGCCATCAAAGGCCGCGTTCCTTTCCTGAATTTCTTTGACGGCTTCCGTACCTCCCACGAAATTCAGAAGATTGAAGTATTCGATTACAAAGATTATGCGGACATGCTGGACTGGGATGAAGTAAAAGCGTTCCGGCAGCGTGGCCTGAACCCGGACGCCCCGGTAATGCGCGGCACGGCCCAGAATCCGGATACCTACTTCCAGAGCCGCGAAGCCGTTAACAAATATTATGAAGCGGTTCCGGAAATCGTGGAAGAATACATGGCAAAGGTCAGCAAGATCACCGGCCGCGAATATCATCTGTTCAATTACTACGGCCCGAAGGACGCGGACCAGCTGGTCGTGGTCATGGGCTCCGGCCAGGATACCGCCGTCAAGACCGCGGAACTGGTCAATGCGGCTGAAGGCGCAAAGATCGGCGTGCTGGCGGTCCATCTGTACCGTCCGTTCTCCGTGAAACATTTCCTGGCCGCGGTTCCGAAAACCGTGAAAAAGGTTGCGGTGCTGGACCGCACCAAAGAGCCGGGCAGCCTGGGCGAACCGCTGTATCAGGATGTCTGCAGCGCGTTCTATCAGAGCGACATGAAACCGGTTATCGTAGGCGGCCGTTTCGGTCTGGGTTCCAAAGAATTTACGCCCACCGAAATGTACGCGGTTATTGAAAACCTGCGTCAGGCTGCGCCGAAGAACGGGTTCACCGTTGGCATCAACGACGACGTGAACAACACCTCCCTGCCCTGCACCAAGATTCTGAACGCCACACCGAAGGGAACCAAGGGCTGCAAGTTCTGGGGCCTTGGCTCCGACGGCACCGTCGGCGCCAACAAGAGCGCCATCAAGATCATCGGCGACCATACCGATATGTATGCGCAGGGTTATTTCGCCTACGATTCCAAGAAATCCGGCGGCATTACCGTATCCCATCTGCGTTTCGGCAAAGAGCCCATCATGGAACCGTACCTGATCAAAGACGCTGACTATGTGGCTGTTCACAATCAGTCCTACGTTTACAAATATGATATTATGTCCGGCCTGAAAGAAGGCGGCAACTTCCTGCTGAACTGCAGCTGGACACCGGAAGAGCTGGATGAGAAACTGCCGGCTGCCGTAAAACAGTACATTGCGAAGAATAAGGTTAATTTCTATATCATTGACGCCGTGAAGATTGCCCAGTCCATCGGCCTGGGCGGGCGCATCAACATGATCATGCAGTCCGCGTTCTTCAAACTGGCGGATATCATTCCGCTGGCCGACGCGGTGAAATATCTGAAAGACGCCGTGGAAGAATCCTATGGCAAAAAGGGACAAAACGTTGTGGACATGAACAACGCGGCCATCGACAAAGGCATCGAAGCCATTGTGAAAGTTGATGTGCCGGCAGCCTGGGCTGACGCCAAAGACAAAGTGGAAACCAAAAAGACCGGCAACGCGTTCGTTGATGATATCCTGATTCCTGTAAACCGTCAGGAAGGCGACAAACTGCCTGTCAGCACGATGGCCCGTCACGCCGACGGCACCTTCCCGGTTGGCACTTCCGCTTACGAAAAACGCGGCATCGCCATCAACGTGCCGGAATGGGATGTGGCAAAATGCATCCAGTGCAACCAGTGCGCGTTCGTCTGCCCGCACGCTGCCATCCGTCCGGTTCTGCTGAACGACGCGGAAGCGGAAAAGATCGGCTATCCGTCCAAACCGGCCATGGGCGTAAAAGACGGCAGCAAGTTTGCCATCGTGGTTTCCCCGTACGACTGCCAGGGCTGCGGCAACTGCGCCCAGATCTGCCCGGCGCCCGGCAAAGCGCTGTTCATGAAACCGCTGGATACCCAGCTTGACAAAGCGCCTGCCTGGGATTATGCAATGAAGGAAGTTTCGGAAAAACCGAATCCCATGAAGAAGAATACGGTGAAAGGCTCCCAGTTCGAGCAGCCGCTGCTGGAGTTCTCCGGCGCCTGCTCCGGCTGCGGCGAAACGCCGTACGTGAAACTGGTGACCCAGCTGTTTGGCGACCGCATGATGCAGGCCAATGCTACCGGCTGTTCCTCCATCTGGGGCGCTTCTTCCCCGTCCATGCCCTATACCGTAAACAAGAAAGGCCACGGTCCGGCCTGGGGCAACTCCCTGTTTGAAGACAACGCGGAATACGGATTAGGCATGTTCCTGGGCGTGGAACAGTCCCGGGACCGCGTGGAAGAACTGATCGACGCGGCGCTGGCCGCAGGCAAAGGCTCTGCGGATCTGCAGGCTGCCATGAAAGACTGGAAAGAAAACAAGAATGTCAGCGAAGGCACCCGGGAACGGGCGGACAAACTGGCGGAACTGCTGGCGAAAGAAGCAGGCGCGGACGCGGCGCTGCAGGAAATCCTTGACCTGAAGCAGTTCTTTATCAAACGCAGCCACTGGATCATCGGCGGCGACGGCTGGTCTTATGACATCGGCTACGGCGGACTGGACCATGTGCTGGCCAGCGGCAAGAATGTAAATGTGCTGGTTCTGGATACGGAAGTGTACTCCAACACCGGCGGCCAGTCCTCCAAGGCGACCCCGACCGCTGCCATTGCGCAGTTCGCTGCCAGCGGCAAGCGCACCAAGAAAAAAGACCTGGGCATGATGGCCATCAGCTACGGTTACGTGTATGTGGCGCAGGTTTCCATGGGCTATGACAAGAACCAGCTGGTGAAGGCGCTGACGGAAGCGGAAGCGTACGACGGCCCGTCCCTGATCATCGCGTACTGCCCCTGCATCAACCACGGCCTGAAAGCCGGCATGGGCTGCAGCCAGCTGGAAGAAAAACGCGCCGTTGCCTGCGGTTACTGGGCAACCTACCGTTACAATCCGGAACTGAAGGCCCAGGGCAAGAATCCGTTCATCCTGGATTCCAAAGAACCTACCGAAAGCTTCCGTGACTACCTGCTGGGCGAAGTGCGTTTCGCGTCACTGCAGAAAGTCCGTCCGCAGCTGGCTGAAGAGCTGTATCAGAAGACCGAAGCGGATGCCATGGAACGGATCGCCAACTATAAGAAAATGGCAGGAAAAGAATAAAGTTAAATCAGGAAACACTGGCTGACGAGGCGGAGAAACAGAAAGCGTTTCCGTTGTTTCCGTACATTAAAATCAGCCGGAGAACCTCCGGCTGATTTTTTGGCTGCTTTTCATGAAGCAGGTTTTTTCATAAAGAAGGTTTGCCATATATTTTTTAGAGAACGATAGCTGAGTCAAACGGGAAGAGAAGAAAACAGTGATACATTTATGATACTATATCTTTTTGCATTTTTAGGCGGCATAGGTCTTTTCTTATACGGTATGGAGCTGTTGGGCGGCGGCCTGCAGCAGGCAGCCGGCGCCCGGCTGCAGAAGGTGCTGCAGTCCCTGACGGGCGTGCCTGTGATGGGGGTGATCCTGGGTGCGCTGGTGACGGCGACCCTGCAGTCTTCTACTGCCACCACCATTATGTCGGTGGGGCTGGTCAACGCCGGTGTCATGACATTGAAACAGGCGTTCAGCGTGGTCATGGGGGCCAATATCGGGACCACCCTTACGGCCCAGCTGATTGCGTTTAACGTTACCGATTACTTTACGGTCATGATTTTTATTGGTGTCATGATCCGGGTTTTTGCCAAGCGCAAAAACGGACAGTTCATCGGCCAGATCCTGCTGGGCTTCGGCCTGCTGATGCTGGGCATGAAGGTGCTGAGCGGTGCGGCGGCTCCCATGCGCAACAGTCCGGTATTCGTGGATTTTATTTCCCAGGTTGCGGATAACCCGGCGCTGGGCGTATGTATCGGTATCCTTATGACCGTAGTGATCCAGTCTAGCGCGGCGTGCGTCGGTATCCTGATGGTCATGGCGGGCCAGGGGCTGCTTCCTCTGGAAGGCGCGATTCCGGTGTTGCTGGGTGATAATATCGGTACCTGTATCCACGCAATTATGGCGGCTTTCCGTACCAACACATCAGCCAAGCAGGTGGCGTTGTCCCACGTTTTGTTCAATTCCGTGGGCTGTGTTATTTTCATTGTGTTTATGCCGCTTTTTATCAAAATCGTGCTGGCGATTTCCCCGGCAGGGGATATTGCCCGGCAGATCGCCAACTCCCACAGCGCGTTCAATGTGTTGAACACCATGATCTTCCTGCCGCTGATCACACCCTTTACCCATCTCATCGAAAAGCTGATGCCGGATAAGGGCGAGAAGATTTCCGTGAAGCCGCTGTACCTGAATGACGCGATGCTGGGAAACCCCACCATTGCCATCGTACTGGCGGAAAAAGAAGTGATCCGCATGGGGGAAGTGGCCCGGAAAAACATGCATGCGGCAGTGGAATGCCTCTGTGCCTATGACCCGGCGAAGGTTACCTATGTGCTGGAACATGAACCGGTTGTGGATAAACTGAATGAAGAGATTACGAAGTACCTGACCCATATTTCTGAAAAAGGCCTGGGGAGTGTTCTGTCTGCGAAGCATATGGCCCTGATGCATGCCTGCATCGATCTGGAACGGATCGGCGACCATGCCCAGACTCTGGTGAAGCGCAGCCGCAAAATTTTTGAGGAAAAAATAGTAATCTCTCCGGAAGCGCAGCAGGAAATTGCGGAAATCGGCAGACTGATGGAACAGTCGCTGGAAGTCAGTATGGAAAGCTTTGCGAAAAACGACCCGAAGCTGGCGGAAGAGGCCTGGAGTGTGTGCCGCCAGGTGAAAGCGGCGCAAAAGGAAATGCGCAAGAACCATATCCGTCGTCTGAACGAAGGCACCTGCCATCCGGATTCCGGCCTGGTCTTCCTGGAAATTTTAATTAACATGAAGAGGACCAGCGACCACGCGAAAAATATCAGCCAGATGGTGCTGGGAATTTTCTGACAGGCGCGTTTGTCCGCATGGACACGTTGTGTCTGCAGAAGGA
>JAEEGH010026543.1_pt1 | contig 11530 bp, 10 predicted proteins | sample 9134181 | NCBI WGS metagenome assembly JAEEGH01 (sample SAMN16246544, study PRJNA631951) | gut metagenome | biome: gut microbiome; feature: rumen; material: DP-attached | host: Bos | place: Iran: Karaj | collected 2018-10 | reverse complement strand
AGAGCCACTGACCACCTTGACGCCTTTCGCCCAGGCCTTCAGGTAGTTACCATAAGCCGCCTGAGGCGCAGTGAACTCAATTGCCACATCAGCCGACGCAAATGCCGGACTGTCAAAATCCTGTTGATTGTCAATATCGATGATACTCACAATCTCATGACCACGGTCGCGGGCAATCTGCTCTATCATCTTACCCATTTTTCCGTAACCGATTAATGCTATCTTCATATCTTAATTCGAATGGTTTAATTTCTTATAGTACTTGAGAGGAGTTTTTAACTTAACGTCTGGATGCAGAATCTGGATAAAGTCACCCAACAACCAGTCCGGATGGAATGGCGACTCCTCATAGAAACGGGAAGTTTGCACATTACAGCCATAGACCTCCTCGGTCTGGTAAGCACGGAACTGCTTATAACCTTCTTTCTCTTCACCGAACGCTTCGAGGCTAATGGGCTTGGCGCCCTCATAACGGAACATCCACACTTCTGTGTCGAAGGCTTCTTCAAGCACCGTCTCGAACGACAGGGGAAGCGAACCGCTATGCTCATCGTCTTCCCACGGATAACGCCCTCCGGCATCCTTGATCATCTGGCCGATGGTGCTATGCCCACCTGGTACATACCAGACGGAGCCTACCTGCTTGTCCATCATCACCGAACGACCCTTACCAGCATCCTTGGCCTTTTCTTTCAGGTCGTTATAGTTCTTATCCACCTCCGCAAAGAGTTTATCGGCCTTCTTCTGCTTGCCGAAAAGCAGACCATAGAAGCGCATCCACTCGGCACGGGCCAACGGCGACACCTCCATATACTCTGCACACTCCACAAGGGGAATGTCGAGATCCTCTAACTTACCATAGCCACCGCTGTTCTCGAAAGGCGACAACAGGATGGCATCAGGATGCAGATCAATGATTTTCTCTATCACAGGACTCATCCCATCGCCACAGTCGCTGATACGTTTCCTTCTTATCTGACTTTGGATCCAGGGGATTTTGATATATTTCAGATCAGCCACACCCGCAATCTTATCCTTACAGCCCAGATCCATCAGCAAAGAACAATGGACGGTGGTAAAGACCACAGCCTTCTTCAAAGGCGTACGAATCACCGTACCCTTCGGCAGATGGACGGGCAACTCCTGGTTGCGGGGCACCAGGACATACGTGTGGAGTGCCTTGCCATCCTCCCAGGGATTGCCAATCGTCGCCACCGTATAACCATCGTACTTAACGATGGAGATCAGTGACGCGTATTTGAAATCCACTTTGTCACCGCCTCCCTGCTGGGCGGACGGACCACCGCAGGAAAGCAGCGACAAAACGAGGATGAGTCCGAAGAGAATTCTCATTAATAAATGATTTTGGCTGTTCCGTAAGAGAACTCGATCATATGAGGCTCAACACCCGTCTGGAAAGACTCTACAAACTGACCGGGATTTGAATTAATACCATATCCCTGATATACATTCACGAAGCCAGGTATTGCATAGGAGGGGTAACCTGTATCGGGATCCTTCTGACGGGAAGCAATAAAGATATTACCCGTCATCGGATCAACTGCAATAGCTGCAGGAGAAACAATCGGATGGCTCGAATCACCAAACAGATTCAGTGTTGTCGGATAGCTAGAACGGATATCATAGACACTATAGCTTGGACCTGCGGTACTGCCAAAAGGATCATTGAAGGTATAGATCAAATAGCCGGCAGCTGCCATACCTGTAGCATTGGGAATCACCAGCGATACAGTATTGTTGCTAATCTTATACACGCCAGCATCATGCTGAGTATAATCACCAGTATCATAGTGACCATAGTCGAGCACATAGAGCACATCGCCTGCCACAGCTATCTCCTGCGGATTCTTCACCTTGTCATACTCGCTATTGGTGATGCTGCCACTCGTCATATCTATTTTGGAAATAGAGCCCTTACCCATGCTCCAATCGCTGTTAGCCACATAGAGTGACACGGCATTCTTATCGTCAATACCGAAAGTTAAGCCCTCCGGGTGAGAGCCAACCTGATACTTCTTCTGCAGAGCGAAGCTCGTGGTGTCGATAGCTGCCACACAGCCTTTGTCACCAGTACCGTATGTGGTGAAATACACCTTACCATCGAAAGCTTCTACACGGCGGGGACCCTTACCGTCTTCTTCACCCAACAGATCTATGGTGCTGACCTTCTTCAGCTCCTGTGAGTTTCTGGCATCCAAGACAAAGATGGTGTTCTCGTCATAACCTACAATATACACCTTCTGACCATACACCAGTACATCGTTAGCGGTACCGCCAAGACTCTCACCATTAACCATTTGATAGACATTCTGCTGGGCTGAAGGTGTCGTGGTAGCATAATTGATATAAGTAAGGCTACCATCGATGCTATTAGTTGCACTACCATTGTTGATGATAAACACCCCTTTGGTCACAACGACCTCAGTAGGAATGTCACTACTCTTCGAATCGTCTCCAAGACAACCTGTGAGGAGGGTAGAACCCATCACCATCACAGCAAAACTTAACAGATATTTTTTCATTTTCTCGTTATTGTATTTTTAAAGTTGATATTTCAGTGATACTTGCCAACTGCGCCCGGGCATCGGGTAGAGGCGTACGATCTCATACTGCTGGTCAAAGAGGTTCTTCAGGTCGAAACGGGCTTCCAACGACTGACCGTTCCAGCAGAACGTATGCCAGGCCGTCAAACCTGTGTCCCAATAGCCGTCGATCTCCGTTCCCTCGTAATGCTGGTTGTTGGCCCAACGACTACTCACACCAGAACCATGCAGGGAGAGACTCACCCAGGGGTTCTCCCATCCGATGGCTACACTGCCCGTATGCTTCGGCATGTAGGCTATCTGATAACCGTAGAAGGGCGAATCAGGATTCGTGTGGTTCTCTGCCAACTGATAATTGTAGTTGCCCGACACCTGCAGACTGTTCTGCTGATTGAGCCGACAGGTCAAGTTGGCTGTCAGTTCCCCGCCAAACACATCCACCTTTCCCACGTTGATACAGGTCCAGATAAACATATTATAAGGTACGGCCACGATCATATCTTTCACGTGGTTGTAATAGCCGTCGAGCGTCATCTGGAAATCACAGTCTTCCGATGCCGTGTTATAGGTCATACCTATATTATATTGGTCTGTGCTCTCTGGCAACAGATCGGTACTGCCCAAGTGATAGTAATAACTCTCATTGAAGGTGGGCGAGCGGAAAATGTTCTTATACGAGGCCCTTAGGAAGAGATCCTGATCCGCAACCAGCCTGTAAGACAGCGAGACGGATGGCGACAGGCGCCGCATGTTTCTGGCACTCTCACCCTGTTGGGCATCATTCAGATAGAGCGAATAGAGTAGACGGGCTAAGGCCGTCAGCCTACCAGTGCGGTATTTCGCCGTAGCCGACTGAAGGATCGTGTGGCGATAAGGCTTGTTGTTGATGGTCCGCTCTGCCGAACTGGTGAGATTGTTATACCCATAGTCCAACGAATAGTCGAAGTTCCACAGATCCGATGGTGTATAGAGCACGGCTGCTGAGGTATAGGCCTCACGCTGCCAGTAGCTGGCATCATTCTGGTTTTTCGCCGTTGACGGATCCTTATAGATCGAAGCGTTCCAGTTGAACTTCGCATTCCACTTCAACGACCAGTCCGAACGGTTGTGCGTGAGATACTGCAGCTGACCGAAGGCATTGCGGTCGCGAAGGGTCTCCTTGCTCACATTCGTATAGTAATGTACCTGTCCTGGCAACTGACGATCGTTGTCGTAGTAATACACCTTACCGCTGAGACGGTTGAAAGCATCAGGCGTCCACACGAAGTTCAGCTCTCCATGCCCTGTTTTCATCCTGCTGTTCTTGCGATAGTCCTTCACCACATGCGTCACATTCTTCACCTCGTAAGGGTAGTCGTTCTCTGCATAGGTGTATTCGCCCACCACTGAGAGGGCAAAGGTCTCGCTCAGATTCTGCTCATAGCGCAGGAACGGACTCACATAACCGAAGGAGCCAGCCTTCACCTGAGCCGTCAAGTGCGGATGCTTGTCGCCTGTCAGCATACCGATCGTCTGGATATTCAGCACGGCAGAAGCAGAAGCATTGCGGGCAGGGATAAAGATGTCGTCATTATCGCCCACCACCAATGAGAGATACTCTACATTATCGAGTGAATAGCGTGAGAGGTCGATCTCCCCACTCTGACAGTCGCTTAGCATGATTCCGTCATAACTCACACCCGTATGCTTGGCATTGAAGCCACGAACAGACACCGTCTTCAGACCCCCTGCCCCACCATAGTCGCGCAAGGTGATACCAGCCATACGATGCAGGGCGTCAGCCACATCCGTCACACCCAGACTCAGCATCTGCTCACGGTCGAGGATGCGGAGGGGCGCCGTACTCCTCACCTCGTGCTGACGACGACTCTCTGTCACCGTCACTTCACGAAGCTGATGGGTCCTGTCCGTAATGGTATCATTGCGAACAGCCTGCCCTTGAGCGATATTCGTCATCAGGCAGGCTATCAGTAGTATGTGTCTGTTTCGCCTCATTGCGCTGCAAAGTTACATAAAAATTGCGAAACACACACATTTTTCACAAAAATTACCTATGTGAGCAGGCGATGGCCCAAATCTTCCCGCTGACAGATGCCGATAATCTGACTCACCACCTCATCCATCTTCGGCACCTGTGCCACATAATACGAGGGATAATCGGCACAAAGCACCACCAAGTTCATCGCCCTCACGCGGATGCCATAATGCGTCTCCAGCATATAACGATAGAGGTTCTGTTGCAGACAATAATGATAGAACGAGGTATCGGGCAGGTTGATGCCGTTCAGACTCATCTTCCCGTTGAAACCCTCCGTGATAGGCTGTCCAAAGGCGTTCACCACTTTTGCGCTGCGCTTCCAGTCGTAGATTGTAAACGAGCCGTCATCCTCCTGACAGACCAAATCGATGGTGCCTGCTATATTCAGCGCCGTATCATAGACGGGCCATTCCTGACGATAGGGCTGGATGGCATAATCTTTCACGAACTGCAGGAAATGCTGCTTTTCTTTCTCAACAGATATCTCTTCTATCTCACCTCGATAGCAGAAGGGATAGATGGTCTCAAACGTGCCGTCACGGAAGTAGTTCTCCGTCTGGGCATGCATAAACGTTCCCACCTCACTGGCCATCGTGCCGATTCTGTCCCAGCGGTCGAGTGCCTCCTCTACAGGGATACCTTTGTTCTGCCATTGGCGCTCTGCTGCCGCCAAAGCATTAAAACCCTCAAAGAAATAACCCACCAGCGAACTTACAGGCAGAAGCCGCTGCCGACCCTGATAGATATAGATATGTTCGTAGGGCTCAAAGTCGATATGCGCATCCTGTTCATAACGCCCTGCATCCCTGAAGGCAGCCATCTTTTCCTGCATATCCTGTGTTCTGGGGAAAGGCTTCATCTGCGCCATACACTGATGCTCCGCTGAGGTCATCGTGTAATATGAAGGTTCATGGGGTGTCTGGGTAGTGATTGTCTGCGCCCTCGCCGCCATCTTCTGCGCCTCCATTTTCGTCCAGCGTTTCACGGGTGGCAAAGGTTTTTCTGGTAACTGAGGCAAAGAAAGATGAGGCACGCGTGCCTTCAATAATTCTATCAGATAGTCGGCACAAGCCTGATGGTGGTTCCAAACCTGTCGTTCAGAAAATCTTACCACCGTCCAGCCTAAACGTGCCAACAGACCATCGCGATAATCATCGCCACACGTCAGATAGTGCTGGGGCGCTCTGGTACAAGAGTCAAAGGGCTCGTCGATCTCCACAGCGATCCGCACGTCAGGACGCTCATCCACCAGGATCACCAGATCAGGACAGATCAGCGACAAGGCATCCGCCACACAGATGCCCACGTCGTTTCTGAACGTCAGTCCCTCTGGCAGTTGCTCACCCAACCACTCACAGAAACGGGCCTTCAACCTGCTCACCTCATGGCGGCAGTTCTCGCGATAGGGATAGAGCACCGTTCCTGGCTCTGGAAGGTGCAGTATAGGATAGGTATCTTGTTTCACAGCTGACAGAGGATCAAGCCTCACCTTTAGTGAGGTCAAAGGGTGCGATGGGGGCGGCTTGCTGATTGGGAATGCGGATAGGGCCAAACTCATTCTCGTAGCGCATGATATTCTCCTGAAGGGCTGCCAGCAGTCGCTTGGCGTGCTCTGGTGCAAGAATCACACGGCTCTTTACCTGGGCTTTCGGCACCCCAGGCAACACACGTGCAAAGTCGATGATAAAGTCACTGCTCGAATGCGTGATGATGGCAAAATTGGCATACTCACCCTGTGCCACATCCTGTGGCAACTCCAGTTGCAGCCCTTGCTGCTCTTTGTTGTTATCGTTCATATCTTCTTTTTGCTGCAAAAATAGTAAAACTTATCAAGACCACCAAAGAATGAAGAGGAAAATAACACTTTTCCAATGACAATTATGAGGGCTTTCCCTTCTGCGCCTAAAAATCGAATCTCAATCCTAATTGGAGATTGAAGTTCGTGGGCTTGTCTTTGTAGAAATTACTGATGCTATTACCATTATTGAAGTAATGGCGAATACCTGGTTCCGCATAGAGACCAACCTGAGGCACGATATGATATTGCACACCTAAACTGCCGCCTAAAGACCATTGTGCCCGATCCTTATCCATCTTCTGGTCAATGCCATCGGTATTGGCTTTTGCCGCAACATTCCAATCCACCTGGCCACCAGCAGCAAGATAGAGGTCCAGTCCACGCCATTGCCATACTGAGAATTGTAGATTCAAGGGAATACCAACATAATGGAGTACCTGATGACGTTTGATCTGATGATCCTGAACGATGGTTAGGAAATCTGAACTCAGTTTGGTATATACTGCTCCTGTACTTACAGACAGTCTCTTGGTGAGAGGATAACTAAGCGTAAGTCCAAAAGAGATGGGTTGTTTGTGATCCTGACGCTCCTCATAATCTACCAGATAAACTGGTTCACCACGTGTGAAAGCGAACTTTTGCTGCATCGATGAACTCATCTGAACGCCATTCCGTCCATTCCAACTACCCATACCTCCTGAGGCATACAGGTTCATTGACAACTTTCTGTTGTGATGTAGTGTAGGATTCTTCTCTTCAAACAATTCCAAAGCGGGTTGTTTCTTTTGCACCTCTGTTTTTTTAGGTAATACCTTATGCTTCTCATTTATTTCAGGAGCAGACTTTTCTGTAGCAACTGATTCTTCTGTAGTGACAGATTCCTCAGTAGCCACAAATCCTTCAGCAGCGGCAGATGTCCCAGATGGTGGAGTTATGCGTGATAAAGCCGTACTCTTTGATGTAATCGCTTGAGCCACAAAGGATTCCTCTTGTTTTGGATTCTCAGGAGTCTCATAAACTTCTACAATCACATCTTGTTGCTGTTCATCGGTGACGGGCTGTTGATGCCAGAACAGATAGGCTCCACCTACAGCCAATCCAGTAAATACGGCAGCAGCCATCCAACGACGCAAGGATACAAGACGATGCTGGCGCTTCACCTCTTTATTAAGTGAAGCCTCAATGCCCTCCCATAAGTCGCGTTTCGGCTCCTCACGGTAGTCTGCCAAATGCTTTTCAAGCCTCTCGGACCATTTATCTTGTTTCATATTTCGTGTCGTTTAATATAATCCTTCATCATCTTTGTCAGCATCTGCTTTGCTCTTGCCAGCTGGGAGGTTGACGAATTCTCCTTGATGCCCAGCCTTTGTGCGATTTCCTGATGTGAGCAGTGCTCGAAAACATAGAGGTTAAGCACCAGTCTATAGCCGGAAGGCAACTGTGCAATCATTCTGCTGAGGATATGAGGTGGAATCCGTTCCAACTCAGGTTCCTCGTCGGGTATATCTGGGATGGTATCCGTAAAACTGATCCGTTCATGCCTCCTCACGAAGTCAAGCGCTTTGTTTACTACCGTCTTTCTGACCCAAGCTGTGAGTGATCCTTCCCCTTGATAGTCAATATGCTGGACTGAGGTCAGGATCTTCACAAAACTGTCTTGCACCACATCCTCCACATCATCGCTGTCAGGGATATACCTCAGTCCTATCGACATAGCATATCCCTTATACCGTTCGTAGAGCCGTCTCATCGCCTGGCGGTCTCCTGATTTGACGGCTTTCAGCAGTTGCTCCTCAGTTTCCAACGGTGCTTCCTTTTACTCTATTGATACTTGTGTATCTTAGCTGCATCTTAGGATCAAACGGTATCTCTTTATATATAACTCCCGCACCTTCTGAACATAAGATCCTATCCACAGGGATGATGCAAGAGAATGTCCCTCCTTCACTATTGAGGATTACCGAAGATTTCTCTGTCACCATGTGTATAGTGAGACCTATCTCCTTGCCATCCTCAAGAATCACTTGATAGTAAATATTCTGTGGGTCCATACTCGAGTAGTACATGGGGGTAAATTCGAGGTAGAAGGCATTGTCAGTATAGCCTATATATCGCATCGGTATGGCAATGGAATTAGGGATACTGCAGACCGTTGCTCCAGGCATGACTAAATCTGTAATCGCCTGAAACGGAAAGCCGAAAAACGTTGCCGTACTTGGCAAGGCATCCCCCTGAACTTCAGTGTCATAAAAATTAATACTGACATCAGCTGCTTCCGCCTTTACGTCGTTAACCATCCAAATGCCTTCATAAGTGTTTCCCCGCGAAACGACGCCATTGTAACTCTCTGGCTTAAAACTGGAAGGGTCATTATCTCCACCAGATGAACAGGCTACAGACACTAAGGCAGCAGCCAGATAGACGATTGTTTTTAAATACTGTTTCATATTGCAGGACCAATTTTAGGTTGTTTTTTCGAAATCACTTCCACCAATTCAAATGTATAGGGTGCTGGATTGCAGGTTCCTACCTGTTGAAGCGTTGGAGTCGCTTTAATACGTAATACATAGACATAACCTTCTTCATAGGAGAAACCTTTAATCTCATTGTCACTGAAAAGCAAACTCTCGCCATTGTCTCTCATGCCGAATACAGACTTGGGTAGCATATTCATGTCTTCTAAATCATACTGATAAGGGGCATAATGATCCTCGAGCGTTACCGTCCAGTATTCCGCATCTTCTTCATCATTACTGCAGGATGGCAGATACACTATCGCTATTGCGAGTAGCATTGTTGCACAAAGCAAATGGAGTAATCCTTTTCTTTTCATATTCCGTTTTTTATGATAACCTTTTATTATATAACGTAGAAGATTAGAAAATACTGCGTTAAAAAAAGAAAAAACAAAATAATGATGCAGTATTGTTGCTTTTTGGAAGTTATAAGGATAAAGAACCTTATTAAAATAATGTTTTGATTATGAAGAAACTATTCTTTTTTGCAATGATGGCAGCTGTGTTGATGGGCTGCAAGAGTAATGGTCCTGGTGAAGGTGAAAGAGTGATCGACATGCTTCCTAAAACAAGGTTTATCGAATTGACAGAGTCGCAGAAAGACTTCGTCAACAAGAACACTGATTTTTCTTTTAACCTCTTCCGTGCTATCAATCAGATGCCTGAGGGACAGAAGAGTAATATCATCTCTCCCATCAGCGTCACTTATGTATTAGGAATGCTTAACGATGGTGCTGCTGGCAATACAGCTAAGGAGATCACCTCTGTTCTTGGATTCGGCGAGAACAACAAGCAGGCTGTCAATGAGTTCTGCCAGAAACTTATCAAAGAGGCACCAGAGACTGATCCTTCTGTGACACTCAAGATCGCGAATACTGTTATTAGTAATGATTACCAGCAGGTAAGACTCGCTCCCCAGTATCAGAGCGATATGGAGAATTACTATGAAGCGGAAGTCGCCAGTCTTGATTTTTCGAACAAGACTGATGCCCTGAATCGTATCAACGGCTGGTGTAATGATCATACTGAGGGTATGATACCCAAGATCCTGAGTGAGAACGAGCTCGATAAAGAAGCCCTTCTGCTGTTGATGAACGCCATCTACTTCAAAGCCACTTGGACGGATAAGTTTGATGCCAACGATACGAAGGATGAGGCTTTCACGACTGAGGATGGTGTGCAGAAGACACTGCCCATGATGCATCGCAAGGCGAGAGCCATCTGTGGAGAGAATGATATCTATACGATGCTGAACCTTCCCTATGGTAGTGGCGATAAATGGTCTATGAGGGTGCTGCTTCCAAAGGAGGGCAAGACCATCGATGATGTCATCAACAGTCTCAACCAGGAATCATGGCAGGACTTTAGGGAAATGTACACTTGGGAACCAGCCACAGTTGATATCAAAATCCCACGTTTCTCTACCGCTTTCGAGACAGATCTCAAGAAACCGCTGTCAGCCCTTGGCGCACCCTCGATGTTTGATAGTAAAAAAGCCCAATTCCCAAACATCAGCAGCAATTTTAATGATATCTATGTATCTCTGATGAAACAGAAAGCCGCTATCGAAGTCAATGAGGAGGGTACGAAAGCCTCTGCTGTCACAGTAGCGGTAATGGGAGAAACGGCGATTGGGCCGATAGGCAAGGATATGAATATCGATTTCCACTGCAATCGCCCATTCGTCTATGTCATCCAGGAAGCCAGCAGCGGCACCATCTTCTTCTTAGGTACTTATAGAGGAGAATAGGATTCTGTTTAAGGTTCAATAAGATGTTCCTACAGGCTTCCGATATGTTCCCAGTATGGGAATGTTTGATTCCCAGGCTGGGAACATTTCATTCCCAACGTGGGAATAAGTTGTTCCCGTAATGGGAATGGGGTTCGAGGTTGAAGAGGAGCCTGCAACACCTAACGTATCACCTAACAAACTCCTAACAATCACCTAACAAACTCCTAACATATCACCTAACATCGGGCTTTTACCTCAATTATTATAGTCACAGCCTAAGGTGTTAGGTGATATGTTAGGAGTTTGTTAGGTGTTTAAGAGTATCTCGCGAAACTAACCGCCACAAAATGAGACAGTTAACAGACACCGATGTTAGGTGTTAGGTGTTTACAGAGAAAAATCTGAAACGTACTTCAGAACAAGCTATCGCCCAAACAGCAGGCAGAGATTCTGGTGATCATTATGAACCTTTGCTGATGCCACCAACGACATCATCATTATCAATGCTATGCTCTGTCTTCTTGACGCTGGCCTTGAGTGAACCAAAACGATAAGTAATGGCTATCGTAAAGCTGCGAGCACGATTCCAGGACTGCTGGAAATCATGATAATTGCCATTCACCGTTTCTGCCTCAGACGACCAATACTTGTTGAATGGGGCATTGGCAGCTATCCTCACTGTCAAGCGATCAGCCTTGAGGAAGGAACGCTGAAGTGATGCGTAATATCCAAAATAGGAGTACCGCATCGTGTAAACGTCTGACGGACTACGGCCTATCTTACCATAGGAGCTCAGATAGAGCAGCAATTTCCAAGGGAGCTTCTGCGATAGGTTAACGTAGTAGTTGTCAGACCATCCAAAAGTACGAGAGCCAAGGTTCG
>JAEEGH010026541.1_pt1 | contig 11531 bp, 7 predicted proteins | sample 9134181 | NCBI WGS metagenome assembly JAEEGH01 (sample SAMN16246544, study PRJNA631951) | gut metagenome | biome: gut microbiome; feature: rumen; material: DP-attached | host: Bos | place: Iran: Karaj | collected 2018-10 | reverse complement strand
TATTGAACACGGATTGAGCGGATGGAACGGACTTTTTGAACACGAATTGCACGAATGACACGAATTGCTCGATGAAATCTCGCATACGAATTGGACGAATGGCTCGATGAAATCGAGCGCGAATCTTTTTAACATTTATCCCTTCAACCATCAAACAATTCAACACCACAAACCCACCTCTACAAATTTGCTCCCCTATATTAGGGGGTACAAGCTCCAGTGGAGCGCGTAGAGCTGACGGCGTTGTAAATTTCACGAAGTGACTGAGGAGTGTGTAGAGCTGACGGTGCGTTGCAAATTTATAAAGTGACTGAGAAGTGTGCCAACCCTCCCGGGACCGCAGGCTTCCAGCCTGCATTCCCTATCAACCTATCAACAAAAACCAACCCTCCAACGTAGACATTGTATCAAAACACGACCTCTTCGCCGCGCAACATCTGTTAACAATTTTTATGTTAATTCTATCAAACTCTAATCATCTTTTACTAAAGTAAAATTTGGTAAGAATTTGGTAAAACTTTGAGTAAACTTTGGTAGGAATTTGGTATATGGAAATCAGACAGTTACAAAATGGCAAATTTTTAGCATTATTACCGAATATTTAACAAATAAAATGTTAAAATTTGGGCTTCTATTCCCGATTTTCGACATCATTGTAAACGTACATATAAAATGAAAAAGACCATCACTACCTCAAATGGCAAGCAACAGGCGGTGAAATTCAAGAAGAGGCAGTAACAGGTGACATAGTGAATTCGATTTTTCGCGCCCAGAGTGGAGCCTTGAGATGGGCTCCGCTTTTTTTATTTTTTGTGGAATCAGATAATTTGTGTAATTTTGCATTTGCATATTTTAAAACAAAATCGACTAAAAACATCATAGACAGAAAATACTAAACAATTAATTATTCACGGAGCTCTACACTTTTTTTTAAATCCATAAAAGACCAGAAAACATTATGCGGAAACAACAGACACTACAGGCAACACAGCTATGCGGCGATGGGAATTGGTCTTCCGTTGGACGCCGTATGGTGTTACCTTTTTTGAAAGACACCTATGGCAGCTAATCCAAACATAAAAAACTCTCTTCCTTACGATATTACCAAAGCCACAAGCATATTTGAATACAGCAAAGGTTTGCTAGGTAAGACATTACGTGACTTTGTGTGGAAAGGTTATGAACCAAAGAAAGGCAAGGGAAGTCTCGGTCAGATGGTAGAGAACATCTACTTCCTACTCGAAACGAACAACTATGCTGGTGCCGACTTCTCTGAGGCAGGAATGGAACTGAAATGCACCCCGCTGAAGAAAAGCAAGAAGGACGACTACCTTATCAAGGAGCGTCTTGTCTGCAATATGATTAACTACTGCGAGGTGGTGAAGGATGATTTCGAGCACTCTCATTTTTACTTAAAATGCCAGTTGATGTTGTTGATGTTTTATCTGCATCAGAAGAACTGCGACAATCTTGACCTCGAGTTCATCTTTTCCGTCCTTTGGAAGCTGCCAAAGAAAGACCTACTTATTATCAAGCACGATTACGAAGTTATCCTTGACAAGATAAAACAGGGTAAGGCTCACGAGCTGTCAGAGGGTGACACAATGTATCTTGGTGCCTGCCGAAAGGGACAGAAGGGCGATAGTCTAATGAAACAGCCCTATAACCCTAATATTAATGCTCACCGAAGAGCGTTTAGCCTCAAAACGGCATATATGCACACCGTTTTGGAGTATGTTATCAAGAGTGGTAAAAATGCCGTATCGAATGTGGATGGTGCAAAATCGGAACTTGTCAGCACCAACGCACTTCTGAAACATTCCTTCGACGATATTTTGCTCAGTCGTTTTAGGCCCTTCTTAAATATGTCTTTTGAGAAGATTGCGAAGCGAAAGAAAGTGAATATCTCAAACAACCCTAAGAACAAATTCGCAATGGTGGCCAATGCAATTGCTGCTTCCGCGAAATGCGCCAATGTCAACCGCTCGGAGGAGTTTCTTAAAGCAGGACTGACAATGAAGACAATTCGTGTACAAGCCAACGGCATTATCAAAGAAGCATTGTCGTTTGAAAACATTGACTATATCGAGGTTGCCGAGTGTGAAGATTGGATTGAGTCTCGCCTTTATGAACTCTACTCTAGCCGCTTTATGTTTGTGGTATTCAGAGAGAAAACAGCGAACAAAGGAGATTATGTATTGGATGATGTCTTCTTCTGGACGATGCCACAAAGGGATTTGGAATGGGCCGAAGTATATTGGAACCACATCAGAAAGAACGTGCTTGCTGGACATATTTCTGCAGAATATTGGTGGAAAGGTGCAGATAAAAAGAAGTTCCACGTCCGTCCCAAAGCTCAAAAGGCAGTTGACCTTGCACCAACACCAGACGGCAAAGGCGCCAAGAAATACTGTTATTGGTTTAACAACGATTATGTGCGTGAGATAGTTGATAATCGTCGAAAAGAAAGAGAAAATGCCTAAACATCAAATAAAGGTAGTAGAATTGTTTGCCGGTGTGGGAGGTTTCCGCATTGGTTTGGAAGGTGCGTCGGATGCCTACGATACAATTTGGAATAACCAGTGGGAGCCTTCGACTTTACACCAGGACGCATCGTTGGTATACAAGGCAAGATTTGGATGCACGGGGCACGTTAACAGGGATATAAATCTTGTGAAAACCGAGGAGATTCCCGACCACGATTTGCTTGTGGGCGGTTTTCCCTGCCAGGATTATTCGGTGGCAGCAACGTTGAGTCGCTCTGGTGGTATCGAAGGGAAGAAAGGTGTGCTTTGGTGGCAGATATATCGTATCCTCGAAGAAAAAGGCGACAAACGTCCACAATACATATTTTTCGAGAACGTTGACCGCTTACTGAACTCACCGGCCACCCAACGTGGACGCGATTTTGCCATCATCCTTGCTTCTTTGGCCGACCTGGGATATACTGTCGAATGGCGCATCATAAACGCAGCCGATTATGGAATGCCGCAACGTAGGCGCAGAACTTACATTGTCGGATATCGAAAAGGTTCTGTCGTTGCAAGCAAGATTGAGACAATGGAGGATTGGGTGGAATTTGATGGCGTATTGGCACAAGCCTTTCCATTCAAAGTCGGCGAGAAATCTCAATCCAAATTCGACGTCAACGGCACTATTCAGGAGGTTTCTGCCAAGTTCAACAAAGGAGGTAAAGACAGCCCCTTCGGAAACGCAGGCATTATGATTGACCGTCATATTTACTCTGTCGATGCGATTCCGATGTACGATGGGCCCGTGCAAATGTTGGGAGACATCCTTGTTGACGAAGATTTCGTCCCGGAAGAGTTCTTTATTTCGGAAGAGGAACTGCCGAAATGGAAATACGAAAAGGGTGCCAAGAAGATTAACCGCGTCTCGAAAGAAGGCTTCGAGTATGTCTTTTCTGAGGGTGGAATGGCTTTCCCCGATTATTTGGACAAACCTTCACGCACGATGATTACCGGAGAGGGCGGGCCTTCCCCTTCGCGTTTCAAGCACGTGGTCCAAACACCGTCTGGTAGCTACCGCCGTCTGATTCCTATCGAAATGGAACGTCTGAATATGTTCCCCGACAACCACACCTATCACCCCGAAGTGTCGGATGGGCGCAGAGCCTTCTTGATGGGAAATGCATTGGTATGTGGCATTGTGCAAGAGATTGGCAGAAGCCTGTATCGATTCATCTATGATGAAGCTCCAGTTTCTACACAACCGATTCATATGCAGCGGAATCCCCGTCCAGTACTGACTCTCGACTTGTTCAATACCGAAGAGAAAGAGCTTGTCTATAACAAACCCAAGAAGACCTATACTCTGGATGGTTCGAAGCGGCTGTTTGTGGGGTTGGTTAAGAAAGACAACGAGGAATACTTCCTTACCGAAGAGCCGACAAAACTTTACTATACTGACTCCATACGTTGTTTCCCCTCCACTATTGCACTCAATAAGCTGTACTACTTTATGCCATATATTAAGGGTAAAGGTATACGGGATATCTATCTTATTAAAATGCTACGGTTGGGAAGCAAAACGGAAGTGCATCCCGAAAACAAAAAAGACCTGAAAGCCCCTCGTTTTGTCTTTCAACTGGAATACCTTGAAAGCCTCCCGAAGTATCAAATGATTACTTTGAGATTCCAAAGAGCGTTCACAGATACGTTCCTGGGGAGGGTAATGAATAGGGAATAGTAAAATAATCAAGTACCACAATGCAAAAGATGCCGATGGCAATATAGTTTCGCCTTTAACTGTTGCTCAATCCGTGTTCAATAAAATAATTTTCGGATAATTAATGGCAATTCGTGTTCAAAGTCTTTAACCGTTACTACCTGTCGTTGATCATATTCACCATACGGCCGCCGTTGAGGTCGACGTTCTTGTAGTTGACGCGGAAGGGTTCTTTGGTTTGGAAGCGGTGCTTGGTGAAGAAGAGGTCGCAGCGTTCAGGTCGTCCTCTACGCATTGTGCGAAGGCCGTTGATTTCGATACGCTGCATATAGTCAACAGGTTTCTTGCACTCGGAGAGGGTGCCTGTGGGTTCGATAATCTCAAAACGGCGCGTCAGGAACGGCAGGTTCACTGTAAGGTCTTCGATGTAGACATTAGGCCAGCAACGCGGAGCCAGCTCGGGACGTGGGTTGGGCTCGGTTGAGAGCAGCATCACGTTGACCAGCGCGTGGTGGCGCAAGGTGGCATCGAAGGTGCAATGACGAATCTTGATGTCGAACGGTGTATAGGCATTGTAGGATGAGCGTATGCGAACAGGGATGCAGTCGATGAAATGGCAACTGTCGAAGACGACCTCGCCGTACATCGAGGAGAACTGTGTCTGCTTGTTGCGGAACGTGCAGTTGACAAGGTATGCATCACGGCCATAACAATGTATGTCGAAGCGGTTTACATCGCATTCGCGCAGGGTGGTCTTGCTGACATTGTTGCTGCCGAAAACACCCCAAGCTGCATCGGCCACAAAGCGTATGAAGGTGGTGTTCCACACGTTGCCCATACTCATCGCATAGCCGTAGGCACCGGGGTAGGAATAGGTTGAATCTATCCTTACATCCTGAACAGTGCAGTTGGCGCTGTTGCGCAACGTTATGGCTCCGTCGGCGTTGAACTTGGTCTTGGGCGTTGTGATGTGCACATTGCGGATGGTTACATTGTTCTGATTGGACACCGAAATGCAGTAGGTCTTATGTTTTTCGTTGCGTCCACGATGGATGGTGATGTTCTGGATAACCTTTGGCTCGATGGTGACGGGCACATAGGAATACTTAGGCTTGGCGGCAGGATTGGTGTAGGTGGTGACAGGGAAATTAAGGCTGTGGCCGTCGCGGATATAGATCAAGTCGGCCCGGAAGGAATTGTAGCTATACCCTTCGCGATAAGTCCACGGTGCCTGGTCGTTGACAATCAGCAGGTAATTGCCCGACTGGAACTCTGGTATGGAGCGAAAATCACCGTTGTCGAGCATAGCTGCGTTGAGGGCTATTTCCTTGGCCGGCTGTTCACCACCGAGGGCGAAAAGGGTGATATCCTTGTCCGAGTCGTTTCGCACATTGATGACTACTCCCGCAAAGTCGGTGTTGTATGTGAGCGGCATTGTCTTTGCCCCGTCGGGAATCTCGAGGTCGATGGTGTCGATACCGGCATACGAAATAGCACGGCGGTAGTCGTAGGCATCCTTGTGGCAGGCATAAAGCACCTCGTAGCGCTCCTTTCCGTCCTTGGCGTCCCGCAACCCGTATGTGAGAGGATTGAGCGGCTCAGCATCGATTGAGCTGTTGTCCTGGACACGCTCCGGCTGCTGGGCAAAGCCCAGCGTGCAGCAGGCAATGAAAAGGAGTACTACGAGTTTCTTCATATTGCTTTTGTGATTTGTGAATTGTGATTTGTGAATTGTGATTTGTGAATTGTGATTTGTGATTAGTGAATTGAACGAATTATTGAAACTTACCTTTATTTGCTTTTCTCGACAATTATTTTGGCCGGCTTGCCGTCGATAATCTCCACGGTTTGAGCCGAGGCATCATCCAGCGAAGCCACCAGCTCCAAACTCTCGGTCAGCGTCTCGCTGCAGATATAATCCTGATGGCGACGCACGGCACCATCCCACTCACCGCTCTGCAACTTGACATTGATGCGGTCGGTGACATCAAAGCCCTCCTTGCGGATATTCTGGATGCGGTTCACAAGTTCGCGGGCAATACCCTCGTCCACAAGCTCATCGGTCAGCGTGATGTCGAGGGCAACGGTCAAGCTGCCTTCGTTGGCGACAACCCATCCGGGAATATCTTGAGTGGCAATCTCCACATCGCTGAGCAGCAGCTCGACGGGTTGTCCGTCAATGGTAAGGTCGCAACGGCCGTCGGCCTCGAGAGCATTGATCTGCTCCTGCGAGAAAGCTGTCACAGCAGCGGCTATCGACTTCATAATCTTGCCGTAGCGAGGGCCGAGTGTCTTGAAGTTGGGCTTGATGCTCTTCACCAGCAAGTTGTTGTCGGAAGCGAGGAACTCGACATCCTTGATATTAAGTTCGCTGCAAATGAGTCCCTTGACCTGCTCCACCTGCTGACGGAAGTTCTCGTCACGCACAGGAAGCACAATCTTGGCCAACGGCTGACGCACACGCAGGTTGCTCTTCTTGCGGAGCGACAAGCCCATAGAACATATCTTCTGAGCCAACTGCGTACGCTCCTCGAGCGACTTGACAATCAGTTCCTCGTGCACCTGTGGGAAGGCTACGTGATGCACCGACTCGGCATTCTCGCGATGGGTCACCGAATTGAGGTCCTGATAGAGACGTTCGCTGAAGAAGGGTGCGATGGGCGACATCAGGCGTGCCAGGGTTTCGAGGCAGGTATAGAGTGTCTGATAGGCAGATATCTTATCGTCGCTGTATTCGCCTTTCCAGAAACGGCGACGGCTGAGGCGCACATACCAGTTGCTGAGATAGGCATCGACAAACTCGGCAATGGCACGACCTGCACGGGTAGGCTCATAGTCGCCAAAAGCCTCGTCGACGGTCTTCACCAGCGTATTCAGCTCGCTAAGAATCCAACGGTCAATCTCAGGACGACGGTCGGCAGGCAGATCGGCCTCTTTGTACTCGAAGCCGTCGAGGTTGGCATAGAGGGCGAAGAAGCTGTAAGTGTTGTAGAGAGTGCCGAACAGTTTGCGGCGCACCTCGTCGACACCTTCGACGTCGAACTTCAGGTTGTCCCACGGCTGACTGTTGGTAATCATATACCAACGGGTTGCATCAGGACCCTCCTTTTTGAGGGTATCGAAGGGATCAACGCCATTGCCTAAACGTTTAGACATCTTATTGCCATTCTTGTCGAGTACCAAACCGTTGCTGATAACATTCTTGAAGGCCACGCTGTCGAAACACATCGTGGCGATAGCATGGAGGGTATAGAACCAACCGCGGGTTTGGTCAACACCTTCGGCAATGAAGTCTGCAGGGAATTGATCGGCCGTGAGTTCTTCACCCATATAATGAATCTGTGCATAAGGCATGGCACCGCTGTCGAACCATACGTCAATCAAATCAGGTTCACGCATCATCTTGCGGCCAGTGGGCGAAACCAGCACCACACCATCTATGTATGGACGGTGAAGGTCGAAAGTGGTGAAGTCGGAACTCTTATAGGGGTTTTCTGTCATGAAACCTGCGGCAACTGCCTTGTCAATCTCATTGCTCAGTTCTTCTACGCTACCGATGCAGACCTCCTCTTTGCCATCCTCGGTGCGCCAGATAGGTAGCGGGGTGCCCCAATAACGACTACGGCTGAGGTTCCAGTCGACAATATTTTCCAACCAGTTTCCGAAACGACCAGTACCTGTGGCTTCGGGTTTCCAGTTAATGGTTTTGTTGAGTTCAATCATCCGGTCACGCAAAGCTGTCGTGCGGATAAACCAGCTGTCTAAAGGATAGTAAAGCACGGGCTTGTCGGTACGCCAGCAATGGGGATAGCTGTGAGTATGTTTTTCGCTCTTGAAAAGTTTGCCCTGTTCTTTGAGCATGACCACCAACTCCACGTCGAGGCTAATATCCTTATCGGTCTTATTGGGGTCATAGGCATTCTTTACAAACTTGCCAGCATACTGTTTATAGAGAGCCACGTCGACATTATCCTTCACCCAATCGGAATCCAAATCCTCTATCTTCCAGAACTTACCAGTTCGGTCAACCATGGGTGCTTGCTTGCCGTCATGATCGTAGAGCAGCAGGTCGGCTATACCGGCTTTCTTGGCCACGCGGGCATCGTCTGCACCAAAAGTGGGAGCAATATGAACAATACCTGTACCATCCTCTGTGGTGACATAGTCGCCAAGAATAACACGGAAGGCCTCCCCTTCCTTAGCGGTACGATGGGTCTGGTTGGCCATGTCAACCACAGTAGGCTTTACCCAAGGTATCAGCTGATCGTAGGCAATACCCTCGAGAGCGGTACCCTTACACTCGCCCAAAATAGTGGCATGAATAAGCTTGGATTTCTCTTCGGGTTCTCCCTCGGTGAAGAAACTATCCACAAGAGCTTTGGCCATCACAATGCGACAAGGCTCTTGGGTGTAGGGATGGGTGGTGTCAAGCAGCACATAATCGATAGTGGGGCCCACACATAGTGCGGTGTTCGAGGGAAGAGTCCAAGGAGTAGTAGTCCATGCGATGGCATAAGTGGGCACATCGGCTGCTGGCACATCGAAACCTTTGAGTTCTTTCAGTTTAAAGAGTGCCACACAAGTGGTATCCTTCACATCACGGTAGCATCCTGGAAGGTTCAACTCGTGACTGGAGAGGCCTGTGCCAGCTGCAGGACTGAAAGGTTGGATAGTGTAGCCTTTATACAGCAGACCTTTATCATAAAGTTTCTTCAGGAGGAACCAGAGTGTTTCGATATACTCATTTTCGAAGGTGATATAGGGGTGCTTCAGGTCAACCCAATAACCCATCTGACGAGTGAGTTCGTCCCAGAGGTCCTTGTACTTCAACACTTCGGTGCGACAGGCATGATTGTAATCGTCCACGCTAATCTTCTTGCCAATGTCTTCTTTGGTGATGCCAAGGGTCTTTTCCACACCCAATTCAACGGGCAGGCCATGAGTGTCCCATCCAGCCTTACGGTCGACATGGTAACCTTTCTGCGCCTTGTAGCGGCAGAAAACATCCTTGATGGTACGAGCCATGACATGGTGGATGCCGGGCTTGCCATTAGCCGACGGAGGGCCATCGTAGAACACGAAAGAGGGGTGCCCTTCAGACAATTCCTGTCCTTTCTCAAAAGTCTCATTCTCTTCCCAATATTTGCGGATTTCTTCGCCAATCTGGGTCATGTTAAGCTGTTTGTACTCCTTATAACTCATTTATATATAAATATTATTTAGTAACACACATATATGCAAACACTTGCACCCCTATAGGCGCAAAGTATACAAAATGCAAATATACAAAAAAAAAATGACTTTTGGGGAATTCTAATTCTTGGAATTTGTTAACGGGAACCTTATTAAATCGTCATGGACGGCCAAACTCATAGACAACTACGAACTTCGTTTACAATTTAGCAACCTCTATAGTGGTACACGAGCCGAATATACCGTAAGTATCAATACTTTGGCTACCACCTCATAGTCTGCTATTGATAGTGTATGAATCAGAGCGGCATACCGCCACTTGTAGCAGGAGACCACAGCCCATCACCATGCCGAATCCAAAAGTCGCCACAGTAAATACTAGCTGCCCCAGGTGAAGACATAAAATCTACTCACGTGAGCCATCTTCTGCCTTCCTGTTCTCCAAATAGCCCAAAGAAAGTCAAGGGAAAGGAAACAAATAAAGCACTTATAATCATAATATTACTCAAAACACAATTAATACCCTGTCTGCATTTTCTCTTGGCAAAGTAACGAAAAAAATCTTTAAAAAAAGAACAAAAAACCCCCGTTTCACAACGGAGGCTAAAACAAAAGCGTATGAAAAAAAATATTATTACTATTACTTTTGCAGTACTATTTTTTCTTGAGGAATTCCTGAACCTGATCAGAGAGGATGATATTCTCTTCGAAGGTATAAGCATTGGTCTTGGGAGAGCGAACCATACGAATCACTTTTGCGTAGCTCTTACCGGTGCTGGTTTTCAGGGTTGCAACAACTTTTTTTGCCATAGTTCTCTATCTCCTATATTATTTGATTTCTTTGTGAACAGTCATTTTCTTTAAGTACGGATTGTACTTCTTGAGCTCCAAACGCTCGGGAGTGTTCTTTTTATTCTTGGTGGTGATGTAACGGCTCATGCCAGGAACACCGCTGTTTTTCTGCTCGGTGCACTCGAGGATAACCTGCACTCTAGCGTCTTTATTCTTTTTTGCCATGTCTTAAATCTATTTTTATCGTTCCTAATCGCTTTCTTATCCGCAAGGGAAAGAGCATCAACAATCCTCATTACGACCCTCGAAAGCGGTTGCAAAAGTACTACTATTTTTTGAATTATCAAGCATTTTTCGCAAAAAAATCTTCACACTTAACACAATCAACTGTATATTAATACTATATGGATACTGTATTTAAAGACCCCATATGGAAAATAACATCTCAAACGCTTGATTATATTGAGTCATTTTGCAAAAATCAACCTTTTCTTCATCATCATTTCTCACGTTTTTGCAACGCCTACTCATTGGCATAAGTGCCAGCATAGGGGTCGTCCTCATAACTGTGGAAAATAGTATCATGAGAAGGTGGCTGGGGAACGGTGTCCTTCTTCACGTACTCCCAGCCTCTGGGCGGCCGCTTGCAGTTGCTGACACTACCTTGGATATAGGCGATTTCTTCATCAGTCAGTTCTTTGTCTCCGGGGATAAACCGATGACGCCAGAAAGGAAATTCTTCTGCCAGTTCGCCCGAGAAGTAAAAGTCGAAACCTATGGCTCCGAAGGTATAGACTCTGTCGCGCACTTTGATATGGCTACCGCCACAAACGGGGTTGGGCTTAGGCTCTGACTGAGCAAAGCCTACATTAAACAAGGTAAAGAGGATATCGGGTCGGTTGCTGATATCATATCCGGCGCGTTCCCATTGCATCTTGGTTTGGTGCAAAATACATGCCGTATAGAGATAAGAATAGAGGTGGTTGCGGTAATCCACCAAGCGGTTGTAACGCTCATCCTCCTGGGCCTTTCCTTCTACCGTATAGTCGAGCAGATGCTCATAGCGCTTGCCCATGTAGAAGGGTGAGGTGGGGTCTTTAAGATGGTCCTCGATGGTCTTGGCCGTGGACATTTTGATGCCATTCACTCCATAAGAGAACTGCGACTGAACGCTCAACACCTTCACAGGACCCAAATATTGCTTGATGGTCTCGCGCTTGGTATTGAACAGACGAATCTGCTCGCCAATCAAGCAACCCACTATTAGGCGGGGTTCCACACCAGTCAGCCGCCCGACCTCGTCAATCAGGGCCTTATCTCGGACAATGGCCTCCTTCAGGGCTGCCCACTCAACACCC
>JAEEGH010026540.1_pt1 | contig 11531 bp, 6 predicted proteins | sample 9134181 | NCBI WGS metagenome assembly JAEEGH01 (sample SAMN16246544, study PRJNA631951) | gut metagenome | biome: gut microbiome; feature: rumen; material: DP-attached | host: Bos | place: Iran: Karaj | collected 2018-10 | reverse complement strand
CGACTGCTTGGCACCATATTCATAGCTGACGACTTCGCCCAGCCGCCCGGTCTTGAACATGATGAAAGGAAGCCAAGGCATGATGTCGTAGCCATTGCGGCGGCGGAACTCCTCGGCAAAGTCATCAGTCCAGTTGCTTCCCTCCAGCTCCATGCTGTCCACGAAGTAGGCACGTAGCCAGTTCTTCATGGGCCCCAGTTTCGCCTCCAGCGTGTGCGACATGTTGTAAAGGAAATGGCGCACGGCCTCGCGGTTCATGTGGTCGAGGATGGGGCCCGAGGCTCCAGGGGCGCCGTTGATGACGCTGGCAAAGGAGGTGCAGCGCACCAAGGCATAAAGCATGTATTTGCCGTTGGGTGAGGGATGCCAGCCTGTGGTGATTTGGTTGAGGGGATAGATTTTGATGGTGTCGCCAAGGAAAGAGCAGTCGTTGTGCTGGTAGATGCTATAAACTGAGTCGGGGACGATGAAGAGATCCACCAATTCAAACTGGCGGTCGGCGTTGGGTTCGGTCACCTTGGGGTCTATGGCATCGAATATCTGCTGTCGGGTGATGACAAAAGGCTCGTTGTTGGTGTTGTTGGTCCAATCAATTTCGGTGGTGTAGGTGAGCATTACTTGTGCCCGCTCGTTCATGGGGATTGTCTCGGAGCCGAAGGGCCAGCCGGAGCCTACGAGGAGGTCGCATTGCATGCCCAGCCGCTTGGCCTCGCGGAGGGTGGCGCCCAACGCCTCAATCCACTCGTCGCTGAGCCAGGTGAGTGAGCGTATGCCTAACGAGTCGCACCGCTTGGCGGGGAATTCGATGGGGTTGATTTCCACACCACCGATGCCGGCCTCATGCAGCAGGTGCAGCTCGCGCTTCAGCTCTATGGTATCGACTTTGTCGCCGTTCCACCACCAGCGCACGAAGGGCTTGGTCTGCGCGGAGGCACAGAGGGATGACAGCAGCATCAGGGTGATGAGAAGGCGTTTCATTGGTTTTTTGCTTTTCGGATTTTTCGGAGTGTTCTGTATATTCAGAATATTCGGATTATTCAGATTATTCTGAGAGTCTTTTATCGTATCGGTGCACTTGATAAAGATACCATGCAAGCTGTACTGCCTGAACCACTGCGCTGACGGCGGCGAACAGGAGCACGGCCAGCTGGAAGCTTCCTTGGTGGATGCCCACATAGAGTGCCGCGATGCGGAGCAGCAGCTGCGCCACCTGCATGCCGAAATCGACACGCTGGGTGCCGAAGATGTTGCTGACGAAGGCGAGAGAGTTGGTGACCACCAGCACGCTCATCCACGGAAGCAGGCAGCGCACGTAGTAGCCTGTGCCCACCCACTGGTTGCCGAAGAGGAACACGAATATCGGTTCGGCAAAAAGAAAGGCGAGCGTGCCCACAACCAGTGCGGCACCGCCGAGGAGAAGGGTGAAGCGGCGCACATCGTGCCACAGGGGCTGGCGTTGTGCCACTTTGGAGGCTGAGTTCTCGTAGAGGACTTTCTCGAAAGTGTTGGCCAGCACGCCTACGGGGCGTTGGGTGAAAGTGAGGGCGAGGGAGAAGAGTCCCAGCAGGGGTTTGTCGAAGTAGATGCTCAGCCACATCAGCGGCAGGTTGGCGGAGAAACTGCTAACCAACTCTTTGGGCATAACGTAGAGGGGGAAGTTCTTGTATTTGGCAGTCAGGGAACGAATGGAGGGCTCGGAGGTTGAGGGTTGAGCATTCATTGTTTTGAGAGCAGCGTGGCGCAGATAGAAATGTCCCGCCACTTTGCCCAGCACCGAGCCGAGGGGCAGACCAATGGTGTGGAGCAGTTGCCACAGGGGTGCCAGCAGGCCGAAAAGGATGCGGGTCAGGGTACCACCCACGACCGACACCACTTCGCCCAAAGCCAACTGGTTGTATTGCCTGTGGCGGTTGCAGAGGAAGATATACACGCGGTTGGTGCCAGTGAAGAACACCAGCACGGGGATGAGCAGCAGCAGACTGGAGGGCAGCCCCGAGGGTCTTGCATGGGCAAGCACCAGCACTGTGGCGATGATGAGCAGCAGCAGCGACACCGCTGCGTTGAGTCGCAGGGCTAAACGGCTAAGTGCCCGCGCTTCGGCGTCGCTTTCGGCTATCACCTCGGCCATCTCGTATTTGCAGGTGGAGAGGATGATGAGCACTTCGGTGTAGCTGAAGAAGACGTTGCAAAGGCCGAAATCTTCAGGGGTAAAAAGCCTCAGCAGCACCACGTAGGCGAGGAATGCGATGCCTTGGGCAATGATGTTGCCCGTGAGCAGGGTTCCGGAGTTTTTGATGAAGCGCGAGGCCATTATGAGGGGTTTGAGGGTTTGAGGGTTCGAGGGTTTGAAGGTTTGAGGGTTCGAGGGTTTGAGGGTTTGAGGGTTTGAAGGTTTGTTTATATCTCTATAACCTTTCTCCCCTAAAACCCTATAACTTTAGTTGCTGTTCAGTAGGTATTTTCTCCCGGCCCATTCGATGGCAAGAAGCAGTATGATGAGGATGAAGAGCAAGGGAAGGTCGAGCAGGGGAGTGTATTGTTTGTGGGTGTAGATGATGGATTTCATGTCGTCGCGGTTGGCCAGCAGGTCTGCCAGGTTGCCGATATCGCCGGGGGACAGCATCTGTGCTCCTGATGTCTGGGCAATGGTGTTGAGCAGGGTGTGGTCGGCCACCATGCTCAGCTGTTCCAGGTCGAGGGCTTCAACGATAAAACTGCCGGAAGCGGTGTAGTTTTTCCCGGCAAAGGAGGTGGAAGCATGGTAGCTGTAGTGCCCTGCGGTCAGTGTGCCGAGGGCGAGGGCGTAGCCCGAGCCCGAGGGGTTGAAGTCGTATTTTGAGGGCTGTGTCTCCTTGCTTTGCAACGTACACTGTACGGCGGGCTTGTTGGTCAGCTCATAGTTGTCGTCGTAGAACTCTGCCTGTAGCGTCACGGGTTCGTTCTCGCGGTAAATGCGCTCGGCCGTCACATGCAGCCGCTCGCGGTCGCCCCGTGTGCCGGTATAAACCACCATCCGTTCTATCAGCTGGTCGAAGTCGTCGTGGCTGCCGGTCATCTGCCAGCAATGGAGTCGCCAGCGCCAGAGTCCCTCGCCAGCCACGAAAGCCCGGCGCACATCGGCCTGCTGGCAAAAGGCTATCAGGGGGCGTTCTGTGGCTTGACCTCCTACCTTGGCGTAGTAGAGTGTCTGCACGTTTGATGCGGTGCGGTAGGTGCCGAAGGGAGCCGAAAGGGGAGGCAGTTTCTCAATCCGGTCGCTGGCGTCGTCGTCGGCTGCAAAGAGGGCGAAGGCGTTGTTGCGTGCGGCTGTCACCTCGTCGTTGTGGCGGCTCTTGGCCGTTATCTCAAGGCCGCTGTGCAGGGCGTTGAAGCGAGGCAGGTCGGTTTGTGTGCCCACCACGAAGATGGTCGGGATTGTCTTGATGGCTTCAAAGAGACCCTTGTAGTCCGACGGGGCAACCCCCTGCCGGGGAAGATTATGCAGTACGAGAAGATCGTATTTGTTTTTCAACTCTGACGCTACCCCTTTTGTTTCCGAACCGGTAAACACCTCTACCTCATAGTCAGGATTGCTCTCGATGGCCTGCCGCAGTGCAGCGATGTCGGGGTGGGCTGTTGCCGCCACGATGGCCACTTCGCGGCGACCGTCAAGCACCTCCACCGCAACTGTGCGGCTGTTGTTGGCTGTGGTCAGCTCGTTGCGGCAGGGGCTTATGGCAATGGTGTAGGCCTGCAGGCCGGGAAGGTCGGCATCGACGGGGACGGTCACCGACTGGCTGAACGCTCTGTCGGAGTAGGGGATAGGTTTGCTGTAGAGCGTCTTGCCGTTGTGGGTGATGCTCAGTATGCTCTGTTCGCCTTGCAGTTGTGTGGCGCGGATGGTCACCTCTATCGGGAACTGGCTGCCCTTGTAGGCCACGCGGTTGCATCTGACATCCGACACCCACGCATCGCGACGCTGTGTGGTGTCGCCCAAGGCCACTGTGTATATCGGCACAGCAAGACTCGACGCTGTCTGGGCGGGGTCGCGCCCCATATTGTAAATGCCGTCGGTCACCAGCACCATCGCTCCAAGGTTTCGCCCGGCATAGCGGTCGCCCGCATCGGCCAACGCTGCTGCAATGTCTGTGCTGCTGCCGCCGAAGGTGTCGAACACCACATCGAAACGGCCTTCCAGTTTCTTCAGCTCAGGGGTCAGTGCAATGGAAGCCTCGCGGCACGAAGTGCTTACATCCTGTGCCACCACTATTACCGGTTTGTCGTGGGTGTGTACATCCCGTTTCACCACGGGAGCAAGCAGCAACAGGGCAATGAGCGACACCGAAAGAAAACGTGCCACCGAGAGGAATGCCAGTTTCCTCTTCTCCGGCCCGGAATCAGCTGAACGAGTACCCGTGTTCTTCCCCTTTCGGTAGAGAATCCACGCATACACCGCCCCTGCCAGCAGGCAGGGCAGCACACAATACCAGGGATAGTCGAACAATATGTGCATAGACATCTTCGACGGGATAACCGTCGTAAAATAATTTGCAAAGATACGAATATTTTGTGAATTGTGATGAGCTTGCCCCATACTTCTTGTTTCAAAAGCGGTCTCATCGGGGCAATAAACAGGGCGATACTCCGTTATATAGACGTTTATTCCTAAGATTTAAAAGTCAATGCGTACAAGAGTATTTTCTACCGGCGTGAAACTATGCTTCTGCTTTGCTGTGGCGGCAGCAGTTTTTGCCGGCAACGGAGCGGCACAGAATAGCGTCAGTGCAGCGCAGCATGTCAATGTTTTTATCGGCACCAACGGTATGGGGCACACCTTTCCCGGAGCCTGTTTTCCCTACGGCTTTGTGCAGCTGAGTCCCGACACCGATACCATTCCGCACAACATCAACGGGGTTTATCAGCCGCGTGTCTATGACTACTGTGCCGGCTATCAGCACCGCGACAGCAGCATCGTGGGCTTTAGCCACACGCATTTCAGCGGAACGGGACACAGCGACTTGGGCGACATTCTCATCATGCCTTACAGTGGTGAGACGAAGCTCAACCCAGGCACCGCCGACAATCCCGACGGGGGCTACCGCCAGCGTTTCCGCCACGAAACCGAGGTGACCGCGCCGGGCTACTATGCCGTCACCCTCGACGACGATAACATCCGCTGCGAACTCACCGCCACAAAGCGCTGTGGTGTGCACCGCTATATATTTCCCAAGGGTGCAGCGCAGAAAATCATCCTCGACCTCAACCACGGCATCTACAACTACGACGGCAAAGTGCTGTGGGCAGAGTGCAGGGTGGAGGGTACGCACAGCATCAGCGGTTGGCGCATGACCAGCGGCTGGAACCGTTCACGAAAGCTATACTATTACATCCATTTCAACAAACCCATCAAGCAGTATGGCTACCACGACTTTGCCCCGCTGTCGTACCACGGCTTCTGGAACCGTTTCGACCAAGAGCATAACTTCCCCGAGATGGCAGGTCGCAAGCCGGTGTGCTGGTTCGAGTTCGAAGATGACGGTAGCGATACCCTTGAGGTAATCGTTGGGCTTTCACCCAACAGCACTTGGGGTGCCAGAGAGGCCGTCCAGCGCGAAGGACTCATGTATTCCCCTTCTGCCGCATGGGTACTTTACCGCGACAGGCCGGAAGGCGACACGCTGCTCATCGTCCGTCAGGGCGACCCCAAATACCGCAGCCATTTCGATGTGGTGCGCGAGCTAACACGCATCAATTGGAACCGGATGCTGGGACGCATCGAGGCACAGGGGCCGGAAGATGCCTTGGCTATGCTCTACACCTCGTACTACCACACCATGATAAACCCCTCCATCTATCAGGATATTGATGAAAAGAACTATGACGGACATACCCGCTACACCATCTTCTCGCTGTGGGACACCTACCGCGCTCTGCATCCCCTCATCAACCTCACCGATACCGCCATGAGCCGCAACATAGCCTATACGCTCTACGCTCATTACGAAAGAAGCCCCCACCACATGCTGCCCGTATGGAGCCATCATGGCGGTGAGAACTGGTGCATGATAGGCTACCACGGTGTGTCGGTGATGGTGGATGCCGCCGTCAACACACTCCAGCCCGACACCGAGCAAGAGTTGGAAACCATGGATGCCATCTTCTCTACCACCAATGTGGACTACTACGACTACACCGGCCTCTACAAAGATCTGGGCTATGTGCCTTTTGACAAGAGTCGCAACGGCACTTCCGTCACCCTCGAGAATGCCTACGAGGACTGGTGTGTCTATTGGGCGTTGGAGAACCATCTGGAGAATACGCTGCCCGACGTGATAGGCTATGAGGATTCCATCCGCGAGAATTACCGCCAGCGGGCATTGAGCTACCGCAACGTGTATAAGGACGGTTTTGTCCGCGCACGCTACAGTGACGGCAGCTGGAAAACCCCTTACAGCCTCCTCTCCACCAGTGGCGAAGGCTTGATTGAGGGCAATGCCTGGAACTACAGCTTCTATGTGCCGCACGACGTTAACGGCATGATGCAGATGATGGGCGGCGAAAAGGTTTTCGTGCGGAAGTTAGACACCCTCTTCACCATGCATGTGCCCGACGAGTTCTTTGCCGAAACCGAGGATGTCACCCGCGAAGGCATGCTGGGCGGCTATGTCCACGGCAACGAGCCGAGCCACCATATCCCCTACCTCTACATGTGGACCTCCCAGCCGTGGAAGACACAATACTGGGTGCGCGAGGTGATGAACCGCATGTACCGCAACCATATCGACGGCCTCTGTGGCAACGACGACTGCGGGCAAATGTCGGCCTGGTATATCTTCTCCGCCATGGGCTTCTATCCCGTTTGTCCCGCCAGCGGGCAATACGTCATCGGTGCGCCCTACCTGCCCTATATGAAGGTACGCATGGGTAGCGGCAAATACCTTGAGATAAAAGCCCCCAATGTGAGCGACAAGAACCGCTACATCCAGCGCATCCTATGGAACGGCAAGCCCTACGACAAATGCTACGTCACCTACACCCAGCTGATGGAAGGCGGCACCCTGGAGTTCCAGATGGGACCCAAACCCAACAAACGCCTCTTCCAAGCCAAAGACACCAAGCCCTATAGCTTGACTAAATAAGCACTAGAATGCCATCCGCCTACCGCCCCCGCAATCCCGGCCACGACTACTATGGTCGCGGCACCTACCTCATCACGCTGGTAGTGAGCGGCCGCGCCCACCTGCTCTCCCATTTCGTGACCGATTCCGTGGCCGTTCTCGGCCACAAAGCCATCTGCAATCAAGTGGCCGTTCTCGGCCACGAAGCCCTGTTCCTCACTCCTCTTGGCGAAGAGATACAGCAAGCCTGGCAACAAACACCCGCCATTCAAGCCATCCACGGCAATCAGGTAGCGGTACACGCCTGTGTCTGCATGCCCGACCACTTCCACGGTGTCATCGAAGTATTAGAACCCATGGAATGGAACTTGGGCGACATCATTCAAGCCTTCAAAGCCTTCTGCACAAGCCGCTGGCAACAGTTGCAGGGCTTGCCTCCCTCTACCTCCCGACCGATTTCGGTCGCCACCATAGGCAACAATGCCCCTGCATGGCTCCTCCAGAAGATTCGTGACCACCCCGACGAAGGCTCCCTCATCCGCAATCTCTCAAAGAAACAGCGACAGGAGTACTATGCGCTTGTGAGCCGACAACAGCAACCCCTCTTCGACGACAACTACGACGACACCATCTGTCTCGACAACCGACACCGCGAGGCAATGATAGCCTATGTCAACGACAATCCCCGTCGTGCCCTCCTTTGCCGTCGTTTTCCCGATGTTATGCAGCGGTGCCTCCATGTGACGATAGGACAGCGAGATTACGGTGCCTTCGGCAACCTCTTCCTACTGCGCTGGGCACGCAAACTACAGGTGCAGTGTCACCGTCGCCATCCCGTCAGCCGTCTTCCCTATGAGTCCACCGACGACTACGCACGCCAGCATGTCGAGTGGGAGTCTGCCTTGCTCGAAGGGCAGACTGTTTTTGTCACCCCCGGTATTTCGCGTGGTGAACTGATGATGAAAAACGAATGCTTGGAAAAGGGATACCCCTTGATACACCTGCAGAAAGAGCCCATCGGCCCCTATTGGAAACCCGAACGCCGGCGTTTCGAAGCCTGTCTCCGAGGGAATCTACTGATATTAGCCCCTTGGAATATCGAGGCGTTGGGCGAAGTCTCAGGTGTTCCCGCCGACAGCGACTACAGCCGCTTCCACAACCTCAATAACCTCGCCGCTGAAATCTGCGCCTTCTCCGGCGAAGCCAGTATTCAAAAAATATTTACTTCGTGACCGCTCTCGGTCACGATCAAAGAAATGCTGATATGGCATAAACAGCCCTATAAAAGCAAAAATGATAAAAGTCGGCCGAATGACCAACATCCCCTTCGTGACCGTTCTCGGTCACGAAGGAACGAAGTACGAAGGAACGAAATAAAACCTCGGTCACGAAGGAACGAAGTAAAGCCTCGGTCACGAAATAAAGATACTGATTGGATGCCAAAGTTTGAGGATAAGAGACAACTTGTCGATAGAAGCCGGCCTAATGACCGTTTAGGGATTATGCTGCCCTGCTGAGATATTTTTTGGTGTTACAGTGTAACAGTTCGAAAAACGGTATCGCATCCGAAAGGCTCATCATTAAGCCAAACTATCATAGTGCAAGGCATTTTTTCATCGCAAATACTCAACCGCAAATCAACCCCGCTGTAGTGCCCCCACTACTCCGCTGTCGGGTCGCTCTTGGAAGCGAAGGCAGAGCGAAGCTAGAGCGAAGGCACAGCGAACCTACAATCGGATAATAAGCAATACCTCCCTTCCTCCTTCCTTCTTCCTGCTCTCTTCAAAACCGTTACTATACTCTCGAATTTAATATAAAAATCGGGAATACACTTACCAATTTTGGAGGTTATATGAATAAGAGATATTTAACTCATATACCTTCTTGCCTGAAGATGCTCTGGAACGCTGAGACTTTTAACTCCCGCGTGCCGTGCGAACTATATTATGCTGTTTTAAATAATATTCGTATCTTTGCAAATTAAAAAAATATAGTATGACCAACAAGGATCCTGGATATGTTTACATTCTGACTAACCCCAGTTTTCGTGAGGATTGGGTGAAGATTGGCAAGAGCAGCCGCCCTGTGGATGTACGCTCAAAGGAGCTGGACAATACAGCGGTACCTTTGCCCTTTGAGATTTTTGCTACAATAAAAACTGTGAAGTTCAACGAGGTGGAGAAATTGGTGCATAAAACCATCGACCGACTTACCGACTTGCGTATCCGTCAAAATCGTGAGTTTTTCAATGTACCCCCGCAGATGGCACTCGACATCTTCCGCGATATTGCGATGACAATAGACGATGCCGAGGTGACGCTCTATGAAGGCAACAAGCCAATAGTTGAAAGTGAACATATGGAAACACCTAAGCGTGAAGTGAAACGTCCAAGGTTCAAGTTTTCCATGTGTGGTATCAAGATTGGCGAACATGTCACATTTGACCCAACAGGTCTTATCGTAAAGGTAGCCTCCGACGACAGCGTTGAGTACGAAGGCCGTATTTATAAACTCTCACCTTTCGTCGGCACATTTATGCCAGAAGAACATCGCAACACCTCTGGTGCATATCAAGGTGCCAAGTATTTTTCATACAATGGGAAGGTGCTGGATGAGATAAGGAAAGAGAAAGAAACGACAAAATGAGTGCCGTTGCAATCTGAAAGGATGTGAACACACTATTCATTTACAAAGAAAAATAAAATATGGCAGACAAACAAAAAACACCAACATGGTTGATAACTGTAATTGCAACGTTATTTGCTTAACAAGGGAAAAGATGTGACATTTTCAGTTTCTGAAAGAAATGGAAGATGTATGATGAATGGATTTGAAAGTGTAGAGATTAGAGTCTGTTGAGAGATAGGAGAGGAAAGTGGATAAGGGCAAATGTGAATTGATTTGATGAAATGAGTAACGAAAAAAGTAATTGATTTTTTTGTATGAATTGTGCTAATAATCATATTGACATTCTTCCAGTATCTGAATGTTTGCAGTTAAATCTGTCAATACCAGAATACCAAAGACCATATAAATGGAGCATATTGAGCATAGATACTATGCTTGGGGATATTAATAACGCCATTCAGCAAAGTCTGGCTTTCTCAAATTACAAGTATCGTATCGGTACTATAATCCTTCATAAGTCGGATCAAATACTTGATGTGGTAGATGGTCAACAACGACTAATTTCGCTCACATTGATATCCAAATATTTGGATAACGGTTTTAATAATGCTATTCTGCAAACAAAATTTTACGACAAAAGCACACAAAAGCATATTCACGACAACTACATTCATATTCGTGAGTGGTTTTCGTTGCGCGACGATGAAACCAAAGAATCTTTCAAGAAAGCATTGTCAAACGTGTTGGAAATGGTCGTAATACAAGTGGGGAAGGAGTCAGAAGCATTTCAACTGTTTGACTCGCAAAATACTCGGGGACGCGCTTTAGATCCCCATGATTTGCTAAAAGCTTTCCACCTCCGTGAAATGCAGAACGACAAGTATGAGATGGAGTATGCCGTAACGAAATGGGAGGCTAAAGATGTGTCACAAATCCGTGAACTATTTTCTGTTTATCTATTCCCAATATTTAACTGGTCTCGTTGTACAAAGACCTGGACGTTTACAGATCATGACATTGATACCTACAAAGGCATTCCTGCCAGTTCTACCTATACATATGCTCGTCGTGCAGGTAAGGCGTCACCATACTTCCAATTAACGGAGCCATTCATTGCAGGTTCAGATTTCTTTGACATGGTAGATCACTATCTCCGCACATTAACAAATATCAAGCATGAACTGGCTACCAATACTGTGTTTGAACCGCTACGCACATTCTGTCTACCCCAAAAGCACTCTTCCGCTGGCCTTACACATGTTAGAAATCTTTTCTATGCAGTTTTGTTGTTTTATTACGACAAATTTCACAATATGGACGAGTTGGCCGTAAAGAAACTGTTCATGTGGGCATTCATGCTCCGTATGGATTTACGTAGTTTAGGTGCGGACTCTGTCAACAAGTATGCAATTGGTGAATGGTCGGGTAACTACACAAATTACATTGCCGTATTCTCAAAAATCAGTTTGGCGCGATTACATACTGAAATTGGTAATATTCAGATAACCATAGACGCTCGTTTCCTTGAAACAGAGGAACAGAAATGTTTGTACGAACTATTAAAGAAATTGAGTGGTATATGAAAAAAACAAATAAAATCTCAGAATTACATATAATAGATGCTGATTCGACTATTTTCAAGTCAGTAAGATATAGCATTCCTCTCTACCAGCGTGACTATGCATGGGAAGAGAAACAGATTGTGCAACTCATTGATGATATCGATGACGTAAACTTGAACGACAAATACTATATAGGGTCGTTGATTGTTGCGAATCATGATGATGTATATGAAGTTGTAGATGG
>JAEEGH010026533.1_pt1 | contig 11534 bp, 3 predicted proteins | sample 9134181 | NCBI WGS metagenome assembly JAEEGH01 (sample SAMN16246544, study PRJNA631951) | gut metagenome | biome: gut microbiome; feature: rumen; material: DP-attached | host: Bos | place: Iran: Karaj | collected 2018-10 | reverse complement strand
AGGGTCTATTACCTTGTTGTGAACATCTATGTGGTCAACGTCCTGTGTAGGCTTTATAAGGTAAGGATAGCCTGCGAGTATGCTCTGTATCTCATGATACTTCATCAAGATTGAGGCATGCCCTTCATCTACGGTCACACGGTCAAGGATAATAAGTTCTGTGCCATTGCCGAATACATTCTCCACCTCGCGCTCTGTCATCGTGAACGGCAGACAGATGGTGTTCCATTTGTCTTTGGTGAATGAACGGTCAAGCGTTATTGTTTCATACATAGGTATGGAGTTTACGTCATCCGCAGGTTTTAAGTCTGTAGGGTTGTAAGCTGTAGTCTCCGATAATGCCAACGTTCCGCTTGGCTGGTTTGTTACGTCGGGCACGAAGTTAACACCTGCGAAACCGATTTTAGAGAAGTTTGAGAAGATGTAGTATGTCTGCCCTGCAATGACGTGGAAGGTGTATTTCACCAGTCCACCCTCCAAGGCGAGGTAAGCACCATTGTCGAGTTTTGTTATCTGCTGCGCTCCGTTAATGCCAGCAGTCCAGTTGGCTTCTATACGCTTCTGCTCATCCTCTGACATGTATTCCTTGAATTCCTTCCAATTACCTATGTTGGTAACATCGTTGTAACCGTCGGCAAGCTCATCAGTGATACACTTAAATTTCTCTCCTTTTTCGCAAGCATAGTTTATGCAGAACCTGTCGAGAACATCATTATTCTCTTTTGTTGATATGCCAGTGCTGATTACCGTACGTGACACCATGTTTACTGTGGTGTATTTGTCGATGGTGTTGCCGTTTTGGTCAACAATGAAGAAAGCGTGCGGACGGAACTGGAACGGAACGGCATCGGGGAAGGACGTTGGGTCTCCGTTCTCATCGGCCGACACGAGTTTTCCGTCATTGTCATATACGTCATTCTTATTTGTGTTCCATGGACCGTTCTGCTCTATATATACAGACAATGTACCGTTTACCTCTGGCTCAAGTGTGATGTAGGCACCGCGTACTGGCAGTGTGAATGGATAGGTGGTGTTGCCGTCTGGCTGCTTGAACCAACCGAAACGCTTCACACCGTATATCACGCTGTTGTAGTATTGCAGCAAAGAGCTGTACATAGTCTCGTTGCTCGCGTCAGCAGCGCCGCTCCAATATTTAGAGAAACCGTCAACACCTGTGGATGATGTGGATATTTTCTTGGTTTTGGTATCATTGCCATACCAGTGGTCAGTCACAGCCTTAGTGGAGCCGTTAGCCTGTGGGTAATTGTAAGTGTTGTTGTTTCTGTTCCAACCACCAAAGGTGCCTACGAGATAGAGTTTCTCCGCGCCTCCGATGTACTTGGATACATGGAAAGTATCGCGCACTCCAGGTGCAGTGTCCTTGTATGTTGGGTGTGTTGCTATCTTCCAATTAATACCCTTCTGTATGGTTATGGCATACTCAGCTTCTGCGTCCTCATAGTTGTTACTTGTAGCGCGTGCCCTTATTACGGCAGTGCCGTTGCCATAAGGTGTGGTGAGAGTTATCACACCTGCGTTATTAACGGTAGCAACTGTCGGGTCATCAGAGGTGTATGTCATAGAAAGGTTGCTCAACTGTACGTTGTTTGCAGCATCGTCGGTAGCTGTCAGCATAATGGTTGGTAATATAGGCTCATCCTCGTCAGCATTACAGAGGTAGATGGTCGGTTCACTGTCACCGTCGCTATATGTCAATGTAAGTGATGATTTTTCCACATCGATGCTAATGGTGCTTGTACCTGTCTTGTAGATAGTCTCATCGTTTGCGGTGATGCTGAATGTTACGCTCGTAGGAGTGTTGCCCGTCACCTGTAGACCAGTGAGGGTAAGTGTCCCCCTTCTCTCGTTGTTGTTGTCCTTTACGAATGTAGCCACTACTTTTCTGTTGTCGCCACCGTCAGTCATGGCTGCTATCTCGCACCCTGTAGGTACGGTGAGTGTGAAATCTTTTGTTTCGCCTACTCGTACTGATACAGAAGTGTGATTCAGTTGTGGATACACTTTCTCTGTGTAGAACTTGATGTCAACGGGATATACGTCCTTGCCGTTACCCGTTATTTTTATAGTATGCTGACCTGTGCCACCCGTAGCATATATTGGCGATGTGGTGTACTCGCCTGGTGTTACGTTGATGGAAGTCTTCTCTGCACCATCTACATACACGCGGACATATCTTGTATCCTTTGCGTTGCCGTGGAAAGCATCTATGCTGAATGCTATTGCACCGTCAACAGTCATCGTTATGTGGTTGCCAGTATTCTTTATGTTATAGAAAGACCCTTCCACGTTGTTGCGTGTGGTGTTTCCGCTCTTGTTCAGAGTATTTGCTGTGATGAAAGTGTTGTTGTCAACATTGTCGGAGGTGAAATCGAATTGCTGCTCATTTTCTGTCACATGGTAGATAGCCTCCTGAACGATGTAAATGTAGTCAATGCCGCCTGTTGGGGTTGCGTTACAATTACAATTCAATGTTAAGGGTGTATCTTCTGTAATGGTAAACTGAGAAGAAGAATTGAATTTTACGGTTCCGTTGGTAATGTCAGGTGATGTCATCACAACGGTGTTGCCTGCCTTGAAATTATAATTGAAAACCTTATTACCATTGCCATGCAATGCAGCTGCATAAATTGTGTAGTTGCCAGCTCTTAGTGTTGTGACAGCCACATAGTTGTCATCTCGTCGGCTTGCAATGCCAGCGTTGGATGTTCTCCCGTTTACAGCGTCATAAGTTGGCCTATTTGTCAGTTCGTTAATATCCTCTGCTTCGCTATAATATACAACATTGCTTACGGAAGGTGCGTATGTTATGTTTAGCACGAAGTTATCTGCATCGGGGGTAATCTTTTGTCTGTAATAATCCCCTTCGTTTTGTGGCGTTTCATACAATGTGTGTCCAACAAGTACATATTTGGGGTATGCTACTGGCATTTCGCCTGAACCCTCCACGTAGTTACCGGCTTGAAGCTGTTTCAACAGATTGCCTTCACTGTCAACAGCATTGACTGTATAGGACAACGTATGAGTTACGACTGTTATGGTGTATATACCAGTCACTTCACTGCCATCGGTCGCTGTGGCAGTGATAGTAACTTCACCGTCGGAAGCGCCTGTTACTACTCCATAGGCATTAACAGTAGCAATGGTATTGTCAGATGATGACCATGTTACGACTTTGTTTGTAGCATTGCTTGGTGCTACTGTCGCTGTAAGTTGTACGGTGCCGTTGACTCCAACCGTTGAAGTGCCACTGATGGTGATGCTTTCCACGTTGTCGTTGTAGAAGCAGAAGCCCATCATGCCCATCTTGGTGCCGGCGGCATATACATAGTATGTCTTGCCTGCTTTCACAGGGATAGTGGCATACATCGGGGCGTTCTCCGTCAGTTGATAGTTGGTGTTGAGTTCTGGTGAGGTGGAGTATTCGTCGCTGTTGTTGCCGCAAGTCATTATTTGGGAACCGTCAGAAACGTAGAAAGTCCTGTTTTTAGATAGTAGTACAGCAACTTCAAGGTTACCGCTCTTGCGTGGCTGGAATACGTAGAACATTCCTTTTGACGGCACTCCTGTATTACTGTTGTAACTTGGGTTATTGCCGTACCCACATATCATATTGCGAGTATATTCCGTAGAGGAAGCACCTGTGATGCTTGATGTGTTAGTCTGTATCACTGGGTTTACTGCACCATTATTAGTACCCACTGCGGTGGTTGAAATCCACGCAGTGATGTCTGTGCCTATGATGCGTTGTCCATCGTAGTAGTTACCCTCGGTAACAGTGAAGGTGTTGTTGTCAATATTTATGTCTGCGGCACGTGTTATGTCAATAGTATATGTGGCGGTAGTTTCGTTGTCGCCAGCGGTGATAGTGAAGTTTAGCGGTGTGCCGATTGTTGCGGTCACTATTACCGATTCGCCAGATGCACCAGTCAAACTGCTTGTAGATACTACTGCGCCAGCATCGTTAGGCGTAATGGTAATGTCTATGTTGTTTGATGAGTAAGCTTTGCCTATGCAATAGGAGTATGTGGCATCGCTTGCCTTCAGTACTACGTCGTTTGCTATTACCTCTTTCACCGTGGCATCGGAACTAACCTTGCGTACAGCGTAGTTGTCCATATAACTGTTTTCTGGTGTAAAGCAGATATACACAGAGTTTGTTTCTGCTATCGCAGGTGATTCCGTAGTTACTGTGTAGGTAATACCATCATATACTGTTGTAGCCACGGTATTGATGTGCTGGCCATCATTGGCAAGTGTTACTTTTACTGTCACTTCTGCTCCATTCTTCAGTGCGTTGAGGTAACTGGTCCAGTTGCCTCCTGTGGTTGCAGAGAACGTGCCTAAGCCAGAGGAGCCTGATGTCCACCAATAGTTGTCTGCGCGTGAGTGAAATAACTCGGTAGGAGTAGCATCTACGGCAAGCATTGTCCAGTTGTACCAGGCTTCCACATTTCCTACGCTGTTGCGTCCGTCGCTACCATAGTTGTTAAAGGTGAAACTATAAGTATCGCCTTTCTGAATCTCGGTGTATTGTGAGAAACTCTTTCCGTAGCCTACACGGCGGTCTGTACTGCCTATGAGGTCGTTTGTAGATTGTATCTCTACGTAGTGTGCATACAAGGTTATGCTTGTCGTTGGAGTGTAACTGTCCTCAGCATCTCCTACGAAATTACCACCGCTTGCCGCATCATACCATCCTGTGAATACACGGTTGGAGTTAGGTGTTACGCTGGGTAGTGTTATGGGTGTGGCATCGTCTGTATCATATATACTGTAAGACGTAGCGCATGTGCCATAAGTATTGGCGTTATATGTCACCTTGTTTACGTCGCTTTCGTTGGCAAAGGTAAGTGTCAATTTCGGTCTTTTGCTTTCGTTGGAGTTGGTCTTACCATAGAGGTCAGCCCCTGATTCGCTGTCTGAGAGCATAAACACTACATAGCCCTGCTGTTCGTGGTTGCGAATGTATGTTGTCACGTCGTTCTCCACGTCGTGTGTAGTGGCTCCGGCAAGTGGGTTGTCTATAGCATCGTCATCGCTTTGCAGTGACCATAACATCGCTGTGGCGGTGCCGTCGGCCAGTGCGTCCCAGTCGGGGTCAACGCCTGTTTTTAGGCAGCGCAACTGGTTTTTACGATTTGTAGTAGAAGAACCTCCAATGGATGTCGTCCAGTTTAGTGTGGCGCTCTTTACCACTTTGCCTGCAGGTATGAGGAATGAGAATTTCATTGCCGCCTGACCAATCCAGGCGTTTGTCCTGTTGCCAGTGTTGTTGTAATGCTCCAAAGCTGCATCGCAAGTCATATGCAGAGTATTGTCATTTCTTGCGTATGTGGAGCCGGTGTGTACCAATTCTACGAGGTTGTCTTCATTGCGAGCGATGGAGATATTGTGGAAATATATGGAGTTGTTTGAGCGATAGATGTAGAATTTGGACTGCCCAATGAGAATGTCATTCGCAGTAACCGTGTATGTCAAAGCTTCAGGTCCCTTGGCTGTTAATGTTGTAGTGTTGACAGACAAAGAAGATGAAGTGCTTGCCTTGAGTTTGAAGGCATCAACAGCAGATTGAGAGGAACTGCCAGTAATGCTGATGATGTCGCCTTCCTTTAGCGCAACACCGTCTCGTAGGGTTATGCAGACGTATTTATCTCCATCAATCTTGTATTTGTCAGTAGCTCCTGGTGTACTGCTGAAACTGACAGTGCCTCCTAATGCACTACCAGACATGGAGTAACTGTAAATGTCTATGTTTGCACCATAGACACATTCTCCTCCCATTAAAAATATGGCAGTCAGTAACAGTGTGAGTGTGGCGATGAAGCCATTGTTTCCATATATTATTCTTTTCGTCACCATGCAAAATCATTAATTAAGGTTTCAATTATTCCTAAATAGAGGAAGTTTTAGAGAGCAAAGTTACAAAAAATAAATATGTTCTGCAAAACTTTGCAGAACATATTATTAAAATCGTTTTGTTTTTTTGAGTAAGCGCAAGATACGTTACGCTAATTTATTACAATTATTCAGAATAGCAGTGTTACCAGTGCCGGTATAGTAATCATTGATAGCAGGGTGGAGATAAATGTCACCTCTGCCATGAAAGTGGTGTTTTTCTCATATTTCAGGCACAGTATGGTGCCGTATGTGGCCACGGGCATAGCCACCACTACTGTGTTCACGTTGACTACGAAAGAGTCAAAGCCCATCAGCTGGGTGGCATAGAAAAGTGCTACGGGCAACAATAGCAATCTGAACAGAACGGTGATATATACGGTGCTGTTACCCAGCATGGCGCGCTTAGGCAGTTGTGACATGGATGAGCCTACTATGAGCAGCGCAGCTGGTACGGTGATGTCACCGAGCATTGACAAGGGCTTGCTCACATACTCTGGTATGCCGTCAATCTCAAATGCCACGATGGCTATTGTGAGGTATGCCGCGAGCATAGGGGTGGAGTATAGCACTTTCTTTTGGAAACGCTCTTCGCCCACCTCGCCTTTGCCGGTGATGAGCATGGTGCCTATGGTGAAAACGGCGAAGGTGTTCACTACGTTGAGCACGGCAGCATAGAATACTGCCTCGTGCCCGAAGAGCGAGGCGACAACAGGGTATCCCATGAAACCTACATTGCCGAACATCATGGCGAAGCCTGCCGCTCCTGCGGTGTCGGCGTCTTTTGTAAACCATTTAGGCAGTGTATAAGCAACCAGCGTCAGCAGGGCGTAAGTCACCACACTGATAATAAGCAGCGGAAGGATAAAACGGCGGTCGGGCAGCGTACCTGTCATCGCTGACGACAGAATGAGTGCCGGACAGGTTATGTTGATGACAAGGCGTGACAATCGGCGGTCAAACTCTTCATCAAGGTATCCGAGTTTACCGCAGGTGTAGCCGGCGGCAACAAGCACCAGCAGTGTAATCATAACGTTGAACATACTGCAAAGTTACTAATATTTCCTGATATGTCAAAGAAAACAATATGGGATGCGCCCTAATTCTTGACGCATCCCATATTTTCGTTCTATATCAGTACTTCTTAACACTTATTCCTCTAACAGGAATTTCTTTCCGTTTTGTATGTATAACTGGCCTTTCTTAGGTGTAGCGACACGTCGTCCTGTGAGGTCATAGATATACGTGTTTGTTGGTTTTGCCTGTGCTTCGCTTACTGAGTTCACCGCTGTGGCGTTAGGAGTCCATGTGATGCTCTTGAAGTAAGACTTTGAGTCCATCAACAGGTAGTATGTTGTCGAAGCATTGAGTCCGCTGAGTGAGACTTTTGCCTGACTGCTGCTGATGGTTGCGACAGGTGTTGCGTTCTTATCTATGGATGTCACCACCTTAACGGCATTGGCATTGTCGCCGTACTCTATGCTCAATGTGCCGGAGCCAGATATCTTTGGCAGTATGAAGTAACGGTTTGGTGTCGTGCCGTATTGCGTTGAACCGCCCATCTTCATTTGGTTGTTGTCGATCTTACAGTTACCGCCTGCTACGTATGTAAGCTTAGTGTTTGTGTCATCAGTGCTTATAAATACGTTTGTGGCATTGGCGGAGAACGAACCGCTTTCTGTGTATGACTTGTTTGTGAGGTTCCATGTCACTGGGGCGAGAGACGGTATAGGTATAACGGTTACGTTGACTTTTACTGAGTCGGCCTTATACTCGTCATTGCCAGCCGCGTAAACAGTGATGACTGCCTCGCCTTCGCCGATGGCAGTGATGACACCGTCTGTCACTGTGGCAACCTTGGTGTCGCTTGAGGCGTATGTCACTGCGCCTTGGGCATTCGTTACGTTAAGTGTGGCGGTAAGAGCTTTCAGCATCTCTATCTCGACTGTCGTCGGTGTGACGGTGAGAGGATTGGCCTTACGTGCGTCAGTTACGGTGATGGTTACGTTCACTACACCTGGCTTTACGCTATAGTCACCCTCGTCGGTCACTGCCACGGTGGTCTCACCCTCTGCTATGGCGGTAACGTTGCCTTCTGCGTCAACAGTGGCAATGTCAGTGTTAACGCTGTTGAACCTCACGGTACCTACGGCGTTGCTGACGTTAATCTTCTGCGTATTGCCTCGCTCTATGCTTATGTTCTCGTTCTCTACGGCGAGAGAAGAAGCAGGACGGTTATCAGGTACGTTAACTGTTACAGTGGCAGTGCCAGGGCGTCGGGTGTCGCTGCCTGGGTCACTGACGGTAATCTTGGCCGTACCGAAGCCAGTGGCGGTAATCACACCGTTCTCGTCAACCGTTGCTATTGACGGAGCACTTGAAGTGTATGTCAAAGCGTTAGAGCATGTTGCGGTGATGGCAGATGTGGCACCGTAAGCAATAGTTACCTCTGCGTCAGATGTCAGCGCAAGGTCAGAAGCATCGCGGTCGTCGGTTATCGTCACCTTGTACTTCAGTGAACCACCGTTGCGTATGTCGTCATTCTTCTGTGTCAGTGTTATGGTCGTGTTGCCTTGTGCGAGTGGCGTTATCTTACCATTCTCGTCAATGGTGGCAATCTTCGTAGCACTTGACTTGTAGGTCATCTCACCTGTGCATGAGGTGTTGTAGTCCTGGCCCTTGGTGAGGGTGTATGTCTCGTTTATCTTGATATACAGCGTGCCGTCAACGAGAGACGTGAGGTCAGACTCCTGTAACAGCGTGTACAACTTCACACCCTGTACGTCGCGTGTGCTTGAGTTCTTGTTGGTTATACGCACATATTTTATCGTTGCGTCGGTGCCGGTGTAGTTTACGTTAGGGTGCGTGCCCGACTTTCCGGTTATGGCGTCGCCAAATGCTGTGAATGTCTGTCCGTCAGTACTTGTGGACAGCTGCCAAGACTGGTCGCCTGTGCTTGATACGTAGAATGCTGCCGATGATATGCCATCTTCGCCGTGAAGGGTTATGCTCTCACCGCTGGCAAGGCGTATCGAACCTATGTATTCAGAGCATACAGTACCGTCGCTTTTCTTTATTTCCTGCTCAGGCTTGTATGATGCGCCGGAACTGAGAGTGATGGCACCTGACTGTAAGTAAGCCTTGTATTGTGTGTCGTTGTCGGTGTTGAACCAGAACCATGCTCCGTCCTCGCCGATTATCTGCTTTCCAGCCGCTGCGGTACTTCCGCCGCCGCCAGCCCATGACGGAGTGTATTCGTCGTTGACCTCTTGGTCTAGCCCCTTGCCGTCGCCGCCGTCAACGGTGGCAGTGGCTGGCGTGCGGTCGCTGATAGCCGTACCGTTACCTAATGACTGCACAGTGCTCTCGTATGCCATGATAGTGCTTTTCAGGTCGGAGATAACACTGTAGTTCTCGTCCTGCAGTGAGTTGTTGAATGTCCACTTGAAGTCGCCGCCGTCAATACGTCCGGCTCCCAGTCCTTCGCGTCCGGTAAGGTCACCGCGCACTATGGCAGGTATGTCCTCTGGGTCGTCTATGTTGTTCTCTATGTATGTTGTGCGTGCTGCCGCGTCGGCTGCGTTGTTGTAGCCTGTGCCGCCTGTCAGACACGTCACTGTTACCTCGTCGTCACGGTTGTCAGTTTCCACAGCGTCCCATTTGCCGTCGGTCTGCTCTCCGTCATATATCTGCAGTTTGCGTGGGTTGATAATGACATTGTTATATATTTTGATTACACCACCGTTCTCTCCGGAGAATGTTCCGTCGCCCTCGGCGTCTGTACCCTGTTTTGAAATGAGCACGGGGTACTTACAGTTACGGAAGTAGTTATTCTCCACGAATGATGAACCGCCAGACGTTACGCCCACTCCATACTTGGAGTTGCCGTCGAAATAGTTGTTATATACATGGTAGAAGGCTGTACGTATGCGTGGATGGCGTGAGTCTGAGTGGTCAAACCAGTTGTGGTGGAATGTCATCCAGCAGTCTGTGGTCTCGCCCTTCATACCGCCGAGTGAGCATTTTCCTGAGTCCCAGAAGTGACAGTATGACATTGTGATGTGACTTGACTCTCCCTTAATATCAACAGAGCCGTCGCCCTTTGCCTGGTCGGCGTCACTGCCGGTACCACCATAGAATATATCCATGTTGTGAATCCAAACATTATGGTTGTCGGTATCCACAGAAATGCCGTCGTCCATGAATAACATGACGCCGAAATTACGGAACTCTACAGATTTTGCAGAGCGTACGAGAAATCCGAATCCGTGTACCGCTGCGTCACAGCCGATACCTTCGATGGTGATGTTCATGTTGGTGGAGCCGCTCTTGCCCTTCACCTGCAGACCTTCGTTAGATCCAAAGCTGTCCATGTCGTCAGCCTTCACTGTACCTACTATACGTACGCAGAGCGGACGTGTCTCCTTACCCTTCTCGAATGCTGCGATGATGGCTTGCAGACCGGTGTATTCCGCGTCCTTGTCGCCCATGACGTTACACTTTACGGTCTTTGCGGTCTTGGCAGTGACGTAAATTACGCGGGCATTGTCTTTCAGCGTACCGTCATTCTTGTATGCACCGATACCTTCTGTCATGCCTATGTGTGCAAAGCCGGAACGGTCATGCGGAGCTGCGTAGAAGATTTTAGACTCAGCTTCGCCGCTGGTGCTTGACACAACCTTGAACTGATAGCTGCCGGCCTTCAGTCCTACCATGTCGGCACGACCGTAGTCGCTGTAAAGACGTACCAGTTCGTCATCCATCTTCTGGTATGTGCCGCCTTGCTGACGGTAGTACACGGTATAGGTGGCTCCAGCCTCCTTCGCCCATGTCACATAGCCACTTTCAAACCATCCCTTTGTCGTCTGGATGGTAACAGCGCTTGCTGTGAGAGTACACGATAGTAGTGCAATCATCAGCAAAGCCAATGTGTGTAATGTTTTTTTCATAGTTGGTTTTAGTGAATGTATTAGTTAGCTAAAATTTTATTTTAGTCTTGTATTGCATAGGATTAGCCTCTCTCATGTCACTCCTTTATCTCTTTTCTCCTTCTACTCCAATTTGTAAAGTTACGTATTTTTTTTATAATAAAAAAAGATTATTATGCTTTTTAAGTATAATTAAGTGAGAGACAGCAAGAAAATGCCAAATAACAGACAAAAGTGTATGCTTTAGGGAAATACAGACTTGCATAATTCTTCTTTCTCCCTCTTTTCTCCTCGTTCATTCTTTCTTATAGTTATCTTTATCTTCGTTTTCGTTCCCGTTTTCGTTCCCGTTTTCGTTCCCGTTTTCGTCTTCGTTTTCGTTTTCGTTCAAGTCTTCGTTTTCGTTATCGTCTTCGTTTTCGTCCCCATCAACTTCCCTCCCTCACAGGGAGGGTTAGGGAGGGTCTGTTTTTCGTTTTCGTTCAATGAAAAAATGCTCACAGACGTCTCCGTCGGTGAGCATTTATATATGTACGGCTTGATAGCCTTTGCTTAGAACTCTGCATTGTTAGGGGTACGTGGGAATGGTATCACGTCACGTATGTTCTGCATACCTGTCACAAACAGTATCAGACGCTCGAAGCCCAGTCCGAAACCGGCGTGTGGGCATGAGCCGTATTTGCGTGTGTC
>JAEEGH010026531.1_pt1 | contig 11534 bp, 14 predicted proteins | sample 9134181 | NCBI WGS metagenome assembly JAEEGH01 (sample SAMN16246544, study PRJNA631951) | gut metagenome | biome: gut microbiome; feature: rumen; material: DP-attached | host: Bos | place: Iran: Karaj | collected 2018-10 | reverse complement strand
ATCATCTTCCTTTTCGGCGGGACCAACGACGCCTGGGCCCGCGCTCCCCTCGGCGAGTACCAGTATTCCGACTGGACGAAAGACGATTGCAAGAGTTTCCGTCCGGCCCTTGCCTGCCTGCTGGACATGTTGCAGAGACGATATCCGAAAGCGAAGGTCTATTCCATCTTGAACTCCGAACTGCAGGAGGAGGTCAATGAGTCCATGCGTTCCGTATGCCGGCATTATGGTGTTCAACTCATTGAACTTCACGATATTGACAAGCAAAACGGGCACCCGTCCATCAGCGGCATGAAAGCCATCTGCGACCAGCTTCTGGAAGCCATTCCCTAAAGGAAACCGCATCACGCTCAGTCGAGCGTGATGCTTTCGATTCTCAGGCGTACGGTTCCGGATGGGACCTGAGCCTCGGCGATCTCGCCGACCTTCTTGCCCATCAAGGCGGCGCCGATCGGGGATTTCAGCGAAATCTTGCCAGCCTCGAGGTCCATCTCGTGAGGGCTGACTATCTCGAATGTCATGCGGGTATTGGTCGAGAGGTTCGTGAATTCGACCCGGCTCAAAAGGCAAACCCTGTCTTTGGGGAGGGCGTCGGGGTCAACCACGCGGGAATGCTCCAGGACCTTCTGCAGGAAACGGATACGGCTGATAGTCTTCGCCTGGATGCGCCTTGCTTCACGGTATCCCGCATTCTCGCTCAGGTCCCCCTGGGCGCGAGTCTCCGCGAGGTCTTCCTTCACCTTGGGGTAGACCACGTCGATCAGGTGCTTCAACTCGGTCGCGATCTCGTCGTATCGTTGCTTTGACAGGTATTCCATGGCTCAAATTTACTCATTTTTCAAACAAAACGGAGTCGTCAACTGCCAATGTGACCGAAAAACATTACCTTTAGAAGTTAGAAAAAAACGGAATTCGTCGGTTATGGATAAAAGACTGCTCACACAATCGCTCACAAAGTTTCTGCTTGGTGTAGCTGTCATCGGCTTGCTGCTTTTCCTGTCTGCCGGGTCCTTGCACTATTGGCAAGGATGGTTGCTGATGGGGATTCTCTTTATTCCGATGTTCTGTGCCGGGTTGGTCATGCTGGCGAAGAATCCTGAATTGCTCCGTAAGCGGCTTAATGCCAAGGAAGAGGAAAATGAACAGAAAACGGTAGTAAGGTTCAGCGGCCTTCTGTTCATCGTCGCATTCGTCGTTGCCGGTCTCAACTGGCGTTTTGGCTGGTGCGTGCTGCCAGACTGGATTGTATGGGTATCTGCAGGCCTTTTCCTGGTCTGCTACCTCCTCTACGCCGAGGTGTTGCGGGAGAACACATACTTGTCCCGGACCATCGAGGTCCAGGAAAACCAGAAGGTAATCGACACAGGGCTTTATGGAATCGTCCGACATCCGATGTACATGGCTACGACCGTCCTGTTCCTGGCCATGCCGCTGGTTCTGGCTTCGCCCTTCTCTTTCCTCATCATGTTGCTTTACATTCCGCTGATCGCCAAGCGGATAAAGAATGAGGAAATGGTCCTGGAAGATGGGCTGGCGGGTTACAAGGAGTACAAGCAGAAGGTGAAGTACAAAGTGATACCGTTCATCTGGTAAATGTGGAAGGGAGTCATCCGCTGAGTTTGAAATTGTCCCGCAGAATCCGTATGTTTGTTCAGAGAAAACGGAATCATCGGAGACACAGAACTGTTTAATTCAAATGAAAATCAGAATCACGGCCGTCAGGAAGGCTTCGTATCCGGATTTGATGGCGAAATATGAGAACCCTATCGAACACACTTGCGATGTGCTGGAGGGGCAGGAGTGGATTTCGGTGGACGGCCAATGTCCTGAGGGGATGTGTCCTTCGGCGTGGGGCTCCATGCGGGAATTCGTCGAGGCATTGGCCCGTGGTGAGGGAAACTTCTATGACGGATGGATGAAGAATCCGATGAGTGCCATGATCAGCTGTAACGACGGCTTCAGACCGGTGAGTTTTTACATTGAAGTGATTTGAAGCATTGGCCGAATGTCATATCATTATCAAGGATAGCAGGCTCCATCAGCCTGCTGTTTTGCGATGTGAAGGGATGGCTTTTCTGGACACTCTATGTCCTGTGCGGGCTCAGCGATATAGCAGATGGCTGGCTGGCAAGGAAACTCCACGCGGAAAGCAAAACCGGAGCCATCCTGGATAGTGTGGCCGACCTCCTGTTCGTGGCCTTCAGCGCTGCCCGGCTGTTGCAGGTGGTGGAGATCCCTGTCTGGCTGTGGACCTGGGGAGGAGTGATTGTCTTCATCAAGATGGTGAACCAGGTATCAGCCTTGGTCGTCTGCAAACGATTCTGCTTTCCTCACACATGGGCCAATAAGCTGACCGGGTTACTTCTTTTTCTGGTGGCTCCGGCCGTGTTCCGGTCTGTGATTCCTATTGCCATCGTGGCGGCTATAGCCACGTTCGCCGCTGTACAGGAGGGGCACATCATCAGGAGTTTTATCTCCCGCCGGAAAAACCGGTTATCGTGACTGTCCCAAAAGCGAATTGCATTGCCGTGCGCGGCAAGGGCGATCCCAACGCTGGTCTTTGCCGATTTGGGGTAGAATGGATATTGGGCCGAGGGGCTTGCGTAAGGAAAGGCCTCAAGGCTATTGGCATAACATCAGCGGGGCGGTAACTGCGAAAAACTATTCGCACTTATCCGTTGTTTTTCGTATCTTTGTCTGTTAGAAACCACTGACTCGAAACCCTATGAATCTTTTGGAAAGACGTCTTCTGACCCTTGTCTGTCTATGCTTGCCGGCTTTTATCGGAACGGCGCAAAACCGGTTTATCGCCCCAAGTGTCAATCCAGAGGAAGATTCGCTCGCGATTGTCCGCGTACGGGCGAAAATGGACTCGATCCGCCAGACCTGTCACCGTCCCACCGTGGCCGTCGTGCTGGGGGGCGGCGGCGCCCGCGGCATGGCCCACCTGGGCGTCCTGCGGTACCTGGAAGAAATGGGCATCCCGGTGGACATGGTGGGCGGTACCAGCATGGGCGGCCTGGTCTCGGGCCTTTATTCGCTCGGTTTCGGGGCGCAGTACCTGGATTCGCTGGTACGCGCCATCGACTGGACCGTGATGATGTCCGACAAGATTCCGGACAGTTTCCAGACCTACAAGATCCGCCGCAACAAGGAACGTTTCGCCTTGACGGTCCCGTTCCATTACGACGATGTGGATATGCGGACCCGGATCGACCGGCAGACCCGCTACAACAAGAATTACGAGCAGAGCGACACCCGTACCGGCGACATGAGCCAGGAAATGATGGCCAAGGTCGGCATGGGCCTGCCGGACGGTTTCCTGTTCGGATACAATGTCCGGAACACCCTCAGTTCCGTCACCGTCGGCTACCAGGATTCCGTGGCTTTCGACCAGCTCCCGGTTCCTTTCTTCTGCGTCGCCACGGACATGCTGAGCATGAACGAGAAGAACTGGACTGCGGGCAGCCTTGTGGATGCAATGCGGTCCACGATGGCCATTCCCGGCTATTTCCGGCCCGTCCGAATCGAAGGGATGGTGCTGGTGGACGGCGGTACGCGCAACAATTTCCCGGTGGACCTCGCGAAGGCGATGGGTGCGGACATCGTCATCGGCTCGGAAATGCCCACACCCCGCACCCTGGCCGACCTCGGCGGCCTCGCAAACCTCATCCTGCAGAACATCACCCTGATGTCCGTCGATATCTGTGAGGCCAACCGGAAGAATACGGACATCCTGCTCCAGCACGAGCTGAAGGGTTACACGATGCTGTCCTTCGACTCCGCGAGCGTGGATGACATCATCGCCCAAGGCTATGCCAAGGCGGTGGAGAACAAGGAGGCCTTCGAGAGAATCGCGAAGCGTGTCGGCGTCAAGTCGGGCGAGCCGGCACCGGCTCCAGCACTGGAACGCCGTCCGGCCATCGACCTTTCAAAGCATAAGGTCCGGGTCGGGGAAATCCGGTATGAGGGCGTCTCCCAAAAGGAATCTGACTACATCATCAACCCCGCCCTGCTGCCACGGGACGGCCTGTACGGCCGGGAAGAGATCGAAAAGGTCCTCTCCGCCCTGTACGGCACGAAGGCCTTCGAGTCGGTCACCTACCGGGTCAGCGGCGCGGAGGAACCCTACACGCTCATTTTCGACTGCCAGAAGGGCCAGACCAACGAAGCCGGCGTCGGCCTGCACGCGGACCTGGACGAAGCGATTTACCTCGGCGCCCACCTGGGCATCGGCACCCGGCGGCTTTCCGGACTCCGCTTCGTCTCGGAACTCAAGATCGGCCAAGTCTCGCAGGTGGACCTGGACCTCTCTTTCAAGCCGCTCGCGCCACTGCCAGTCCTCGGCGTCGCCTGGAAGAACTCCTACCGGAACTTCACTTACCGGATGGACGACGACATCGCCCAGACCCGGGTGTTCTCAAAGGCCCGTTACAACGGGGTGAACTCCCGCCTGGAACTGTATGCCGAAGACGCCCGGATGGTCTATGGGAACGTCCGTTTCGGCGCCGCCTTCGAGATGGAGCCGTATGAGAACTATCTGGACAACGAGATGCACTGGGAAGGCTGGGATTTCCGGAGCCGCTGGTTCTCCACCTTCGCATCCCTTCGCTATGACACGTTCAACGAAAGCTATTTCCCGACCCGCGGCTACCGGCTCAAGCTGGACACCCGCTATGTGTTCGACGGATACTCCATCTATCTGGAAGATGCGGGGATGGAGGCTGGCGAGCACTATGAAGGGGAGGTTCCTCCCTACAGCGTCGGGATGGCCCATGCGTCCGCCGCGCTGCCCCTCGGCCGCATTGTCGTCCTGCAGCCCTCCGTGTATTTCGGCTGGCAGACGGAGCAGCCCGGGCACATGAATTTCATCCATACGCTGGCCGCGGGTGGTACGCTGGCAAGCCGGTATATCGACAACCAGCTTCCGTTCTTCGGATTCAGCCAAGGATTCTTCGTGTGCGACAATTTCGCCGCCACCGCCCAGCTGGACGTCCGCTTCCGTCTCAACCACAAGAACTTCCTCACGGTGCGCGGAGGCCTGTTCCAAGATAAGAACAAACTGGCTGACCTCTTCAAGTCTCCGCTTTCGGCCTATGCCTTCGGTGCCGAGTTCGGACAGAAGACCATCATCGGCCCGATGAAGTTTGGGGCGCAATGGTGCAGCAAGACCGGTTTTTCCGTCGCCCTGTCAGTCGGATTTGATTTCTAGAAGCGCATTCCCAGCCGCAAAGCGACGGGAAACTTTGTTTTCAGCAAGAAATAGCGCTCCGCCGGTTTTCCCCAGGTTTGATCATCATTTCCGCAGGCGGCGGATTCCGATTGATAAATCGCCATAAATAGGGATTTCGTTCAAAGGGAAAGCTCCGTATTTTTGCAGTCGTGAAACGCAAGACTGTAAAACTATGAAACCCATTTTCAAGCTTATCCTGCTGGCTGCAGCCTATCTTCTCACTTACATTCTGGGCTCGTGTACCGGCCTCATTCATCCTGCATGCTATGCGTATGTCGGGGCGGTTCTGCCCCTATTGACCGCGTTCATCTATCTCTTGACCTGCGCGACGGTCCGTGGCTTCGGGGCGGCGACGCTCCTGAATGGGTTTGTCTTCGTCATGTTATTGATCGCGGGCGAGGCGGACACGGCGCTCGCCATCGGCTTCGCCATCCTGACGGCACTGGCCGAAATCATCCGTTACCTCTGCAAGTATGATACGCTGAAAGGCGTCCGCAGGAGCTTCATTCCCTTCGCTTTCTCCTTCTTTGCCTATACCGCGCACTGGTGGTTCGACACGGAAGGCTCGCTGGCCGCGGCCGTCGAGGAAATGCGTGCCGGATACGACCAACTGATGATTCCGGTCATCGAAAACATCCCTGTGCTCATAGTCGTACTGGTCCTGACCATTCCCGTAGCCATCCTCGCAATGCGACTTGCGGAACGGTCGCTGAAGAAACAAACGGAGGGATTGAAGTAACGAAGTGCGCCCCTTTTGTTGGGCGGGAGGTTGGGAACCACCTTTCTTCCAGGGCGCTGATGATTAACCAATACTTGCGATTGGTTCGGTTCCGGACCTTCTGCGAAGGGACCAAGGACTTCTGACGACTAGCATTCGTCAATCAAAAAACTGCGGGGATAAAAATCGCTGTAGAAGCGGCCATCGATCGCTGTGAACTTCAGCACACAGTAGTTTGGATCGGTTACACCGGCGGGATAGTATTGTGTGTCACCCTTGCGCCAAATCATTTCCTTCGATGCAGCATCGGTCAGCACTTCCATCGTACCTCTGAGCATCATGCCCTTAAAACCTTTGGCATCGCAAAAATAGATGCAAGCCTTAGGGTTAGCCTTGTATTGAGCCACACGTATTGAGAAGGTGTTGGTCGTAAAGTAGAAGGTTTTGATACCCTCACGCTTACGTGGCTTCAACATAGCCTTGGTCCAGGGAAAACCGTCCTTGTCGACTGATGAGATGTAAGCGAAGGGCTGTTTGTCGGCCATCTGGGCAATGAGTTCTTTAACGCCTGCCAAAGCAGGGTTGACACTCATGACTTCATCGTTACTGACATTCAACGTATGGCGCCAACGCTTCAGTTGTGGGAAATACGTTTTCATCTGGCCGATATACTCCTCTTTGGTGATGGGTTTCTCCAACCCCTCGTTTACTGCACCGACAAACTGCGCACAATGTTCGATCATCTCTTCCATCGTGCAGTCCTGCAAGAATTTTCCATCCCTGTAGCAATACATGCAGTAATCTTCATTCTTGCTTCCGTCGGCATTCGTGCCGAGGATTTCATCGGTAAGCGGCATCCCGCAGCTCTGGCAAAAAAGCAAATGTTTCATCTTTTGTCCACATTTTTTCTGCTGCAAAGTTAGCGCATCCTGCGTTCCGAAACAATAAACGATATGGACAAATGTGTGTACAATCCAGTCCTTTACGCCCAATACCCCTTGGACAACGATGCTGTTTTTTCTATTTTTGTAATAGAACTGTTTCGGAACATAGATTATGGCAAGACCACTTACCGATACAAAGGAAAGAATAGGGAATCTCGAAACCTGGCGAAACAATTACTTGAATAAAAGATGACTCAGATACCTGACATTATTACTTTGCTCAGGATGGCGGGCTCGTTTGTCCTGCTCTTTTATGATGTGACAAGTGGGGTATTTTGGATAATCTATAGTCTCTGTGGCATCAGCGACATGGCCGACGGATGGCTGGCAAGAAAACTCCATGCCGAAAGCAAGACCGGCGCCGTGTTGGATAGTTTGGCGGACATCTGCTTTGTCGCTTGCTGTGCAATACGTTTGATTCCCGTTGTGCAGATTCCGACATGGTTATGGATTTGGGCAGGGGTGATAGTCGCCGTCAAGATCGTTAATCAAGTGTCGGCACTGATTGTCTGTAACCGCTTCTGTTTCCCTCACACAATAGCAAACAAACTGACCGGTCTTTTGCTCTTCCTCTCTGTTCCTACCGTGTTCTGGTGCATTGTCCCCATCGCATTTGTTGCCGGGGTCGCTTCATTCGCCGCCGTTCAGGAAGGCCACTTTATCAGGACACGTTTATCCTGAAATAGGTTTACAGAGGTTGGGATCCTAACCTACGAACGACCGGTCGGCAGAACTGATTTTTGATTTTTTTAAAAAACCCGTATCTTTGCGTCCCTTTTTGAACAAGCTAGTAGTAGAAAGATATGAAGAAGGTTCGTTTTATTGTGTGCGCCGTGATGGCGCTTGTGCTGTTTTCTTGCGAAAAAGCTCCGAAGGAGACACTGGAGTCTGATTGGGTGAAATCACTTCCTGAAAGTGTTGCCTGGGATTTGCGCAAAAGATATCCGGATGCAAAGATTATCGCGACCGATGACTGGTCTACAGGCCGATATGCTGTCAGGAGTGTTACTTTTGTCGACAAAGACGGTTTTGAGAATGAAGTCTTGTACCGGAATGGACGTTGGTATTATTCGGAAAAGAGATACAATGTCGATGATTTCATCTCTCAGCTGCCCAAACGGGTTCTCTTGACATACCTCGGTTTGGGGTTTAGAAATGAGAGATTTACCGGCGATGACTATCATGACGACTATCATGTCGTAGAGATTGAAAGAGAAGGTCTGGCTCAGAAACAGTATGAGATTTATTGTGTTGCCACCGGCCTGGGTGACAGACGCGTAATCGATGATCTGTTGTGTCACATTGTCATTTCCGAGGACGGAACGCTGCTCTCTAACAAGCACGTTCGTTTCTGCCCCACGGATCAGACCTACGATATGGACAAGTGCTTTGAGGTTGTTCATGAATTGTACGGGGATGTGAAGATCCTTGGTGCGATCAGAGAAGAGAATAAAAGAGATAATTACGTTTTCATCGATGACAAGGGCACTGTCAAAACCGTTGAGTTACAATTGGTCTGGGGGGAAGGATATGAATGGCAGGAGACCCGTTACAGGCTTTCCCCGTACTCCACAATCCCGGATTACGTACAGACGGTGATAGAGAATCAGTTGTCTCGAAACCCCGACGATGGTTTGTTCGCGATCAACATCGTTGAGACCACGGAGGGCCTGTTTTATGAGCTCTGTTTTGGAGATGAGTGGGGATACTTCACGAACACCATAAAGTCCCGATGATCATCGAAATAACGAGGGTGAATTTTAGCACCATGACACAAACCCCGACAGTTTTGGATGATGCCGGGGCTTTTCATCGGAATTCTCACAGAAATCGACTTTTCACAACTGTTCAAGCAGAATCAGAGTGCTTGTATAGGTCCCTATCGTGGACCGGTACAAGCAAAAATGGCCTCAAAACGCATGTATAGGTCCATGACTTGGACCGGTATGTACTTTCCTGATTTTGGTTGACTCCGATTGGAGCCTTCCCCTGAAAGAAGTTGACTCTGGTTTAACTTTATTACTGGTGTAGGTTGACTCTTGTCACTATCCCTACTTTTGGTTGTCTACCCAGGCCTTATCCCGTTCAGGGGTTGACCGACGGCCGGAGGCCGGAGGGAGACCCCTGAACGACAGGCAAAGATACACTGTTTTCCGGGATTTCCAAGGCGCGTGCAGATAGGATAGCTTTCTCACGATAACTGATCCACCACTTCTTGATGGCACCCTCATGGGTCGCCGCCTGCGCAGGTGTCATCATGTCAATGCTCATGTGAGGCCTTTCGTTATTGTAGAAGTCAACAGCACGGGAGACCGCTGCAATGACTTCTTCCAGGCGTGTGAAGCGGATGTCTTTCAGAAGTTCATTCTTCATGGTGTTATTGATGCGCTCTGCCTGAGCATTGTCCTTTGGGTCTCCGGTTTCTGTCATGCTGATGCTGATATGATTGCGCTTCAACAAGTCCACATAATCAGAACTGGCGTATTGTATACCTCGGTCGGAATGATGGATGAGATTGACTGCCGTTTTCCCGCCAATGCGTTTCAGCGCCATTTTCAAAGCCTCCAGCGGATAGATGGTTTCCAAGGTGGGGCCGACACTCCAACCGACAATCTCTTCCGTATATGCATCTAGGATGAGGGATAGATAACTGAAGATATAGTGATAAGCGTCCACCCAGATGGCGATATATGTCATATCGCTTACCCATAGTTGGTTAGGCCCATTCGGGATGAAGTCCTTGACTATATTCGGATATGTCGGCAATCCATGTGTGGAGTCCGTCGTTTTAGGTCTGCGTACCTTCAAACGTACTTTCAGATGATGCTCATTGATGATATCGGCAAAGCGGTCTCGGCCAACCGGACAGTTCCCGTCAAAAGCCTGTCTGTACATATACCAGAGCTTCATCCCGCCTATCCCGGGATCCTTGACACGAACAGACTTGACGAACTCCAGGGCGAACGCTTCCTGAGCCGCCTTTCTCATCACTCTAGACTCATCGTGCTTGTAATATGCCTGCTTCGTTACACCAAACAGCTCGCAAAGGAGCCGAACCCCGTATCGGACGGGATTCTTTGCGTGCAGGTTCTCTACTGCTTGGCGCCAGCTTTTTTTCTTATCGAGATCTTGAACTTGGACTCGGCAACATTGATCAGTTCTTCGTAGGCCTCGGCTTTGATTTCCGCTTTCTCAAGCTGGGCGCGCAGGCGTAGTACTTCTTCCTGAAGAGATTGTACATCCTCAGGCATCTTCGCGGAAGACGGCTCCGTCTGGACAGACTCAACTTTCCGCGTCTTAACATTCGTCGTAAGCTTCACCATACGTTGTGCGTGCGGATTCTCTTCTGCAAAGATAGCAATCCATCGCATAATCGTAGTCTTACTTACCGGAAGAATCTTGGCAATCTGTCTGAATGAGAGTCCCTCTCTTACATACAGATCAACCGCTTTGTCATAGTAAAGATCCCGTGTCTTCGTTTGATACTGAAACATTGTGACTCGTGTGTTTACGAGTCAACTTTTTTCAGGGAAAGACAATACAAGCACTTTGGTCATCGGTAAGCGGGAAATCAAACGCTGTCCATCATCCGGGCGGCCGCTTCATAGGTGAGACCGGTCACCCGGGCGATTTGATGGACATTGGAGCAGAAACGCCGTTGGATCTGGCGAAGGGATTCTATCTGCTCATCAGGAGCCAGTTCCTCGAAGCACTGCTTTCCGAACAGGCTCCGGTAGAGGTCCGGCAAGGCGGCCAGGATCACCTGGTCCTTGAAGGACGGGTGATGATCATCGGAATTCTCAATCTTCCGCCTGGCCTTGGAAGAAGTCACCAGGAAATAGTTCATCCGACTGGCCCGGCGATAGCAGCTTTCCACAAAAGCCACAGCCACATACGATTCGGGAAGGATATACCCATCCTCGGAGACCTGCCAATCGGCTGGCAGATTCTCTTTACAGCAATGCAGCAGCCGGATTCGGGCACGCTTCGACAGGCTCCCCAAGGACTTCCCAGGACGCTTCGACGCATTGAAGAACAAAGGGCCAGTCCCCCACGGATACTGTGAAGGGTGCGAACAGATATTCGCCGCCACGCAGTTCATCTGCGTATAGGCAATCGCCTTCTCCAATCCCTCGTTCAGCGTGGAAATCTCTTCGATTGTCACCTTGTTGCGCCGAAGAAATTCGGAAGTTCCGTACTTGTGGTTCAAATACTTGGAATAACGGCTTTTGATGCCGTCAATGAAAGCCTTGACATCCGCCCATCTTCCTTGCACGACAAAATGAAGATGGTTGGACATCAGGATAAATGCAAGAACCGTCACTTTGGATTGATACGCCTGGATGGCTACGAAATTCATCCCGGCCCGGAAATCATTCTCGTCCCGAAACCAAAGCCCTTCTTTCAGATGTTCCGTCGTGACCAGATAATATTTTCTCATACGCCTCAAAATCTATCTTCACAAAAGTAAGGAATTGCCCGTTATCCCGCAACTCCTTTCCGCAGATTGTCAGATAAAGTTCAACAGCCTCCAAGTGCCCATACTGTCTTTCCCTGAAAAAAGTTGACTCGTAAACACACGAGTCACAATGTTTCAGTATCAAACGAAGACACGGGATCTTTACTATGACAAAGCGGT
>JAEEGH010026530.1_pt1 | contig 11535 bp, 12 predicted proteins | sample 9134181 | NCBI WGS metagenome assembly JAEEGH01 (sample SAMN16246544, study PRJNA631951) | gut metagenome | biome: gut microbiome; feature: rumen; material: DP-attached | host: Bos | place: Iran: Karaj | collected 2018-10 | reverse complement strand
TTGCGGTAGCGCAGACCCCCGCCGAGCCCCACGATCCGCACGCCGTCGTAGATCCCGTACTGATCGTCCAGGCATTAGCAGCCCTCCGGAGGCCGGGAGAGATACCCCTCGTCGTGATTTCCGTGCACGTAAAGAAGCGGGGCGCGGCTCATCGTCACCAGGAAGGTCAGATATTCTGACTTTAAGTCCCCGCAGGAAAGAATCAGGTCGTATTCCTTCAGGCATCCCGGGGTATAATAATCCCAAAGCACCGGGGATTCTTCATCGGAAACAGCTAAGATCTTCATGCTCCCCCTCCCTTTTCCGGCGGGATCTGATCGCGGTAGATGCCGAGCTCGCGCACTAACGGACGGGCAAAGCCGGAAAGCTCTTCAAAGGCGGGGATCCGGCCTTCCACGTTATCGAGCAGCCAGTCCATGCGGATCAGCTCGATCGGGGAGAAGCTGCGGCTGCCGTCGTTTTTCAGGCTCCCGTCCTGCGCCGTGATGCGGCGGCGGAAGGGGTCCAGGCGGCCTTCGCGGATATTCCGGATCATCAGTCCGGCCAGCGCGAGGACGCCCTCCGGTATCCGGTCGGAGAACTCCACGTCGACCACGCCGCTGTCCATCCCCCACCAGTAGTTGACGGCCTCCCCCTCTTTTTTTACGCTCAGGCTGCCGGTCAGGACCGAGCGGACGAGCTGCCCGTAAAGCTTTCCCCAGAGCCAGACCGGAGAGGCCAGTGGGGTGAGCTCCCCCGCCTCGTCCATCAGATAGGTCCCGTAGCTGCCGTGTGTAAGCAGCGCGGGGTTCTGCAGCGGGATGTCCCGGTTGGAAACGACGCGGATGCCTTTTTCCCGCAGGCGCCTGGCGGCGTTCCCCGGTTCTCCGGACCATTCGAGCAGGATCCTGGCCCGCGGATTGGTCATTCTGGCGCCGAGGGCGAAGGCGTTGATGGAGGCGGGAACCCCCAGGATCGGATAGGAGCCTACGTAGCCGATCCGGTCGTTTTCAGCCAGCGCGCCGGCGATCAGGCCCGTTATGAACTTGCCTTCGTAGGTGCGGCAGTAGTAGCTCCGGACGCTGGAAAACGGCGTATCCACCGAACAGTTGAAAAAACGGACCCTGGGATGCCTGACGGCGGCGCGCAGCGTCGTCCGCAGCAGCAGCGGCGTCGTGGTAAAGACCAGATCCGCCCCGTCCGCAACTGCCTGCTCCAGCAGGGCGTCGGTCTCAGCCGGGCTGTCCGCATGAAAATAGGAACGCAGCGTGACGGCGGGAGCGAGCGCCTCCTCCATTTCCCGGGCGCCGCGCAGGTGCGCTTTTGTCCAGGGACTCGTGCCGGCGTCCATCTGGCAGATCAGCGCGACCTGCAGGTGGCTCGGCGAAGGAGAGATCAGCTTGCCCAGCAGGCTCCGGCTTTCGTTTTCGGGAACGGTCCTGAGCTGAGGCGCGGTACTGCTGCTTTCGGCGACCACGTCGGCCCAGAGCCCGTTCAGGGAAGCCTTCAGCTCTTTCGCGCTCATGCTCCCCAGCTGTTCATAGGAATAGACCTTCAGCCACAAAAGCAGCGCTTCCTCCGGGCAAAGCCCCTGATGTTTCCCCTCCAGGCTGCCGAAGGTCTCTTGGAAATAATGGTACCGGGCGGAAAAGCTGCGGCGTTCCTCTTCGCTCCACCTGTCGTCCGGGTCCCTGCCGAGCAGGGAGAGGAGCCGGGCATAGTCGCCGGGCTTCTTATACTGGATATCGTAAAGGCCGGTCAGGCTGAAAAAATGCAGAAATTCTCCGTACGCCCGGATGCGGGGTTCTTCGGAGGGCAGCGGAAGGACGCGCCGCACGCGCGCATGGATGCGGACGGCGCCGAAATATTTCAGAACGCTGACGCGCTTATTGCCCTCTTCGACGTAAAAATCGCCCAGATACTCATAACAGAGGATCGCGTCCCGGATCCCGGTGTCGGAAAGATGCGCCTCGCAGAGACTGATCCATTTGCCTGCAAATTCGCTTTCCTGGCCGAGCAGAGGATAAAAACCCGCGGAAAAGGCGTTGGTGCGTCCGGCGGTTTTAGTGCCGGCGATCCGCTCGATCGGGATCTCCTGTGCCGGCAGCTCCTGTATGGTGTGTAAGGTTATCCGGGGCAGGATGTTTTCCAGAACGGCCGGATACGGATCCAGACCGGCATCCTGCCGGTCTTTCATCTCTTTCAGTCCAAGGTGAAGTGCCTTAAGGTATTCGGAAGCTGCTGCAGCTGAGGCCATGGGAATCCTTCTTTCCGGAACGGTTTGAGATCAGGGGGCGGCGCGGAAAACGCCGCAGGGGCATTATAGCATATACGGCCGCGCAGAAAAAGAGCGGCAGAGAAAATGCGCCCGGCCTTTTTCGCTCGCGTCTTGACAAAAGGGCGGATCTTCCATACAGTAAAAAGGAGGCCGGGACGCCGGAGCCTATGCGGGGTACGGCATGCATGTCTGGCGCGCCGGAAGCCTGATTATTCCGGAAAAAGAACGATCTTTTGCGAATGGAGTGACGATGATGAAAACGATGATCCTGAACGGAAGTCCCCGCCGGAACTGGAATACCGTCTTCTTCGGAAGGGAGCCGGAACAAAAAAAAGCCCCGCCGCCGTGCCCGGCAGCGGGTTTTTTGTATTCTTCCGGGGTGGACGTTTACCGCACGATCCCAAAGCTCATACCAGAATATAGCTCCGGAATCCCCGCACAGAGTAGTACGAATCCGCTCCGTTATGAAACGTAAACACGGTTCCGTATCTTCGTTCGCAGAAGATCGCACCGCCTTTCTGTCTGATTTCTTCCGGCGTTTCCACCCAGGAAGAAGTTTTCAGGTCAAATTCTCCCAGGCACTGCAGCCTGCGATATAAGGCCTCCGTCATCAGGGAAGCCCCCATGGCCTGCGCCATCCCCAGGGCACTGCCGGCGGGACGGTTTTTGGTGCGCTTTTGCAGGGCTTCTTCATCATAGCACAGGCTTCTCCGTCCGGAAGGCGATTCTTTCGCACAGTCGCAGAAGATCAGTCTGCCCGATTCTTCATCCGTACCGATAGTATCCGGTTCGCCGCCGCTCTCCTCCATTTTCTGCAGGATCTTCAGGCTTTCCGGATCCTCCCGTAAGCGCCTCTCTACGTAAGCCCAGTCCAGTCCGGCGTGAAGCGACCTGTTCTCATGAAATCTCGTTTTTAATGTCTCCAATATCATAGCTGCCCCGTCAATCCCGATTGCATCGTTTGCTTCCTTTTCCGTCCTCATGATAAAAGTTCCCCGGCATGGCCTTTGCCGGTCTTTCCTTCTGCGGCAAAGCGCAGGAAAGTGATGATCAGCAGAATATAGCAGACGGTTTTCGGCAGCATCAGCATGCCGAGCATCGGAGCGAGACCGGCTCCCACCGCCACCGGGATATAAAAGAGGAAGGAAAGCAGGATATACAGCCACACCGGCGCAAGGATCTGGTCCGCTTTTCTCTTCTGATACCAGAGGAGGCAAACGGCGGCGCCGAGCAGAACGAAGGGAACGTTCCGGATAATGCCCCAGGCCATATCGCTGCTGTTCGTGAGCCAGCCGTTCTGCGGGAAAAGACACAGCAGGATGCGGACGGCGGACAGGATCCATACCAGCCGCGTGAGGCCCCGCTTTTCCGGCTCCCGGTAATGCTCCAGCCAGACGTAGTACAGGAGAAGATAGAAAACCGTCATGGTGACGGACGTCACCAGTTTGCCGATGCCCAGCGCGGCGGTGAAATCCGCCTTGGCAAAATAGTTCAGCACGCGGGGAACGAGATGGAACGCGTCTCCGCAGCCCAGGATCAGGGCCGCAAACCCCATGAGCCTTTCGGTTCTGCTTTTCGCCCTGTGCAGCAGGATGCAGCCGCTGATGATCGCAAACAGCAGATACAGAACGTCAAACGCCGATTCCCCGTACTTCATAAAACCCTCCCCGGATCTGTTCCTTCCTCTTTCCTTCCGCCCGTTTTATAAGGCGGCAGCAACCGCGTCCCTGACTTCCTTCATGTCCGTCGTGGGCTCAAATCTGGCAACGACCTTTCCTTCGCGGTCGATCAGGAACTTCGTAAAATTCCAGCCGATATAAGTCTTGTCGCCGTATTTCTTGTTGTTCATGGCGGCAAACTTGTTCAGAGCGGCGTTCTTCAGACCCTTTCCGAAGCCCTGAAAAGGCTTTTCCGACGCCAGCCAGGCAAAGAGCGGATCGGCCGTTTCGCCGTTGACGTCGATCTTCTTAAACTGCGGGAACTCCGTGCCGAACTTGACGGTGCAGAACTCGTGGATCTCGTCGTCGCTGCCCGGAGCCTGATTCGCAAACTGGTTGCAGGGGAAGTCCAGGATCTCAAAGCCCTGATCCTTCAGGTCCCTGTACATCTCCTCCAGGGGGTCGTAGTGCGGCGTAAAACCGCAGCCGGTAGCCGTATTGACGATCAGCAGGACTTTGCCCTGATACGCTGACAGGCTGACGTCGTTGTCCTGTCTGTCTTTCACCGTGAAATCATAAACTGTCTTCATTGTGCTTCTCCTCCCGTTTTTCACTTGCTTTTGCCGCGCTGTTTCTCCAGCAGTTCGTACAGCAGAGAATAAAGCTGACGCGCCTTTTCCTCTGGCAGGGGGATGCAGCCAGCCACTTTGGCAGGGATCTCCTTTGCCTTCTCCTTCAGCTGCCTGCCCTCTTCCGTTAAGCGGATCTCAACGACACGGTCGTCCTCCCGGCACCGGCGTCTTTCCACGTATCCGGCCTGCTCCATCTTTTTCAGCAGAGGGGAGAGGGTCCCGTTGTCCAGCATCAGTTTTTCGCCGATCTCCGTAACGGACAGGCCGTCCTTTTCCCACAGGACCAGAAATACGATATACTGCGTATAGGTCAGTCCCAGGGGCTTCAGCCAGGGCGTGTAGAGGTTCGTCACCTCCCGCGCGGCTGCATAAAGCGGAAAACAGAGCTGATTGGCCAGTTTCATGGCCTCATGAAAGTCGTATTCCATGATCCCTCCCCGATATATTTGATACAAATATGTTTTATCATATATAAATATGGCTGTCAAGTAGTTTTCCGCTGTTTTTTTGTTTCTTCTTTACGGGTAATGCGCCTTTTCTTCACCGGCTCCAAACCGGCTCCCGGGAAGCGCGCCTTCTTTCGTCCGGGCAATGCTAAAACGGTGCCGGGTGAAAAGCTTTTTTGCCGTGCTCATCTTTCCGGTCCTGAACGTTCCGGACTGCGCAGACTACGTGACGCGGCTTCCTCCGGGATTCCCTTGTCAAGATATGCCCAAGCCGAATATCACGATATTCAATATAACCATTAGCAAAAACTTTATAAGGGCTTTATAATGAAAACCGTCAACAGAAACAATCGCAGGAGGCTGCCGATGACGGAAAAACTGGAAACGATCCTCACGAACCTTTCAGACGCCGGATGCACGGACGGGGAGCTCAGGGAAGCAGAACAGCTTTACGAGGCCGGCGATACCGGAGCGCTGATCCGGTACTTCCGGAAATGCCGCTGCAGCCGGATGGAGGAACTGCACGAAAGCCAGCGCAAAGTGGACTGCCTGGACTATCTGATCCGGCAGAGCGCAAAAACAAATCGATAAAACACAACGAAGGAGATAAAGACCATGATCAGAAAAGAAGAACTCGTGCTCACAAACGATTGGGACAAGACTTTCCCCAAAAGCGAAAAGGTCGACCACAGCAAGGTGACCTTTGTAAACCGCTACGGCATCACGCTGGCGGCGGACATGTATGTACCGAAGAACACAGAAGGCAAACTTCCGGCTATCGCTGTTTCAGGCCCCTTCGGCGCAGTTAAGGAGCAGTGCTCCGGCCTGTACGCCCAGACGATGGCGGAGCGCGGATTTCTGACGATCGCCTTCGATCCATCCTTCACTGGAGAGAGCGGCGGGAATGTGCGTTACATGGCCTCACCCGACATCAACACCGAGGACTTCATGGCGGCTGTGGACTTCCTCTCCCTTCATGAAAAAGCCGATCCGGAACGCATCGGCATCATCGGCATCTGCGGCTGGGGCGGCATGGCCATCAATGCAGCCGCGCTGGATACCAGGATCAAGGCGACAGTGGCTTCGACCATGTACGATATGACCCGTGTGAACGCCAAGGGATATTTCGATTCCGCCGACAGCGAGGAGGCCCGTTACCAGGCAAAAGCCGCCATGTGTGCCCAGAGACTTGAGGATCTGAAAAACGGCGAGTATAAACTTGGCGGCGGTGTGGTCGATCCGCTTCCGGAAGACGCGCCTTTCTTTGTGAAGGATTACTACGACTATTACAAAACTGAGCGAGGCTATCACGCCCGTTCCCTGAATTCCAACGGCGGCTGGAACGTCATCGGCTGCGAGAGCTTTGTCAACCAGCCGATCCTTCAGTATTCCAATGAGATCCGAAGCGCAGTCCTTCTGATTCACGGCGAGAACGCCCATTCCTGCTATTTCAGCAAAGACGCCTATGCCGACATGATCAAAGACAGCAAATACACGGACAACAAGGAACTCATGATCATCCCCGGTGCCGTCCACACCGATCTCTACGATGGCGGTGGAAAAGATGCCATCCCGTTCGACAAGCTGGATGCATTTTTCACCGAACATCTGCAGTAAAGGAGAACCGTATGAGCAGCGTACTTGTAATTTCCACCAGCCTCCGGGCGAAAAGCAATTCGGACATCCTGACAGAAAGTCTGATCAAAGGCGCTCAGGACGCAGGACATGAAGTCGAACATATCAGCCTGAAGGGTAAGGAACTGAAATTCTGCATTGGCTGTCTTGTCTGCCAGAAGACACTAAAATGTGTACTGAAAGACGATGCGGTCTGGATCGCCGAAAAGGTCAAAAACGCGGATACCCTCGTATTTGCCACACCGATCTACTACTATGAAATGAGCGGCCAGATGAAGACACTGCTGGACCGCTTGAATCCTCTGTATCCCTCGGATTACAGATTCCGTAAAGTCTATATGCTGATGACAGCCACGGAAGATGAAGACTATGTGCCTGAAAAAGCCATAAGCGGCCTGCAGGGCTGGGTCGATTGTTTTGAAAAGGCAGAGCTTGCCGGATCACTCTTCTGCGGCGGCATCTCCGATCCGGATGAGGCCTCCGGGAAAAAGGAGGAACAGGATGAAGCTTATGAATTCGGGAAATCTCTTAAGTAACAGAACCCGTATATCTGCTCTTTTGCTGGCCCTGATGCTCCTTCTTCTCACAGGCTGCAGCAGCACCGGGCCAGCGGAGACAGGAGCACTCACAGAGTCCGGCTCGGCGGAAGAAACGACTCTTCCGACAGTGACAGAACCGGCATCTGAGAATGAAGCTTCGGAACCTTATAGCACAAAATCTTCATTACCGGAAGGAACGGACAGAATGTTTTATGCACATGTAAATGGAAAGGTCCTGAAGATCCTTGCAGCTGAGAATTCTTCCGCAGACGCTTTCCTTGATCTTCTGAAGAGCGGAGACGTGCCAGTCGAAATGCACGACTACGGCAGCTTTGAGAAGGTCGGTCCTCTCGGGACCACGCTTCCCCGAAATGATGAGCAGATCACCACGGAGCCGGGTGATGTGATCCTCTACCAGGGCGATCAGATCACGATCTATTATGACGTAAACAACTGGAGCTTCACCCGTCTCGGAAAAGTGCAGGATTTATCTCAGGCTGAGCTGAAAGATATCCTCGGCAGTGGGAATGTCACAGTCACTTTTTCCCTGTCTGAAGGACGGATGGAGCCGGAAAGCAGCAAAGTGCTCGTTGTGATCTTCTCCCGAACCGGGCATACAAAGCCTCTTGCCGAATACATCGCAGAGGATCTGAATGCGGATCTGTATGAAATCGAAGCGAAGGTTCCCTACACCGATGACGATATCAAGTATTACACGAACTGCCGTGCCGACAGGGAGCAGAATGATCCTTCCGCCCGTCCTGAGATTGCGGGAGAATTGCCGGACGTGACCGGATACGATACCGTCTTTATCGGGTATCCGATCTGGCACGGCCAGGCACCGAAGATCATTTACACTTTCCTGGAGGGAGTGGATCTGTCCGGAAAAACGATCATCCCTTTCTGCACTTCTCATTCCAGCCCGCTTGGGACAAGCGCCGAAAATCTCCATCCGCTTGCTCCGGACGCCGCGTGGATGGAAGGCAGACGCTTTGCCATCGGAACGACTGCCGGGGAGATCTCAGAATGGGTGAAGTCGCTGGATATCCTGAGCGGACAGCCGGCGGATACGGGAGTATTTGATTTTGAAAAACAGACCGTGCTCTTAAACAGCGGATATGAGATGCCCATTATCGGTCTTGGCACCTGGACGCTGTCCGATGACGAAGCGGAGAATTCCGTTTATCACGCCCTGAAGTCCGGGATGCGTCTCATCGACACAGCCCGGTACTATGGCAATGAAGTTGGCGTCGGGCGCGGGCTTCAAAAAGCGATCGACGAAGGTATCGTCACTAGGGAAGATGTATTTATCACCAGCAAGATCTACGGCGGAAACTATGAACGCGCAGGCGGGATCATAGACGATGCATTGAAAGATCTGAACGTGGATTATATCGATCTGATGCTGATCCATCAGCCGGGTTATGATGACGAAGGCGTTTACAAAGCCATGGAGGATGCCGTACGCGCCGGAAAGCTCCGCTCGATCGGCATTTCGAATTACTATACGAAGGAACAGGTGGACGAAGTTTTATCCTTTGCAACGATCGTTCCGGCGGTCATCCAGAACGAAAATCATCTGTACTATCAGAACACCGAACTGCAGGAATATGCAAGTCAGTACGGCATCGTGATCGAATCCTGGTATCCCTTCGGAGGCCGGGGCCACACATCCGAGCATTTCGGCAATGAAGTGATCAAAGAACTGGCAGAAAAGTACGGAAAGTCTTCTGCGCAGATCATCCTCCGGTGGCAGCTGCAGGCAGGCTTTATCGCCATCCCCGGTTCCTCCAATCCGGACCATATTGCCGAAAACTATGACATCTTTGATTTCGAACTGAGCAAAGAGGATATGCAGAGGATCCGGGAACTTGATCAGCATGAACGGTACGAGAACTGGTAAAACCGGCTGGGGACGATAAGTCCAATAATCAAAAAATGAAACCGAAGCCAGAGCAGGAAATCGGAAAATGATCCGATATCACCTGCCCTGGCTTTTCGTTTTTCCTGAGTAAGGTATCCGGCTATATAAGCGTTTTTGCAAAACGCGCAGCTCACACGAAGTGTGATTCAAAGGGTTTGGGAATCCCCAACATGCAAGCGTCTGGACGAAAATAGCGTTCCAGACCCTGCTTGCCAAGTACTGAAATGAGGTATTACAACGTGTCTGGCTAGAAGAAAAGAGCTATCTTTACAGAACATGGATTGTTTCTGCACCAGATGAGCTACTTGGTTCCGCGAGCGTAACAAATGATCGGTCAAATGCTGAAAAGTATGTTTATCAGTGCACTTACACCGCCATGATGATATATGATCTTTCACGAGGGTTAGCGTATTCTCAAATAAACGATTTCTACGGAGTGGATATTGAAGAGATACAGGAAAGACTTCGAGATATGTTATTCGGGAAGATGGCAAAATGGTCGGTGGTCTTGTCCTGATGATCGACGGAGCGACCCGGCATAATGAACTGGAACTGCTGTTTGTCCATCCCAGGGCACACAGCAAAGGCATCGGCTATGCTGCCTGGCAGGAAGTTGAACGCCTGTATCCGGACACCAAAGTCTGGGAGACCTGTACTCCCTACTTCGAGACCAGGAACATCCATTTCTATGTCAATAAATGCGGGTTCCATATCGTCGAGTTCTTTAACAGCCATCATCCGGATCCTCACGATCCGGAAACCGGCGAAGAGAACAATTATGAGGGTGAAGACTTCGACGGTATGTTCCGCTTTGAAAAGCTGATGATGACGGATAAGTGAGGTGGCGAAATGGATAAGGCTCCAAAAAGGCTGATTTGGCTGGCGATCTTCACGTTCGCAGTTTCACCTCTGCTTTCGTGGGCAAGCGTCCTTGCAACCGACGAGACCGCAGTGTCTGCTTCTTTGTCGCGAATGATATGGTATTCCGGTTCCGCGCCGCAGATCTTCATCGCCATGCTGGTCATGTTTATTCCTATGCTCATTTCCTTTTTCCTCGCGCACAATGTGATTGGTTTACCAAAAGCGAAAAAAAGAATTCTGAGAATTTCCGCAATCGTTTCGTGCTTGGTTCTCTATATAGGGGCTATGTGGGTCATGCCGAGTGACGGAACGGTTATGACAAAAGAAAACATCTGGCACGGCATAATGAGTTTTGGCGGAATACTGATGATATTCCTGACATACTGCCTCTATACAGCGTTCATCTACCATAAGGATAAAGAAGGTGCCGGACTCATATTCGGCTTTCTGGTTTTTTCACTTATTACCAGTGCCTTTGCAGTACTGAATGTGTTTGATGATAAATCCTATGTCATTGCTTCAGCCGTATCTGAGCTTTACGTTCTGACTATGATGAGTCTTGTCGGATACTTGACGCTTTATCTTGCTTGGCGAAAGGCAAAGTCTGCTGAATGACGCACATAATTTCAAACAGATATTACATAGCCGGGAACTGACACGCGAGTCAGTCCCCGGCTTTTTTCATGCCTTTTTCCTGCAGTTGCACATGTGGGAGAAGGGCTTTTTCATTGCGCTCCGCAGTTCAGCAAGAGATAACGAGTTCATATATAAGCGCCTGCTTCGGCAGGCGCTTGTTTTTTGCGCGCGGGCGGCTCCGCCCGTCTCCTGGCATCTTTATTTTGCTTTAGATCCTTTTGGCGAAGTTTATTCCCGTTTATAGGATTTCAGTGTATCACAGTAGATCCGGATCGCTTCGCAGACAAACGCACCGGTACCTTCTCCGCCTGCGGCATCGATCGTTTCGGTAAATTCACCGCCGCCTGCGTAGACACGCCCAAGGTAAGCGAGAATTTCGGGTGTACAGGTGTAAAAATTCTCAGTAATGAAGTCGTTAAGCTCTTTGACCATACGCTGGACCTTTTCGGATGCAGGGTCGGAGGAACGCACTTTACCGAACTCGGTAAAGAGGGAAAGCATCTCTTCTTCAAGTTGCCGGTTCTCCTTTTTTGTGCGTTGTTTGTTTTTCTTTGCGTATTCCTTGAACAGGTCGTTTTGCGTGACGTTTCCTTTTGCCTTCTGTATGGTTGCCTTAAGGCTTTTGGGCTCCAGCAGCTCAAAATCTTTACTGCTAACGGTACAGGGATCCACCGGATTTGTTCCGCGCCATAGGAGACCCTGTGCAAGTGTGATCATATTCTCCAAACGTTCTTTTTTCAGCGCAAGCATTTCGATCTGCTGTCTTAGCGCGGCGTTCCGGTCAAAATGCTTGCTTTCCAACAGGGATTTTATATCTTTCAGCGGGAATCCGAGCGTACGGTAAAGCATAATAAACAGCAGCCGTTCCAAGGAAGCGTCATCGTAAAGACGGTACCCCGCTTCCGAGTGAGCAGCGGGCCGGAACAGTCCGATCTTGTCATAGTGAT
>JAEEGH010026529.1_pt1 | contig 11535 bp, 14 predicted proteins | sample 9134181 | NCBI WGS metagenome assembly JAEEGH01 (sample SAMN16246544, study PRJNA631951) | gut metagenome | biome: gut microbiome; feature: rumen; material: DP-attached | host: Bos | place: Iran: Karaj | collected 2018-10 | reverse complement strand
ACAATGTATTCAAGTGCTTCGTAGAGGTTAACGGGCTTGGCTCTCCGTTCTTTGAGTTTCTTAATAAGGAAATCCGTGCGAGAAGGCTTCGTGTGCAGACGGAGGCTTGGACTACCACCAACAACACCAAGCAGAATATAGTGGAGCAGTTGATAAACGACTTCGCTATGAACAACATAATCATACCCGATGAGCCAGAACTAATGCTTGAACTTGACAACTTTGAGTGTTCGTATTCGGGGAAGTCCAAATCCATAATATACTGCGGTGCTTCGGGGGTGCATGATGATTGTGTTATAAGCCTTGCGATTTGCAACTACAATCGGGTGGTCAATGTACCAAGCGGTCACTACATGGTGCGAGTGATTTAAAGCCGTATAAATAATCAGTATTAAACGAAAACCAAATGAGAGAGATAAAATCATTAAAGGACATTACGGTCAAGGAGCTTATTGCCTTGTCAAAGATTAAGGACTTGTCCACAATGGACGGCATTACGAAGGTCGTATCTATTTTTTATGGGAAGTCCGATAATTTGTCGTTGGATGAGTTCTTCGGCAAGTTTACCGAACTATCAAAGGTCATATTTGAGCAGCCCGAACTCACGCCAATAGACCATTTTGAGTTTAACGGGGTTACTTATACCGCTAAAGGCATGGAGGAAATCCAAACCAAAGAGTTCATTGACTTTGACAATATATCCCGTGAGAACCCGGTAGAAAACCTGCCCGTGCTTTTAGCCATTGCATTCACGGATGGCAATACGGAAGGTTCGTATGTAAAGCGCACGCAGGAAAGGGCTGCGAAGTTTGAAAGCCTTGATGCCCTTACAGCCCAAAGCGCAATGCTTTTTTTTCAGCAAGCGTTCGTAGCCTTCGCGAACGCTATAGTGGGCTCTTTGGAGGGAGTAAGTCCCAAGAAGAAGGAGGAATTAAGGAAGATGTTGGAATCGCTCGGTGGGGCTGGGATTTAACGCTGTATCGCATGTGCGGAGATAATCTGATACTTAAACGGGAGTGGCTTGAAACGAATGTGATTGAGTTTCTCAACCACTTGTCGCTCCGAAAGGAAGTGGCTGATTTTGACGAGCGTGAAATGAAAAGGAGGATGAAGAAGTGATGGAGACAATACTAATATTATTAGGCGGTATCGGTGCTGCGAATGCTGTTGTCAACGAGTACATATTCGAGTGGCTTCGGAAGATGCTGCCCGATTGGGAATGGCTTCAAATGCTATTCAGCTGCACCACATGCCTGTCGTTCTGGACAACGGGCATACTTGCCGTGTGCTTCGGATACGGATGGATGAGCATTCCGCTTGCGCTTACGGCATCCATCGCGGCGCATATAATCACAATATGGGAGGGCAGATAATATGGCAGAAAACAAAGTTTTATTCCCGTTTGATGATTTGGAGGATATTTCGTTCGTTGAGAAGAACGAAAGCAGGTTCAAGCGTGTAAAGGGGAAGAACGCAAAGGAGATGCTCAAGACGGTCAAGGCTGCATATAAGGCGGTATCCACCGTCACGCTTGATGAGTACTGCGATATAGTTTACGAATGGCTGCTGCTGAATAAAAACTGCTTCAGCGTTCTTGAGTTCTACGAGGATGAGAGCAATAGACCATTCGAGTATCCGATGGAGGATGTGGAGCAGAACGAGCGTATATGCCATCTGCTTGAGCAGCGCATTGTAAACCTTTGCCTTACGGAGAAGCAGTTTAGATACACCAACTTCGGCTCAATGCTCATGTGTAACAAGTTCAAGTGGCTGACGAGCCGACCTGCAACCGACAAGCAGGATACTCCTCCGCCTGCGAACAATACCGATGTGACATTCAAATTTGGTTCATAATATGGAAAGAAGACAAATGTATGCCAATAGGCAGGAATATCTTCCGCTGCCGCCTTTCAAGCCCGTAACGGAAGAAGTAGTGGTAAGCATGACAAGCTACGGGGAACGGATATCCCATATAATGCCGACAATAGAATCTATCCTGAACGGAACGAAGATACCTTCCAAGATAGTCCTTTATATTGCCCGTGGGGATATGAATCTCGTTACTGATGAAATTAGGAATGCGGAGCTTGTTGAAGTGCGTGAGTGCGAAGATACGCTCTCCCACAAGAAGTTCAACGGCTTCTGGGACTTCCCCGATGCGTATGTGGTAACGGCTGACGATGACCTTATATACAGCCCCAATTGGCTTGAAGTCCTTATGCGTGCATCGCAGTTAAGCCCTTATGCCGTTGTCGCCCACAATACCTTCATAATGGAACATTGGAGCTTCGGCAGACCTACTACGAGAAGGGATAATACGGCTTCGCTGCAAGGCAGGCTTCACATGTATGTAATGAGCGGGGCAGGAGTTCTGCGCCCACCGAAGATGGACTTGTCGGAGCTGAAGCACGCCTTCAACTTCAGCCCTAATTGTGATGAGAAGCCCTTGAGCGCATTGCTTCGGTACAGGCATATTCCCGTGCTTGCGACACGCATGAACGAGAAGCCGTACAACACCGAAGCCTACAAGCTGCCTGTCGGAGGCTTATGGGAGCAGTACAACTGCAAGCACCAGAAGGAGAGATGGGAAGAATGCAAGAGTTTCATAGAAGCCGTTGAACGCATGGAATACGACAACCGTTTCAAATAAATAACAAAGCAAATACATACACCAGTCGCCGTGGATTTGGGAATTTCGCTACGGACTGATGCAGGGGAGTGGGATGAAACGCTCCCCATTTTTTATGCTTAAACCATACTATCTGCGGAAGTACGATATATGCGAATTATATGATTTTGAGCATGTATAAATATGAATGTAATATTAAAATTATTGATTATGAGTAAGGAAGTTTTTAGACCCGTCAAGGGGTATGAAGGATTGTACGAGGTATCAAACACAGGCAAGGTAGCGTCACTGAACTACAACAGCACGAAGCAGCGTAAATTATTAGTTCCGCAGAAATGCACCAACGGATATTTCTTTGTAATGCTGTCAAGGAATCACAAGCAGAAGATGAAGTATATCCATAGGCTTGTAGCCGAAGCGTTCGTTCCTAATCCGAATGGGCTGCCGCAAGTAAATCATCTCAACGAGAATAAACGCGACAACCGAACCGAGAATTTGCAATGGGTGTCTGCGAGAGAGAATTTGAACTACGGCACACGCAACCAGCGCATTGGGCTTGCGCTGAAGGGCAGAAGGCGTTGGGCGGTAATGAAGGCTGTCGTTGCCATTGATGACGAAGGCAACGAATACCACTTCAGTTCATATACTGACGCAGCCATTGAGATGGGGACTTCCATTGGCGGCATATCGCATGCAATAAAAAGCGGTTATCGCTGCGCAGGTTGCATCTGGCGGTTGGAAGATGCCGCTTAAGAACTTTTTGTAAAAATTCAATATATTCTTTAAAAATGTAATGGTATGACCACGGAGGATTTCTCAAAAATGTTCATAGGCATCTACAAGAATGCCTATCACGCCACATTGAAACAGCTGGAAATGTCCCAAAGGCGTTGCATTGAACTATCCAACGAGCTGTTAAGTACACGGCAGGAATATAACAATCTGCTGCGACTAATCATGGAGTATTTCAACTTTGAAGAGCAAAGTTAAACAATATATAAATAATGTGAACGGGAAGGGTTCTTAATCCATTCTTTCATCTTCGCCTTCCCGTTCATTTCGCTTTAAAAGATGAATGAATGGAGCGAAATTAAAATGATTTGAAGATGAAGGAATACACTTTTACCGCAAGCATATCGGTAGAGGCTTATACGACGAAGCCGAAGGACATCGCAGCGATGTCGTTTCATGAGCGCACGCTCACAATACCCGACTTCGCAAGCCTAATCACACAGGGATTTTCATACTGCAACTTATTTGAACATACGGGCGCATGCTTCGGCACGAAGGAGAAGTGCGACATGAACTTTCGTGCTTCGTATCTATTATCGGTGGACTGCGATAATATGGACATGCCGATGAACGAATGCCTGTCGCGGATATCCGTGAAACCGAGCATATCATACACGACACCGAGCAACGGGGAAGGCGGTCTGTACCGCTACCGCTTCATATACGCCCTTTCCAGCCCCATTGTCAGCAAGGCTGAATACAAGTCCAAGTACAACGGACTTATTGCCGCATTGGGCGTAATTCCAAACGATGGCTGCGGTGCTAAATGCTCGCAGTACTTCAACGGCTCATACGGATGCGAAATAGCGGTCAGCGATACCGTTCTCCGCCTTGAAGATATACAGGACGGGGACTGCGGATGCGATGATACGAAGCCGTCCCGCCATACTTCCGACACGGGCGCAAAGGATAGCGTTTCAGGGGCTTTCTACAAGGATTGGAACACTTTACCGAGAGGCGAGTTTCTCTTCAAGTATGCCGAAGCATACGGCTCGTGGAAGCGTGCATCCGATAAGACCTACAAGGAGGGCGTCTGCTGGTACGATGAAAGCCATTGTGAGATTACGCCTCCGTTCATGCGCTGTGCTGACGGCTCGTTCAGCATACGGAGGGTGCGGGATGGACATAGGCGTGACACATTGCTTGCCTATGCGAATGACATCCGTTTCCTCAATCCGGATATGACTGCGGAGGGCTTCCTTTATGCATTGACGGAGATAGTCCATCATTGGTTCAACTGCACCGATGGGCATTGCACGAATGAATGGATTTGGAGGACTGCCGCGCTCAAGGTATGGAGCACTCCGTATGATGAGCTGAAGCCGAACTTCAAGCCGAAGCATCGTTATGCATTGGATGGGGCTTACTGCGCGGAGCATAACATTACGAAGAGGATGTTGCAGGCTGACATTGAACGCGGAGTGAAGGATGAATCCATTGCCGAATGGTTCGACCCGCTCAAGACCGACAGGGAGAATGTGGCTGTGCTGAAAGAGCATGGCATCAGCCGTGTAGGTATAAGGAGCATTAGGTCGTACCGCAGGAGGCATGGTCTTGACCGCATGGATATGCAGCTGCATCTTGTTTCCGTTCTGCTGTCGCAGGGCAAGGACGATGATTACATCATCCGTCAGCTTGGTGTAAGCAGACGGACATACTTTTCATTGAAATCTTTTAGTGCAAAAAATGGCACTTTGGGACAGACTGCTAATGATACCTATGATATGTCCCTAAATACCACTTTTTGCACTGCAACCGCATCAGCCGTGGTTAATGATTTAACCCCGTTAAACGATGTAGAACAAGATATGGAATACAACGATGCAGCATCGGCAGCCACGGATGAAGTAGCACTGCCATGCGATAGCATGGCGGGGCGGGGGTCGTTCAGCGTTAGCGGAACGAGCCCATCCGAGCATAAGACGGATAAGGAACCCCAGAGACGGATGTTGTTTTAACGGATGAAATAAAAAAAGAATTCGATATACTTAATGATGAACTTAGACTTGGAACGCTATGAAGATTTATCGTTACGACATGGAAACGCATGAGCTTTTGCAAGAGTATGCATCTCACACGGATATAGTATTGGATGATGTGGAAAAGATTCGTGTACGGAGCAGGATATCAAAGCTCAAGGATGTAGGGACTCCGTTTACATCGGTTGGGTATGTCTGGTCGTTCGCTCCGCTCACACCCGAAGAAGTGGCGAAGCATGCAAAATACAATCACACCAAGTTCAAAAGGCGTTGCACTCGTGAGATAAATGTAATTGACTACCGCATGGGCAGGAAGGGCTTTGAGCCTCGTGTCGTGGTAGTCCGTGACCAGTTCTCGCTGTCGGACTTCACGGCAAGCGTACACTGCGTAAGCGACCTCGCTGTTGTGCTCGGCTGCAAGCTGGCTGAAGCGTACAGGTTTCTTGAGGCGAAGGATACATATCTTAACAGGCGGTGGGTGATAGAGTACGACAATCCGTTTTGAATGGGATTTATGCGTTGTAAATCCTAATATGCGTGATACTCAAATGATTGGTAAGGGGAGGAACTCAATTCCACCCATAATTGACACCTATGCGCCAAAAAATATTCGTTTTTACAATATATCTATTATAGTCAAATTATAATTTGAAGAATATGAATTTGAAGAACAATCGCGTGGAGGCACAAGGTGCTGGAAACGCAGTTACAAGCCAGCAGAATCTGGCAATCACAATTTTCACGAATGAATCGTTCGGTGATATCCGTACCGCAGGGACAGCAGACGAACCGTTGTTCTGTCTTGCCGACATTTGCAGGGTGCTGGAATTGACACCGAGTAAGGTGGCACAAAGGCTTGACAAGGATGTGCTTTCAAAGCACCCCCTCTCTCCAGCGGGTGGATTGCAGAACGCATTGTTTGTGAACGAGGACGGGCTGTATGATGTAATACTTGACAGCCGTAAGCCCGAAGCAAAGGCGTTCCGTAAGTGGATAACAGCGGAAGTACTGCCGCAGATACGCATGACTGGCGGCTACATACCTGTTAACGAGCAGGATGACGAGCTGACCATTATGGCGAAGGCACTCCGTATTATGCAGCGGACGCTTGAAGAGAAGGATAAGCTAATTGAGCAGAAGGATGCGCATATAGATGAACTTGAAGAGACCATTGGTGAGCAGAAGGATGAGATACGCAAGCTCGCACCGAAGGCTGAAGCGTTTGATAAGATGACCCGTTCCGACAGCACATACACGGCAAGGCAGCTCGCAAAGGAGTTCGGGTATTCAAGTCCGCAGGCGTTATACAAGAGGCTTATTGAGCTGAAGGTGCTGTTCCATCAGTCTAACACCTACATGCCTTATAAGGATTGGGCGGACAAGGGCTTCTTCTCGTACCGCACGCACACCATTGAGCGTTCCGATGGAAGCGTTGAAACGCACACCTATCTCGTATTCACGGAGAAGTTCCGCACGCTCATACTCCGCAGCCGGCATAGAAGGGCGATGGAAAGCATTTAGCGTTTCTGCATCCGTATAAATAGTATGTGGCGGATGGTTTTCTATTAATAGCCATTGTATTCTTACCCAACCGCCATTGTTCTCATAACAATTCATATTATAATCGAATCCATTGCCGCTTCCCAAGCGGTGATGGATTTTTTAATCCGTATAAATAAGGTGAGCATATATCTAATGTAAAAATGGGCAAAAGGTTAAAAAATCTGTTCGAGTGCAAGTCCGACCAACGGAGGCACGGAATAATCTTCTGGGTGTTCGCCTGTGTGTCTATAGCCCTCATTGTAACGGGGTTTCTTCTGCCCCCGACTGGAAGTATAGACGGAAGCGTGTTAACGGCTGTTGGTGAGATGCTAATCTTCCCGTTGCTCAACATAGTGTATTCCGCCATAATGAAAGGTACGGATGTGACCTTGACACACGGACAGACCTCCATGACAATTAACAATCCAGATACTAAAACCGAGAACTAATGGCAACAACAAATGAGAATGTCAATATAAAAATCAATGTGGACAATTCGCAGGCGCAGAAGAGCACGGATAATCTTAAGTCCAAGCTCAAGGAGCTGCGTGAAGCGATGGCATTGTTAGCTGCGGCAGGCAAGGAGAACACTGCCGAGTACCAGCGTATGGCGAAGGAGGCTGGTAATCTTCAGGATGCAATAGGTGATGTGTCGGCTGATATTAAGAACCTTGCGAACGACAACCAGATGCTCACAGCGAGCATTCAGGGAGTAGGAGCAGGCGTAGCCGTTTTCGGTGCGTTGCAGGGTGCTGCTTCGCTTCTTGGCGTTGAGGATGAGAAGCTCCTCAAGAGCATGCAGAAGATACAGGCGGTGCAAGCGATACTCAACAGCCTTAATACGATAGCGAATGCGCTGAATAAAAATTCAGCACTAATGACCGCATTGCGCGTAAAATCGCAGTCATCGCTGAACAAGGAACTTGTCAAGACAACGGAGGCGGAGGCGGCAGGAACTGCTGCAACGGCAACATTCACGGCTGCGGAAGGTGCGGCTACCACTGGTGCAATCACATTAAAAGGCGCAGTCAAGGCGGTTGGTACGGCTATAAAGTCCGTTCCTGTCATAGGTTGGATTCTCGCAGCGATAGCCGTCATCACCACGCTCATAAGCCTCATATCTGATGCCAACGAGGAGGAGGAGAAAGGTGTTAGGCTCAAAGAGCGCGAGAGACAAGCACTTGACGATATACACGCGAAGCACTCCCAGATACTTAATGACATATTGCAGCAGAACTACGCGCTCCGCTTGCAGTTGCAGACAATGTCACAGTTGTCGAAGGATACGGTTGAGTACAAGGACTTGTTGAAGAACTTGGCTGACTACACTGGTTTGTCGGCTGACTACATTGAATCGCTTCCGGACGCACAGAAGGAACAGCTTGCAACCGTTTACGGACAGCTCAAGGCGGAGGAAGCGCACTTGGATGAACTTAATGAGCTTGCGGACGAGTACCAGAAGAAGTGGGATGAAGCCCGTAAGAACCAATACTCCGATGACGAGGATACGAGGAAGCAAGCGATTGCTGACCTTGAATGGATGGCTAATGCAAATTCCGACTACTACAAAAAGACACACGAGAACGCGGAGAATATCCAGAAGGCTAACGAGAGAATAGCCAAGGCGCAGAAGGAAATCAACAAGGAGAGGCAGAAGGAGCTTGACTGGCAGAAGGAGCAGACCGAAGCCGAGAAAAGACGCACCGCCGCTATAAAGGCTCGTAATGAAGCCGAGAAGGAGCACCAGCGTTTTATTGAGAACAGCAAGAAGGAGATAGAGGAACTCAATGACGCGCTGTACGGACAAGACGAGGAGGAGAAGCTGACCGAGAAGTACGACCGTTTGTTAGACCTCGCGATAAAGTACTATGGTGAGGAGAGCGAGGAGTACGCAAAGGTCAGCGAGATGCGTCTACAATCACTTGAAGAGTTGAAGGAGAAGCAAGCGAAGGTTGACGAGGAATTGGCGAAGCAGCGTCTTGAAGATGACCGAAAGTATGAGGATGAGCGTTTGCAGATTACGGAAAACGCCATCAAGACCGAAATGGAGGTGCGCGAGGAGGGCTCACGCGAATGGTACGAGAAGAAGATTGAACTTGACCGCAACCAAGAGGATAGGGAGAAGCTTGAACTTGAAAGGAAGTTGCAAGACAATCTAATATCGCAGGAACTTTACTTATCGGAATACGATAGGCTTACTGCGGAGCACGCAAACACCCGTGCCGAAATTGAAATGGAAGCCAACAGGCTTGTTGCTGAAGATTACAAAAACAAGTTGCAGCAACGCCTTACATACGCAGAGACCTTTGTAAACGCTTTCAGCGGTATAGTTAACAGCGCGTTGGATGCGGAGCTTGCTGCGGTTGGTGACAACGAGGAACGGCAGAAGCAGGTGCGCAAAAAATACGCCAAGGCGAAGTTCCTCTCCGATATTGCTGGCATTGGGGTATCAACCGCAAGCGCGATTATGCAAGCGTGGGAGAGTGTTGCAAGCATTGTATTTCCCGGAAATGTAATCGCCGGAGGTATCCTTACGGCTATGCTTGCTACTACAGGAGCCATGCAAACGGCAACGGCTATGAGCGAGATGCAAAAAGCCTTATCATATAGAAAAGGTGGTTTGCTGTACGGAAAGAGCCACGAGGAAGGCGGTATCAAGACGGACGGCGGGATTGAACTTGAAGGTGGTGAGGTGGTCATCAACAAGAAGGCTGTTGCTGCATACGCACCACTACTTTCGGCAATCAATCAAAGCACGGGCGGTGCGCCAATCAATATCGCAGGTTCGAGCCAGAGCAATTCGCAGCTCACGACCACGATAGACAAGAGAGCGTTAAGGGAGATAGTCAGCGAGACCGTGGCAGGAATAGTAAGTATCCCCGTAACCGTTACGCAGCGTGATATCACTGACGCGCAAACGGAACGGAACACAATTGTTACTCGTGGGCTGATTTAGAAAAACTTACCTTTTACATTCAATAAAGCATACGACCAGATATAGCCGTATGCTTGTTTATATTTGCCACGACAACAAGATGATATAAGTTGATTACTATACCCTGTATGCCGTTCAGCTTCGCGTGTTGACGGATATGACCTAACAAGCGAGCCTTCCATTGTGTATTGATACACGGGCTTGCTTAATGCTTTCGTATGACGCTCTTTATGTGTTCCGTAGTTATTATTGTACTTTGCATCACACCACTCCAGATTGCTCACGGCATTGTTTGTCTTACATTCGTCCTTGTGGTTTATTTGCGGCAGATTATTGGGATTCGGTATGAACGCATCAGCGACAAGCCTGTGAATTGTATAGGTTTTTCTCTTGCATCCATTGAATAAAGTGACCAATAAGTAACCCATCTTGTGCTTACCAGCCGACATTACCCGTTCCTTGCCCTTATACAAACTCTTAACTCTCCCCAAGTCCGATACTTGATATCGTCCTTCGTATCCTTCAATGTCCTTCCAATGTTCCATAAACAAAAAAATTCTTATTCACATGATGATATATTGAAAGCCGGAGAAAAAATTGGCGCATTATAAATAGTGTGTATATATTACTTGAAGTTATGAAGGAGATTGAACTTTTTGATATTGATGGGGAGCTTGAGTCTGTTGCGATAGTGGATGCGCCCGCCATACAGATAGACTTCCTTTGCTTTTCGGAAGCGGAGAAGCCAATGCAGCTTCAGTTCACTGACGATGAGAAGCATATACTTACAGGTGCGTTTCTCGTTCCCGAACTCCGCATCATCCGCTTTGATGATAAGGGAGAGCCGTACAATGTATATTTCAGCAGGGAGACCGTTGAACGGCTTGCGTACAACTTCCTCTCCAACCGCCAGATGAACATCGGGCATAATACCGACACCGATAGGCTGCAACTTATTGAGAGTTGGATAAAGACCAACGAGAACGACAAGTCCGTTGCACTCGGCATTGATGCGCCCGTTGGGACTTGGTTTGCGAGCGTGAAGGTGCTTGATGAGAACCTGTGGAGCGAAATAAAGCATGGTAAGTACAACGGTTTTTCAATCAGCGGTGCATTTTCCCGTACTAAAAGCCAAGAGTTTGCAGCAGAAGAAGATGCGGATGAAAGACTCCTCAATGAGATAAAATCTTTAATAGATGAGTGCGATGAATAGGATTAGTTACAATGAGATAATACAGGCATTCCAAGAGTTCTGCACGAAGCACTACCAGATAGCGCAGTTCGTTGATATGCAGGAGTCGGACTTCCAGACGCTTGAGAACAAGTATCCCACCGTGATATGCGTTCCTGCGCCAAGCACCATAGCGCAGGGCTTGCTTTCGTTGCAGTTCGTTGTCGTATTTGCCGACATACTTATTGCCGACAATTCAAACGGAAGGGATGTGTACAGCGATATGCTTGAAGTGGCGAAGGACTTTGTCGCATATTTCACGAACAATCCCAACTACAGCTGGTCGCTTGACGATAATCTGACAATAGAGCCGTTTTATGAAAAATATGATGACATATTGGCAGGTTGGGTGTTGCAGGCGAGCGTAAGCATTCTACAGTATCGGACTGGGAGATGTGTTTTTCGTTATATACCAGAACCATCTGGA
>JAEEGH010026528.1_pt1 | contig 11535 bp, 1 predicted proteins | sample 9134181 | NCBI WGS metagenome assembly JAEEGH01 (sample SAMN16246544, study PRJNA631951) | gut metagenome | biome: gut microbiome; feature: rumen; material: DP-attached | host: Bos | place: Iran: Karaj | collected 2018-10 | reverse complement strand
GAAAGTTGTACATCGCCCCCGGGAAATGGTCCATGCGCCACAGGTCGTCCTTCATCACGTCGCGGGCATAGTCGCGCAGCCCCGGGTCCGCCGCACACGGGTTCAGCGTATAGGGCGCATGCGCAAGCGCGGGCCCGAACTTGTTTTCGCGCATCAACTTCACCAGTGCGTCGGCGTCAGCCTTGTCAAAGGGTTTTGCAGCGCCCCCGCGCGGGTTACGGGTAAAGAACTGGAACACGTTGGCCCCTATGGAGAGGGCATCCTCGCCCATCGCCTTGAAGCCTGCAGCACTAGAAAGATGACAACCTATAAGCATATTCCCAATAATAAAAAATCCCCGCACGAGGCGGGGATAAAAGTTCTAGTCAGGATCTTACTTCTTTTCCGGACGCTTGTAACCGAAGTTCTTCAGCAGGTCTTCCTTGACAGAGCGTGCAGCGCCGACCCTGTTGGATTCCTTCTCCGGAGCCCAGCCACCATCAGTTTCCTTGAACGGAGGCACGGAGCAGCGCAGCGTGGACTTCATCTCGACCTCGGTGCGGTAGACGTAGGCGCCCGTACCCAGGAGACGGCCCGATGCCGTGCGGACGTTACCATCCCTATCCGGCTTCATTTCGAAGTACAGCGTCAGGAGGCCAGCGTCGTTCATGTAGTCCGGATTATCCAGTTCCTGAGTGAACGAGTAGTAGTCCACAAAGTCGCCCAGGGTCGTGTAGATCCAGACCTTCACGTACATCTTGGTCTTGAAGAGGTTCGCACGAGAAAGGTCAGTACCAACGTTCTCGGCAAACTCGTCCGTACAGTAGTCACGAACATACTGTTCAACAGAGACCTTCTTACTGGTGTTCGCTTCGACGCCTTCAAGCGGCACAAGGCCATCCTTTCCGATGATGTCATCGAGGGTCGCAAGGCCACCCACAGAATTGACCGTCGGCACCTTCGTCTCGATTCCGAGAGTCGGGCCAAGGTGTCCCGTGAGTCCCGGATACGGTTCTTCACCGGTACCCGGCTTGTTGTCAAAGCCACCACCGATAACGGTTTCGACTTCCTTATCCGTCTTCGGGTTGTAGATAGTCACAGCGAACGTCTGCTTGTCTTCCGGTTCGTGAGTTGCATAGTACTCAGCCACACGATCCTGCGTGACTTCGGTAACCGGCTGTTCGATAGCGATATCCACATCCTTAGCATTCTTCATGATGATGCGCACCGTATCGCTGGCTTCGTTGCCCGCCTTGTCGCGGTAGAAGCGCACGATTGGGTTGCCGCCCTTCACGAGGCTCTGCGTAATGAGGGTATCCTGAACGATCGGGCCACGGCCGTCGCCAATATCCACAGTCCACTTCACGTCGACAAAGTTCGAGTAAACAATCTCGCCTTCGGCCGGGTAGAGGATCTTGACCTTCGGCGGCACCTGGTCGAGCACAATGAACAGCGACTGCGTACCGGTATTGCCGTACTTGTTCTTGTAGGTGTAAGTCAGCAGGTAACCGATGTTGCCGTCTTCGTTACGGACGATGTTGCCTTCGGCATCCACACCGTAAGAAACCGTCATCGCATTGCCAGCCTCGTCAACCGTTTCGTAAGACACGGTGAACACCACTTCGTTTTCGAGCTTCTTGTCGCTACCCTTAGAGGAGCTAGACTTGTCATCCTTGCCCGAAGAAGAGGAGCCATCCTTGCCCGAGCTGCTGCTTTCGATAGCAGAATCTTCCGGCTTGGCGTAGCCACCAGAGGTCTTGATGACAGCACCCGTAACGGCGTCAGCCTGGTAAGAAACCGTCACCTCGTGACCACCGATGGTATCCTTGTAGGCAACAGTCATCTCGACAACACCGTCGTCATTGGCAATCGGCTCGCCCTTGTCGTCAGTGTAGTAGGTCACCGTCACCTTGTGGCCGTTAACCACTTCGGTGTAAGAGACCGCAATCTTTTCGCCATTCACCGGCGTGCGGCTCGTGCCCGAAGACGGATTGTCCGTGAGGGCAAGGCCAAAGTCGGTAATGCCGGCCATCGTGCTCGTAAAGGTCTTGGTAGGCACACTCACGGTATCGAGTTCAATCTTCGTCGTGAAGGATTCCTTAGAGCCAGACTCCGGATCCGTCACCGTAACGATGATTTCGTTCTTGCGCTCGTTCACGTAGAATGCGGTATCGCTCTTAGCAGATTCTTCCACCACCGTGAAGATGTTCGGCACGCTAGCGTCGTCTTCCGCCTTGCGGATAGAGACAATCGGGGTAGCCCTGCTCACGTAGACAACGAGCGTATCGTAACCCGGGTTGTCCATCGACGGGTCTTCGAACTTCTTGACAATGACGTTCTTGCCTTCATCAAGAACCATGCACTCGGTAGTATCCTTCAGCACGGCACCGCTCTTCTTGTTACGGGCCTCCCAATCGATGCAGAGGTCGACCGTATTGATGTAGAGCGTATCGGGGCTCTTCCAGGTCGAATCCACCGTCTCGGCGCGGGTAATCTCGACTTCAGGCGTTTCGACAACGTTGCCTATCTTGATGGTGACAGTCGCCGTATCCGAAAGTTCGCCATCGGTCACGCGCACCTTAATGGTGTAGACAGAATCCTTCTCGTAGTCGAGAGTATCCTTGAGGATAATCGTACCGTCTTCCTTGACTTCGAACGTCGTGCTTTCTTCCACGAGTTCGTAGGTCAAAGTACCGTAGGCCTTCGAGGTATCCGGGTCAGAAGCCTCGATCTCGCCCACCTCGGTACCAACTTCGGTATCTTCGGAGACCGTGATGGCCTGGTCAGGAATATTCGGCTTCTCGTTCACGTCGGTAATCTTGACGTAGATCGTCTTGGTATCGGACAAGGTTTCTTCGCCCTCGCCGTCGGTACCATTGTCGGTCACCTTCACCGTGATTGGGAGTTCATGATTCTTTTCGTAATCCAGAGCCGGGCAGTTGTCCACCTTGACCGTGACAACGCCGCGTGCAGAGACATCGAAGCAACCGCTCTTATCTTCAACCAGCGTGTAGGTCAGCACAGAGTCGTACACATCCGGGTCAGTAGCCTTGATGGTATCAACAACAGTACCCTTCTCCACATTTTCCTTGACTTCCACAGAATCCGTGGTAATCTTCGGCTTCTCGTTCACGTCGATAAGCTTGATCGGCACATCATGCGTCGTCTTGATGGTCGTGTCGTTCTTGTCGAAGTAATCAATCACGACATGGAATGCGCTGTCGAGGCCGCACTTGTTCTTGTACGGTTCCGATTCGCAGTCAAAGACGACCTTAGCAATAAGCGTGATGTTCGGACGCCCGTCAATCGGCTCGTCGTACCTCAGGTCGAACAGGGCGGTATCGCCACCCACCAACCTGAACTGGTTGTCGTAGTAGTCAACAATCTTGGACATCGAGTCGATATCGCTCGGGTGTTCCACACGGCCGAGGGAATCGCCGATCTGGTTGTTTTCGGCAATTTCACACGTTTCCACAGTGAAGAGCGGAGATTCGTTCATATCGCGGATTTGGATAACGCGGATGATCGTATCCTTCAGTTCTGCCTTGTGGCCGTCCGGTTCCGACACAACCACAGCCACAGTGAACTGCGGTTCAGGATCACTGCTGCTACGTGCGGCACGGAGTTCTTCGTAGTCGAGAAGGTCAGGATCCTTGACCGTCACGACAATCTTCCAGCGGTCACCTTCCTTCACCTTGTTGATTTCAAAGATATCGTCAACAGTCACACCAGTCGTCACGTTGGTTCCAATCTGACCCAAGGACGGGATAAGCGTGTTAACGTCGTCGGCGTCTTCATCATACACATAGTACTGCAGAACCACCGTACCCGTCGGAGAATTCTCATTGACGCCCACGGTCAAGATATCCTTGCCATGATCGTCGCCACTACCGCGGTTAGTCGTATCGCAGTGAGCAATGCAGAGCGAATCATCTTCGCTATCGTCGTCACCATCATCGTCATCGTCAACGATAATCTTCGGCTTTTCGTCGGTATCCTTAAGCTTGATGGTAACAAGAGCCGTATCAGAAAGTTCATTGTCGGTCACGCGAACCTTCACGTAGAACACGGAATCCGCTTCGTAGTTGAGGTTTGCATTTTCGGCAACCGTAATCTTACCGGTATTGTCAATGCTGAACAGCGTATCGACACCAGGCGTAGAACCGGCCGTTGCATCGAGCAGCGAGTAGTAGAGCGTTCCGTAGGCCGGGTTCAGCACGTCGGGGTCGCTAGCTTCAACGACGCCAACAGAGTCGCCCTTCTTGGAATTCTCATCCACAGCGAATTCGGCATCCTTGACATCCGGCTTTTCGTTCACGTCGATAACCTGGATCCTGCGGATAATGGAATCCTGGAGGCCCATCGGGTCCGTCACAATCACAGTCACTTCGTGCAACGGATTAATCTTTTCGTAGTCGAGCTTCGCGTCATCAAGCACGGAGACAACCAGCTTCGTCTTACCGTTGTCCGTCACCATAGCAATCTTGAAGAGGGAATCAACACCCGTATTGTTGTTGTCCTTCAGGGACGGGGTCAGGTTCAGCACTTCGTCGCGGTCTTCATCGGAAACCACGTAGGCAAACACAACCGTACCCGTAGAGCTGTTTTCATAGACCTTTACAGTAAGGGTACTATCGTCATTATGGCCACGGTCAGTCGTATCGCAGTGGGCTATGCAGAGCGTATCAGAGTCGTCGTCACCATCGTCATCATCGTCAATGATAATCTTCGGATTTTCGTCGACGTCATTGAGCTTGACAGTAACAAGAGCCGTGTCGGAGAGTTCCTTATCCGTCACGCGAACCTTCACGTAGATTACCGGAGTTTCTTCGTAGTTGAGGGTCGCATTTTCGGCAACCGTAATCTTACCAGTATTGTCAATGTTGAACAGCGTATCGGCACCAGGCGTAGAACCGGCAGTTGCATCGAGCAACGAGTAGTAGAGCGTACCGAAGTCCGGGTTGAACTTATCCGGATCGCTGGCCTCAACCACGCCAACGGAATCTCCCTTCTTGGAGTTTTCGTCAACCGCGAATTCGGCATCCTTAACATCCGGCTTTTCATTCACGTCGCTGACGTAAATCTTCTTCTCGAGCGTAACCTCGTTGCAACCAGCGGCTCCGTTCTGGTCCTTCAAGGTAAGCGTCACGTTGAACAGCGTATCACCGTTAGCTTCCTTAATCGCTTCAAAGTCCGGAACACTGGCAACGCGAATCACAGCGAAGGTGGAATCATTCCTAGTTTCGACCTTGATGTTAAACAGGTTCTGTGCCAGGATGCTGTTCTGCGTATTGTTGTCCACAAGGGAAACCTTCAAGCTTGTCGCAAAGTTGGCGTCAACCGCATCCGGATCCTTGATTTCGTAACGGGCAATCTCTATACCCGTCGCAGTATTTTCTGCAACCTTGTAGCTCGGCTTGCCGTCGTCAATGAACTCAGGAGGTTCATTTTCATCACCGACCTTGATAGTTACAATAGCCGTATCAGAGAGGTTTTCAAAGCCCTTGTCTGAACCGTTATCGGTAACGATTACCAACACCTGATACTCGTTGCGTTCTTCGTAATCAAGCGTACTATCCTTGGCGACAGTAATTTCACCATTATTGTCCACCTTGAACAGCTGAGCCACCTGGTCGTTCGAGTTCACATCGGCAAGCTTGTAGGTAAGTTTAGACCACTTATCTTCATCCTTTGCCGGAACAGTACCGACCACAGTGCCAGCCTGCGAGTTTTCGGGAACCGTCAGGGTTTTGTTCTCGATTACAGGCTTGTCGTTCGCATCCTTGATCTTGATGGTCACGCGGGCCGTATCCTTCAACGTATTTACATCGGACGGATCGCCATCATAAACAACCACGAGAGCGTAGTAGACCGTTTTCTCTTCGTAGTTCAGCGTACTGTCCTTGGCAACCGTAATCTTGCCCGTGGAAGGATCAATCTTGAATTCCTTATAGTCATTCGCGTTCGCAGCAACCGTATCGGCAACGAGCGTGTAGTTCAAGGCAGCGCAAGTGTTATCCTTGCAGTCGTCATCCGTTGCAGTAACGGTACCGACATTCGTACCGGCCTTGGAGTTTTCATACACGGAGAATGTCGGGTACTTGTTGTCAAAGCCCGGCTTTTCATCTTCGTCGGTCACCTGGATGGTAATGATGGCTTCATCAGAAAGATTCGTGAATCCATGCGAAGAACCGTTGTCTGTCACGCGAACCGTCACCCTGTATTCGTTCTTGGTTTCGTAGTCAAGATTGGCGTTCGCAGCAACCGTAATATTGCCGTTGTTATCAATTTTGAATAGGCTAGCCACATCACCTTCGCCTTGGATGTTCACCAGTTTGAAGGTCAATGCAGACCAAGTATCTTCATCGTAGGCATCAACTTTGCCAACAGCAGTTCCCTGAGTGGAATTTTCCTTGACCGTGTAGATCGGAGTTTCGCCAATCATGGGTGCTTCGTTGATATCACGTACCGTAATCTTCTTCGGGAGAGTTACCGTATTGCAACCGGAAACGCCCTTCTGGTCCTTCAAGGTAATGGTCACATTGAACAAGGAATCCAAATTCTTGTTGAGAATATCTTCAAAGTTCGGTTCACTCTTGACCTGGAGCACGGCATAGGTCTTGCCGCCTTCGCTCTTGATAACCGTCTCAAACAGGGTCTGAGCCTTAATGGTGTGCGAAGCGTTATCCGTCAAAGAAACCCTCAGCGACGTAGCAAAGTTCGCATCGTCAGCATCCACGTCACTGATTTCGTAGCGGGCAATTTCCGTACCGGCAGCCGTATTTTCAACAACCTCGTAATCCTTGCCGTCATCGATGATCTCCGGCGGTTCATTCACGTCAGTAAGGGTAACGACAACCGTAGCGATCTGCGGTTCAGTACCCCTGTCCGTAACCTGGACCTTCAAAGTAATCTTGTGGTCCGGAGTCGTTTCGTAATCAAGCACGGCACCTTCAGCAACTGTAATCGCACCGGTCAGTTCGTCAATAACGAACTGGGTCGACGGATTCACGAAGCTGTAGTAAAGCGTTCCGTAGGCAGAATTATAAATATCCGGGTCAGAAGCCTCAACCGTACCCACGGCAGTGCCTGCCGAAGAGTTTTCCGCAATAGTGAAGTTTCCATCCTTGGCAGTCGGAGTTTCGTTTTCGTCGGTCACGAAGATCACTGTTTCGCGAGAATCGCTATTCTGCACACCGTTATCATCATGGTCCGTAACTGTAAGGCGAACATCGAACTTCACATCAGGATTACTGGCCTTAAGGGCTTCGTAGTTCAGCTTTTCACTATCCTTGACCGTAATAACGACTCTCAGGGAGTGGTCATCGGCTTCTACAATGGTCGCTTCGAAGAGTTGGGTTGCAGTAACGCCCGAAGCAGTGGACAGGTCTTCCAGCGTCACCGTCAAGGCATCCTTGTCATCGGCGGCATCCTGGTCCGTAATCTTGATAGAGGCAAACACGACGTTGTTTGCAGTATTTTCGACAACGTTGTATTCGTCCTGAAGATCTTCAATAACAGGCGGTTCGTTCAGGTCGTTGAGGTTGATAGTCACTTCGACTGTCTGCGGGAACGTACCATCGGTAACCGTCACATGGATGGTCCAAACCGGCTTCGTTTCGAAATCAAGGTCAGCTCCAGCGGCAACATAGATCGAGCCATCCTGCTGAATCGTGAACGGGACATCGTCAGCTGTGCTGCTGTTCGAGTTTTCAACAATAGAGTAGCTCAGCGTACCAAAGTTCGGATTCCTGATATCCGGGTCAGACGCAACGACTCTGCCCACGAATGTATCTTCTTCAGAATTTTCATCCACATTGAACGGGCCCTTTTCAGTAACCACCGGAGCTTCGTTCTTATCGTTAATCTTGATGGTTACGTTACTTGTAACTGTGAGTGCGCCCGCACCACCAGTCGTGGACGCAGCATCCGTTACCTTGACCTTAATTGTCAAAACGCTATCGGCGGATTCATAATTCAAGGTAGCACCACTCTTTACAGAAATATCGCCCGTAGTCGGGTCAATCGTGTACAGAGATGTGACCTTTGCGTAATTTGCATCCGTGTTATCAAAGGCATAGGTGAACTCAGTGTCGTCAACATCGCTCACACTAATCTTGCCATCAGCCTTCGTCGGAGCAGCGCTATTTTCATCAATTGTGAAAGCTGCATCAAGCACAATCGGTTTGTCGTTCACAGCCTGCAGATTGATTGTTACCGTGTTGGCGGCAACTGCGGAAACATCTTTGCTGATGATCCTATAGGTGAACGAAGCCTTGTTGTCTCCAAAAGCGTTTTCCTCGCCAAGATAAACAAGTTTGCCTATATCTTCGCTTGAAATAATCAAGCCTGCCGCTATAGCATCGGCATCGACAACAGTCCCATCAAAGATTAGCGTTCCGACAACATTGCCATTCTTCATAGGCAACGATTCTATTTTCACCTGGAATTCATCCAAGTCAGCTCCATTCCCTGTTGTCGCCGGGAACTTAACAAATGGACTTTCAGTATCTTCCACGCCAACAAAAATGGTGTCCTTGCCCTTAGGAGCCTTATCGTCATCATCAATTTCAATCAGGAATTCGCCTTCGCGTTTCTTATTCGGGAGCACAGCTCCCACCATATCGAACACACGAATCTTGAAGAATTCAGTCCATTCTTCAACAAGGTCATTCTGGACAGATACAGTAACAGTTTTCGTTGGAACTGTGTGTCCCTTGGGGAATTCAACCGTTTGATATACAGATGTTCCGTTACAAACAGGAATTTCGCTTGTAACAACATCACTCAAGCTAGCCCAAGCATTCAATGAATCCGGATCGGTATCTTTGTTGTTCGCTTGGTCACCATCAAAAACAAAGCAGTACTTGAAACTGACATCCGTAGTCGGGGGTTCGTTCAAGACAATTGAAAGAGGCTGCGAACCAGAAACACCTTCGTAAACCGTACCCCAGCTACGAGCCTCGGGATTGATGTCAATCCAAGGTGGGTCAAACGGCATGTACTTGAAATCACCGTTGACATCGTTCATGATTTCCAACTGATTTGCAATAACCTGGCCTGCCAATTTGAAGTGACCAGCAACCACCATTTTACCAGTCGTCATCCATGTTCCCTGGAACGACGCACTTACCCAATAGTTCCACTGGATATCATTGTTCGTATAAAAAAGCAAATTACCCGAGTATTCCTTATTACTCACGTAGGTAAATTCATTGGAATTTGTCAAATCCCAGGCACCGTTTTTGAACTCGGTCCCCTCCTTAACATAGACAACCTGTATCTTAAAATCGTTCGCCGAGGGGTTAAAAGAGAAACCGTTCTTGGAAAAGATTCTCGTCAATTTCCCCCCAGGCGGCATCAAAACGTAAAGTACCTTTCCCGTAGAACTACCAACCACAATTTCGTTCAAATATTTATCATACGTTCCATACGCGTTTGTTTCAACAGAATCTGGCGGAACATGGATATATTTAACTTCGTTCTGATCGGTAGAAGTCATATAGAACGTTTCCGTTCCATCCCAGTTACTATTGGTCAAGACCGGAACAGACAAATCCTCAAGCGGCGGTATTGAATCCGGACACGAAGCATAATCCCCTATTTTCTTCGTAAGCGCAGCATTTGTTTCATTCGTGAACAAGTGTCCATTCAAAGTATTATTCCAAGCAGCAAGGCTTCCATCATTGTATTGATCTTTAATGGAACCTTTGACACACCATCCTCCTCTCATCACATTCTCAGCATCTCTCTTAGGAACCTGCAGATTTCCTTCCACGCGGACAGAGCCAACCAAAATGTCTTTAGCAGCATTTTCGAAGGTCATGTCTCCACCAACAAGAATTGGCCCACCGAGGTGGAAGTTGTCATTCATTGTGTAGAACCACCCCTTCGTACCATTATAGCCAATGGTATCATCTATAGTGATTCGTTCGCGGGTATTAATATACTCTGTTCCCCAAAGCTTATACTTCATCAGGGAATCCCATTGGGCTTCCTGTTGATCTGCAGAAAAACCTGCACCGAAAGACAACGGCTGAACACTTGCCTTAGCAAGGGCATACGGGGCGCATATTCCAATTAGGAATATTACAAGACCAAGTATTTTCTTCTTCATATTATCCACCACAGGATAAGGTTTCACCCAATCCCCACACATTAGTAAAAATACTAAAAAATCCTTACATTCAAAGAGCGAATGCAAAAAAATTGGAACATTTCGGGCCGTTTTTCGGGGCATTTGTTCCCGAATGTGACACAACTCACATATTTTTGTAAAAATTTTATTTACAATGGTGAACTTTTATATTCTTTGTCAGGTGGAGGGCACACTATATATAATAGAAGATCCCCGCCTACGCGGGGACCTTCCCTAACTCCGAATTTTCGACTTCGAATTACTTCATGTTGGGGCGCTTGTAGCCGAAGCTCTTCAGCAGGTCTTCCTTGACGACGCGAGCCGATCCGACCTTGTTGGAGGGCTTCTCGGGTTCCATGCCGCCACCAGAAGCCTTCACGAACGGAGGCACCGAGCAGCGGAGCGTCGACTTCATCTCGACTTCCGTGCGGAACACGTACGCACCCGTTGCATAGAGCCTACCCGTCTCGGAACGCACATTGCCGTCCTTGTCCGGCTTCATCTCGAAGTAGAGCGTCAGGAGGCCAGCGTCGTTCACGTACTCAGGATTGTTCAGGTCCTGGGTGAACGCGTAGTAGTCCGCGAACTGTCCAAGGCTCGTGTAGATCCAGATCTTCACGTACATCTTGGTCGAGTAGAGGTTCGCCTTCGAGAGGTCGGAGCCAACGTTCTCGGCAAACTCGTCGGTGCAGTACTGCTGTACGTACTGTTCCACGGTAACCTTCTCGCTTTCCTCGGCATCTACGCCCTCAAGCGGAATAAGGCCATCGGAACCGACGATGTCGTCGAGGGTCGCAAGGCCACCCACCGCGTTGATCGTCGGCACCTTCGTCTCGATTCCGAGAGTCGGGCCCAAGTGACCGGTAAGTCCCGGGTACGGTTCGTCGCCGCTGCCAGTCTTGGTCTTATAGCCACCGCCCACGAGGGTTTCAACTTCCTTTTCGGTCTTGGAGTTGTAGATGGTGATTGCGAAGGTCTCGCCTTCTTCAGGCTCGTTCGTCGCGTAGTACTCGGCAACCTTATCCTTCGTAATCTCGGTTACCGCCTGTTCAATAGCGATATCCACGTCCTTCGCGTTCTTCATGATGACGCGCACCGTATCGCTCGCCTCGTTGCCCGCCTTGTCGCGGTAGAAGCGCACGATGGCGTTGCCGCCCTTCACGAGCCCCTGCGTAATGAGGGTATCCTGCACCACGGCGCCACGGCCGTCGCCGATATCCACGGTCCACTTCACGTCCACGAAGTTCGAGTAGATCACGTCGCCTTCCAGCGGGAAGAGGATTTCCACCTTGGGCGGCACCTGGTCAAGCACGATGAACACGGACTGCGTGGCAGAGTTGCCGTACTTGTTCGTGTAGGTGTAGCTCACTTCGTAACCGAGGTTTCCGTCCTCGTTCTTCACGAGGTTGCCCTCGGCA
>JAEEGH010026527.1_pt1 | contig 11536 bp, 8 predicted proteins | sample 9134181 | NCBI WGS metagenome assembly JAEEGH01 (sample SAMN16246544, study PRJNA631951) | gut metagenome | biome: gut microbiome; feature: rumen; material: DP-attached | host: Bos | place: Iran: Karaj | collected 2018-10 | reverse complement strand
ATAAGCGTGCCTGCCAAATCCTATCTCGGGATCGACGCCATCGACAAGATGGAGGGAACCACCGGCCGTCTCGGAGTTGAAAAGTACAGGGTCCTGCTCGACGGAGAACCGCTCTTCGAACTCAACATAGGCGATTTCAACTATGACATCGACAAATACATAAGGAGTACCGTAGCCGCCGGAGAGACAGGCATGGACTTCATCAAGACCCAGGTTGATCCGGGAAACCTTCTGGCCAGGACCAAGATAACCGCAGAGAACGGCGGCATCATCCGGCTCGACGATTACGAACGCCACCGTGTGACTGTAGAAGCCAGCGATATCTTCGGCAATATGACACGCGCCACTCTCTATCTGAGAAGAGACGACAGCATCAAGGCTGACGCTCCACTTGGCGACAATGTGGCAACCGTCCCGATGCTGTGGTATGTGCCGAATTCCCTGGTATTGGAAGACCTGAGCGTAGCGATGCCATTGGGTGCACTTTACAACAACGTTTATTTCCAGTACGGAAAGGTTGCCGAGGCCGATACGGCTGTCGGGTTCTATTCTCCTGTATGGAAGCTGGGCGACGACAGGCTGGCTCTCCACGAGCCGTTCAAGGTCACGATCCCTGTCGGATATGACGAGAGCCTGACGGACAAGATGCTGCTCGCAAGGGTGAGCGCCGACGGCAAACTCAGCGGTGTCGGCGGAATCGTCAGCGACGGTATGCTGACCGCTTCGGTCCGTTCCGGAGTGTACTGCGTGGCAAGGGACACTGTAGCTCCTGTGCTCAAACCTGCGGTTCAGTCTGGCGGCAAGGTGAGCGGAAACACGTTCCGCGTGACTGCGACCGACGATATGTCGGGCATTGCCCAGTTCGAGGTCCTTGTCGACGGAGAATGGACGCTGGCTTCGCTGAAGAGCAACAGCATCACCGTCTATCTGTCTGAAAGCAGGGTGCGCCGAGGCAGCCACGATGTGGTCGTGACGGCTTATGACGCTGTGGGCAACGGCAGCGAGGTCCGATTCAAGATCGTTTGGTAAATGAGGCCTTTGCGGCTTCCATAACTTCTATGATCCGGTCGCAGAATTCATCGAATTCCGGGTCTTCCTCCTGGCATTCCGGATGGGACATTATGTAGTCCACAGTGTTCTTCAGGCCACGGCAGATGGGAACTTCGGGGATGAACGTCGGGACGGCGCGTTTGAGTTTCCTCTGGTCGAAGATTACGGAATATGCCTTGTCTCCCAGAAGGCTTCCTTCGAAATCCAGTTCAGGGGCAACGTCGGCAAGGAATCGTGATGTGACATAGTAGGGCTTGAGTTCCACTCCGAGTGCGTCGGCGATGCACTGGTAAATCTGGTTCCAGGTCAGGGATTCTCCGGAAGTAATCTGGAAGGCTTCGCCGATAGCGAGGGGATTGCCCATAAGGCCGGTGAAACCCTTCGCGAAATCGCTGTTGTGAGTCAAGGTCCACAGCGAAGTACCGTCACCGTGGATCAGGACAGGCTTGCCCTCGAGCATGCGTTTAAGCACCGAGTAGCTGCCTATACGCCCGTGCACGCCAAGCGGAACCTTGCGCTCGTCGTAGGTGTGGCTGGGACGGATGATGGTTACCGGGAATCCTTCTTCGCGGTATTTCTCCATCAAGAACTCCTCGCACTCGATTTTCTTCCTCGAATATTCCCAATAGGGGTTGGCCAGCGACGTGCCCTCGGTGATGACATAATCCCTTGCCGGCTTGTTATAGGCAGATGCCGTGCTGATGAACATAAACTGGGCGGTCTTGCCCTTGAACAGCCTGTAGTCGCGCTTTATCTGGTCGGGATGGAAGCAGATGAAATCGCATACCACGTCGAAGCTGAGCCCTTTCAACTTGGCGGCCACGTCGGCTTCGTCGTTGATGTCGGCGATGATTTCTTTGAGGTTGCCGCTGAGGATGCCGTTGCGGCTTCCCCGGTTTATCAGGTACAGTTCGTTGTCCGGGTTTGAGAGCACTCTTTTCGAGAAGGCGGTGCTGATGGTTCCGGTTCCGCCTATGAACAAAACTTTCATTTAATGTCGCTTTACTCGGGGATTATGTCTGAATATGAAGATGAAGAAGGTGCAGAGTCTTCCGGAACGGAACTGTCGCTTTCAGGCTGTGCCGGAGCGGCGGCCTCCACGGCTTCCGTGGTTTCTTCGGTCACTTCGGCGGCTGCTTCGGCTTCGGGGACGGTGGCAGGTTCATCGCCTGCGGGCTCTTCCTTGTCTTCCTTCTTTTCGGTCAGGATGATGATTACGCTGCAGGTTATTATGCTGAACAGGACGACGGCATAAGCCACATCCTGAATGGCCTGGCAGGAGTTGAGCATCCACTCGGGCTGATGGGTGGCTTGAGCCCATTGCAGAGGCAGGGACGAAAGCACGGCGGCTACAAGTCCCTTCGGGCCGAGGACGCGCATCAGACGGAGGTCTCTCTTCGAGAAACCTTTCTTGCCAATACAGCTCATCGTGACGAATCTGGTGAGGAAGATCAGGGCTGTGAAGATGGCGCCCACGAGAAGGTAACGCCAGTTGTTGAACTTTATGCTGATGCCGACATATACGAAGAAATATGTCTGCAGGATAAAGACGATTTCTGAATAGAAGTTTCTGTCGCTTTTGCTGAGGCTCATCTCTTCAGCTTTTTCGGCCATCGACTTCTTCGCCACGTGAGATATATGGTAGTTGGCCGCTGAGATGCCGAATGCAAGTATTGCCATACCTCCGTTCAACCCTATGAGGTTTGTGAAGCCATATACGATGAAGGCGAGGGCGAATGTCGTGAACATCGCGTTCGGCAGGCCGGACAGCAGATTCTTGAGTATGACGATCCACGCAAATCCGACAATGATGCCGATAGCCAGCGATCCAAGCACCGAGAGAGCGATGTCCTTGGCAATGATGCCCGGGTCGATGTCTCCGGTTCCGAAACTCTCCAGCAGGGACATTGCGATGATCAGGCAGACGATGTCGCTGAGTGCGGCCTCGAGGTTGAGGACCGTAGCTGCTTTTTCAGAGGGTTTGAGCTGGTTGACCATAGGAATCACCACGGCGGCGGATGTTCCGCCGAGAGCGGCTCCGAGGAAGCAGCAGTGGATGAATTTCAGGTCCAGCATAAACATTCCGAGCAGCACGCTTATGCCCACTATCACCACGAAGTTCAGGATTGTGGCGAGCAGGGCTGGACCTATGGATTTTCCCAGAACGTGAAGGTCAAGCGTGGTGCCGCTCTGGAACAGGATGCAGATGAGAGTAATGGTGGTGAATACGCTGCCAACCTTGCCGAATGATTCAGGAGTGATCCAGCCTGTTATGGGACCGATGAAAAGACCGATCAGCATAAGCAGCAGTACAGTCGGTACTTTTGTCTTGGCGAATGCCGCACCGAAAATGTGTGACAGGAAAATCAGCAGACCGAGTGCAATCAGAATAATTGATATGTCCATACTCGTGACAGATTGTAGATGGTAGTAAAAACTGAACAAAAATAATATTTAAATTTGTAAGAAACTATATGAACTAAACGAACTAAGCTATGAGAAAGGTTATTATCAGAATCCTGGCTGTGGCCGTCGTGACAATGATGTCATTCTCAGTCCAGCTTCAGGCACAGAATCTGTTGAAAGGTCTCAAGGACGCTGCCAAGAAGGCTGTCGAAGAGACCGTTTCAGGAGCCACGGGAAATAACGGAACAAGCAGTTCTTCCAACTCTGCCGTATCCGGTGTCCTCAGCAAGGCGGCATCTGCCGTTCCTGCTCCCAAAGGCAAGACCTATTATGTGAGTGCTACGACCGGTTCGGCACGTGCCGACGGCCTGTCTCCCACAACTGCCATGAAAGATTTGCAGAAAGCCATAGACGCTGCATCTGACAACGATGAAATCCGCGTGGCCGAAGGCAATTATCTCGGCAACCTTGACCGCGGCTACATCGAATGCGGCAAGTTTGGCGACGCTTCCCACGATATGGGCAAGTTCATCAGCATCTATGGTGGCTATTCACCGGATTTCAACGAGCGTGACGTGATCAAGCACATCACCAAGATCCAGCCGACGGACCAGAAGTTCATTGCTCCGCTGTTCAACATCAACGCAAGAAGGCCTGTCGGATATACCGGTCCTGTAGGAACCGTGGTCATCGACGGACTCGTATTCGATATGGGGGAGAACAACCTCTATTTTGTGAAGAATGTGAACGAAGACGTGACCGGTACACCTAACGAAGGGGTGCTGACAGGACGTTTCATCGAGCCGGGGTCCTCTGTGTCAATGCCTACTGTAGGATATGCCAACGGAGACGAATACGGCCTTCATATGGATGTCGAGGGCAATGTGCGCGTATCAAACTGTATCTTCGTCAACTGCCGTGACTATGGTATCCAGGCTCTTATGGGTAAAGGCCATATGGAGGTGAGCAACAACATCTTCATCGCCTGCCGCTACGCCGCATGTCAGGTAAAGGGCAATGTCAAGGATGCAGATATCCCTGAAGTATCGCTTGACTTCCACCACAATACGGTGCTTTTCACCTGGACCCGCACCAAGGCATTCGAGGATATGGGCCAGGGATTCCGCTTCATGAACGGAATCCGTACCATCAACGTCTATAACAATATCTTCGGCTGCAACAGCAACTGCGCCGTTGAAAGAGTGTTCTACGAGTCGAATGCCTCGATGGAAAAGGCTAAGGTCAGCAACCTGTATGACAACTACTTCTTTGCAAACAAGAGGGACCTCGAACTTGCGTCCTCAGGAGCCGCCACTATTTCAGTGCCTGCCGCAAGGATAGACGAGGCAGAGCAGATCGGTCCCAAATATGAGGGCAACAAGGAACTTCCGGCAGGCAACGATGCCTTCATCAACGCCATTGACCAGCCTTATCTCGAAGGGTTTATGAGCCTGACGATCATTCAGTCCCAGAGCTACGACGCAAATTCTGCTGCAAACCAGGTCAACCGCATCTTCGGGCTGAACCAGCAGGGCAGCGAGATCGTACGTCCCAGCATGTACTGCAACAAGTATCCTTGGGAAAAAGCAAAAGACCTTTTCGGCAAGGTTGCAAATTACGGTGCCCAGATGCCCAAGTAACCGGACTTTTTGACCAGATAAAAAAGGACTTCTTGACGGGAAGTCCTTTTTTGTTTGATATTGTTGGCTAACTGACTAATTATTGCTTATTTTTGTATCATTATTTCATTTCATACCCTTTAAACATGTCAACAGTCAAGTTTTATCGCGAGGAGCACCAGGTTCCTCTTGAGATGCACAAAGTGCGCATCGTCCAGAAGTTATACCTTCTTCCTGTAGAAGAGCGCCAGAAAAAGATGGAAGAGGCCGGAAACAACACATTCCTGCTTCACAACAAGGACATCTACATCGACATGCTGACCGACTCCGGAGTCAACGCAATGAGCGACAACCAGCAGGCAGCAATGTTCCAGGCAGATGACGCCTACGCCGGAAGCGAGACCTTCTACAGACTCAAGAGAGCGATAAAAGAGACTATGGGCCTTGATGACATCCTCCCTGCACACCAGGGACGCGCCTGCGAGAACATCCTTGCCGAGGCTTTCTGCAAGCCCGGCGACCTCGTGCCTATGAACTTCCACTTCACTACAGCCAAGGCGCACATCACCCGCGTTGGTGCTGACGTGGTAGAGCTGGTGGCACAGAAAGGTCTGGATGCCAACAACCTTGACCCGTTCAAGGGAGATTTCGACATTCCCCGCCTGAAACAGTTCATCAAAGACCACCGCAGCCAGATCAAGTGGCTCCGCATCGAGACCGGTACCAACCTCATCGGAGGTCAGCCCATCTCTGCCCAGAACATCCACGAAGTTGCGGATATCTGCAAGAAGGAAGGTATCATATGCGTACTTGACGCATCCCTGCTCCAGGATAACCTGCACTTCATCAAGACAAGGGAAGAGGCCTACAAGAACAAGACAATCAAGGAAATTATGTTCGAGATATGCGCTGCAGTGGATGTGGTTTACTTCTCAGCCCGCAAACTCGGTTTCGCCCGCGGAGGCTGCATCTGCTCGAACAATCCCGAGCTGATGCGTCAGATGAAGGAATACGTTCCCCTCTACGAAGGTTTCCTAACCTACGGCGGTATGGAAGTCCGCTCTATGGAAGCTATCGCCGTCGGCCTCTACGAGACTCTCGACGAAGAATATATCAACCAGGGCCCGCTCTTCATCGAGCATATGGTCAATGAGCTCCACGAATACGGTGTGCCTGTAGTAAGGCCTGCCGGCGGTCTTGGCGTCCACCTGAATGCCAGCGAATTCTTCCCCGATATGCCTCACGGCCAATATCCTGCAGGTGCTCTGGGCGCCGCTATGTACATCGCCGGCGGTATCCGCGGTATGGAGCGCGGCACCATCAGCGAGCAGCGTGAGCGCGACGGAAGCGAGCGTTATGCAGCTCTCGAGCTTCTCCGCCTTGCTGTGCCCCGCCGTGTATTCACTCTTTCACAGCTCGAATATGTCGCCGACCGCGTGAAATGGGTATGGGACAACCGCAAGCTCATCGGCGGTCTGAGATTCACCGAGGAGCCGAGCGTGCTGCGTTTCTTCTTCGGACGTCTGGAACCTGTCAGCGACTGGCAGACCAAACTCGTCGAGAAATTCCGCGCCGATTTCGGTGACAGCCTCTAACAGATGTTAGGAACAATAGTCAATACTTGCACGATCATCCTGGGCTCCGTAGCAGGAGCCCTGGTTCATCGTGGAGTAAAAGAGAAATACAAAGAAGCTGTATTTACCTCACTGGGACTGGCCTGCCTTGCCATCGGTCTCGGGGCGACCATCAGGAATATGCCTCAGAGCGAGTTCCCGGTGTTGTTCATACTGGCTATGGCCATCGGCAGCGTGGTGGGCACCTGGCTGAAGATAGACGACCGCTTCCACGCCCTCGTCGACAAGCTGGGCAAACGCGGCGGCGCTCCTTCCGACGGCCGCTCTTCGCTGGCCGAAGGGCTTTCGACGGCCTGCCTGCTTTACTGCGTCGGTCCGCTCTCGATGCTCGGGCCGGTGACCAGCGCCCTGCAGGGCGACAATACGCTGCTTTTCACCAATGCCACCCTCGACTTCGTGTCGTCGTTCGTGTTTGCGTCGACCTACGGCATAGGTATGGTCCTGGCCGCCCCCGTGCTTTTCTGCTGGCAGGGGCTGTTCTTCTTGATAGCCAAGATCTCGAGCTCTGCCATCAGCGACGCCCTTATGTGCGAACTGCTGATTGTAGGAGGCCTTATAATAACGGCATCGGGCCTTTCCCTTCTGAAAATCCGTCAGGGAAAGACCCTCGATATGCTTCCGGCCCTTCTGGTGCCGGTGTTGTGGTTCGTAGGGAAGTGGCTTTTCGGCTTGATAGCCGCTTAGCCTTCCTTCGTCCTTACATAATGTCGCAGACTTTCTGGAAAATCTCCTCGATGGTGCCGACACCGTCGATTTCGCGGTATTTGCCCTGGGCCTTGTAGAAATCGATGACAGGCTCGGTCTTCTCGTGGTAAGTCTTGATGCGGTTGGCGATGACCTCGTCCTTGGTGTCGTCGGGACGGTTCTCCTGCAGGGCGCGGTGGCGGATGCGCTCCTTGACCATCTCGTCGCTGATGGAGATCGACAGCACTGAAGTGACGCTCTGGCCCATTTCGTCAAGCATCATATCGAGGGCTGCAGCCTGCTCTGTAGTGCGGGGGAAGCCGTCGAAGAGGAAGCCGGGAACTGAAGGATTGTTCTCGATCTCGCTCTTGATCATACCGATGACTACGGTGTCGGGAACGAGGGCGCCCTGTTCGATGAGGGATTTTGCCTTGAGGCCGAGGGGTGTGCCGGCAGCCATTTCCTTGCGGAGCAGGTCTCCGGTAGATACGTGGTGGAAACCGAATTTTTCAACGAGAAGTTTGGCCTGAGTGCCTTTGCCAGCACCCGGAGGGCCGAAGAGGATGTAATATTTCATTTTATTGTCAGTTTGATTGTCATCGAGTATGAAGATGCCCGGGAGGTTCCTGCCGAGCTGGTCGTAATCCAGTCCGAATCCGACGATGAATTTGTTGGCCACTTCCATTCCCACATAGTCCAGCTTGCGGTCTTTGTGGTAGACCTCGGGCTTGACGAACATCGTGCAAATCCTGACGTCAGTCGCGCCCCTGAAGGACAGGTGTTCGCAGAGTTTGACGATGGTGGCCCCGGTGTCGACGATGTCCTCTATGATGATGACATCGCGCCCGTCCACGTCGGTCGTGAGGCCAAGGACTTCCTTGATGTTGCCGGTCGAACGGGTGCCTTCGTACGAAGTGACCTTGATGGCCGCCAGCTCGCAGGGGAATTCAAGCCTGGTGAGCAGATAGCCTGAAAAGACTATCGAGCCGCTCAGGACGCAGAGGACGACGGGGACTTTGCCCGAGTCTTTGTAGTCGGCATTGATCTTTGCGGCCACCTCGTCGACGGCTTTGATCAAAGTCTCGTGAGAGATGTATGATTTGAAGTATTTGTCGTGCAGTTTGACTTTGTTGTCCATAGAAGAACGTTTTTACAACTTCACAAAAATAATATTAATTTTGCACAATCTCACACCGAAAATCAAATGAAACCTATCGTAAGCATCATAATGGGAAGTCTGTCCGATATGCCGGTAATGAAGTCGGCTGCGGAATTCTTCGACAGTATGGAGATCCCTTTTGAAATAAATGCACTCAGCGCGCACCGCACTCCCGACCAGGTCGCTGAATTTGCCCGCGGCGCAGCTGACAGAGGCATCAAGGTGATTATCGCCGGAGCCGGCGGAGCCGCCCATCTGCCCGGAGTCATAGCAGCTTCCACTCCGCTTCCGGTAATCGGTGTCCCCATCAAGTCGTCCAATTCTATGGACGGCTGGGATTCTGTCCTGTCCATCCTCCAGATGCCTTCCGGCATTCCAGTAGCCACTATGGCCCTTGACGGGGCAAAGAATGCCGCCATCTTCGCCCTGCAGATCCTTGCAGCCGGCGACGAGGCTTACCTCGCCCGTATGAAGGCTTTTAAGGCTGAACTGGCTGGCAAGATAGCCAAGGCCAACGAGGACCTCAAGGCCGTCACTTTCAAGTTCAAAACGAATTAAGCGGATATAAATGCTTAAAAACGGCTATTGCCGTCTGCGTCCCGTAGCTTTGCGCTATGAGACGTTTGACTGTAATATCGCTGTTGTTGCTGCTGCCTGTCCTGACGTTTTGGGCGCAGGATGTCCCGCGCAGCATAGAGGATGTCCTGGAACAGCTGCAGGACTCGGAGACGGGCGCGGCTTCGGAGGAACTGCTGCAGTGGTATGAGTCGTTGCTGCTGAATCCGTTGAACCTCAATGCGGCCTCCCGCAGCCAGCTGGAGGAGCTCAGGCTGCTGACGCTTTTCCAGATTGAGAGCTTGCTCGAGTACCGCGAAGAATACGGTGCGATACTGTCTCTGTCAGAGCTGGCGGCGGTCGACGGTTTCAACCGCGCCCTGGTGGAGACGCTTCTTCCGTTCATCACTTTGGAAGAAACTGCCGGCGGCAGTCACGGCGCATACTCCCAGATCCGCACAAGACTCAAATGGAAATCCAGCCAGGAAGGTCTTTATCGCTACGCCAGGTATCTCGGCGGGGCGGGCCGCTTCAGCTACGGTGCGACCTTCGAGAGCGATGCGCAGGAGAGCCTGCTCCCGGACTTCATATCCGCCCATATCCAGTACGATGCAGGCCGCTTCAAACTGCTTGCCGGCGATTATTCGGCGAGCTACGGGCAGGGGCTGGCTATGGACAAGTCGTTCTCGATGTCGGCCCTCGGCAGCCCGGCTGCCATCATCAAGCACAAGAACGATTTCAGGGGTTACACTTCCACCGGTGAGAACGACGCCCTGCGCGGCGTCGCAGCCTCATTCGACCTCGGCGGGGCAGGCCGTATCCAGGCATTCTTCTCCGCAGCGTCGCTGGACGCCACGGCTACCGACAGCACTTTCAGCTCTCTGCCGGCCACCGGCTATCACAGGACCGCCTTCCAGAAAGCCCAGAAAGACGCGCTGAGAGAATTCCTCGGCGGAGTGAACTACAGCATTGAAACTTCCAGGCTGCTGGTTTCGCTGACGGCGGTGTGCTACGGATACAATAAGCACAATGCCCGCAGGGTGCAGGAATACAACCGCTTCCAGATGTACGACGGTGCACACGGCAATGTGGCGTTGTCGGCCTTGTACAGCTTGGGACACTGCCGGTTCTACGGGGAGGCGGCCCTTGATTTCAAGGGAACCCCGGCGGCCCTTGCGGGGCTGGTCTGGTCGCCAGGGTATAACTTTGAGAGTTCCGTGCAGCTCAGGTACTATCCCAAAGATTATATCGCAAGCCACGCCGGTGCGTATTCGTCGCTGTCTTCGGTAAGCAATCAGTACGGCATCCTGGTCAACCTGCTGGCCAGGCCTCTGCGCGACGTCACGCTCACTGCGATGGCGCAGGCAGCGTATCATCCGCACTCCCGCTACCGTATCGACGGGCCTTCCCTGGCCGTTTCGGTGAAGGCACGCTGCGAGTATGCCAGGGAAGACTGGTCGGTATACGCCCAGGACAACTATACCTGGAAGGATTATGAAGACAGCCATAAGCACGCTATGAAAGTGCAGGCATCCTATAGGCCTTCGCAGCGGCTGTCGCTGTCGTGCAGGGGAGACTGCGTGCTGATGCTGACCGGTGTGCGGCTGGCCGGAGTCTATGGATATAAGCTTGAAAAAGGTTTCGGCGCGTCTGCGGCTGCTGACTGCCGCATCCTGGATGCTTTCTCGCTGTGGGGCTGCATCACATACTTCGATTCGGCCTCTTCGGCCACCCGTATCTACGCCTATGAAAAAGACCTGCCCCAGTCATTTTCGGTGATGTCATACAGCGGCAGGGGAGTGGCGGCAGGCCTGCTGGCGACGGCCGGCATTGCGGCAGGGCTGAAGCTGTCGCTGAAGGCAGCGGTCACAAACTACATACACAACGACAAGGACCGCATCTTCGAAGTGCGGGGCCAGCTGGACTGGAGCTTCTGACCTACGGAACTATTATGCGCAGGGCGTGGGGGATCATAGTGACAGTGACCGGACAGAAACCCACGGCTTCTCCGTCGACTTCCACTTTGGCTATAGGAAAAGTCTCGACGTGTACCTCCTTAGCCTTGGTGTGGATCACTTGCTTGATGGAATAGATATCTCCGGAATAGAGTTTCTTGATGTTGAAGAGGACCTTGATCTTCGGGATCTTCTTGATGACGGTGACTTCCAGCAGGCCGTCGTCGGGCAGGGCTTCGGGGGTCTGCATCATTCCGCCTCCGGAGAATTTGCCGATGCCGAAAGCGGTCGAGAAGACTTTTCCTTCGTAGAGCGTACGGCCGTCGGCAACTATCTTGAAACGCTTGTTGGTGTAGCCGAAGAAAGCCTTGACAAGGCCCTGTACATAAAGGCTCTTGCCTGTCTTGCCTGCGTCCTTGTAGCCGTCCACCTTGAAGCAGACGTTGGCGTCGAAGCCCAGGCCGCCGATGTTTA
>JAEEGH010026526.1_pt1 | contig 11536 bp, 3 predicted proteins | sample 9134181 | NCBI WGS metagenome assembly JAEEGH01 (sample SAMN16246544, study PRJNA631951) | gut metagenome | biome: gut microbiome; feature: rumen; material: DP-attached | host: Bos | place: Iran: Karaj | collected 2018-10 | reverse complement strand
GTGAGGTAGATGTTCGGCGTAGTGTCGGGCGTGCCGCTCGTAAAGGTGCCGTACACGTCGAGAACGCCAGTCCCCGTGCCGGAGCCGATGTACGCCGCGCCCAGAACGGTGAGCTCGCCGCCCTGCTCGATCGTGATGTGCCCCTGGGCGTCGTTGCCGTCGGCTATGCGGAGCGTGCTCGTGATGTTCACGATGCCGTTAGTCTTGATCGTGAAGTCGCCCGAGCTTCCGGGATTGTGCCCCACGCGCAGGGAGCTGCCGATGTTGACGATTCCATAGACGTCGTCGCGGCCGCCGATCACGCCTACGCCCGTGCCGTAGAGTCCGAGCGTGAGAGAATTGACCGGCACCGACAGCTCGCCGTTCGGAACGAGAAGCGTGAACGTGCCGCCGTTCACGTTGCCCAGCTCGACGATGTTGTTCATATCGGAGATGGCGAAGATGCTTCCGTTGTCGATCGTGAGGCCGTTGTCCTTAGCCGCGTCCACGGTGATGAAGTGGACGGCGTTGCTCGCGCCGTTGTCGAACACCAGAGGCTGGTCGCCTTCGAGGACGAGATTGCAGTCGTTCGCGAACGTCTTGCCATTGAGCCAGGTTCCGCCGTCAAGCCATACCGTGTCGGGCACGTCGGTCACGCCGTAGTGCTCCTTCTCGGCGTTGTAGTTGGCGATTACCTGCGCGGTCGTGAGAGACCCAGTCTGGATGCGGACATGTCCGTAGTCGGTATAGCCCTGGCGTTCCCAGGTCGTCGTGCCTCGTTGATTGATGCCGGAGATGATGATGAAGCTCGGGTCTGCGTTCGAGATCTTGAGGGCTGTGTTGCCAACAGACGCAATGCGGCCGTTAACGTAGAGACGCTCGTAGCCAGACGCCTCGTGCACAACGCAGATGTGGTACCACTTGCCAGGTTCGGGACGGTAGATGATGTCTTCCGGAGCGCGGCGCCCCCAGTTGAGTGTATAGGTGTCGTGTTCGACTGCAGCCGCATCCTTCTGGTCAAAGCGGAACGCCGCGCGCGTCAAGGCGTTGTCGCTAAGGTTCTTGTACGTCGAAAGGCTCAGGAAATAGCGTATGTCCGTCACCGACTTCGTCGGCGCAACCCACGCTTCGACCGTCCAGGGATTGTTGCCCGTGAGCGAGTCCGGCGTGGGCACGCCGTTCGTCATGCTGCCTGAACTGGATCCCTCGAAGCGTATGGCAGGCGCGCCGTTGCGTATCCGATAGGTCGGCCGCGTCGTCTTGTTGTGGGTGTTGACGAAGGCGAAGTCGGGCATTGTTCCCGCGTTGGGCCACGCCTCCACATTGTTTCCGTCCGAATACCCTTCCAGCGTAGTTGCGTCTAGATCAACCAGCAGCTCGCCGGCCGTCTGAAGCTCCACCGCGCCAAGCGTCAACGCGAAAAGCGCGGCAACGCAGCCAAAACATTTAAACCTCATGGACAACTTCCTTTCTCTTGTAGTTCGTGGAATGTAAAACTTTAACGCATCAATACGGTGAGACCTGCCGGCTTGGTGTTCGCCAAGTAGAGAACGCCGTTCTCCACGCGCAGCTTCACGTCGGGATACGGCTTCACTACGCCCGCGTCGACGTAGGTGGCCTCAACGCCAACCTCCTCGGCGCCGGTGAGGCCGAGCGCCGGACCCACCATGTAGCGGCTGCGCGTCGGCTTTGCGTCGAAGGCGACCTTGATCTTGCCAAGCCCCGCGAGCGCGTTGGCGGGCGAGTTCGAGAAGGTGACGCCCTTCAGGTCGGAGGCGCGCGCCACTCCCTCGAGCTCCCAAGTTGCACCGCGCAGCACGAACTGCCCGTCAAGCGTGCCAGTGCCGGAAAGCGTGGCCTCCACCGCGCACGGCGTGGACGCCGCATTCGTGAGAAAGGCCCCTTCGCCGAGCGCCAGAACGCCCGCAATGCGTCCGTATGGCGTTGCGGAGATGCGCAGCGTGCGCTCGTCGAACGGCGTTGCCTCGCCGCCGCCCACGCTGTAGTTCAGCGCGTTGCCGCGCGTGCTGGAGATGCCGCCGCCATAGTCGAACGTGCGCACCTGGAACGCATGCCAGCCAGGCTCAAGAATGATGCTGCCGGTGGCGGCAGTTGCGTACGCCGTGGTCTCGAGCACGGTCTCGCCGTCGATCTTGAGCGAGATGCGGTCGTCGTACACGCCGTTGAAGAACCATTCCCCGCCCTTGTCCTTCTCGACGAGGAACCATCCGGAGAGTTCGCACACCGCCTTCTTTCCAAGAGCCCAGTTCACGTCGTGGATTACCTGGAGAGTGTTCAGCACGCGGCTTTCGGTGTAGAGGGGATCAGTCCATGCGTCTGTGTATGCGCCCTGCCCTATCAAGTTGCGCACGAGGCGCACGGACGTGCCCGGGCGCATGCGGAACGACTTCGAGTCGAATGGCTCGTAGTCTGCCGCGCTTTCGCTCGTCGTCTCGCCGAAGTGCCAGCCTATCGCCATCTTCTTTGCAGACCACTCGGCCGGGTTGGGTCCTGCGCCGCCGCCAAGGTCCTTCGCCACGAGCTTGAACTTGTGCCAGCCCTGCGCAAGGTTGAGCGATCCCCTTCCATATCCGTTCCACGCGGCGTTTCTGCACACCTCGGAACCGTCCACCCAGAATGCGAGCTCGTCGTCGTAGGTGCAGCAGAATGTGTAGCTGCCTGCGTTCTCCACGTAGAAGTCGCCCTCGAAGCGGAACGACGTGTAAAGGGGCGTCGGGGTGAGCGTGGTGAGAGGGGTGATGTCGGCGAACCAGCAGGGCGCGCCGCATTCTGCCGAGGCGAATTCGTCCTGCGTGGGCGACGTAGTGCGGCTGGCCGTGGCGCTGAATATGTTCACGCCGGCGATGTGCTCTTCGTCTGGAATGTCGAGCGTCACCGTCACGTTCGGGGCGAGAGTGAGGCCGCCCGCGAAGCCGGCGACGTTCTTGAGCACGTTCACGCCTTCGTTCTCGATCTTCCAGCTGCCGTTCACGCCGCCCTTCACGTCGACGTCGGCCGTGAACTCGCCGCCGCCCTTGAGCGTGACGTTGCCGTTGCCCTGGATTGCCGTGCGGAAGTCGCTCTTCTTGCCGTCAAGGTCGATCACGAGCATGTTAGGCTCCACGCTCTGCGGACCCTCGAACCTGCCCCACGTCTCGAACGCCATGTGCAGGTACTTGTGGCGCATGCTCCAGCCGGCTCCTTCGTCATTGGACGGATGCCTGTTGCGCACAGTGCCGCCGCCAAGCCACGCGGCAGGGCAAATCGGGATTGCACGCTGCGTGTTGAATCCGAGCTGGCCGAGATTGAGCGTGCCGCCGTTCATCACGAAGAGTTCGCGGCTGACGGTGTTCGTGACGGTCATGCCGTTGCCGTTGTCCCATCTGTAGCGGATGTCGAGTCCTCTTGGGGATAGCACGCCGTCGTTCAGCCAGAGCTCGCCGTAGCAGGTGTCGTAGCCCACGCGGATCACGTCGCCGACCGTCTCGAGCTCGCCGCCGTCCACCACGATCTTGTGCAGCGTGCCCAGGCTCCATCCGCCCCAGCGGCCAATGATCACCTCGCTGTTCACGGTCACGCGGGATCCCTCCTCGAGCGTTAGCGTGGCGGGGCCAGGCGCGCCGCCGCAGTCGCCCAGGTATATCTTGTTAACCGTGATGTCCACGCCATTGCCCAGCACGGCATATCCGGCAGACTTCTTGTCGCCGGTGCCCATGCGGATGGAGTCGAGCGTCATTTCCGTATCCTCTATGCGCGCCGTCACGCTCGAGGCCGTTTCCACAAAGCACGGGTTGAACGCGCCGGTGCCGCTCACCTGGAGATTGCGGTAGGTGGTGTTCGTGACGGGGGCGAGACCGAACATGCCGGCGTTGCCAAGCGTCACCGCAGAAGGTGTCTTGTATTCAAGTCCGGAGGATGTGGCGGCGTCGCCGATGAACAGCGCCGCGTTCGGCGCATTGGCGTCGGTGCCGTTCACGTTCACGGAATCCCTCTCGAAGTCGCTCGCGATCATGTGGTAGCCAAGCGTGACGTCAACTGCGCCGCCACCTGAAATGCCGCCGCGGTATATCGTGCGCCCGCCAAGGCCGAGGCTCAGGGTTGCCGAGGCGTCCACCGCGATCGGTCCTTCCACGACGGCGGTGCCGCTTCCGGTGCCAAGGAGGTTGGCGCCTCTCTCGGCAGCAATGGGCGCCGTAAACGGATTGGCGAGCGACCACAGGCGGAGCTGCCCGTCGGCAAGCGCGAGGCGGCTGCCGGCGGCCATCAGGGAGGCGGACTCAAACGAGAGCATCGTGCCGCCTATCACGCGCACGCATCCCACGTCCACGTCAGTGTCGGTCAGGCAGAGCGTGTCGTTGCCGGTGGGCGCCTCCGTGGTAGTGGGCTTGCCGACCACGGTGAGCGTGGCGTCGGCCGGGCCGGTGATGCGCGGGCGGCCTCCGTTGGGGCTGCCGGTGAGCGGACGCAGGTCCATGCGCCTGCTGAACGGCGCACCGATGAGCGTATCCCCCTCAAGCTCCAACGTGTGCAGCGCCGCGGCGGTGTTCGCCTCGCCGCTGTTGTATATCACGCCCACTCCCTCGCCGTCGCCCGTTCCCTTCACGATGAAGCGCTTCGCGTGCGACGACACGTTGTGGTCGTTGTAGTTGGTGGAGCAGATGTCTAGCGAACCGCCGCTGATCCTCACCGGCGTCGCGCGCGTGCCGAGCACATAGCGGTCGCACAGCGGATCGAGGCGCACCGTGCCGCCCGAGATCACCATCTCGTCGGGATCCTTGAATCCCTTGCCGGCCAGGGTGAGCGTGCCCGATCCCATCTTCGCCACAATCGGCGCGTCGATGGCCTCGCCGGCGAACGTGTAGTCGCGCGAGCCAGCCACCGTCACCTTCGCAGCGGCGACCTCCGCCGGCACAGCCACCACGGCGGGGTGCGCGGTCTCCGCCCCGTCGAAACGAGCCGAGGCGCCGGGTATGAACGTCATTATCTCGCCGCCCGCAAACGCGCTGTTCGCAAGCTGCCATGCCGCGGAGGCCCAGGTGTCGGATTCGGTCTGCGGACGCCACAGCTGCTCCGCGCCGAAGTAGAAGACGGACGTTTCGGACCATGCCGTTGCACCAAGCGAGTTCACCGCCTTGAAGGCGACATAGTAGCGCGCTCCCGTCGCAAGGCCCGTGAGGTCGCCGCCAAGCTGCGAAAGCCCCGTGTAGGATCCCACCACTACGGGTGTGCCCTCTAGCGCCGAAGTGAGGCCCCAGCAGAGAGACACGGTCACGCTCGTCACCCCGTCTCCCATCGCCTCGAGAAGTCCGGCCACATGCACTGACTCGGATGTCTGTGAAATGGCGCCTATCTTCACAACGGTCGGCTGCACGTCGGCGGTGCTTCGCACGGCCCCGAATACGGCGAAGGAGGGATTGGCCACGCTGTCGTATTCCGCCTTAACCCAGTCCGCAGTGGCGGCGCCGTTGAAGACGCGGCATTCGTCAAGCTTGCCGAAGAGATGGTCGCCATGGGCGGCCTCGCCGTAGTTTCCGAAGCCGAATGTACGTTCGGGATTGCCCACTGCGGGGATCGTTGCGGTGTAGTGCTGCGCGCCGTTGTAGTAGCTGGTGCCGGTGGTGCTGTCGTAAGTGACGGCCACGTGCCTCCACTCGCCGGGCGTCCACGTCCAGCCGGCTCTCTTGTGGCCGCTGCCATCGCCGCTCGCGCCTCTCGACGTGAACGAGAGCTCGCGTCCGCCCTCGTTCAGGATGAGGAAGCCCACCGTGTTCCAGGCGTTCATGCTGCCGAAGAGGATGTGCGTCTGGCCGGACTTCTCCTCGGTGAGCCATGCGCTGATTGTGAAGCGCGTGGAATCAGTCATGACGGTCTGCGGGTTCGCCACGAAGATGCCGGCTGCATCGTTGACGCGGTTCGTGATGAAGTTGGCCGCGCCCAGACGGCCGTCCGCGATCGCGATCGTGTTGGGTCCCACAGTGACGGCGCGGGCGTTCGGCGAGGAGTCGAAGGGAGATGCGCCGCCATGCACCACCGTAGCGTATCTGGACCACACGGCGGCGGGCGTGTTTGCGGTTGCCGTTCCGGAACCGTAGTAGAGACGTATCTGCGTTGTGGTTCCGGAGAGCGACGGCACCTTCACCCAAACAAGCGACTCTCCGGCGTCGTTCCACGTGTCGATCTCGTGCGCAAGCTGGTTGCCGCTGGAATCGGTGAAGCAGATGTCCGCGCCGCCCTGCATCACGTCGGCATAGTCGAATCCCTCTATCGCGCTTGAGAGCCTCACCAGCACCGGGAAGTCGGCGAGGGAGGTTGACCCCGTGTAGCCTGCAAGCGTTATAGTGCACGTCTTGGAAAACTGCGCCGTATCAAGCGCAGAAGCGGAAAATGCGCAAAGCGCCATAAGCGCCAATGCGGAACCCAACCTCTTTTTCATTCTAGTTTCTCCGTTTGCAGACACCACGCCACATGTCACTTTCCACGCTAGGAGGAAACATAGACACATCGACTTGTCTGCATTATATCACCTTCTAGCATAATGTACAAGAGTGCAAGACGCAATGCGCGGTTTGTGAAGAAAGCGTGACATTTAGAAAATGTGACTCCTTGACGAACCCGCATAGGGCACGACAGAGGCTATTCGGTCCAGACGGTCGCGGTGGGCGCATACGAGGACAGGAGCGTCGCGCTTTCGCCCGTGCCGTTGAAGTACATCTGATAGCGGACCTCGACCGCGCGAGAGCCGATCTTGAAGCGCGCGACGAGATAGCGGAACGTCGAGCCCATTCCCTCGTAGAACAGCATCGCCGAACCGCTGCCGAGGTCGCCCGAAAGCGTCACGAAGCCGTTCAGGCGCCCGTTCGCGTCCTTGTTGAACTTCAGGGACACCACATGCCCGCTGCTGGCCGTGATCGCCTTGTTGTCCTGGTAGAGCGCCACGTACTCGAGCGCCGACTGCGCCTTTTCGTTGACGAGCGCCGTGCCGTCCGCCTTGCGGCCGAAGATGTTCTTGCGCAGGCACAAGTTGTCTAAGCGGGTGTCGGCAACCCCGCCCTTCTTCTTGGTGCCGTGCGTCAGGTCGCCGACCGCGTCATTCGCATAGTAACCCGCAGGATCGTAGATCTGGAAATGGAGCCTCCGGATGTACTCCGTCTTCTTCTTGTCCTTGTAGGACCCGTCGAGGTCGGCGATGTAGTGGTCGGGGGTGCCGGGGTAGTACAGGAATCCGAGGCCGGACATCTTGTAGTCCCCCGACGTCGCCGAGATCTTCCCGTCCTTGGACACCGTCACCGTCACCATGCGCGACCCGGCGCCGAACGTGGTGCCACCCACCGTCGTGTAGCCCCTGAACGTGCCGACGACCGAGGACGGCAGCGCGTTGACGTAGAACGTGGTCGTGACCGTGTACTTCTTGCTGCCCTTCTTGATCGTGAGGATGAGCGAGAACCTGCCGGACTTCATGGGGATGCCGGTCAGCGTCTGGTGCTTGGAGTCCCACGCGAGGCCGGACGGCAGGCCGTCGATCTTCGAGATCTTGTACCCGTTCTGCGCCGCGATGCCGTAGCTGCTCCAGTTGGGGGCGATGCCGAGGTTCATCTCGTCGGGCGTCTTCGCCGACCGGTTGGGAAGCGTGATGTACCCCGCGTCGGCCGCCGCCGCGTTGTTGTACCCCCACACGACGAACGTCTTTGAGACGGACTTGCCGGAGCGGTTCTTCGCCGTCACCTTGATCGTGTGCTTTCCGGCCGGAATCATGAGGTCGTCCGTCACGGACAGCGTGTAGACGTTGTCCGTCCCCGACTTGACCTTGAACTTGACGCCGGCGGGCACGCCGCTCGCCGTGACCTTGGGATAGGAGAGCGTCGACACGTTGACCTCCGCCTTCCACCCGACGCCGTCCTCGGCAAAGATTTCGGTCGAGCCCGTCACCGACATGGAAATCGCGTCGTCGGCCTTCTTCACGAAGAACGCCCGGCAGCGGACCGCGTTCTTCGGCACGGTGATCTGCACCGAATCCTTGCGCTGCTGCGCCGCGTAGTTCGAGAACGCGCCCTTGGACGCGGAGTCCTCCGCCATCCAGTACCTGAACACGTAGCCCGACTTCGGCTTCGCCGTCAGCGTCGCCTTCGAGTCCCAGGCGTACGTGCCGGCCCCCGTCAGCTTCTTCGAGCCCGTGTTGCCCGCCGACACGGCCACCTTGAACTTCGTCTTCGCCCAGCGCGCGAAGAGCTTCGTGTCCTTCGCGAACTTCGTCTTTGCCGTCACCTTCGTGCCGCCCGTCTTCTTCGTGTACCAGGCGGACATCGTGTAGTCCGACTTCGTGGGCGTCGGGAGCCCGCCCACGGCCGCGTTCTTCGGCACGGACACGCTTTTCAGCGAATCGGACATCGTGCCGCCGTTCGGATCGAGCGTGAGCGTGACGGGCGTGCCCATCCGCCACGCGAGCGTGAACTCGCCACGGACTCTCCCCGACGCAAAGCCGCCCACGCAGATGCAGTACGTCTCGCCGCCCACAGCCTCGAACGACAGCTGGCTTGTCCTGTCCGACATGAAATCGTCGTTGCAGGCCACCTCGTTGAGCGCCGAGAGGGTCCCTCCCTGGTAAATGCCGACAATCGTGTCGAACTTGCTGCCCTGCGTGTGGAACCACACGGTCCCCGACTTCGGCGCCGTCCACTTGAACCATTTCGTGTTGCCGGCATGATGAATTTTCTTGAGCGGCTCCTCCGTCTGGACCGTCGCGAGGTAGTTGTCGCTCTGCACGGACCCGCTCGCGCCCGCGATCATATAGGGGTTCGTGAAGTTGTCGAACCAGTTGGACGTCTGGCAGACAGCGAGAAAATCCGTTTTGTAGAACGCCAGCTCGAAGTTGCATCCCGACGGCACCGCGCCCTTGAATGTCACGGAGTTGATGTACCAGCTGCCGTAGAACGCGTAATTGTCGATCGTCGTCACGCTTGCCGGGATGACGACGGACTCAAGATTCATGCACCAGTAGATCGCATAACTGGCGATCCGCGTCACCTTGCAGGACCTGCTCCCGCCGTCGGCGTACACCGTGGCCGGAATGGTCACGCTGCCGAGGCCCGACGCGTCGCAGTCGGTGATCTTCGCCGTGTAGCCGGTCGACTCGGACCCGCTCCAGTCGAAGCTCCAGATGACGCCTTTGGCGTCCGTCCACGTGTCCGAACCGCCGTCTCCGCCAAACGCGGCGAGGCAGCATCCCAAAACCATCACGATCGTTGAAATCATCTTTTTCATGGCTCTTCCCTTTCTCCCTTACTCTTCACCACTACCTATTCACTATCCACTATTACTTATTCACTATTCTGCCGGACGGATCGCCGATGCCGACGATGTCGCCCGCCGCCGGCCCCGGATGGAGCGGCCACTTGACCTCGATCACGTACGTGCCGATGAAGAAGCGCGCGAACGCCGCGTTCGCCACCGCCCCCACGGTGTCGGGATCCGCCTCGGGCGAAAGCACCGCCGTGCCGTTCAGCGAATTGCCGTCAAGCGTGCCCGCGAGCGTCGCGACGCCCGTGTCGGCGTTCACCCACACCTTCAGCTCCACCGGAAGTGGATTCTGTCCGGCTCCTTGGTCCAGGTACGCGTTGAACACCATCTCGCCGCGCTCCGCCGCCAGGTTCGCGATCGTGGCCCACTGCTCGTCCTTGACGTTCCCGTCCGCATCCTTGCCGAACATGTTCAGCCGCCCGGCGACCCGCGTGTCCGGCGAAACGTTCACGTTGCCCCCGAGCACGTCCTGGCGGAAATACCAAGAATCCGCGAGCTCGAACGCCGACCCGAAGTTGTCCGCCTGCGGGTTGATCGTCAGCGTCAACGACTCCGTCACCGTGCGCGTCTGATTCTTGCCGACCTTCGAGACCGTTTTCTTCTGGAACTTCGCCTCATACCTGTCGCCGTTGTCCCCGGGAATCTCCTTCAGTCCGCCGCCGGAGAACGACGACGTGCCGACCTTCGCCGTGAGCTTGCCCGTGGAGGCCACCGTCAGCGTCACGGGCAGGGAATCCCGGCTCAGGATGTACTGGGGGTCCTGGTCGTCCAATATACGCGTATGGCCGTTGAACGTGCCCGTAAGGCCGTCCGGCACCGCCCCCACCACCACCGTGATGGTGGAGACCTTGCTCGCGAGTTTCTTCCCGACCTTCTTCGCGGCGGTGATCGTGACGGTGTAGACGCCGGCCCGTGTGGGATAACCCGTAAACTGCTTCTTCTTCGCATCCCATGCAAGGCCCGTCGGCAGACCCGCCATCTTCGTGATCGTGCAGCCGCTCACGGGAGTGATGTTGAGGTCGGCAAAGGACGGCGCGACGCCGACCTTCATCTTGTACGGCTCAAGGACGGAGGTGTTGATGCCGTTCAACCAGGCGTTCGCGGCCGCCTTGTTCTTGCCGAACACCACGAGGCTGGCATTCGTCGTCATCCCCCAGCGGTTCTTCGCCGTCACCTTCACCACGTTGCGTCCGGGCGGGAGCTTGGACGTGTCCGGCACGGAGAAGACGTACTCGCAGTCGTTGTTCACGAGCTTGAACGCGGTGCCGGCCGGCAGCTTGCTCGTCGTGACCGTGGGGTAGGTCTGGGAATAGGCCGAGACGGGAACGGCGAGCGACCGCGTCTGCTCCGCGTACCAGGGACCGGTATCGGGAGCGGCGCCGGCGGGGGCGTTGCCCACGGCCAGCGAGATGAAGTCCGCGTCCTCCTTCACGAACGTGGCGGTGTACGTCACGTTCCCCGCCGGCATCTTGACCTTCGCGGTCTGGTTCTTGCGCCACAGGCTTCCGTAGTTCGTGAACGCGGTGGCGGACGGCACCCACTCCGAGATCTCCCACCCGTAGAACTTGTAGCCGGGCTGCGCCGCGGCCGAAATCGTCACGGTGCTCCCGTAGGGATGCAGTCCCTGCCCGGAGACGGACGCGCACCCCTCGCCCGACACGAGCGTCACCCGGTACTTGCGGAGCGCCCAGCGCGCGTAGAGCGTGGTCGCCTTCGTGAACTTCGTGGACGCCGTCACCTTCGAGCCGCCCTTCTTCTTCGTGTACCAGCCCGCGAAGGAATAACCTTCCCGCGTGGGCTCGGGCAACACCCCAACGGGCTTGCCCTTCGGCACGGGAAGCCGCTTGTAGGTGATGTACGCGCTGGGCTTCTTCGCGCTCACCGTCTGGAACGTCAGCGTCACCGCCGCGCCCGTGCGCCAGTTGAGCACGATGTTCCCGCGCGCGCGGCTCGCGTCGTTCTCCAGGGTGCCGCCCACGCACACATGGTAGGTCTGGCCCTGCACCGCCTTGAACGACACGAGGCTGGTCTTGCCGCTGAAGCCCTTGTCCTCGCCGCGGAAGATGTACGCCACCTGCTGGTGGTCCGGGCTGTACGAATCGATCTCGTACACGCCGAGAACCGTGTCAATCTCGCTCCCCTTCGTGTCGAACCACACCATCGTCGACGCAGGCGCGGTCCACTCTTACCACTTCGGCCCCACGAGCCACCCGGCGTAGCCGCGGAGCGGGTCGAGGGCCTGCACCGCGTCGACGTCGGCATC
>JAEEGH010026525.1_pt1 | contig 11536 bp, 9 predicted proteins | sample 9134181 | NCBI WGS metagenome assembly JAEEGH01 (sample SAMN16246544, study PRJNA631951) | gut metagenome | biome: gut microbiome; feature: rumen; material: DP-attached | host: Bos | place: Iran: Karaj | collected 2018-10 | reverse complement strand
CAAAAAGAGATATAAGCGTATTGGAAACTTCTTCAAAATCATCATGACTTATCCCGGTAAGCTTCCTGGCCGGATTGTTTGCCCATATGCATCTGCCTTCCGGTCCATATAGCACCACTGCTTCTTTTGAATCAGAAACAATGTCGGCAAGCATCTTGTCCAAAAGACGAAGGGGTCTGTAATAAATTGAGAAATAAAAGATCAGAAGACCAATCACTCCAAATCCCAGCATCGATCTGTCTATGGGCGTTCTGGAAATAAGGTAATAGGTCTGCCATAGAGCACCAATGATCATGCTGATGAGTATGACCATATAACGCTCCTTATAAAGCAAAGAGGCCTTCATACTCCTTATAAGAAAAACGATCATTACAATTGCAATTACCGCATAGCAGATCAGGATATGCGCAGTCAGTCCCCAGAGCGGTTTCATAAGGAAATAAGGCCGTCCGTAGGACTCAACTTCCTGCAATATAAAGGCGTGCCCGGTGACTATACTGATCAGTATTTGAATTATGTCAACAGCAAGAATATAGCCAATCCAGATTGGCATAATACGCTTTTTCTTTTCTTTATTATTCTGTACCGCACAATACTCGTTGGTAAATCTTATCAGTGCATACATGATAAGGTCCATACCAATGTAATAGATATAACAGCCCACCAGCGCAACGCTTTTTGTGGTGGTGCCAATAATCAGCATATTTCCAAGATCAGGTGGAATAAGCGCCAGACAGAGAAGGCATATGGATTTGCCTATTGGCTTATTTGAGCGCAGAGAGGCCCAGCTACAGAGCAGTAATATAACGATCAATAATGCAAATATGAAAACAATCGTATATCTGGTCAATTCGCGCAGCCTCCAAATCATTGTATAAGCGCATACCTATACACTTAAATTCTATACTTAATTTGGAAAAATATGTGTCAAAATTGCGCGAATTAATCAAACTTTAATGAATTTCAGATATTAGTTATACCTGTCGTCCTCTTCTACCAGAACACCTAAGACAACAAACTGAAGATCATCTTTTCTTGTGCAGGTTGAGAGGGTAATAACTTTACTGTCTTCCTTGACAGGAATCTCAGAATCCATGTAGGATTTGATCCTTACGGGTTCTGCGTCTTTTACAAATTCAAGGGCAGCATCAGAGACATAATCATATAGAACGTAGTTCTCAGCGACGTCCATATACTCAAAGATCAGGTATCTGTAGGCCTTATCAGGCGTAATGACCTGGAAATACATATGGTCGTTGTAATATGCAGGGTCTTTTCTGTACTCCCTAAGGGACCCGAACATCGTGCCATCCTTCATATTGTGGCCGTAGATGATGGAATTGGCATCAGTAAAATCCGCTGCTGAACGATAATCCAGGAAAATAGCGCCTGTGGAAGCTTCGCCTCCCATGTAATCGAGGCTTCTATATTTCTCATTATCGCTTGTTTGCATGATAGGATAGCTGATGTGTCCGTCCTCGAAATATACCCAGCCAACCATCTCCGGGTATGCGTCCATGAGCTGTGTAAGGTCTATGTCGGCAGTGTTCCAGGCTGCTGAGAGGGTGGGTTCTGTTTCGTCGGGAACTGTTGCAGGAGTTGTAGCCTCAGAACCAGCTTCATTCTGCTCTTCAGAAACGCTGGCATTCGCTACGTTTTGTTCGGTAGTTATTGCTGCACTCTCATTACCTGTTTGTTCTTCAGAAGTGCAAGAATCTGCCCCATTTGTTCCCTCTCCGACGGTAGCAGCTACTTCCTGCTCAGTTGCTGCAGGATCTTTTTCTTCTGAGGCAATAGTAGTCTGTAATGCTTTCTTACCGGATTCTGTTGCTACATGCTTCTCAAACCCTGTAAACTTCTGCGATGCAAAAAATGCAACGCAGAGCAGAACTACTGCCATCGCAATTCCTGCAATTCTCTTACCTGTAGACGTTGTCCTATCAAAAAGAGAGCACACGAATATAGCGCACGTAAACAAAGCACTAATTAGTGCAATCAGCACCAGCGCAAGGACTGTTACCACCTTAGCTGTACCTCTGTGCTTCTCGTTAAAGCTCCTAACTGCAAGCATGAAGCCCTGTATTAAGCTCTTTTTCGTTTCTTCTAATCTATTACTTAAATGCAAATCTTCTAACACCTCTCATTTCAACCTGACAATCATATCACATGAGCGCCTGAAATCAAAATGAAAATTATGTAACCCTCTCTCTCCGAATTCTGTGGCAAATATCCACTTTTTATCCTCCGGGACATGATAAATATTTGCACAAAGGGCTTTCCCTCGCTAGATTTTGTGGCAGATAGGCCCTTTTTACCCTCTTTGACATGAAAATCCATTGCACAAAACCTTTTTTTGAGCCAAATTTTGTGGCAGGATGCCACTTTTACCTCTCCTTGACATGTAAATCAATTGCACAAAACTCTTTTCCTACCTTAAATTTATGGCAGACAGGGTACTTTACACCCTTTTGACATGTAAAAGGTCTTAGCGCAAGCATCCTTCCCCCAGCCCCGATTAGTGACCAATACGCGCAAAAAGAGAAGGACGCATGGGACAGTACGCTGAGCGCCGCTTTTTGGCGCTCGGGCAACCCCTTGCATCCTTCCATCTACCTATCTCTCACGAAATATGCTCATAAATCTTCACAAAATCCACGGACGCTTCCCTTGCCATGTCGGAGTCCTTGCCGTCGAAGCCGTGGCCTGCGCCCTTTACCTCGCGCAGCGTAGCGTAGCCGTAGTTGGCAGCTGCAGTCCTGGAGTACTCAATAGGCACAACGTCGTCTTTGTTACCGTGGATCAGGAGTACCGGTTTCCCAAAGCCCGTCTGCAGGTCTTTTACATCGATATCCACTGCGACCTTGTCGTAATCGGGACTGAGCTTCATGCCGAACACCTCGGTATCGCCTCTCTCCAGGCGCTTCCTGGAATCATCCGGAATGACAAATGCCGGATACCAGAGAATAAGGCCCTTTACGTCTTCTGTATAAGCGCGGCCAACAATCGCGGAAACAAGCCCTCCCTGGGACTCGCCCTGAAGATATAAGCTGTCCTTGTTCACGTAAGGCAGGCACTTTACGCTCTCCATTACTGCCACGAGGTCCGCAGCCTCTGTCATGACGGTCATCTCCTGCATGGTTCCGTCACTTGCAGACTCCATTCCGCCGCCACAAAAGTCAAAGAACACGCATACAATGCCGCTTTCCGCATATCCTGCGCCGTGGTGCATCAGCTCTCTATAGTTTGATCCAAAGCCGTGGGCAAATATAACCGTGGGAAAAGAGCCTTCGTCATCCGGTCTGTATATCAACCCCCTGATGACCCGGCCATTTTCCTTGGTTACCTCAAGTTCTTCTTTAATTGATGTATAAGTTTTATTTTCCATATCATCAATCTTACCACCATTTGCAAAAATCTTCCAAATCAGCAAGCAAAAAACTCCCTCCGCCCCTAAAACGAGCGAAGGAAGTCTTTGCTTACTATTTACTCTTTCCCTTATTTCTTATTCCATAAATCCGTATGCCAGATTTACTGCGTCGAGAGTTGCTTCCATGATCCTTCCGGGAACATTTGCATCACCTGCAGCAAGAACCGGGATTCCGAGCTCTTTAAGAGGCTTAAGAAGCGCATTCTCGGATTTTACACCAAGTGCAACGATAACATTGTCTGCATCAACTCTTGCTTCTGTGTGGTCCTTGGTACTCTGGATAACAATTCCCTTATCATCTACAGAAAGAACCTTCTGACCTGTGCAGATCTTCTCGCCCTGCTTGGTCACTCTTGTGATGTAGTCCACAAGAACTGAAGGGTAAAGACCTCTTCCGATCTGGTCAAGCATCTCGACAAGAGTTACTTCTCTTCCCTTGTAGCAAAGAGTCTCAGCAACTTCCATACCAGTGTTTCCGCCGCCGATGACCACAACAGAGCCGTCTTTTACATCTTTTGCTCCGCTCAGGAACTCTTCAGCTGTGATAACATTGCTTCCGTCGATTCCGGGGATTGGAGGAATGATAGGTGTTCCGCCGCTTGTAAGGAATACGCCCACAGGATCTACAGCCTTGACATTCTCTACTGTAGCCTCTGTTCCAAGCCTTACCTCTATTCCGGAATTCTCAACTCTTGCAATAAGTCCGTTCTTGTAAGCACCAAGTTTGTCCTTAAGAACAGGCTTGTCTGCCAGATTAAGCTGTCCGCCGAGTACGTTCTCTTTTTCAAAAATAACAGGCTTAAAACCTCTCTCTTTAAGCGTGAGCGCCGCTTCCATTCCGGCCGGACCTCCGCCGATTACTGCTACAGTTCTGCCATCACCGTTTCTGTTTATCTTGTCAAACTCAACTTCTCTTCCGCATCTTGGGTTCACTGTGCATTTGATATGGCCATTTGCTCCGATTGCTCCAAAGCAGTTAAGACAGCCTATGCAACGGTTGATTTCCGCTTCTTTTCCGCACTCAGCCTTTCTGGACCACTCGGGATCTGCAAGATTTGCCCTGGCAACACCAATGAAGTCACATACGCCTTCTTCAAGGAGTGCTTCGGCAACTGAAGGCTCTTTTATATTATTAACAGCAATAACAGGAATACTTACAGCTCCCTTGATTGCAAGTGCAAGATGCTTCTTCCAGCCCTGAGCAAATGAAGCAGGCTCTACGATAGTAGTTGATGACTCGTATATACCTGTTGAAACGTTGATAACATTGATTCCCCAGCTCTCAAGGCACTTTGCGATCTCGACTGTATCCTCTATCTTAAGTCCGCCATCTACGAATTCATCGGCACTGATTCTTACTGATATAGGATAGTCAGGTCCGCACTGCTCCCTGATTCCTGCGATAATCTCCTGCATAATGGTAAGTCTCTTTTCAAAAGAGCCGCCGTACTTATCCTCACGTTTGTTTGTATATGGGGACATAAATTCATTGAGCAAATATCCGTGTGCACCATGAAGTTCTACACCGTCCATTCCACCTGCCTTTGCAATAACTGCGCCGTTCACAAAGGCTTTAACAAGACCTTCAACCTCTTCTGTTGAAAGAGCTCTCGGCATCTCCTGGCATACCTTACACATTACTTCAGATGGTGCAACAATCTGTCTTCCTTCTATCTGAATTGCGTGATTCTCTCTTCCCGGATGATGAAGCTGCATAAATATTCTTGCTCCATGGCGATGAACTCTGTCTGTGAGCCTCTGAATTCCGGTAATATGAGAGAGCTTATAAGCTCCAAGCTGGCACGGACAAGCTGTTCCGTACATAGGCTCAACTCTGGTAACCTCAGTGATGATAAGGCCTACGCCACCTCTTGCCCTCTCCTCATAGTAGCGGATGATATGCTCATTTGCATGACCGTCGGGCTCAGCAAGACCAACTCCCATAGCCGGCATAACTACACGATTCTTAAGTGTAAGTTTGCCAATCTTCCCCTCTTCGAATAGTTTTGTAAAAGCCATAAAAGAAATCCTCCTTCTGCATAAATATGTGTTATGCTTATTAAATGATAGCGCACCATATAATAGTGCACAATCATTACAATCGACAAACTTACCTCGCCATATTTGTCTATTTTTATGGTAAAAAAAATTGACCCCCATCTTTAAGTGGAGGTCAAAATCATACGTTGTTGCTTTTCTTAAATCTGATACAGCACTGAGCTGTCGATGTCTGAAACATTCTCAAATCCTGTGGAACTCATTATATATCTGAGCTCATTTCCAACGCCCTTTATGAACTCACATACGCCTGCTGTTCCCTGGCTCTCAAGGGATGGAAGCATTGATCTTCCAACGGCTGCTGCGTCTGCGCCAAGTGCCAGAGCTTTGAACACATCTGCGCCTGTTGCGATTCCGCAGTCGACGATTATCTTAACGTCCCTGCCCTCCAAAGCGTCTTTTATCTCAGGAAGTACAACCATCGGAGGTACGGCGTAAGGCACACGGCCGTGATGATGGCTGACAATGATGGCCTTGGCCCCGATATCAGCGCTCTTTACTGCATCTGCGACACTGAGGACACCCTTTACAACGAAAGGAAGCTTGGTCAGTTCAACATAAGAATGCAGCATTTCTGAGGTCTGGAAGCTCATTTCCTCGCCCACAACAACGTCATAGCCATCATTTCCAAAGATATGGTCAATATCCATACCGATTCCAAACGCGCCAACCGACTCTGCAAACTGCATCTGGTCTTTTACCTTACCATTGTCCGCATAGGGCTTAACGATCCTGATGGTCTTTGCGCCGGTATCAGCAATCTTCTTAAACTGATCGTTTTCCATCATTCCGCAGAAATTAAGGATATTTAAGTCTCTTGCAGCTTCCGAATATTCTTCCAGCCCGGTCTTTTCGCGGCCATTGTAGTTACTAAGATGCGAAAAAGCCGGTGTCATAACGGGCATGGAAAAAGTCTCCCCCAGAAACTCTATTTCCGTATTTGCCTTGACTGAATCGATGTACCTTGACTCAATGAGTATTGAATCCATGTACTGCTGTGTTATCACGTTAGCATCTGCTTGCCTGGTATAAGCCATTTTCTTCCTCCTTTTTATCTTCCATTTTCTTCATTTTATCAACATACTTGATTTCGTACTTTAGCTCTTTTGCCAGATATAATAAGCCGCCGAATTTCTCTACATCACCATTCTCATGTGCAAGCTCTGCGTAGCGCTCGATTCGCTCCTCGCGAACCGTTTTCGGGAAATTCTTCAAAAGCTCTACAGCCATGAAAAAGTACGGCTCATCAACGTCTCCCAGACAGTCAAAAAGAAAGTCAACCCCCTCGACGTTTTTGGGATATCCAAGCAGCCTTAAGAGCTCAACACCGTTGCATACGCTCTGATCGTTCTTGTACCTGTCAAAATTCAGATAGGTTAAAAGATCTTCATCCCCTGCTTTGACATCCCTGACTATCCTTTTGATCTCCTTATCTGAAAGAACCCTCTCATAAATATCAGTGCTGCTACCGGCATTTTTCTTATACTTGTTCAGGAGATTCTTTTCCCAGAGATATCGAAATGTACCCCAGTCTTTCTTTGCAAGAGCCTCATCTTTCCCCTTGTTGGTAAACGAAAATTCAAGCCATGCATGTTCAGGTACAGCTGTATAATACTCGCCTTTTTCTTTGAAAAAGTTCTCAAGTTCTCTGCTAAAAATGGTGCTTTGAGCAATGAACGGAAGCAAGATAGTGTTTCCATCAACAGTATATAGTTCGGCTTTCCCTTTGTTGTAACCGATTATCAGGTCTATCGGAAGATATCCTCCCAAAAAAGAAATCCACTTTCCCGACTCACTGACCTTCAGAAAACGGGCTTCTTTTCCCGACTGGTAGGTATAGCGATGAAATACCTCATCTCGCAAAAGCTCTTTTAACCACAAGGAACCAAACATCGTTCCAAAGTGTGGCAATTCACCGAATTTATTGACTTTGAGCGGCAAGCTGGCAGAAAAAGCAGAATAATCTTCCTTTTCATCCTTCCTGCTCTTATGCTTTCCGGGAAGTCCATATGCCAGAAGAAGTATCGGTCCCAAACCACCTATTGGCAAAAGCGTAAATACAGATAACATCGTAAGCGCAGCCGATCCTATCGTTTCATCTATAATCGCGCACAAGCAAAGCGAAACAAGAAAACCGATTGCAAAACTTCCAAATATGAGCACTAAAGATGCCACAAAGGCCAGTATTTTTCTTATAATGCCTCCGCGCTCACCAAATTCATTTAATTTTTTAAGCATGTACTACTAATATTCCTATTCCTTATAATTTGGCTATCATCCAATAGCCTTATGATATATCCTGTTAACATCCTCAGCTGACAGCGGTCTTATCCTTGAGAGCTTTAGTGTGTCCTGCATGGTCGCATCCAGCGAAAGAGCCTTAAGATCCTCTTCAGTGGGGTTAATGCCCAGGTCCTTCAGACTTACAGGCATTCCGATTGACTTAAAGAATTCCACGGTCTTTTCTATTCCTAAAAGAGCTGCCTTCTCATCGTCAGTCTCCGAAACCTCCCACACTTTCCTTGCGTAGCGGGCAAATCTGGGAAGTGCCTCCCTGTAAAGCTCTTTTGCCCAGGAGCCCCATACTGCCGCGAGGGAATCACCGTGGGTTACGTCGTAGCGCGCCGAGAGTGCATGCCCCAGCTTGTGAACTGAGAAATCCTTGCCTCTTCCGCATTCTGTGAGGTTGTTATGTGAAAGGCTTGATGCCCAGAAAACTTCGCACATCGCATCATAGTTGGCCGGATCTTCTACTGCAATCCTTCCGTTTTTTATGACTGTCCTGAGAAGCCCCTCTGCTATCTCGTCTGTCATATCGCAGTGGCTGTCCGGGATAAAATATCTCTCCATGGTGTGCATCATGATGTCTGTAACGCCTGCGGCTATCTGATTCTTAGGAAGAGTTGATCCAAGGGCAGGGTTTACAATGGCAAATCTGCATCTGTTAAAGTCAGTATTTATGCCGGCTTTCTTGCCAATCTCCTCGTTGGTCAGAACTGCAGAGTCGCTCATTTCGCTACCTGCAGCAGCAATTGTAAGAACCGCTCCAACAGGCAGGGATTTGGTAAGTGGTACCTTCTTAGTCCAGAGCTCCCACAGATCGTTTTCAGGGTTTGCAGTTCCGTGGGCTATGGCTTTTGCAGTATCAATGGCACTTCCGCCACCCACTCCGATTATCATATCTGCGCCAAAGGCAAGTGCCTCTTTTACGCCCTCTTTAGCATGGGCTAGGGTGGGATTTGGCTTGGCTCCGCCAAATTCCTTATATTCGATACCGGCTGCGGACAGAGATTTTTCTACTCTCTCAAGGAGTCCGCTCTTTATTACGCTCCCTTTCCCGAATACGAGAAGTGCCTTGTTTCCGTACTTTTTGGCAGTTTCCCCGGTCTCTTTCTCAACTTCTTTTCCGAAAATTACTTCTGTTGGTGTATAATATCTAAAGTTGTCCATTCCTGACCTCCTTATAAGCTAAACAATCACACTTACAATCGTATCTAAGGGCTAAGGCGTGGTCAAGATTTTTTGCAACAATATCTGCCTCTTAGTTGTATACATATTAGAAAGGCAGATAATTACTTAAGGAGGAGATCATGAGCACAACAGATTATGCTAATGGCGGAATCCCAAAAACAATTGATGAATTAAAAGACTATTGCGAAAGAAACGGTTTTACACCCAGCAAAACCAGGTTTTTCGTAGGCTTCGATTATACCGGTGCCAAGGCTTTTGGTATTTACAAGGATGATAAAACCGGAGAATTTGTGGTTTACAAGAATAAAGCAGACGGAAGCCGTGCGATTCGCTACCGCGGAACCGACGAAGAGTTTGCCGTTGTAGAGCTTTACGACCGTCTTCAGTCCGAGATTGCGAACCAGAAGCTCAGATATGCAGCTGACATGGCCGAAAGAGAGCGCAACAAGTACGAGAGGTCCTCATCATATACCGGAATGCCCGAGAGCATCAGAAATTTCCATATCGAAGATCATCCGGTAAAATCCGGCATTGACTTCGGCATGGATGAAAGCTATGAAGGTTCTTCAAGCGGACGCTCCGGAAGTGGTGGTAATGGCGATGGATCATCACGTGTACTTACTGCGATCATATCCATTATCGTTTGGATACTGGTTGTCATCTTCGGTCTCGGAGGTGTCGGAGGCGGTGGAAGCAGCAGCTACGGCGGTTCCAGATATGAGTCCAGCTATGACTATGATTCAGGCTGGAGCTCCGACAGCTGGGACTCAGGATATACAGACTGGGATTCAGACTGGTAAAAAGAGCATTGTTATCATCTTTACTAGTTTCAGATAAAACGGTTTAACATTGACCCGCTTTGTAAGGCCTCCCTGCAGGGACATGTGGTCGCCCGTTGTGGCAGGCATTACGTTCCAAACGCCGGGATTTATCTGCTGTCCCTCCTTATACTCTGTGGAAGGCGCACCGATAGGTGCTCCGGCCGAAACCGTATTGACGAGGCCGTCGTTTGGCTGCCAGGACTCATCAACTTTAAATCCGCCTGCCGTCGTTCCGGTATACCTGCTCATGTAGGTTGAGCCCTTTATGAAAAGACCTTCCGTAATCTCCGGATCGGGCTCCAAAAGGCCATTTTCTCCCACTTTTGTCGATACGCAGGGGTAAGCAAAATAAAATACGTCGTCAAACGTAGTTATAGTCTCATTCATGGCCAGTGCATTGTCTATATGCATGTCAAAGGCCGCATAATCCCAGAGCTGACGCCCGTCATACACAGGAGTTGATACTCCGGACATGCGCTTGCTCTTCTCTATGTACTCCTCAGGCACATAAATTTCAGATACGTCAAAAGACTCATCCTCGTACAGGTCATACGCTGTCGTGCCATTGGTTGGCGCTGCCAGGGTGACTACCGCGAAAAGCCCATCTCCTCCACCTCCCTTGAACAAGCCTGAAAGATCTTCCGGGTCAGTTGCGGCAATTTCTTCCTGTGAGCCGTCTCTGATGAGCTCGGAAAAGAGTCTTACCGTAGCCCCTCCAAATGAATGACCGATAAGTACGAACTTAGAATCTGCGAAATCTTTTAATAACGGTTGTTTTGAATAATCCCTTCCAAAGCGCTCGTGGCCTGCCTTTTCGCTGTGAGCCTTTCCATAATCAACCCTTGTTCCGGTGAGCTGTGCATATAGCTCGCAGGCTCTGTCCCAGGCGCTTCCCTTAGGATCAACCGAGGCAGCGTAGCTCTCATAGCCTTTTTCATTCAGGTACCTGATGATATCTCCGTGAGAAGTCCCCCAATACGGGAAGTACTCGTACTGCGTATCATAGCTTCCCCAGCCCGAGAGCCCATGGACGAATATGAACTTCAGATCAGACTTCTTAGGGCTGTGATATCCTACGGCAAAAGAGATTGCGCTAACAACCAGTAGCAGACAAGTCATCCACACAACGGTCATTTTCACGCCGTTGCTCCTGATCAGGAAGAAAGGATAAGGGCCTTCCAGGCGCTTTGTATAGTTGAAATAAAGCATTATCAGACCATAAGCGAGTGTTACAGCGGCCGGAAGCCACATCCACTTAAGGCTTACCCGCTTTTCAATCAGCATATATGAAAGTGTAGAAATTATGGGAATTAACAGATGATGGAAAAGACCGCTTCCCGAAAACAGCAGCTCTTTTAGCATTCCGGACATCGGAACCAGGATGCATGCTGTCACAAAGAAGGTCATGATGAGCATGCAGACACTGATAAACCTTAGTACTTCCACAGGCTCTTTTCCCCCGAAGATCACCAGAAGAATTGATGAAATGAGCGTCAGCAGGTTTGAAATCTGCGTGTAGTAGATAAAGTTCTTCTTAAGGCCATGCCACTTAAATGCCTTTTTAAAAGCAACCAGTTCCAGGATTATTATCAGGAAATTCAAGACTCTTGCCATATTTGTTTCCTCATTTTGAGCCCTGGGGACGGAGTCAGGGGCTCATTTTTTGAGTCAATGGGGACGTTTCAGTTTGTCTCATTTTGAGTCAACGGGGACGTTTCAGTTTGTCTCATTTTGAGTCACCGGGGACGTTTCAGTTTGT
>JAEEGH010026524.1_pt1 | contig 11537 bp, 4 predicted proteins | sample 9134181 | NCBI WGS metagenome assembly JAEEGH01 (sample SAMN16246544, study PRJNA631951) | gut metagenome | biome: gut microbiome; feature: rumen; material: DP-attached | host: Bos | place: Iran: Karaj | collected 2018-10 | reverse complement strand
ATTCCGATCATCCGTCCAATGAGCCGTGCGCAGGGAAGTTCCTTTGCTGTTTCATGGGATTTCCCTTGGTGCCACACGGCGAGTGATTTCCGTTTGTTTGTGCGGGATGCATATGGAACGCTGGTGAAAAATGAAAGTTACAACGGCACGACCCGCTCCGCTTCTCTTTCATCGTTGCCCGTACAGGAACTGGCGATCACAGTCGAGGCGAAAGTGAATGGCGTCTGGCAGGGGGAATCGGAACCGTTGACGGTGAACGTTCTTTCCTCCACGCCTCCCGTTCTCACTGTTTCCGTTGCATCCGATGTAACGTGTATTACGGGGCGTACCAAGGAAATCCCCTTCTCTGCAAGTCAAGCTATAGCGTCTGTGTCGCTCTCAACCAATAGGCCAGATATCTTCCCCGAAAACCAAAGATCTGTATCATTTTCAGGAAAAGACGGAACAATCGAACTACAGATGAAAGCAGGAATGTGCGGAAGGAGCATCGTCTGGTTGGATGTCACGGACATTTATGGCGGTACAGCCTCGAAAAAGATACAGATAGAAGGACTGTTGACCGAAAAGCTAGTCTGGGCGACCACTTTGGCTGAAGCGAAAGCACGGGCGGCAGCCGAGAACAAACTCATCCTGATGGTGGCGGGAAAAGATACGGACTTCTGGACGAACACGGTTCGTTCCACCTATTGCGACGAGGAGCGGAACAAGGCCATCATTCAAGACTACATCGTCCCATGGTATTGCAATGCGGCCAGTTCCTATGAATTTTACCAGTTCTCAAATGGATGTACACAATATTATCCTATTGTCGCCCTCGTCTCTGCTAACGGCACACAACAGCTTCGGGTGGTGGACGGTACGACATGGCGGTATTACGATGAAGACCAGAATGTAGGGGATCCCGATGGCTTCCATGACTTTCTGGATCTTTCAGGACTGATTGATCAGTTCGAGATGCCATATTTGGTTACAGCCATCCATGCGACCGCCAGTTCGTACGGCGCACACGCGGGAGATACGATCATCGTGACCGCCACCTTACCGCCAGACGCAGATCCATCGGAATATTCGGTAACCTGGAGCTTCTCGCCATCCGTCGTGTTCGCGGCAGATGGCATCACGGCGACGTTCACCATGCCTGCCTCTAACGTGACGGCCACCTGCACGGCGGAATTTGAATCCGACTACACATATACGATTTATAATGATCTGGTGACCATAACAGGATATACCGGCTCTGATACGGCGTTGGTGATTCCTTCCACGATTGAAGGTAAACCGGTCGTCGCCATTGCGACGGCGGCGTTCATGAATTGCACTGCCTTGACATCCGTGGCGATTCCGCAGGGTGTGACAGCCATTGGAAGCCACACTTTCTGGGGGTGTAGCGGATTGACATCCGTGATAATTCCGGAAGGTGTGGAATCCATTGGATATGCCGCCTTCTATAAATGCAGTAGTCTAATGAATTTGACATTGCCGTCAAGCGTGACCACCATTGACGACTTTGCATTTGAATGTTGCGATAGTCTGAGCTCCGTGACAATTCCGTCAAATGTGACATCCATAGGAAGTTATGCTTTCTATGCATGCCCGAAACTGAAGACGATGGAGTTTCTGGGCGAACCGCCGGTTTTTGGAAGCTACAGCTATTCGACACCGGTTACATTCTATGCCTATGCTGGCCATGGATGGGAGAACTGGAACGTGCCGTCCGGCGTGGTACTAACGATCCGTGATCTTACAGTGGAATCCATCGCCATCAACGGTTCCGCGACGATTGAGACGAGTGGCACGGTAAATTACGTCTGCTCAGCGACATGGAACGACGGTATGACGACAACGGTGAGTCCCACATGGTCGGTCACGCCGAACACGTACGCTTCCGTGAGCAAGGCGGGAATCGTGACGAACAAGAACACGACGACGACGGACCAGACGGCAACGCTGACCGCTAGTTACACGGTCAACGGCGTGACGAAGACGGCTTCCAAGTCCATCACATTGGCAAAGAAAGAGTTGACGGGCATCGCCATCAGCGGTTTTGACAGCATTGCAACGGCCTCGACGGCAACCTATACATGCACGGCCTCTTGGAGCTACGGCGGTACGACGGAGGTCATTCCGACGTGGAGCCTGTCCTCCACGGCCTATGCTTCCGTGAGCACGTCGGGCGTGGTGACAAACCAGAACACGACGACGACGGACCAGATGGTGACGCTGACCGCCAGTTACACGGTCAACGGCGTGACGAAGACAGATACGAAGACCATCACGCTGAAGGCGGAGATACCTGTATCTGTCACGCAAACGCTGACTCTTGAGTCGGGCTGGAACTGGGTGAGCAGCCATATTCTGCCGGAAAGCCATAAGGTCGGTGACGTTTTGGGCACGGCGGGCTTCACGGCCAATGATATCATCCAGACGAACGGCGTCTCGGCCCGATTTACCGGCAATCGCTGGCATTTGGAGAATTTCACCGTTGAATTCGGGAAAATGTACCAGATTTACGTGGCCAATGCGGTAATGGTTGAGATTTCCGGCGAGGCCAGCGGGGCGTTGACAGTGCCGCTCACGACGGGCTGGAACTGGATCGGCAATCCGACATCGTCGGCAGTCTCGCTGTCTCTTCTGACGCACAACGGCGGCTGGACGGCGAACGATCGCATTCAGACAAGTGGCGGCGTCTCCGCGACTTACACAGGTAATGGATGGGTTCCCGCCGATTTCACATTGGAGCCGGGCAAGGGCTACCAAATCCATACGGCCAAGGCAGGGATACTGACGTTCCCAAATGAACCTTTGTATGCGGTCGTCGATCTGTCTGGCGGACCGAATGCAACAAATTATCCAGTACGCTACACGAATGAAGCTCCGAATCTGAGTGACAATACATGCCGTACGATGGAATTGTGGTTGCGCCGCATTCCCGCCGGAACGTTCATCATGGGTTCGCCGGAGGATGAAGCAGGCCGTTATGACAATGAAACACAGCATTATGTGACGCTGACGCAGGACTACTACATCGGCGTGTTCGAATGCACACAGAAACAGTGGGAACTGGTCATGGGAAGCAATCCATCCTATAATAAAGGCGATGACCGTCCGGTGGAGAATATAACCTACAATCTGATTCGTGGCGCTTCTCCAGGAGCATCCGGGACTATAGTCGGTGGCTGGCCATCGGCAGGCCATACTGTAGAGGCTGATTCCTTCATGGGTGTGTTGCGAACAAAGACAGGCCTGACATTCGATTTGCCTACCGAAGCCCAGTGGGAGTACGCCTGCCGGGCGGGCACGACGACCGCCTTGAACTCTGGTAAGAACTTGCTGACTCCATCTGGTACTGGACCTGATGCGAATATGGATGAAGTGGGGAGATATTGTGAGAATGTGAACGATGGTAAAGGAGGATATATAGAACACACGACAGTGGGAAGCTATCTGCCCAATGCATGGGGGCTTTATGACATGCATGGCAATCTCTATGAATGGTGCCTGGATTGGTATGGTGATTATAATCTAGAGACAACGCTTGATCCTGTCGGGGCAGGAGAAGGAACGCAACGTGTCTTGCGCAGCGGCAACTGGTCGAACACACTTGGCGGCAAGGCGTCTCGTTCAGCATATCGCTGGCATGGCTCATCCACAACTAATTTTGGAGGACGCGCGGGGTTCCGCATTGTCCTCCTGCCGTAGTTGTTGACGCGGAGCATAAAACATAATTGGTGCGTACGTCCCGTTCGCGCCCGGAAGGGCACATTCTGGAGAGCGACTGTTCCACTATTTCCCAACGATAAAATGACGATGAACCTAAAAACAATGCAACATTCGATTTTTCAAAAACTTAGTCTGGTCTTTCTGTTGATTTTCGGTGGCTGGTTGCACGGAGAACTGGCCATAGCCAGTCTGAACGGTTTTGGACTGCCCATGACGTATGGCGTATGCGATACGGCGGCGGCTGTTTCGGACAGCGGGATGACGGCGTTCATCGCGCCTATGGAGGATAGGGCGGACAGCCGAACCAACGGTTTTCATGCGAGCTTTCTGCTGGACAGCGGAAATGTCATCACGCTCTATCCTGGCTACTTGCAGGATCTTGCGCAATTTCTTCATATCTATTCAAAAACCACGAATGTGCGACTTGCCGCCAATAAAGATTTCACCGCTTTCGCCATTATCGTCGAGAAGATCAATTCGGGCAGTACGCCGGCGGGTTCGGATGTCACGGTGCCTACGTCGATGGGGACATGGCTGGCCGTCGTGGATGCCTTTGGCAATCCGTTGCAGGAAACGGAGCTTACCTCCACGGAGGGCAGTGTTTCAGCGTCGCAGTGCCGTATATCGTTCACGGACGACGGGCGGTTGCTGGCGGCCTGCGGACAGTATATTGGATTGCGGTTGTATGATTCTCTGACGACGGATTTGACGTCATTTATGTCGCTGGACGTCGGTTACAAGACGGGCACGGCGGTCATCACAGGCGACGGCACGAAGGTGTTTTTCACGAAGGACAACGGCTCGCAACGCGCCGTTTGCTATGTGGATACGGTGACGGGAACGGTCATTGACACAGGGCTTGTCGCGGACAGCGGCATCAATGACGCACAGTTGGCCGTGAGCCATGACGGCTGCTGCGTGGCGTTTCGGAAGACGGCGGGCAGCTTGTCGATTTGCTCGTTGGAGGGCGCGATGTGGAACGAGACGATTATCGACGGGACGCAGATACGCAGTCCGGCCGTCAACGCGGCCGGTCGATATGTCGTCTATCAGACACGCGGGACATCGTGCTCGCAAATCATGGAATACGACCGTAAGAAAGGCACGACGACGTTGATCAGCCAGAACGATAGCGGTGCGGAGGCGGATGCCAATTGCACATCGCCGTCGATTTCCGCCGACGGTTCACGGATTGCTTTTATTTCGTCTGCGTCGAATCTCGCCGACAATGGCAATGGACAACCGCAATTGCTTGTGTTCAAACGGGAAGCTCCATCGTTCATGCTGGAATTGAAGCGTGGATGGAATCTTTGCGGGACACCGTTGACGTTGGACGAACAAAGCGTCGAATTGCTAAAAAGCGAACCTGCCTGCTGGGGGTGGAGCAATGGTCGATTCCACTTGATGGAGAGCTTCCAAGCGGGGCAGGGCTTCTGGCTTTATGCCTTGGAAGACAAGATTTTGCGACTGACCGGCGAAGACGTGGACCCAATGCCGTTGCGGCATGGATGGAATCTTGTTATGTTGTCGCTGTATCCGTCTGTGGAGGCGACGAGTTGTTTTGGCTTTGACGGAAAATCATACGTGAGATTGACGGAAGAAGCGAATAGAGCGCAAGCGGCGTGGGTATGGTATTAATGATTAATGATTAATGTAGTTGTGTTTCCCGCAGGCGGGACGTACGCGGGACTTCCTTCCCGCAGGCGGGACGCCGCCGCCACATCCGACGGCGGGACGCCGTCGCTACCATTCCGCTACGACACCGTCTTCGGTGCGCCAGACGGGATTCTTCCATGAATGGCCGATCTTGGCGGCTTCGCGCAATTTCTCTTCGTTGACGGTCACGCCGAGGCCGGGCAGGCGGCTGCGGAAGACGCTGCCGTCCTTATAGTTGAAGACGGATTTATCCTGCAGGTAGTCGAGCATGTCCGCGCCTTGGTTGTAGTGGATGCCGAGGCTCTGCTCCTGGATGACGGCGTTTGGCGTGCAATAGTCGAGCTGGAGGCAGGCCGCGAGGGCGACGGGGCCGAGCGGGCAGTGCGGCGCGACGGCGATGTCGAAACATTCCGCCATGGCGGCGATTTTGCGGACTTCCGCGATGCCGCCCGCATGGCAGAGATCGGGCTGGATGATATCCGCTATCCCTCTGGTAATGATGTCTTTGAAGCCCCAGCGGGTGAAATTCCGTTCGCCTGTGGCGATCGGTGTGGAGGTGTGGCGACGGAGCTCCGCGAACGCTTCGATGTTCTCAATGAGAACAGGCTCTTCGATGAACATAAGATGGTACGGTTCAAGCTCTTTCATGAGAACACGCGCCATCGCCTGATGGACGCGGCCGTGGAAATCGACGGCGATGCCGAAATCGGGCCCGAGCGCGTCGCGGATGGCGGCGACACGGTTGACGGCGGCGGTGACTTTGCTCCAGTTGTCGATGTAGTCGAGTTCGGCGGTGCCGTTCATCTTGACGGCTTTGTAGCCTTGTTTCGATTTCTCGACGGCGGCCGCGGCGGTGTCGGCGGGGCGGTCGCCGCCGATCCAGCAATAGACTTGGATCTTTTCGCGGACGGAGCCGCCGAGCAAGTCGTAAATCGGCAGTCCAAGGAGCTTTCCGCGAATGTCCCACAGGGAGATTTCGATGCCGGAAATGGCGCTCATGAGGACGGGGCCGCCGCGGTAGAAGCCGCCGCGGTAGAGCGTCTGGAAGATGTCTTCGATCTGCGCGGGATCGCGTCCAATGACGTATGGTTCAAGCTCTTTCACACAGGCTGCGACGGTGTCCGCGCGGCCTTCGATGAGCGGCTCGCCCCAACCGCAAATGCCTTCGTCCGTTGATGTTTTGAGGAAGAGCCAGCGTGGCGCGACTTTGAAGAGTTCCAAAGAGGTGATTTTCATGTTCTTAGTCCTTTTTTGCGTTGAGACAACGGATGGCCATGTTGCGGAAAATGGCGCGGGAATCGGTGGTGAATTCCTGCAGGCGTTTGGTTCCGGACTCTCCGCCGCAACGGTGGAGGGCGTCCGCCAGCATGATTTCCAGATAGGTTAGCTGGAAGTACGGATTGTCGCCCCATGATTCATGCATGATGTTGCCGCCGAGATATTTCTGCTGTAGCAGACGTTCCAGGGCGGGTATGGCGCGGGGCGTGGGGCGATTGCGGAAAAAGACCGCCAACGCCCAGAGGCGCTCATGGAAATACGGGACGGAGCAATCACGGCGGGCGATGGCGTATGGCGTCGTGCCCGTGCGAAGCGTGTCGGAGCCTGCCCATGCCCTTTCCAGCAGCGGGAGAACGAGTTCCAGCGTTTCCGGCGTGTCGATGTGCGACATCGTCGTGATCATGCGGTTGAGGACGCCGTAGGCGCGGCCGGGCAGGAATTTCCCAACTTGCGGGTAGCCGTAGTTGGTCCGTTCGTTTCCTTCAAAAGTCTTTCCGTTGACGTCGGTTATGATGTAGCCATCGGGGCCTTTGTCTTCCAGTTTCGCCATGTCCTGTTTCGCGTGGACGTTGAATTTGCGGATGAGACGGGCCTGTCCGTCTGCGCAACCGAACCATGAGAGAAGCAAAGCGGTCATATCAGGCTCTGGAGCGCCGTCTTCCAGACGTTTTTTCAACACGGGAATGATTTGTTCAGGCGGCATGAACAAGGCGGGCATGAAACCTCCCGGCGAATCAAGCCGTTTGGCGGCGAAATCGACGGTCCATTCCGGTTCGGCGGGGGTGAAGGCCCAGTCGGGCAGAACGCCTATTCCTTTCATTTCCAGACGGATGCGGTCTAAATCGACGTCATCGGTCTTCGCAAGATTCCGTTCGATGAACTGCGACGCGACCGTGCCGATGGCGTAGCCCGCGTTCGTGATGTCCGGATTCATGCGGCAGAGCGACGTGGCGTCCCGTTCACCGGAAATGGCCTTCGCGGCGACAAGCAGATTGGTCATTCCCGCGGGAACGAATGTTCCAAGCGGCAGCAGGACATGGATTTCCTTGTCCGTTGGATTGTAGGCATCTGCGGTAAGATATCGCTTGATGAGTTCGCTCGTGAGGCGGCCATGGCTGTCAAACAGGCAGGAGGCGACGGCGATGGCGTCCGTGCGGAACTTTCGCGTCAGGATGTCGTTGAGCGTCAGATAGTAGTTGCCGATGATCCGGCGGGATTCGCGTTGCGTGTAGATTGGCGAGAGATGGTAGTCGCCGTTGTGGCGGTGGGCGAGCATGAGGCCGCGGATCGTGTCGGCGTAATCCGTCGGATCGACGACATCGAAGTCATTGCCGTAATGGTTGTTCTGGAAGTTTCCGTTCATCCCCCAATCGTCGATACCCCAGCAACTTGAGCTTTGAATCCAGCCTTTGTCGTCGCCAAGTTTCGTTGGGATTCCGGCATGCGCGCAAAGATCGGCGTCGCCTGTGGCGTCGATAAAAAGCTTTGCGTTGACGGCGCGGAAGCCATTGGCGGAATAGACGAGAGCAGACGTGATTTTGTGGTCCTGTTGCGTCGCGCCGCAGACGACGGCTTGCCCAAGAAACTGCTGTTTCGTCTCTTGCGACAGGAACATCTTGTCCCACAAGCGGACGCTTGCGCAGAAACGCACGAGATGTTCTTCGCGTCCGAGCTGGTCACGGTTCTTGCAGTAGGCGGCGTAGGCGCCTTTCTGGAAGCCGTGCCATGCTCCTGAAACGCCGCCGCCCGTTGTGGTTCCGCCAAGGAACGGTAGGATATCGACCGTAAGAGCGGGCGTTTTATGATGCGCAAGGGCGGTCATGACAGCGGAACCGCCGGTTCCGCCGCCTGCGACAAGAACTTCGATATCGGTTGATTCAGAAGGTGTTATCACGACTGGTTGGAGAAGCTTGGATGCGTCATGGGCGGACGGCGAATAGGGGAGCGCCTTGCCGGACGAATACATGACGGGCGTTCCTTCCGTTTGTTTTCGGGGGATGTTTTGGAGGAACTTCTCCGTGAGTCCGACGGCGTTGGCTTCGAGTTTCCGCCAGTCGGTCGTGGTGGCTTCCAATGGCAGTTGCGCGGGAATGCGTAGAAGCCCTTCCGTTGCAGGAAGTTCGCGTTCTTCTGTGATGATGCGTAGTTCGCCGAAACGGTTGAGCGCGACGTCCTGCATGTTGATGATGTTTTTCCGTATCTGGGCCGTCATTCGGACGGCCCATTCGCGCATTTCCATTTCAAGACGGGAGGGGGCAAGCCAGTCCGATGCGTTGCATTCGACGGATTTATGTGCGGAAATGCAGAGGACGCCGTCTTTGATCGTGCGATGGGCGGTGACGGCGCCGTCCGGAAGGGAGAGCTTGTTCGTCGTGAAGGCGTGGGCTTGGGAGATTTCAAAATTGATTTCGGCGGTTTGCGTCCATTTCTGTGGGAGACCAAGCAGATGTTTGGCTGCAATCTGCTCTTCGGACGCGTCGATGACGGCATCGGCCTCCATGATGAACGTGCCGAATTTGCTGGCGATGGCGACGCCTGTGATATGGTTGTCCATGACCAGCAGGCCTGCGCAATGGGAGAGCAGCAGCGGATAGGCGCCTGAATCCATGACGCGGGCGAAAAGCTCCTTCTTGACGGTGCCTTCCGGTCGCGGAACGGATTCGCCGGTGGAGCCGTTGAGAAGCCATGAATGGTTGGAGGCGGCCATCATGCCCGCCACGTGGTTGCGCGGATCGACGATGATTGCCTGCCATCCATTGGCTTGCGCCGTTTCCGCGGCGGCGACGGCCGCCGCTCCGCCGCCGATGATCGCCACGCGTCTGGAATCGGCGGGGCAGGGGAAGTCCGTGAAGGTCTGGGCTTGGACGGAAATCGCGGTGGCAAGGCAGATGAGCATGGATGTCTTCATGGTTGTTCCTATAGGACAAGTGTCTTGACGATATTGAGATGCGACAGATAATGGTTGATGTTCCATTCCGTCAGCCACCAGCCGTTTTTGTCCGGAAGATAAAGGATGCTGCTGACGGATGCATTGGTCGGCATGGGGATGCGGTTGTTGGGCGCGACAAGCCCCGCCGCCATGCGGAAAATCCGCCCCATCGTGCCGCCGTGGGTGATGACGAGGAACGTCTTGCCCGGATTTTCGCGGGCGGTGGCGGTGAAGAAGTCTTCGATGCGTTTTTGGAAGACTTCGCGTGTCTCGCCGCCCGGCATGTTCGGCACGACATATTCGTCCGCGAATGTGTTGATGACTTCGGGATTCGTCTTTTTGATTTCTGTCTGGTGGTGGCCTTCGAAAATGCCGCAGTTCCATTCGCGGAGGTCGTGGACGTGGTGGATTGGCGCGTCCGGATGGTATTTTCCGGCGATTTCCGCCGTCTGGATCGCGCGTTGCAAATCACTGCAGTAGATGGCGTCGATATGTCTGTCTTTCAGATATTCGGCGGCGCATTCGACTTGTTTTACGCCGTTGTCGTCCAGCGGGCTTTCGTACCAGCCTTGGAGGATTCCGGCCTTGTTGGCCACGGTCTCCCCGTGGCGCAGGAGTATGAAGCAAGTTGGTTCCATGTTGATTTCGTTGTTGACGGGCCTATGCAAAAGAAAATCAGAAGATAACCTAATATAATTAAAAAAAAGCGCAATGTTTTTGCGGTATTTATTTTGCCGTTTGCGGACATGGGATAGATTATTGCTGATGCGTTTTGGTGTTTGAAAAGGAACGGTAATGGGTAGCATTGTGAAAACGGTTTGTTTGTCATGCCTCTGCCTGGCGGTTGCGCACGGCGAAGTCATGTTGTTTTCGACGGATCATGTGGAGCTGCGGAAACGGATCGAAGTGCCGCTTCCCCAAGGGGCGGTCCGTGAAAAGGACTACAAGAATGGGAAGCTGGTCGTGTCCATGACCGTCGACGCGCCGTGGACGATGGAAGGGCGCGATGAAAACGCCATCCGTCTGAAAGGCGCTTCAGGCGAATATCTTACGACGACAAAAGCGCCGTGGCACGACTATGGCGAGCTTCGCGCGAACACGGTCTTCCAGCTGGAATTCCCGCTGCCGACACAGCCTGAGCCGTTGACGTTCATCATTCCGGACGGCGTCAAGCAGTGGAGCAAGACGCGGCCGGAAGCCGTGGCCATCTGGACAGGTCCGAAGCTGGAGGGCCATGCGGTGGTCGATAAGATGAACCGCAACTGCATCGTGGCGTTGGCGGATCTGGGCGAAGAGGCGGATTCCTACGAATTCACGTTTCCGGGCAGGACGGTGAAAGGGAAATCCTCCACGGCGCGATGCCGTCTGAAAGGGCGGAAGGAGCCGTTCCAAGTTGTCTGCAAGGCGTTTCTGACGGATGGAACGATATTGCAGCGGACGTTCGATGTCGTCCCGCATGAAACGATCATGCAGCCGCCGCTGAAAGAGGACGAACTGCTGGTGGGGCTGTGCGTCTATAGGGCGAGCAGTCATAAGGAGAAGCGCGTCAAGGAGAATCCGGAAGGCTGGCGGCGGTATCCGCGCTCGCAGGAGGAGGAAATCAGCGGCTTGATCGAAGAGGGCGGCGTCAATCTGATCGTGCCGTGGTACAATCCGCCCGTCGAAAGCGTGGCGGCCGCCGCGGAGAAAGGCATCTACACGATGACCATCTACCAGTATCTGGACGCGGAGAAATGCGACGCCTACCGGGCGGCGGGAAAGGATCGCTATTGGCTGAACAACAACATCGGCGAATACGCCAGTTACCTGTACCAGAACGAACAATGCCTGCCGAAAGGCGTGAACCAGCATGGCGATCTGGAGTTCTGCCGCGAGCATTTCATCAACAACTACATCCGCAGCGGCGTGGAACGCTATCATCGCGGCTATCCGTATATTTTCTCAACGTCTGGCT
>JAEEGH010026520.1_pt1 | contig 11539 bp, 6 predicted proteins | sample 9134181 | NCBI WGS metagenome assembly JAEEGH01 (sample SAMN16246544, study PRJNA631951) | gut metagenome | biome: gut microbiome; feature: rumen; material: DP-attached | host: Bos | place: Iran: Karaj | collected 2018-10 | reverse complement strand
GAAAGAATGAAGAAAACGAGATCACAGCGATCGATCCGGATACAGAAGATACAGGATCGAACGGCGAAGATCCATCCGGCGCGAAAAGCACTTCCGACGCGGCGGGCGCGGAAGGATCAACAGGAGCATCTACCGAAGAATCTACAGCAGCAACCACGGAAGCTGCCACAGAAGATACTACAGCTGCTCCGACAGAAACAGAGGAGGTCGAATCTGTATATGACCTCAGCGGAATGTCTGCAGAAGAGATCGCAGATCTTTGCGATGGCCTGACTACTAGAAAGATCCCGAAGGTCGGAGATACATTAGAAGACGTACAGAAAACGTACTTTGATGTTAGGCCCTGGCGCTTCACCGGAGCTACTTTGCTCGAAGGAAGATACAGCAAGTCCGACAAAAGCAACGTTAATGTCATTTTTGTAAGTGGTGTATATAACGACGGATATCCGAAAAACGGCGGACCTCACATCGATAAGGTCGATTATTTCGGAACAGGTCTCGTCATCGATATCTGTGATCCAGAGTTGGCCGATGAATTTATCGAGATCATGAAGCAGAGACATCCCGTTATTGAGCAGAAGCCGGACGGGTCCTGGAAATCTGATGATTTTGTTGTCGGCCTCACCCCGGTCGACTTCTTCGATAGGAGTAAGGGTACTCACTTCCAGATCGCATACGGCGAAAAGAGCAACTGGTATGAGTCGGTCGCTGGAATCTTCGGATTCGGATATAACATCACGACGGGAGATCCTACAGAAGAAACGACTGCGGATTCGAATTGAAGTGCTTTTCCATATGAATAAGAGGACCCCGAAACTATCGCGGTATCGGGGTCCTTTCTTAGTTCTAGGAGAACTCATTTACGTCTTTTCATCGAACAACGTTGACAGATAATCACCTTGGATGTAAACTACTCATAAGTATAATACTCATGAGTATAAAAGGAGAGGCGGGTATGTTTGGACGGATCAATGAACTAGATTATCTCAATTCTTTATATAGCAGCGATCGATTTGAATTTCTCGTCATGTACGGTAGACGGAGAGTTGGCAAGACAACTCTTCTTCAGGAGTTTGCAAAAGATAAAGAAGTGATATTCTACCCTGCTCAGGAGAAGAATGATTCCCTAAATCTCAGTGATTTTTCGAGGATGATTCAACTGAAATTGGACGGTATGTTTATCTCCCCTTTTGAAGGATGGAAGGAAGCATTTGAGTATATTGACAGGAAGGTGAGTCGTCGTATGGCAATTATAATCGATGAATTCCCTTTCATCGCGGAAGAGAATCCTACGGTTAAATCGATTCTTCAGCATGCTATCGACCATATGTGGAAGAATAATAAGAATATCTTCCTGATACTGTGCGGATCTTCAGTTAGCTTTATGGAAACAGATGTTATGGGTAGGAAGAGTCCGCTACATGATCGGCAGACATCTGCATTAGAGATCAGACCCTTTGATTATCTTGACAGCAGTCTCTTCTATCCTCGATATACAAATGTGGAGAAGATAATCGCATATGGAATCCTCGGAGGAGTGCCCAGGTATCTGGAAGCCTTTGATGACAGCCTGACTTTGGAGCAGAATATTGCATCCAAGATTATCCGAAGAGGAGCATATCTTAATGAGGAGCCGACCAACCTTCTGAAAGCTGAGCTTCGCGATCCGAACGTTTACAACAGTATTTTGAGTGCGATAGCGAATGGTAGAAATAAGGTGCAGGAGATCTCTGATTATATTCATGAAGAGAATACCAAAGTATCCAAGTACCTGGTTGTACTGCAAACGATGAGACTTGTTGAGAAAAGCATTCCCTGTGGAGAGAGTACAAGTACCCGCAAGGGAATTTATCGGCTCACCGACAACTTCTTCCGATTCTGGTTCAGGTATGAATTCACAAATAACGTGTATTACGAGATGTTAGGTGCAGATAAAGCATCCGTCGAAATAATAGACAGCATATCGGATTATATGGGAGATGCCTTTGAAGGAATATGTATGGAATATATGATCAGAAAGGGGAAAGAAGGCAAACTGCCGTTTGTTCCCTATAAAATCGGAAAATGGTGGGGGAATAATCCGTATATCAAGGCACAGGATGATGTAGATATACTCATGATAGACAGGAGTGGCAAGAAGGGTATTTTTGTAGAATGCAAGTTTACTTCTGACAAGATGCCTCACAAAGAGTATGAAGATCTGAAAAATGCAATGGAAGCATTTCCTGAGATAAGAGAACGCTATATGTATTTTATCAGCAAATCCGGATACGATCAGTCGGTGATTCGCCATGCAAAGGAAGATGGCGCGATCCTTCTGAACCTAGATGATCTGTTCAAAGACTGAAAATTCTTGTAAAGAGAATCCGAATGCCGGAAATCAAAATCTGCCAATTCGAAACATAAGGGAAATGCGTTGACAGTGCCTCTTTGCGGTGCTACCATGTAGATAAACTACAAATGTAATTTATCAGATGGGAGAGCATATGAGCAGTAAGGAAATCAAGAAACTTCCGGATGCGGAATTTGAGATCATGCGGGCGATCTGGAGGTGCAGTGAGCCGGTGACTTCGCCGATCCTTACAGAGAAACTCCGGCTCGCTCTTCCCGAGAAGGACTGGAAGCAGCAGACCGTCATGACGATGCTGGTCCGACTCGAAAAGAAAGCATTTCTCCGTTCGGAGAAAAATGGTAAAGAGAGATACTATTCTCCGGCGGTGTCCGAAGAAGAGTATATGCAGGTCGAAGCGAGAAGCCTCCGCCAGCGCTTCGGAGGATCTCGTGTCACAGGATTGGTAAAGTCACTTTGTGATGGCGGAGATCTCTCGGAAGAAGAGATCTCGGACTTGAAAAAATGGCTCGATGAGCAGTAAGGAGAAGCATGGGAAATCTTTTTCAGACGATCGTTCTTAACTCGCTGAATATGACATTGGTCGCGCTGCTTCTGATGATCATTCTTCGCGCGCTTAAGAATATCCAGTCTCCGAAGATCCGGTATTATTCCTGGCTGATCGTGCTTCTTGGATTTCTGATTCCCGTTCGATTCTCGTTCGGTTACTCACTGTTTCATGTTTCAACTGCATCCGAAGCTCCGGCGGTAACGGTCGGGGCAGGGACGACTGTGATCGAAGCGGCGGAAACCGGATTTTCGTGGAATGTGATCATGCTCATATTGTTCGCGATCTGGCTCCTGGGAATGGTTGTTTATGCTTCCGTATCTGCTATCCGTTTTTTTAGATGGAAAAGAACTATTCTGAGACTATCTTCGACATCTCCTTACTATGATGCATATGTTTCCACGTTCGCGGAAGAGATGGAGATCGGTCCGGTGGAAGTCCGTATCTCGGATGCGGTATCTTCCCCCATGATGATCGGCCTTTTCAAGCCGACCATTTTGCTTCCGATCCGTCACTATGAATACGATGAATTAAGACTGATCATCAAGCACGAACTGACGCATTATCTCCACAGGGATCTCTGGTTCAAACTTCTTTTGATCCTCTGCCGGGCCGTGCACTGGTTTAATCCGTTTATGGTGCTTTTCGCCAGGTCGATCGAGCAGGAATGCGAATACTACTGCGATATGTCGGTCATGGAAAATGAGCCGGAGAAGATGCGGAAGGTCTACTGCAACTCGATCGTAAATACACTGGCGGATCAGGTGAGAAGAAACGGCCGGGAGATGCGGCCGGTTCTGGCAACGAGTTTCTATTCGCCGAAATCCGGACTCAAACACCGCTTCTCCATGGTGCTTCGGGGAAAGACGAGAAAGGTCATAGGTGTCCTTATCCTGGCGGGGATGCTGACAGTCGTGTCCGGATTTGTACTGGGCGAAAAGAGCGGAAAAGAAGCTTCCGGAGTCAACAGCAAGATCCACCAAGTGGATGTGATTGAATCTTCTGAAGAATACGAAACGGATGCGGAATGGTCCGAGCAGGAAGTGGAAGAAACGACTGATTACGAAGAATATACCACATGGGTCGAGGATGAGGATCAGGTGGTATCGTCTGCATATGCCGAAGCCTCGGATTACGAACCTTCTGTATCGGAGAGCGTCATGTGGACGGGTGAGATGGAGACCTCGGACGAAACGCAGGAGGCAGAAACGTTCATCAGTGAGCAATATGAAGTGATGCCTTCTATCGGCTGAAACGATCGGCTATATTTTTTTGCGCTTAAAAACTACACATGTAGTAAATGAAAGAATGGCGAGGAACATGAGGAAAATGTCGCAGAGAATTGTGGGAGCGGGCTTAGGGATCCTGATGATCTTTTCTGTTTCCTGTAAGAATAAAAACAAGGGAAAAGATTCTTCTTTGAAAAGCACTTCAGGTGAGATCACTCGTGAAGAGATCGTGGCTCTGAATGACGGGAAATGGGTGAAAGAAGATGACCCGTATTTCGAATGTAAGGAGATCCCGCTTTCCATCCGTCCGGAAGAAGGAAAAACCATCAAAGATTATGAACTCTTCCATATGACGATCGGCGAAGGGAGACTCGTAGCCGGACTGTACTCGAGCTATACCGATAGAAGCGACAGCAATCGGATCGTAACCTTCAATATGGATGGAGAGATCATCGGCAGTGCAGCGATACCACATGGAGAAAGCCTGATCTCTGTTGTGAATGGAAGAAGCGGAGATATCCTGGTCATGACTGATGTGGAGAGTTCCGATAAGAATAATGCATTCATGCGGCTATATAAAGTCACGGAAGGGACGGAACTGGTCAAAGTACTTGATTTTTCTAAGGGTGTTAGAATGAGTGGATATTCATTTTTTGCCGTGATGGAGGACGGATCCTATCTTGTTCACGATTATGGCAGAATCCTGCGCTTTAGTCCTTCCGGGGATATTCTGACGGATATGACTGTTGAGAACTCACAGCACACGATGATACAGACCGGCGGCGAGTGGTACGTGGCTACCTTTGAGTGGAATGATGATTACACGGAGGAGGTGAACTCCATCTGGAAGGTCGATCTTTCTGAAGGAAAGACGGTTGGTGAGAAGATACGGATCGATAGTAAATGGCTCATGAATTTTGCGCAGATGAATGACGCATGTTACCACGCGGATGTGAATGGTATATATAAGATCGACATGAAGAATAACACTGAAAGCCTGGTCCTATCCTGGAACGAGACAGACTGTGTGCCCGGGATCATGCGTGATCCGGTCTTTCAAGTCCCGTCAGCGGATGAAGTGCTTTTCCTGAAAACGGATTACCCGGAAGAACCTGCAAAGCATGCCGGGCCGGTGTATTCGCTGATGCGCCTGACTCGTGCGAAGACGAATCCTTATGCCGGAAGGAGGATCCTGACTGCGGCGGTGGCCGGCGAAGAAGGCAAAACAACTTTCCATGAGATCATGAACAGTTACAATACTGATCCAAATAGCAAAGCACGCATCCAGATCGTGGACTATAACGGCCTGTTTGGGATCTATGGTGCAACAGAGACGATGGAAGATCTTCTGGACCGGATCAATCAGGAGATCATGTCAGGAAACGGTCCGGATATTCTGATAAACTGCGCCGGATATCCGAGATTCTCTACAGGTGAGCGGATGGCGGACATGAATCCGTATCTGAATGGCGCTTCCGGGATCACAAGGAACGAATACTACGAAAACATTTTCGGTGCTTTTGAAACCGATGGAAAACTCTATCAGATTCCGATCTGCGTCGAGATCAGCGGTCTGGCTATCAATGACAGTGCCCTCGGAAACAGACACGGGTATTCTATTCGTAATCTCCAGTCTGCATCAGAAGAACTTCCATCAGGCATGACGCTGTTTCCGGTATATGCCTATGAGGATATCCTGGATATGCTCCTTCCTGAAAACCTGAAATACTTCGTAAAAGATGACGAGCATACCTGCCAGTTTGATTCTGAGGAGTTCTGTGAGTTTCTGGAGTTCTGCAAAAAATGTGGATCGCCCAAAGAATCTATCGGCCAGAGTGATGGCGCCTGGACAGATCCGATCGAATTCCTGGATCTGGAGACGGTTGCTGCTGTTCCATATACATTTAACTCGTTCTTCCACTACGGAGAATATATGTCAGCGCTTCACGGAAATGTTCTCTTTAGCGGGTATCCGGTAACAGAAGGGAGCGGGATCGCGGCGAAGCCGGTCATGTCAGCCGGCATCTGCGCCTCTTCTTCCGGAAAAGACGAGGCGTGGGACTTTATCCGGTATATGCTTTCTTCGGAAATACAGAGAAGAATCGCCGGATCCGTCGGAGGATTCCCGGTGCAGCGGCAGGCATTCTCCGAGTATATACAATCACAGATCGATCTATACGAATCCCGTCTGGAAGGAGAGCCTGCCTCGGAAGGAGAGCCTGCCTCGGAAGGAGACATCAAGATACGGGCGATCCTTAGCGAGAAGGAGAAGATACTGGATGGCCTTTCCGATCTTATGGCAAGCGTGAATACACAAATCTCCTCAGACCCGTATATTCAGGAGATTATTAAAGAAGAGTCCGCCGCTTATTTCGCCGGACAGAAAAGTGCGGAAGATGTGAGCCGTATCATCCAGAACCGGGCAAAGACGATCGTTCAGGAGAGAGGATAAGATACATGTTGAAAAAACAAAATCGCCAACTGAAAAAACTAGTGTCGACATTTCTTGTGGTATCGACAGTCCTGACTATGGCAGGATGCAAGAGAAACTCTGCATCAGAGAAGAAGGGAGGGACACAGGTTGCCTCCAGAAATCGGAAGGAAGTCGTCGCGGAGTCTGATCCGTACTTCTACATAACGGAGAAGGAACTGTCTATCCCGGTTGAAAAGGACCGGAAAGTAGTCTATGCCGATTTTGGAGAATGCAGATTCGTCGGAGATCAGGTCTTTGTTTCCTACATGCTCTTCTGCGAAACAGAAGGAGAGCCGGAAGGCGTTTCTGGAAGAGTGCTTTTCGATAAGGATGGGAAGCTTCTTGCGGATCTTTCTTCCAAGGCGGAGTCGAAGGAGCGGATCGAGAAGATCATCGAAGATAACAGCCATGAACTTTATGCGATCACTTTCGAATTGTCGGAATTTACTTACTCTATCCAAAAACTCAATCAGGACGGATCACTCGGAGAAAAAAGAAAACTGCCTGTGAAAATAGACGAAGAAAGTGAAGTGCTTTTTCTTCCGGATGGAAACCTGATGATCGCCAATATGGGCGAACTGAAGATAGTTGCGCCGGATGGCACGCTTGCCGGGTCAAGCAGCCAGGAAGAATTCATGGGATGGGTCTTCATTCAGGACGGGAAATACTATGGCGGATGTAACCACTATTCCCCTGAAGATTGGGATGAAAGCTATACATACATCCGGCAGATCGATCCGAAGACAGGTGAACTCAAAGGAGAAAAGATGCGTTGCGGGGATCTCTCACACATTTCCCGGGGAATGGACCGAAGCTATCTGATTACGGAGGGAGAGATCACGAAGGTCGATCTTCTGGACCTTTCTAAGAATCAGGTGGTGTTCAGCTGGAATGATACCGATTATGATTCCGCGCGGATCCTGGATACGAAGGTCAGTTCGGATCAGGAATTCTATTTCATCGAAGAATCGGGAAATGCAGAATCAGAAGAGAACGACGATCCCAGAGTGGAACTGAAACTACTTCAGGCTGTCCGCGCAGAGAAGAATCCCAATGCCGGGAAGAAGATCATTCTCATCGGCGTTTTCGAGCAGGATGTGAATATCCGAAGACATGTCATCCGGTATAATCTTGACCCGGATTCGTCCTGCCGGGTGGAGCTTTACTACTATTCTCTCAGCGATGTTTCCGCATCTTCCGGACTCGATATGGAGAAACGAGTTGCGGAGACGATGTCTCTGGATCTGCTGAGTGGTAACGGGCCCGACATCCTGATGAACGCATCGTGGCTTTCCCGGTTTAATTCGGACGAAGTGCTGGTGGACCTGAATACTCTTATCGACAGCACAGATGGTATGGGACTTGACAGGAATGCATATCTGGATAGCGTTTTCCGAGCCTCGGAACAGGACGGGAAACTCTACCACTTGCCTCTGACTTTCTATGTGCGCGGCTGGGCCGCCAACCGGGAACTTCTGGGGGATACATCTTCTTATACGTATAAGGAATTTCTGGACGCGTGTGAAAAACTTCCCGAAGATGTCTCTGTATTCACGGAAAGCCCATATAACGATCTGCTTTCACTGCTTCCTGTTTCTGAGTTTGTCGATTATGAAAAGGGTCAGGTGCACTTCGAGGATGCGGAGTTTCAGCAGCTTCTGGAACTGGTCAGAGAATATGGCTCACCGAGAACACATGAACAGCTTGCGAAGGATATGGAAGATGAAAGAAAAGTACGACCGGATAGCGGAGTGCTTTTCCGTGAGAACATGCTGGCCTTTACATTGGAATCGTTTGAAGATCTTTTCTCATATGCCAGAGCGAAAGAAAGGCTTGGAGGAAAGGGTGTTTTCTGCGGGATCCCCAGCCGTTCCGGAGGATCTATGATGGCAAGAGTAAGCATCTCTATGGCGATCTCCGCATCCTCCAAGAATCAGAAAGAAGCATGGGAATTCCTGCGGTTTATGGTATCGGATGAACAGCAGGAGATGATGACGGAATCCCTAAACTGCAATTTCATTCCCGTTTCGCGAAAAGCACTGGATCTTCAGAATGAAAGGTGGATGGCCTTTAGTCAGGAGCGTATCGAAAACTTCGTTCCCGATCCGCGGTATCCGGATGAGAAGCCTCTCGAAATTACCGATGAAACACTCTCGGAGTACATGAAGATCCTGGAGAGTATCCGGCTCGTTTCTTCTTCCGATCCGGATGTGCTGGCAATCGTGATGGAAGAGGCGGCTGGGTATTTCGCGGATCAGAGAAGTCTCGATGAAGTGTGCAGAACGATATCGAACCGCACAAAGACGATTGTTCAGGAGAGAGGATAAGGCCGGGCGGATCAGGGAAAAAATGGAAGAAGGAAAAACGAAAAAGAAAAGGAAGTGCTTCTGATGATCAATAGAGGAAAAAGAATAGGGAAGAAACCGGCGGCTGCTTTTCTCGCGGTATTGATGGTCCTGACCATGGCGGGATGCCGTAAGCCGAAAGAAAAACAGAAGAAAGAGTATCGTGTTGTAAAGGAGACCGACCCGTATTATTCCGCCTCAGAAGTGGAGCTGCTTATTCCTCGTAAGGAGGGAAAAGAGCTTCTGCAGCTTCTCGTAGATGAACCGGAAATCTCGGACGGAAAGATCCGCTTTAAATTCGATGCGAGCTACAAGGTTCCGAAAGAACTGGACGATAAGCAGTACCTATGTGCGCAGAACCTCGATAACTTCACGGAAGAAGAGAAACTGGCGATTTGGGAAGAGTGGGTCAGCTATTTCGATGAAGGCACGGCCTGCTTCGACCTTAACGGGAATTTCCTCGGAGTGGAAAAAGAAGAGGAGGATCCTCTTGCTTCCATGCCCTGGGCGGACGAACACACGGACCTGTTTTACTGTAAGTCTCTTCCGGATGGAAGAAGTCTCGGCTGGAGCTTCGAGAAGATAGTGCTCTTTGATCCTGAGGGAAAAGAACTGGCGAGCTACGCTCCCGAGCTGTTTGCGGGAGATGTTTTTGTGGCGGGAGATGAGATCTTTGTTTCCTGCCGCCACTATGAAGAGGAAAAGACCGAAGCGTCGTATGACTATATCGTCCGGCTGGATGGCCAGACGCTGAAGGAAAAGGGAGATCAGATCCGCCTTTCCGGGTCGGTCAGTAAGGGGGATGTCTGTTCGAGTGATCAGGGGATCTTCCGCATGAGTTCCAATGGAATATATAAGATCAATACCGATAGTGGAAAAGAGGAAGAATTTCTTCTCTGGAGTGATACGGATCTGAATTATGTGGGCGTGATCGGAGATGGCGCGCAGATTGGTAGCGATACGTGTCAGCTGATCAAGTATGTGGACGAGGAAACAGATGAGAATGGACATCTGGTCATGCACGTTCTTCTTGTCACGCTTACTAAGGAAACGAAAAATCCGCATGCCGGGAAGACCGTGCTTACCCTCGGTGATGCGCGTGAAAACGATGCGGATCTTGTTAATGCTGTGGTTGCGTATAACTTGCTTCCGGATAAGAAAGTGCGGATCGAAGTGCACGACTATTCCTCCTATGCAAGTGCATATGGCGCTTACGAGAAAGTTATCTCCAAGATCGCGGATCAGGTTTATCTCGATCTTCTCGCCGGGACCGGTCCCGATATCCTCGTGAACTTCGCTACCTCTCCTTCTTTTCAGACGGAAGATGTTCTTCTGGATCTGACGCCGTACATAAGCGGAGATGGCGGGCTTTCGGATCAGGAATACTACAGCACGCTTCTTCGTGCGTATGAAAAGGACGGAAAAGTATTCCATCTTCCGACCAATGTGGAGCTCTACGGGTTCTGGGGAAACAGCGCACTTCTTCCGGAGGGACCGGCGATCTCTGCCTCTGATTTTGATGCTATCCGCGACAGTTTGCCGGAGAATACGATGCTTCTTCCGCCTATGGAATATGACGATCTTCTGAAGATGCTTCTGCCTCTTAAAACGGGCCGCTATATCGATCCTAAGAAGAGCCGGGCGGACTTCTCCGACGCCTCCTTTGCCGAGATCCTTGATGTGGTGAAAAAGTATGGTTCCCATATAGAAGAACCGAATGAAGAAACTTATGAGGAAGCTATGGCAAAAGCACCGGAGACGCTTCTTCGTGAGAGTATGGTCGCGATGATCCCGTGCATCATCTCTGCTCCTTCCGACTATAAGAATTGCCTTGTGCTTCAAAACGGGAAGGGAAGAGTCTATGCATTTGGCGATGGAAATGGTCAGCAGGCAGCGGCCGGCATGACGATCGACAGCAGGATGTCTGTTGCGATCTCGAAAGAGACTCCTTATGCGCAGGAAGCGTGGGACTTTATCCGGTCGCTTTTTAACGAAGAAAACCAGAGGTACTTCGCAGAAAGCCTCGGCGGGATCCCGGTGATCCGAAGTGAGGTGGAGGCACTCTGCGAAAAATGCGAGATGACCGAACCGGAGAAAAGTGCTTTTGCCGAAGAACTGGAAAGAACACATGAAGTGCGCGTCACCGACGATGCGGTCCTGAATATCGTAAAAGAAGAAGCAGAAGGATACTTCCTCGGACAGAAAGATATAAACGCAGTAGTAAGCACGATCCAGAACCGCGTTGCGACGGTGCTGAAAGAGCGTGGATGAAATACTCGAAAAAATGTAAATCTTCGTGTTAAAAAGACTTCACTAGTTCTGATTATTGAATTGCTGTATGGTTTCGAGGCGGATAACATGTTTCGTAATTTTTCGCGATTTCTTTCTGATTTTTCGTAAGGAGAATTGCATTTCGAAAAGAGCGGTGTTTATAATGAAACTGGGTATGAACTATATGATTTGAAAGGAGAATGGGTGGTACTATTTTTCCATGAAAAAATTAAAGAGAATCATGGCGTTCGTTCTTGCAGCGATGCTGCTGCTTTCAGTCTGTCTGACTGTATCTTCCTGTAGGAAAAAAGAAGCGAAAAAGAA
>JAEEGH010026518.1_pt1 | contig 11541 bp, 6 predicted proteins | sample 9134181 | NCBI WGS metagenome assembly JAEEGH01 (sample SAMN16246544, study PRJNA631951) | gut metagenome | biome: gut microbiome; feature: rumen; material: DP-attached | host: Bos | place: Iran: Karaj | collected 2018-10 | reverse complement strand
AATCAAAAAACTTGGAATAGATAAGACTAAAGAATTTTTTGAATTCACCAGCATTTCTTTTGATAATGAGCAGTACAATGAAAAGAAAGCTGAACTTGAAACGATATTAGAAGAGTTAGGTTTAGATAACTATAAACAGTACATTTCGCCAAATAAAAAAATGGCGTTGACTTTTCATGATGTTTGTGTAGGTTCAGAACAAGTAGAAGAATTGCTCCTTGTGTATGATGAAAAATATAATAATGAAAGGGTAGAATCTGTGTTGGAATATGATGGCATTCTTGGAATGAATAATCTCTTAAAGTTCAAAAAACTGACTATTGATTACAAAAAGAAAAGGATAATTTTTAATTCAAAAAAACTGTTAAAAACTCTACCGATAAATATCTGTCATGAAATACCGAACAGGTATGGCATTCAATCTTTTGACATGCGTTGTTTTGTCAGGGCAAAAATAAAAGGAGATGAATACAATTGTCTGTTAGACACGGGGAATACCAGTGGCTTTCTTATGATTCCAGCAATGATGAAAAGTATCTTTACCAACGATGATTATAATGGAAGCCCTTTTTATATTGATTTAGAACTCGGAAATAAAGCTTACAGAAAAATTAAAGCTGTCTATTCTGATAATGATGATTTAATTTCACTTTTTGATTATGATAAATTTGCAGATTGTGAGGTTTTGTATCTGGGCTCTTCCATATTCAAAAACCACATAATCCAATTTGATTTTGAAAACAACACATTCGGGATTGAATGATTATAAATATCTAAGATTATAATTGCGGATTCCGCTTTCTCCATGTTATAATGTTTAATTATGGACTCGAAACCATCAAAGAAACAAGATAATTCTGAAAAAAAATTACAGAAAGTTTATAAACGACATCAAAGAATCTGGTCTTTTTTCTGGCATACAGCAAAACCTTTTTTTAAGTGGAAGTACGGTTATACAGCTGAATTGGCTCCAGAAATTGACGGTCCCTGTCTTGTACTTGCAAACCACAATTGTAATTTAGACCCTGTCCTTGTAGGCTTCAGTTTTAGAAAGCAGATGTATTTTGTTGCAAGCGAGCATGTTTATCGTCAGGGCTTTGTTTCAAAACTGCTTTTCTGGGGATTCGAACCCATTGCCAAAATGAAGGGAACGACAGACACCCTGGCTGTAATGAAGGCAATCCGCACTCTTCGAAATGGAAAAAATGTCTGCATCTTCCCGGAAGGAAACCGTTCTTTTAATGGAAGAACCGGTCCTATTTTTGATGCAACCGGCAAGCTTGTAAAAACTTCCGGGGCAACTCTAGTCACCTATAAAATTGAAGGTGGCTATTTTACAAATCCTCGCTGGGGCTACAAAATCCGCAAGGGAAAGTGTACTGGTAAAGTTGTAAATATCTATAAGCCAGAGCAGCTCAAAGAAATGGATGCTGCCGAAATTACTGCCTGTGTTCGCCGCGACTTGGACGAAAACGCTTACGAACGCCAGAAACAAAATCCAATCAAATATAAAGGAAAAAATCTTGCTCAGGGAATGGAATGTGCCCTTTGTGTCTGCCCAAAATGTCGTGAAGTAGGAACCATTGCTTCTAAAGCAAATACAGTTTTCTGCAAAAAATGCGGCCTTTCTACCAGTTACAGCGAATACTGCTATTTTGATGATGATTTTCCTTTCCACACCGTAGAAGAATGGGATTTGTGGCAGGACGAATACTTCAAGACTTATATAGAAGAAAATAAGGACAGCTCAAAAGTCCTCTTTGAAGATTCTGATATGACAATGAAAACCCTTACTGCCGACCACAAGGAAGAAGTTGTAGGCTGCGGAACTCTTTCTCTTTATAGTGACCGCCTTGAGTTTAAGCCGGAAAATGCTTCAGTCGCTCCGACAGTAAGTATTCCGATTTCAGAAATAACGGATATTGCCCTCTTCTTAAAAGACAATCTTGTGTTCAGCAATGTTGCCGGAACTCATTACGAAGTTAAGGGCACGACGCTTAAAAATGTTCGTAAATATGTGCATGTATGTAAGTTTATAAAAGAAAAAAATTAAAAAGGAGGATATCGGTAGATTTTTTTATGCGAACTTAATCTTTGCTTTAAAATTGTCTTCCAATAAAATCGTATGACTTATTCAGCAGAAAATGTCGAATTATGGAACTTTGTGATTCAGATTGGAATTATTTCCGTCATGGTAATAGTTTCAAACTTCCTCAGGCAGAAAGTTTCATTCATCAGAAAAAGTTTAATGCCTACTTCTGTACTAGCCGGCTTTATTTTACTGGGCCTAAAGTATCTGAAAATCGTACCAATTGATCCAAAGTTCTTTGATATGATTACTTATCATGGAATTGCAATTGGTTTTATTGCTCTGTCGTTAAGAGTACACCGAAAGAGTGAAGACACAAGAGGAGCCGTTGGTTCAGCCTTTAAAAGTGGTGCCCTTATTGTAAGTACCTACTGTGTTCAGGGAATTGTCGGACTTTTAATTTCCATTTTGCTTTCAGTTACCATTATGCCTAATCTTTTTAAGGCCGCAGGTATTCTGCTTCCAATGGGATTTGGACAGGGACCAGGACAGGCAAATAACGTTGGTTCTTCTTATGAAGCCATGGGCTTTATTGGTGGAAAATCATATGGTCTTGCAATTGCTGCAACCGGATTTTTGTGTGCATGTATAGTTGGTGTAGCATATCTTAGCATTACTTCAAAAAGAAAAAATATTAAATTGCAGACTCCAAAAGATATCCATGGTTCGGTAACAGTAGATACTTTCCAGGATGCTGATGAAATCCCTATTTCTGAATCTATCGACCGTCTTTCAATTCAGATGGCTTTGATTCTTATTGTTTATCTGATTACTTATTATTTTATCTATGGAATTACCTCTTTACTGTCTGCAAAAGCTCCTGGCGTAGGTGAAACCCTTAATTCTCTTTTATGGGGATTCAATTTTATTATCGCTTCAATGTTTGCTTTCTTAATTAGAACCTTCTTTTCTAAAATGAAGAAAATAAAATGGATGGAACGTCAGTATCAGAACAATTATCTTTTGAGTCGCATTGCTGGTCTTGCTTTTGATGTAATGATAATTTCTGGAATTGCTTCTATTGATTTTGATGATATTTCTGGTCTTTGGGTTCCATTTATTATTACCATTGTTGTTGGAAGTGCAGTTACATTTATTTACCTTAAGTTTATGACAAAGAAGATTTATAAAGGTTTTGAAGAAGAAGCATTTATTTCAATGTTTGGAATGCTTACAGGAACAATCAGCTCAGGTATTCTTTTGGTAAGGGAAATTGACCCTAATTTTGAAACTCCAGCTGCCAACAATCTTGTTTCTGGAAGTGGAATGGGTATTGTATTCGGTGCCCCAATTTTGATTTTAATCGGTCTAGCTCCTAAATCAACGCTAATGTGCTTTGTTACTCTTGGTTTGCTTGTGCTTTATATGGTAATTTTGATTTTTATAATGGGAATTATTAATCATTCACAAAAGCTTACCGGTGATTTAGACCCTCGCGCTCCTGTAGATGAAGAGTAATTATTGAGTTAAAAAAAAATGTGTGTCAAATTGAACCAAAAAACACCATAAAAAGGGTTGATGTGTTATTTTGATACAATAAAAAGCCGAAAAAGGGTGATTTTAGCAAAATTGTGTTAAAATTACCCTTTTTTATTTGACTTTACCTACACTTTATTATTATTTTTAAACAAAATTGAATATTTTTGTCAATTTTTTCTGAATTAAATAAACTTGGCACAAAAATTGCTATATTATTGGTATAAATGGTAATTTTTGGAGGCCGATTTTATGTATAACGACGATTCAGTTTTGGCAATGTATCTTAAAGACATCAACAAGGTTCCTTTACTTTCACACGAAGAAGAAGTAGAACTTGCAAAGAAAGCCCAGAATGGTGATAAAGCCGCCAGAGATAAAATTGTAAATGCAAATCTCAGGTTTGTTGTTAGAGTAGCAAAAAAATACCAGAATCACGGTTTGGAATTAGTAGATTTAATCAGCGAAGGAAATATTGGTTTATTGAATGCCATTGAAAAGTTTGATGTTTCAAAAGGCTATCATTTTATTTCTTATGCTGTATGGTGGATAAATCAGGCAATCTTAAAGGCAGTTAGCGAAAAGAGCCGTGCAATCCGTCTTCCATTAAATAGAGCAAATGAGCTTGTAAGAATTGAACATGCCCGCAAGGTTGTTTCAGGTAATAAATCAGAACAGCAGGAATACGAAGAAATTGGTGCAATGCTCCACATGGAACCTTCTCATGTACGCGAAATGGTACAGATTTCAAGAGATATGGTTTCTCTGGATGCAGAAGTTAATAATTCCGATAACGATCATACTCTTGTTGCTGATTTCCAGGAAGATTCACTTTATGACCGCCCTGATGAAAAGGCAATTGAATCTGCAATGAACGACGATATCGATTATGTTCTTGATACTCTGCGTCCTAATGAAGCAAATGTAATCAGAATGAGATACGGTCTGAACGGCGAAAAACCAATGTCTTTGAAAGAAGTTGGCGATGTATGCAACCTTACAAAAGAAAGAATCCGTCAGATTGAAAAGCATGCAATTGTAAGACTTCAGCATCCTACAAGAGCACGTAGACTTGAGGCTTATGTAGCATAACTTTGGAATGCGTCGGCACGGGCTTGCAGCAGAATGTCTCGGTCACGTACCGGGTCTGCAATGCCTAACTTTATATTTCCAGATTGAACGGCTCCGGCAATTTCTCCGGGGCCTCTTGTTTTTAAATCCTGTTCGGCAATGTAAAAACCGTCTGTGCTTTCGCGAAGGGCTTTCATTCGTTCAATGCCACTTTCCGAAAGGTTTTTGCTGTAAATTAAAATACAGTAAGACTGTTCCTGACCTCGTCCAACCCTTCCACGCAACTGGTGCAGCTGGGCCATTCCAAAACGGTCGGCCTGTTCAATTACCATGCAGGTTGCATTGGGAACATCAACACCAACTTCCACAACTGTAGTTGCCGCCAGCACCTGTATTTTACCGCTGTGAAAATCATTCAGAATCCTAACCTGTTCTTCTTCATCAATTTTTGAATGAATAAGTGCACACTTAAACTGAGGATAAATATTGCGGCTGAGGTTTTCAAAGTTCTTTTCAGCAGATTTGATTTTTGAACTTTCGCCGCTTCCGTCAAAATCCATGCCATATTCACTGTCAATTGCCGGATAAACAAAATATGCCTGGTGACCTTTAAGTAGTTCTTTTCTTACGGCATCATAGGCATTCTTTTCATTTCCTTCTTTTACAAGATAAGTTTGAATGGGCTTTCGTCCCTGAGGCATTGTTTTTATGACAGAAACATCCAAATCACCAAAAACTGTAAGAGCAAGGGTTCTTGGGATTGGGGTTGCACTCATCATAAGAAGATGTGGCTCAAAAGTAATTCCGTTTTCTTCGGTTTTGCGGCCCTTTGCAATAATTGACTGGCGCTGCATTACACCAAAACGATGCTGTTCATCAATAACCGCAAGCTGTAAATCTTTATAAACAACTTGAGCAGAAAAGAGGGCATGGGTTCCCACAATAATATCAATTTCACCATTTTTAAGGGCTTTTAAAAGCTGGCTTCTTCCTGCTGATTTTGTATTTCCTGTTAAAAAGGCAATCCTTACACCAATTGAATCCAGCAGTTTTGAAGTTGTTTCTGCATGTTGGCGGGCCAGGATTTCGGTTGGAGCCATAAATGCGCATTGTCCCTTGTAACTGATTACACGCAAACAGGCAAAAAGGGCCGTCAAAGTTTTACCGGAACCGACATCTCCCTGTAAAAGGCGCGCCATTGTAAATGGAAGCTTTGAATCTTTTCCCAGAATAACAGCATTTCTTTCCATAAAACCGCGGTCAATTTCATTATCCATTTCGTAGATTACGTTTTTCTGATCTTCGGTTAATTGAAAGGGCAGTTTTTCCAGAAGCTTTTGCTGCAGGGGTGACAGAGAAATTTTAAAATCATCGTAGGAAATATTTTTTGCCTGCGGATTTTCACTGCTTTCTAAATCAGGAATATAACCACGATGTTTAAAGGCACGCTGGGCAATTACAGATTCCAGTTGAAAAAGCTCTTCATAAACCAAAGTCTTTTTTGCTGCCATAGCCTCGTCCATATTTTGTGGTTGATGAATGAGTTTTATGGCTTCCTGCTTTGACAGCAAGCCCCGTGAACGGATTATATCTTCAGGTACTTCGTCTTCAATTCCGTGGGCGTATTGGAGAATTGCATTTCCTATTGCCTTTGAGAGCGTCTTTTGCGTCAGCCCGTCCGTAAGAGGATAAAGAGCTTTTATTCCCATATCAGGCGGGTTCATTTTGAGCAAATCTGGAAGCCCGTCGCCTGTGATAGGAATATTATGCGTATTTAAATCAATTCTTGCAGCGTCAAAAGCAGAACTTTGAAGCTTTCCGTATTTTACAAAAAATTGCCCCGATACACTGATTATTGAACCAGGCGTAAGAACTTTTTCTAAAAAGCCGCGATTAAAGCAGATTAATTCCGCACTTGCTGTCTGGTCATTTATGATGATTTTAAGCGTTTTCATCCGTCCGTAGCCAAACCATTCATGACGGACAACTCTTGCAACAGTGTGAATCTTGCTGTGATTTTTAAAATCGCAAAGAGGAACTTTTACCGATAAATCTTCGTAATCCTTTGGGTAGTAGGAAAGCAAATCGCCTGCCGTAAAAATGTTAATTTTTGCGAGAAGCTTTGTGAGCTGGGGACCGACCCCGGAAATTGATGAAACAGGCGATTTTATTTCTTTTACTTTCATTCGTTATTTTATATTGGAAGTCTGTTACAAATAGAAGCCAGAATATTTATCATAATTGAACCAAAAACAAGAATTACAGCCAGGGTTATCCAGCTGATTAATAAAGCTTTCTGATAAGAAAGGGTATTCTTACTGAAGGTTCCTGCGATTTTATAAACTGTTTTCTGCAGCATTGAATCAAGACGGTTCCAGACTGAATCATAAGCAGTTTCTCCATGATTAATAAGCAGAACAATCCAGCGTACAAAAATAAGGACTGCAAAAATAAAAAGGAAGGTAGAACAGATGCTCCAGAACATGCTGATTATTGCGGCAAGAATACCACCCAGCGAAATTGTTCCGGTTGAAATAATTCTTCCAAGAATTGAACTTGCAAGCCACAAAATAGCAAGCGCAAGTACAGAAGAAAAATCAAGATTACCAAAAACAAGCTTGCCATTTTTTGAAAAGATTTTAAGATATGGATCTGTTATTGAAGACAGAATCTTTCCAAACTTTGTGAACTTTGCTCCAGGAAACCAGGTCATTACAATGGCTGCAGTGCAAAGTAAAGCATAAATATTAATTGCGGTACAAATAATTACCAAAATGGTGCTAATCATATAAACCTCCAGAATAATCAGTGACAATCAGAAACTTTTATTCTGTCCAAACTTCCTTTACAAAAGAAACATCTCTAAGTTCTTTTATAACATCTGGATCAGGAGAAAGTCCCAGCTGTCCGTTTGATTTGATAATATACGGATCATTATTAATACTTATATGAAAATATACTGAACAATTACCCTTATTATCAAATAAAAAATCTTTTAATTGCGATAAAGCAGTCGAACTATTAAATCCGGGATCCAAAGTAACATGTATTGCCTGGACAGAGCGATTTTCCAGCTCCTGAGCGTCTTCAATTCCGTCAATCATAAAGGAAGGTTCAGGACGGCTGGTGTCAAGTTTTCCACGGAAGGCAAATATTCCTCCATCATGAACTTTAGATGCCATTGTTTCCCAGTTTTTAGGAAAGACGGTACAGCTTATGTTACCAGTGTAATCAGCAAGCTTGAAAAAGGCCATTTCCTTGTTGTCTTTTTTTGTATAATATTTTCTGAACTCGCTAACCATTCCAAGTGCAATAAAGGTTTTTCCACTGTCACGAATCTGCCAGTATTTTGCACCTTTTGCTTCAAGATCTTTTTTTGCCTGAGCTGCTTCTTTTGCCCGTTCTTCTATATTTGCTGAAGTAAGGGTAACAGATTTTTGAATTGCTTTTTTATAACTGTCTAAAGGATGTCCGCTGACGTAACAGCCGATACATTCTTTTTCCATATTAAGAAGTTCCATTTGAGGCAAGTCTTCGATTTTTCTAAACTCAAACTCGGAATAGGTAGGCTCTTCATCACTAAAATCATCGAACAAATCACCCTGTCCCAGCAGCTTGTCTGCAAGAATGTCTGAGGCATATTTCCAGGCGTTTTCAAGGTTTTCAAGTAGTGTAGGGCGGTTTAGGGCAAGACCTTCTTTTTCGCCGGTATGGTCAAAGCCACCGGTTTTAATTAAAACTTCTACCGCTTTTTTATTTACAGGAAGACGACCTTCCTTATCGGTTCTGGCAACTATACGCTTTATAAAATCTATAAAGGATTTGTAAGGACCATTTTCATTACGCTCCTGAACAATTGCAGTTGCCGCACTTTCGCCCATTCCTTTAATTCCTTTAAGGCCAAATACAATTCTGTTGTCGATTACATCGAATACAACATCGGAACGGTTTACATCAGGTGGGTCAACGGCAATTCCCATTCGTCTGGCTTCTTCTATATAATCAGGCATTTTATCGGTTGAAGTAATTTCGTTTGTAAGGTTGGCGGCCATAAACTCTGCCGGTTTGTGACATTTGAGCCAGCCTGTTCTGTAGGCAAGTACAGAATATGCCGCTGCGTGAGATTTGTTGAATCCGTAGCCTGCAAAAGGAACCATGATTTCAAAAATGTCATCGGCATGTTGTTCTGAAAAACCATTTTTGACGGCACCTTCTATAAACTCCTTTTTCTTGCCCATAAGAACTTCCGGCTTCTTTTTACCCATGGCACGACGGAGCATGTCTGCACCACCAAGGGAGAAACCTGCAATAATCTGGGCTACCTTCATAACCTGTTCCTGATAAACCATAACGCCGTAGGTTTCTTTGAGCAGGTCTTCCAGACAAGGATCCGGGTATTGAATTGTCTCAGGATTCCATTTTCCTTCTATATATTTAGGAATATAATCCAAAGGTCCAGGGCGGTAGAGGGCGTTTAAGGCAACCAGCTCTTCTATTGTTCGCGGTTTTGCCTGTCTGAGGATTTTCTGCATTCCCGGAGATTCAAACTGGAAAACTGCAACCGAATCACCACGGTCAAAAAGGTCAAAAGTTTCAGGGTCAGTTTCGCTTACGTTTTCTGTGTGGAACTCAGGTTCACCCGGTTTTCTATGCTTGTTTATGATGGTTTCTGCATAGCGGATAAGGGAAAGGGTTTTTAATCCAAGATAGTCAAACTTAACCAGACCACAAGGCTCAATGATATCCATTGTGTATTGAACGGCAACTTCACCGGTTTTGTGGTCCATAAAAACAGGAGCCCAGTTTGGAAGGGCTGTAAGGCCGACTACCATTCCCGAAGCGTGTAGACCTGTGTTGCGGTTAACGTTTTCAAGTTTTTTTGCAAGCTCAAAAAGTTTTTTGTACTGAGGATAGCGTTCATAATCGGTATATGGAATAAGCTGACCGTTGTCCGGGTGTTCGGGATCTGGTGGCGTAAATGCATCTTTAAGCTTTGCTTTTGGATTATCTGGAATGCATTTTTTGAGCATGTTTACTTCGGCAAGAGGAATGCCAAGAACGCGTCCAACATCGGCAAGGGCATTTTTTGGTTTTAAGGTACCAAAAGTAACAATGTGTCCAACCTGGGGTTCTCCGTAAAGTTCGCGGGTGTGCTGAATAATATCCTGACGGAAGTCGTAGTCCATATCTACGTCAAAATCGGGCATGGATACACGTTCAGGGTTTAAGAATCGTTCAAAAATCAATCCGTAACGGAAAGGGTCAATGTCGGTAATTGTCATTGCATAGGCAACAAGCGAACCGGCACCAGAACCTCGCCCTGGACCAATCGGAATGCCGTGTTCCTTTGACCAGTTGATGAACTCCCATACAATCAAAAAGTAACCGGAGAAACCCATCTGGAAAATAATTCCAAGCTCGTATTCGCAGCGTTCGCGGATTTCTGGGGTGATTTCCTTGTAACGCTTTTTTAGACCTTTTTCTACAAGATAGCGAACATAATCATTCTGGTCTAAAGCGTAATCTGCTCCATGCGTACAAAACTCATCCGGCAATTTAAAGCGGGGAAGACAGTCTTTTAATTCCTCGGTTTTATACTGGCGGATGGTAAGGTCAACCATATCAGCAATTTTTTTTGTATTTGCCATCATTTCCGGATACTGAGGAAAGAGGGTAGACATTTCTGTTTCAGATTTTAAATACCAGGAAGTGAGTCCGCCACCCATTGTCTGATGAGGTTCATAAAGCTTCTGCTGAAATCCGATACATCGCAAGGCATCCTGGGCTTCGGCATCTTCTTCGTCGGCATAATGAATATCATTTGTAAGGACAAGAGGAATATCAAGGTCATGGGCAAGTTTTATAAGCAGCTTGGCAAGTTCTTTTTGAAGAGGAAGCCCGTGATCCTGAACTTCTATATAATAATGATCTGGCCCGAACAAATCTTTATATTCCTGGGCTGTTTTGTAGGCTTCTTCCGTACGTCCTGCAAGCAAAAGCTGGGGAACCTGCCCCTGAATGCAACCCGAAAGACAGATTAATCCTTCGTGATATTTTTTTATAAGCTCCCAGTCAATGCGGGGTTTTTTATAAAATCCTTCTGTATAAGCGATTGACGAAAGCCAGCTCATGTTTTCGTAACCCTTCTGATTCTGGCACAAAAGGGTAAGATGGAAATAAACGCTCTGTTTGCCTTCGCGGTTTAAAAAAGGCACTTTATTCTGTTCAAGATGGCTTCCCCAGGCTACGTAAAACTCTTCGCCTACAATTGGTTTTATTCCGTTCACATGGCAGAGTTTTTCAAAGTTCAAGGCACCGAACATGTTTCCGTGGTCGGTAAGGGCAAGAGCCTTCATGTTCAGTTTTTTTGCTTTGGCGACAAGCTTGTCTATTTTAGAACAACCGTCCAAAAGCGAATAATCTGAATGCACATGTAAGTGAACAAAGTTTGATTCCGGTGTGCCTTCCGGTGCCGGGTCAAAAACGTGATAATCTGCCATCTGTGGTTACCTCTGATGATATTTTACTATAAAAAATTGAAGTTTTGAAGTAACAGAGGTTATTGTCTGTATTTTTTTATTCTATGAAGGTGTCAGCAGTTATTAATTCATCGCCATAGTGGATTTCGTAGTCGGAATAGGCATTTAGAAAACCTTGTTTATCACCTACACATAGTTCATTGTATATGAATTTGAATCTATTTTTGACTGTTCCTGTTGAGATTTTAGGGGTATTTTCTATAGCTATTGCATCATATTTTTTCCCGTTGATGATGTATACAAGCCACTTTGCATCTCTTTTTTTAAGAGATGGATAATTCTTTATGTCCAAAATATGATTTGATTCCTCATATTCAAACATATTTGTAATGTATGCTTTTGCAAAAAAAGTAAAAACTAAAAGCC
>JAEEGH010026516.1_pt1 | contig 11541 bp, 8 predicted proteins | sample 9134181 | NCBI WGS metagenome assembly JAEEGH01 (sample SAMN16246544, study PRJNA631951) | gut metagenome | biome: gut microbiome; feature: rumen; material: DP-attached | host: Bos | place: Iran: Karaj | collected 2018-10 | reverse complement strand
AAAATTACGCCCATCAAACCGCTTTTAATAACGACTTTAAGGGAAGCGTAAACCATGCGGCTGTCGTCGCTGATTATGTGGAACTGAACTGCACCGTTTGTGTTTTTTTCACATTCGGCAATTGCCTTCTTAACCTTTTTGATGATTTTTACTGTATCGCCATCGAGACGTTTTGTTACGTTTACAATTGTAAGTGGAACACGACCATTGGAAACAGAAGTGTTTTTTTCCGGATAAGAAAGGGTTACTTCTGCAACATCACTAAGGCGGATTATGCTGGAACCGTCTGCAACACCAACCGGTAGATTTTTAATATCATCAAGAGAATTAAAACCACCTGCGTAGCGAACCTGAATTGCCCTGTCCTGATAGCTTGCGCTTCCCAATGGCAGAGTAACGTTTCCGTAATTTAAAACCTGATACACTGTAGAAACTGCAATTCCCTTTGAGGTAAGAGCGTCTACATCAAGCTTAATGTTTACAGCGAGCTCTTTTCCACCTTCAATCGAAACCTGTGAAACTCCATCTATCTGTGTCAAAAGAGGAGTAAGCTCATCCTGCAGATATTGAGTAAGACGGGCTGTGTCCTGACCGGAGCTTGCCGAAAAGCTGATGATTGGAACCATGGACATTCCGCCTACAAGGGCACGCGGTTCCCCGGAAATTCCATCAGGCAGCTGTTCTACCAGCTCAGAAATACGGTTACGAAGTTCTGTAAGCTGATCATAAGGATCATAGCCGTCTGCATAGGTAATCAAAATCCAGCTGAGGGAATTTGAAGAGGTAGAATCTATTGCCTTAAAGTGGGGCAGGGTTACAAAGGAATCCTCGAGAACCTTTGTAATATCATTTTCAACATCTTCTGCGCTTGCACCCGGATACACTGTATAAACAATTGCCTGAGGCATGGAAATATCTTCCATGAATTCTGTACGCATGCCGCTAAGAGAATAAAAACCAAAGGCAACGAGCACCAGGAGAAGCATTGTGATTATTACAGGATGTTTTACAGAAAACTCAGAAATCTTCATCTGTTATTCTCCACTAACAGCGCCGTCCTGCGCTTCCTTTAGTGCTTCTTCAAAAAGACGAACCTTCTGACCATCAAAAACAAAGTTCTGACCATCCATTACAATATAAGAATCGCGGTATTTTTCCGGAACAATAAAGTTTACACCGTCGTTCGGAAAGTTTTCGCTTTCAACAAATTTTACTGTCTTTGTTTCTTCATCATAAACATAGAAGGAACCGTCCATCTTGCGCGCTTTTAAGCTGATAAGAGGAACATTTTCGTAGGTTTTATAAGCTACCTGAACCTTTACAAACATTCCGGGGCGAAAGCGTTCTGCCTGTTCTTCAAGACGGCAGACTACCATAAAGTTTTTGCTTTCCGGCGAAACGTATGGGGCAATGTTCTCAATTGTTGCTGAGGTAACTGCATCTTCGTACATATTCTTTTCTGCAGGGCGGGTTACCTTTACAGAAAGGTTTTCCCGTTCGAGTGTAAAAAGGTCATAATACTTTTCCGGCACCTTAAGGCGCACAACCTGATTTGATAAGTCTGCAAGAACTGCTACCGGCTGGCTCTGGTTTCCTATATCACCTACAGCCTGATCAGCAATTAAAATTGTACCGTCAACCGGGGCGCGAACCTCTGTATAATTTACCTGAAGCTTTGCCAGATCGTACTGTGCTTTAGAAGCATCAGCCTGGGCCTTTGCAGAATCATAATTCTGCTGGGTTGTTGAGCCTGCCTTATAAAGCTTTTCAAGTCTGTCAAAGGTACTTTTTGCGGCAAAATAAGTGGCTTCTGCCTGCTTAAGCTGCTGTCGGAAGGGTGCGTCGTCTATTTTTGCAAGAAGAGTATCCTTTTCAACAAAATCTCCGGCACGGGCAGGGTAGTCTATAATTGTGCCGGAAACAAAAGGAACAACCGGAATCATTGCGTTGGCTTCTACATAGCCGGAAATTGTAACGGCTTCTACAAGAGTGCCGTTTACGGGTTTTTGAATAATAACCGAAGGCAGGGAATCTTCCTTAGCTGCCAGTGGCTTTTTGCGTGTTGCGAGAATAGTGATAAATACAAAAAATACGGCCGCAGCAGCAAATACTGCATAGCGGAGAAGCTTATTCTTTCGAAGTTGTTTGACCATACTAACAAATTTAATAAAATCCTATTTCTAAGACAATAGACAAATTTTAGAGAATGTCTAATAATGATTGTATGAACGAAAATCCTTCAGAAACAAAGATTCAGATGGCTGAAGCACTTAAAAAGCTTATAAAAAATCAGCCGTTCTCAAAAATCACTGTGCAGGATGTGGTTGCGGCCTGTAACATCAACCGCAATACTTTTTATTATCATTTCGAAAATAACTATGACCTGCTTTCGTTTACTTACTCCCGCGAGGTTATGAATATAGTAGAATCTTTTCATAATGCAAAGGCAAGTATTCCTGAGGCTATGGATTTCGTTCTTGACTATATAGATAAAAATCAGCCCCTTTGCAAATGTGCCTACGAGTCGCTTGGAGAGCAGCAGCTCAAAATCATTTTTGAAAAAGACCTGCTTGATTTTGTGCGGGCTACAATCGAATATTACGGCAACCAAAATAATGTTAGTTTTACTGAGGACCTGAAGGCTTTTGTGGGCTACAGCTATTCAAATCTTTTAAGTTCTCAGATTATCTGGTACATCCGCCACAGTCTGGACCTGGACAAAGAAATCTTCCGCCAGTGCCTGCAAACCTTCTTCACTGCTTCGTTAAAATCCGTCCTTGAAGAGGCCTGGAAAAAAGGCATGTAATTACTAAACTCGGCCCAAATGTCTATTGACAAAGCATTTTTGTTTCTATATATTAAACATACATTTTTTCGGTGTGGTACCCAAGCGGTAAGGGACTGGTCTGCAAAACCATCATTGGTAGGTTCGACTCCTATCCACACCTCCTAAAAAAGAACTTCCTCGTGAAGTTCTTTTTTTTTGCCCGCAAATTCCACCCTCTGCTTATCACCTTGACCCCATAAATCGAATTGATATAAAATATTATTATGTTTGAAAATATATTAAATACTATCGACGACATTGTATGGGGAATCCCTACAATTGCCCTCATTCTCGTAACCGGTATCGTAATGACTGTTGCGACACGCGGTATTCAGTTTACAAAGCTTGGACGTGCTTTTAAGAGCATCTTTAAAGAGAACGAAGGAAAAGGTGAACTTTCCGGCTTCTCTGCACTCTGTACAGCCCTTTCTGCAACTATTGGTACTGGTAACATCGTAGGTGTTGCTACTGCTATTCTTGCCGGTGGTCCTGGTGCTCTTTTCTGGATGTGGGTTGCTGCCCTTCTTGGTACTGCTACAAAGTATGCAGAATGTATGCTTTCTATTAAGTACCGCGAGGTTAAGGAAGATGGTCACGTTCTTGGTGGACCTTTCTATGTAATCGAAAAAGGTATGGGTTCACAGTGGAAGTGGCTTGCTGTTCTCTTTGCAATCTTCGGAACTCTCGTTGGTCTTTTCGGAATCGGAACCTTCACTCAGGTAAACGGTATTTGTGGTGCTATCCAGAATGCCTTTGATGCAAATAAATCTCACATTGCTTTCTCTCTTTTTGGAAATGATTATACATGGGCTACAGTAATCGGTGGCGCAATTATCACTATTGCAACAGCACTTGTTGTAATTGGTGGTCTTAAGAGAATCTCAAAGGTTGCAGAAAAGGTTGTTCCTGTAATGGCAATAATTTATGTATTCCTTGGTGTTTCTGTAATTATTATGAATGCTACCCGTGTTCCTGCTGCCTTCGCTCTTATTTTCAAGGGAGCTTTTGGTGTAGACACTGGTGTTAAGGCTATTGCCGGTGCTGCTGCCGGAACAATCATCCGCATGGCTATGCAGAAGGGTATTGCCCGCGGTATCTTCTCTAACGAGGCTGGTCTTGGATCTGCTCCAATCGCCGCTGCTGCAGTTCAGACAGATGAACCTGTAGAGCAGGGTATGGTAAACATGACAGGTACAGTAATTGATACTCTTATCATCTGTACAATGACTGGTCTTTCAATCGTACTTGCCGGTGGTGATGTATGGAACTCTGGTGCAACTGGTGCTGCCCTTACTTCACGTGCTTTCTCTGCAATCCTTGGTGGTGACAACATTTCTGTTCAGTTCCTTCTCATGCTCTGTCTCGTATTCTTTGCCTTTACAACAATTCTTGGCTGGGACTACTACTCAGAAAAATGTCTTGAATATTTGACTGGCGGAAACATGGCTGTAGTTAAGGTTTACCGCTGGCTTTACATCATTGCTGTTGCAATTGGACCTTACATGACAATCTCTGCAGTATGGACAATTGCCGACATCACAAACGGTCTTATGGCTATTCCTAACTGTATCTCCCTGATTGTACTCAGCGGATTAGTTGCTAAGGAAACAAAGGCTTACTTCGACAAGTATCCAAAACTGTCCTAAAGAACGGCTCAAAGGCAAGTGGTGCTTGCCGACTTTTAAGCCCGTACGGACTGTTGAGTTCCGTACGGGCTTTTTATTTACCTTCAAAATATTTGTCAGAATAGTTAATTAGTTCGAACTTTTAAGAGCTTCAAGAACAAGTTCCAATGGCGCATCTACATCTTTAGCCGCGTCTTCAGGTGTTGCTTTATATTTTTTTATGATTTTAACAGCAGCTTCCACAGCCTTCTGTTGTGCACCAACGGCTGCACCTTCCTGGAGAGCCTCGTATCTTATATCATAATCATGTAAATTCACGGCTAAATAATCACTCCTGAATTTTTCATTTTCTTTCTTATAAGCACTTGCATTATAAATCACCTTAATTGTTTTGTCATCAGACTGTCGATATCAATCATACTCTGGTAGTAGCGGGTTCGCCTTCCTAGAGCGGGCTTAAGATTTGCCTGACATTCAATATCAATTACTTTGTCAGAATCTTTAAGATAAACATCGAGTCATCAGAAAAGGTTAGTTGGACAAATGATTTTTGCATTTTTGCCTCCAGTTATATAAGTTTAAAGGACACATAATCCTCCACTTATAGAGTAGGTTTAATATGCCATTTTTGACAATTTTTCAGAAAGAAATTGAAGAAATGTTTTAATTCTGCATGCTTACAAAACTTCTCTCGATATAAATGTTATTTCGTGTTATAATTTTTCTATATATAGAAAATTGGAGGATTGTAATGCGTAGATTTATTAAACTATTGAGTCCGCTCCTTCTTGCAGCATTATTTATTTCCTGTGCTCAATCAGTAAAGCAGAACGGCTCTATCAACCTTGATGGTGGAAAAATTGTATCACGTGCCGTTCAGTATTCAATTAATAAAAGCCGAAGCCCGGAAACTAAAGCCGGTGATGAAGACTTTACACCGGAAATGGTTGAAGCCATGAAGGAAGCCCTTGAGTTTAAGGCTACTCTTGCAATGGAAATCAGCAGCGAAGATGGTGGATATAAAAAGTCTGCTGAAGAAGACTATAATATCGATTATTCAAGTTTAACTTCGTTCGAAAAGAAAACAATAAAATTCAATGATGTTCCGGTTGGAATCAAAGCAAGCATCAATGCAACAATCACTACAAAATTGGCTATAAAAGATAAATCGGCTCTTTCACAGCTCTTTGAACTTATGGATATGCCGATTGAAGAATTTACAGATTTTCCAGATGAAGAACTGACAGGAAAGCTTGCCACTGAATTTGACTGGGGCTTTACTTTATACGGTAATTCAGAACTAACAGTTCACGAGGGCGAAAATCCTGTTACTTTGAAAATGACTGCCGATCCTAATGGCGGCGGCAGTGGCGAAGGTGGCGAAGAAGATATTCCTGTTGATGGAACAATTGATATCGAAAAACCTGTTAAGCTGACAATTACAATAGATCAGGAAAAAAGCGACAGTAAGTATTATTTGAACAATGGTAAAATTGTATTTACTTTGCTTGACGAAAATGGAAATGATATTCTTGAGGATGTTGACTGGGATGCTTATTCAGATATCTATGGCTTTATAAACCAGAATCTTTTGGCAGTGGACTGTGAATTGTATTATGGACATAACAAAATTAATGGTCTTTTAAATTATGGTATGAATTATCTTACAATGGACAATGATTATCCACTTCCTAGGGGAGGTTCTTATCAGCTCTCCCTTACTATAAGGCCAGGAAAAACATCGTATGTAAATAAAGATGGCGATACCGTAGAATTCCCTGATTTTGAACCTGTTACCGGTAGTTTTGAAATTGAGGTGGAGGATATTTCATATTTTGAGTTTGATGCTTCAAACTTAATGACAATAGTAGATCCTGAATATCAAACTTATGGATTATCCGATGATTTTTTGGATTTTATAGATTCGCTAACTGGCGATTCTTTAATCAAAATATCTGGCATAATTCCTACATCGTACGGAATTGCTTTCCAACCAATCAAAAATCGTTTAAAAGGTTTTATAGATGGTCAGTTGAATGAAGATAAGGTATGCAAATATTTACTTGATTTTGATTTTTCGGAAATGACGACTACAGATACAACCCCTAATGCAAAAACAGCAGTTAGTTGTGAATTCCAAGACTGTAAAACTCTTCGCTCTATAATTTTGCCTGTAGATTTGACAAAAATAGGTTATTGTACATTTATGGACTGTGCAAATCTTGAGAAAATTGTTTTTGGTTCAGCTATTGAGAGTATTGAAGATGATACAGCATTGTCAGGATGCTCTAAGCTTTCTTCTGTTGTTATCCCAGAAGATGCACCATTTGAAAAAGTTGGATCTTATACATTTACTGGTGATACATCTCTAAAAACTCTTTCACTACCAGCATCGTTTAATGTTCTGGGAAGATCTGCTTTAGGTTCAATTGAAACTCTTAATTTGGCTGATGAAAGTGGAACCTGGTATTACACAACGGATCAAAATTTATGGTTTAAATGGCACTCAAAAACTGAACCAGAAATTCCTGTGATTACAGAAGGTTCGGTTGGTGAATTAACTTCTTTAAAGGATTTCAGTAATTTTAATGTTGAAATATCATATCCAGCGGATGTAACAACAGTCTCTCAAAAATTGCTGTATGCAGCTCAAAATACAAATTATTATTTCTATTGTGTAAAGTAAGGGGAGCTTAAACATGAAAAACATAAAATTCTTTTTATTATCACTTATAGCCGTAGCACTTCTTTTTTCAGCCTGCTCAGACCTTAGCAAGGACACAAGCGGCAATCAGAAAAAATCACAATATACAGTGCTTGGAAGCCTTTCTTTTGCGGGAGTTAGCAGAGCAGTTTATTCTCGTACTGCAACAACAGCTTTTTCCGATGAACCTGTATGGACAATCTCTGCAATAAAAGGTGAAAAGTCTTATCTTCCTAATGAAGTTTCAGACTTAGCCTTTAATTTTACTTTTGATGAAGCCGGAGAATATTTAATAGAAGCAACTGCTCTAAAGGCGGGAAAGATTATTGCACAAGGCTCATGCTTGTGTATGGTTTCTGAAGATGAAGAAAATTTCGCAAGCATAATCGCTAAGCCTGTTGCAAGTATACTGCCAGGAAGCGTAAATCTTGAAATCAATTTGGATTCATATTCAGCTAATAAAGTTTCTTCTGTACAAGTAGAATGGCTTGGTTTTGTAAACATTGATAGAACAAAACAAGCTCTTGGTTATCCTTCTGGAGCTGAACTAACAGGTGATGCAAAGGAACCTGAAATATCAGAAGAGGTTCAGGCTGCTATAGCGGCTTTAATTGATTGGGAAGAGCAACGTTCAGAGGGAGAGTTTAACAAAACACTTCCTGTTGAAAGCAGTAAAGCTGTCATTGAAATGGGTAATATTTTCTGTGGGGCTCATACAGTCAAATTGTCCTTCAACGATTCTGTGGGTAATACCCTATATTCCTGCAAAGAAATCTTAAATGTTTATTCAGGTTTCACCACAAACGAGTGGTACGGCACCGCCCCATATTTGAACAACGGAACCTTCACACTTACAGAAAATCTTGTAGAAAAATATGATACAGACCTTGTGCCGAGTACGCAGTATATGCTTTATAATCAGGGTGCTGATAATTACGATTATTATCTTGTTGATGATTATAATCAATATACAACTGAACTCCCTGAAACTACGATGGGGTCTAATTATAGTACAACTTATAATTCATTATGTTTTGACTCAGATGGATATTACTATATTCTAACTAAAGAAGGGGAAGATCATATATGTGTAACATCAAACAAACCGGGGTTTGGTTCAGAGACTGCTTCTGAAAATAATGGAGCAATGAAAATTAGAATAGATTTAGGTAACGTTATTTCTGTTGATCGGGCAACAAATTATCTCTATGCATTTGATAAATCAAATCGCCAAATTACCCGTATTACAAAGGAAGATGGTAGCTATAATTATGATCCGGATGATTCGTGCTATACATATACAAAATCATATTCAGTTGATTCATCAGCTGAATATGCAGGGGTCATAAACAATTCTACAAGATTTACTGTGTATAATAATATTGCATATTTCGCAAGTATAGTGGACGATAAAATTGCAATTATTAATCTTAATAACACTGGCACAGAAATGGATGTTGAAGTGAATGTAGCTAAAACTGTTTCACTTGGCTTATCTGGAAAAGATCTATCTTATAATGCAATTTGTTCCGATATGCTCTATCAGGATGGGGCAGTATATATGATTATTAGAGATTATAATCCTGGTAGCTACGGTGTTGGCGCGCATTCGAGGGGAGCACTATTAAAATATGAAGTATTTACAGGTACTTGCACCCCAATTATAGATCTTGTACCTGCAAAGTCTTTAACAACCTTTAAGGCAGCTTGCGGTTATAAGAGTGGCAACACAGTTTCTGCAGTCTACAATACACATCCTTCTGATGACGATTCTAAAGACTTTTATATTGCAGAGTTTACTTGTGATTCAGATCCGTCTGAAATAAACTTCTATACTCCTTTTGGAAGCAATTTGGATTCATATTTTGCAGGTCCACAAAAGTTTGTTGCTATTAAACCAAAAAAACTTGTAATTTCAGATACTGGTATTGCTTTTTATACAAACGATGACGGAGTTGTTTCATATAAGAATGTTAACCGTATTGTTGAAGTAGACTTAAAAAATCTTTCTATAAGCGAAAGCACAGATGTTAGCGTAGAATTTGATCCTGCAAAAACTTTTGAAGTTGGTAATGTAACAGTTTCAGCTCTTCCTACAAAAAGTGGACTTGATCTAAGCAATACATATTATTGTTATAGTCCTGGAGGTTATTTAAATATTGAGGAAGAAAACCCTGTTGTCGTTCCTTACTTTGCAGAAGGTCTGTAATCGTGAAAAAAACAGTTCTGGTTTCCATCTGCATTCCTGTTCATAACACGGAAAAACTTTTGCCCCGCTGCCTTGATTCGGTGGCAGAGCAGAAGTTCGATGGGCTGGAACTGGTTCTTATTAACGATCAGAGCACGGGTAAGGATGAGCAGGGGCGGAATTGCAAAAAGATTGTCCGTACTTTTCAGAAAAAATCAAAAATCCCAGTTGTTTATATTGTTCATAATCAGTATGTACCTCTTTTGGAAACTCGCCGTGAGCTTGTAGAGCAAGCTCACGGTGAGTATATTTTAATGGTAGACAGTGACGATTTTCTTGCTCCAGGAGCGGTTCAGATACTTTATGAGGCGGCTAAGTTAAAAAATACGGATATCACCTGTGCACAGGAAAGAATTTATAGAATTAATGAAGGAAAAGTTGAAGTTTCAGATTTTCATTATGCAAGTTTTTCTGATGGCGAAATACTCGGACGGGAAGTGCTGGATTCCTGGATTATAAGAAGCGAGACTTCAGCTTTTTTGTGGGCAAAACTGATTAAGAGAGAACTTTATCTTACTGCTTTCAATGCAATTCCATATCTGGACTGTTCGCTATCTGTTGATACTGCTATTTATTTTTTTATTGCGTATTATGCAAAGTCGTATTACGGCATAAATGATGTTGTATATTTTTATCTAAAGAACGAAGGAATCACAAATAATAAGCCGATATCTGATTTGAAAAAGTGGCGTCGGCATTGTACTGTAGCTTCTGTATTTACACTACTTCTCACTTTTGATGGTAACCTTACAGAAGAAGAAAAAGAAGGTATTAGAAAAATCTCTCGCAGTTTAATGAAGTATTCAATTCTAAGGTTACGCACTCAGGTCATTCCTGAACTGCGCCCACAAGCCCGAGAAATGCTCTGTGACTTTTGGGGCCAGAATTATGTTGAAACTGTAGAAGAGTTTCTCGATGAAGTCAAAGTGTGATGCTACTGTTTTAATTAAGCTTCCACAGCAATACTTTTCTGAAGTTCGAGAACTTTCTCGAGGGGGAGACCAACACATTCTGAAATAATTTCAGGAGATATCTTTTTTTTGAGAAAGTTTTCGGCAGTTTCAATAGCTTTTTCTTCGCGGGCTTCTTCTGCTTTTACCTGCATATCAAGATTATAATCATATTCTGCTTGGAACATATTTCTTACCTCCGTAGCATTGCGGGTTAGATAATCTGTAAGTATATTTTTGGAAATTGCTTCTTCAATTGCTTTATCGATGCTGCTTTTCATTTCTTCATCTGTAGGCTGCTCTTTTAATTGAGCTTTATAGTATTCTACAATTTCCATGAACTTGCAGTACTGTTTTAGAATATCACACTTCTGTACAACCGGCAAGTTTTCACCGTTCTCTCCTCTGATGTTTGTGATTTTTACTTTAACTTCACACACAGGTTCTTCCTGTTTTTCCAGAAAGGCATCTGAAAGTTTCATAAAACATTCTTTATCTAACTTTTTTGTTCCATTGTAGAAAACATAAAATTCTGGAGTTGGAATCTTATAAAGGGCTTCTTTATAACGTGCTTCTGCTGGTATAATTCCATAAAGCAGATGAACATAATACTCAAGACACCGTAACGGCATGTTGTTATTTGGTGTACTCTGATGTTCAATTAGTATAATTAGTTTTCCATTAATAATCATACTTATGTCGTTATAGAAGGTTTTTGTAATTGTTTGCGGAATCTTTTTTTGTTCAATTTGAATTTCATCAAGCTTAAGATTCGTATCATGAATTGCGTTGTATAGTGATAGGAAGTTTTTCTTTCCTTCTTTTTCATCATCTCCGAATAAATCAGTAAATACACTTGATTTGATTTCACGATTTTCCTTCATAAAAATACCTCATATAATTGACTTGAGAAAATAATGGCCGACGGGCAATTACAATTCTCTCTACATATAGAGTAGGATTGATATACCATTTCTGACACTTTTTTGAGAAAAAAATTAAAAAAGATTGAAGAGAGGGGATTCTAAAATCTGATTTATCCTACTTTCTTTAAAGTCGGAATTCTGATATATTACAGATATCCCACTATATTAAAGAGGTTCAATATGCCTTATACAGAACCAACAAGTCTAGCGATTGTTGCGTGTCCTGGTGGCGAAGCTTTCGCCAATGAAGTCATAACGCAC
>JAEEGH010026514.1_pt1 | contig 11541 bp, 10 predicted proteins | sample 9134181 | NCBI WGS metagenome assembly JAEEGH01 (sample SAMN16246544, study PRJNA631951) | gut metagenome | biome: gut microbiome; feature: rumen; material: DP-attached | host: Bos | place: Iran: Karaj | collected 2018-10 | reverse complement strand
CGACACACTCCATGATACGGATGTTCAAACTTTTTTAAGATTGCAAAAGTCATTGGATTCAACATCTGGAAGAATCCGAGTGCAATGGACTGCTTTTAGGGAAGAAGATGGGAAAGAAAAGTCAAAAATGTTCATGAAAGATTTGAAAAGTGTTTCGTGGCTTATGCCAAGTATATCCAGAATTAAGAGAAGTAAAACGGTTCGTATTATTCCAACGCACAGAATAGACAATGACTTTTATCCGGTAGTTCTTGAATTGCAAGAATGGCTTCGGAGTAAGTGGCGGTAGGTTTACGCTTTTTTTGCGTGGTGGGCGAGGCGGGCGCCGTCGGCTGCGCTGGTGACGATTCCGCCGGCATATCCGGCGCCTTCGCCGAGTACGTAAAGCCCGCGCGTGTTCACGCTTTCGAGCGTGTCGTTGTTGCGCGTGATGCGGATTGGCGAACTGGTGCGCGTTTCCGGCGCGACAATCAACCCTTCGTCAATGAATCCGGGAATTTTCCGGTCAAAATTCTGGAAGCCTTCGGCGAGGCTCTTGCAAATGGTTTTGTCCATCCAGTCCCAGAGATTGCTCTGCACGAGTCCGCAGGGATAGGTGGATTTGGGGAGAGTCGCGTCTTCTTTGTGTGCGAGGAACGACTTGATGGTCTGTGCGGGGGCGGCGTAGTTGTTGCCGCCGACGCGGTAGGCGTCGCTTTCTATTTGGCGCTGGAGATCGAGGCCGCCGAACAGTTTTTCGCTTGCGGCAATGGGAACGGCGATGGCGCCGTTGGCGAAGGGGCCGTTGCGGCGGCTGTAGCTCATGCCGTTTGTCGCGAGAGTGCCGGGTTCTGAGGCGCAGGGCACCAAGATGCCACCGGGGCACATGCAAAAGCTGTAAGCGCTACTTGTCTTGCCCAGTGTCGGCGTGGCGAGGAAGTATTCCGCGGCTCCGGTGAGGCGCGTGTCCACGCCCTTGCCGAGTTGCCGCAGGTTGATGAGCATTTGCGGGTGCTCGACGCGCACGCCCATGGCGAAAGCCTTGCTTTCAAGGGCGACGCCACGGGCGTGCAGCAGCGTGTAGACGCTGCGGGCAGAATGCCCGACGGCGAGCACCAGCGCCTCGCAAGGTTTCCAGAACGGCAACGAAACATCCCGAGCCTCGTGCCCGCTCACATTCCTCAGTTGGATGGCGCAGATGCGCCCGTCCTTGATTTCGATATCTTCGAGGGCCGTGTTGAAATGGATGCGCCCGCCGAGTTTTGCAATTTCGGCACGGACTTCCCGCAACATCAGCACGAGCCTGTCGGTGCCGATGTGCGGCTTTGCGAAGGTGACGACGCTTTCGTCGACGCCGAAGCCGACCATGTCCTTGAGGACCGCTTCGCTAAAAGCGTTGCGGCTCCGCGTGTTCAGTTTTCCGTCGCTGAAGGCTCCCGCGCCGCCTTCGCCAAAGAGCACGTTGCTGTGCGCGTTGAATTTCCTATCGACGATGAATCGCCGGATGTCGCGGAACCTCTCTTCGACGTTTTTCCCCTGCTCGTAGAGGTCGACCGTAAACCCTTTGCGCAACAGGTGCAGGGCAGCCCACAGCCCGCTCGGTCCCGCTCCGACAATGTCCACGTGGCTTGGCATCTGCACGGAGTCTTTCAGGGGCTCCGACTCTATGCCTTGCCGTTCCCGTTTTGCTTCGATAAGGCCGCGCGCTTCGTTCCCTGATGCGCGTACCGGTTTGGCGAGGTCGAAAACGACGTTGTAAGACCAGTGCGGGTCGCCTTTGCGGCGACTGTCCAATGAGAACCTTTCGACTTCGAGGTTGAAAATTTCTTCCGGGTGTACGCGGATTTGTTTTGCGAGTGCAGCCCGGACTTCGCCCTTCTTGTTCAGGGCGACAGGCAATTCTCTGAAGCGGTAGGTAAACATCAGCGCAAATTTAGAAAAGGCGAGGCATGTCTGTGGCTAGAATGTATAGCTCAGGTTTAATCCGCCGTAAATGTCCTTGTATTCGTTGTTCAGATAGTCCGGACGATAGTATATGCCTGTGCCCACCACCCATTCGCTATAGAAGTGCTCCGAATGGTTGATGCGAAGGCTCATGTTGCCGATAAAGTCGGTTTCCGTTTCGCTGTAATCCTTGCGGTCATCTTCCCAGGTTGTAGCCATGTAACGGAATTCCCCGTTGATGCCGAATACGAGGTAGTTGCGCAAGAAGGGAATTTCGAGTTCGTCGCTGACGGTGAGTTCGGCTTCTTCCATGTCGTCGCGGTTATATGTCTTGAAGCGGGGTGTGAGGGTGAAACGGTTCTGGAAGGGCTCGAACGCAGTCGTTGCGACGATGGGATATTTATGTTCGAAATAGTCTGTGCCACCGTAGTAGTATCCCAATTTTCCCCAGGTTTCGTCGCTGAAGTCGAAATCTTTGACGAGTTCGTCGTTGTGGAACTTGGAATCGTCCAGTCTCAAAGCGAATTTTGCATCCACGTTGACCGTGGTGGGTCCCTTACGGAGTGTTACCCCGGCATTCCATGTGTGCTTGAAGAGGCGTTCCTCGAATTTCGATGCGATGTTGTCTTCGCCATCGAGGGCCCTGTAGGCGCTCCAGCGTTCCTTGTCGATTTCGATGGTCGAATCGCCAGTGTCGTATTTTGTGGTGGCTTTGCCGTGGCGCGGTGCAAACCAGTCATCGGTGTAGACCTTGGAATCTTCGGTGTAAACGGCGTGCAACTGGAACGGACGGTATTGATTCTTGTATTCAAAGCCGTAACCTGCACGGAGGCTGAGGCTGTTTGCAATGCGGAACGTATTGGCGATGTCTGCGTTGTGGGTGTAGCGTGTGCGGTCCATGTCGAGTTCGTGTTCTTTGAACCACTGGGATTCCATATCGGGAGCGATTCCGTGTTCAGTCCCTTCGCCGAAACCGAGGATGTTCATCTTGCCGCCCTTTGCCGCATTTTCTACAAGGACGTTATAGCTAAGGCTCAAATCCCACACGTCAAAGAATCCTTGATCCAACTCGATGCCGTATTCGCGTGTGTCTGCAAACTGGTCGGGGGAGCCCGCGCTGTAAAAGTCTTCGCCGGTGTACTTGGCATGGCCCCGGAGGGTTGTCGCTTTGTAGCTCCAGCTTCCGGAGAGGTCGAATGCGAAGTTCTGGTTTCTCCAGCTCATTCCAAGTGCACGGTCGTCGTCGCGGGCCCTTTCGTAATTTTTTTGCACGTCCTTGGCTTTCTTGATCAAGGCGAGCAGGGAATCTTGCATTTGCCCTTTAGTCAAGGTGGTGTTATCGCCGAAGATTTCTTCGAGTTCCGCTTTGGAGAGCGTCTTGATGCTGCTTTCGCTGCGCATTAGCTTGCGGATGGTGCCGTAGCTCGACGTGTTTATCCCCGCTCTAGAAAATACTTGGTTGACTGCCCTTTCGCGGAGAACGTCTGCGGTGTCGGCGCGGCCGACTGCAGCCTGGAAGTTGAGCATGTCGTCGTTGGTGGAGGGGGCATATTTCATGTCTGCAAACAGCGTGAACGATTCCTGCATCGGGTCGGCGGTGATTGTATTTGCGCTTGCCCCGTCCCTAAGTAGCGGGTCCTCGATTTCGTCGTTTGCGTAAAGGGCTCCCACGGCAATGCTGTAGGGCTGGGCTGGGGAGAATTTGAGCGACCCTCCGTAAACCAGGCGCTGTGCAGCCGCTTCCCCTTCGTCAATCCAATCGTGATAAAGGTAAGGGTGGCGTTTCCCCGGGAGGAGCGGGCGTTGTGCCTCGCCGAAGAATCCGTTGACTTGCCACATGGCCGTGCCGGTTTCGTCCTTCAAAATGGAAAGTGTATAATCCACGCCGAACAGCGGGAGCCCACCTAGGTAGAGTTCTCCTTCTGATTTTGTGAAATCGCCCAGGATGGCGCGGTTATAGTTGTCGGTGTAGCTTAATGTCACTGGGTTCGGGTAGAACTTGTTCCAGTTGTCGCTGGTGACATCAGCATCGAACTCGAAAACGCGGCCTTCCGGAGATTCTGCGCGTACGTAAACGCTGCCCTCGGTCATGAATCCGGGGACTTGGAAATAGTTGCGGTAACGCTTGCCGTGCTCAATGGAATCTTGCCCCGAGACAAATGTGTCGCCATGGTTTGTGCGGGTACGGACGTAGTGGTAGGCACCACGGTAGGTGACGTTGCCTGTAACATCCCAACTTTTTGCCGAATCGCCGGGCGGAACAACAACGGCAAACGCCGCGGAGTCAACCGCGGCGGAATCCGTCTGTGCGACGGAAACTGTCGATGCAACTGCCAGCGTCCAGATTGCAATCTGGTTCGGAAACCCCATCAGCGGACCTCGTAAGTTTTGGAAGCGTTCAAAATGCGGCCATTTTTCATGACCACTTCTATTTTAATGATAGTCTTTTTGTCGCGTGCCAATTCTACGGGAATGTCGAAATTGAGGTCTGTAATCTGCTTATTTTGTAGTTGAACGACGTTTTTGCCGTTCTGTTTGATGGTAATTCGCTTGATTTGCTCCGGATCTTGCTGCGGAACGTTGGCTATTTTGAATTTTACGTTCCTAAAAATTCCCGTTTGGGCTCCCTTCGGGGAGAGCGGAGCGCGGATAAGTTCGTAGTTGCCCCCTTGCACGGCAAGGCTCGTGTTGACCTTCGGGAAGCAGCCGAGCGTCTTGGTGAGTTCGGACTTGTTGCCGGCCCGGTCTTCGGCCTTGAAGGTGTACTTGTGCGAACCGGCCTTGAGCTTGAAGGTGGAGAAGATGTCCTTGTTGAGGCTGGTTTCTTTGGAAAGCGCTCCGTCAATCGAAGTGGAGAGCAAGACGACGTCGCCCTTGATGTTCGAAACGGAAATGCTGACTTCGCAGCGGGTGGAGTCGTAGCGCTGGAAATTGATAACCGGCTTTACTTGGTTTATTGCGGCGCAAGACTTGTCGATTTGCAGGTCGACGCTTTCGGTCTGTACGCCTTCGGCGGTGTGGAATTCGGCGTAAGCTTTCTTTTCTTCCCAGTTGCCGATACGGTCGCTCACGGCGATGGTGTGCGTAAACTTGCGGCCCTGGCTAAACGGAATCAGGTTCGGGGAGGTGTAGTTGCCCAACTTCACGAACAGAGTCGCGTTGGTGGCCGTGGTGTCAAATGTACCTTCCAGAGTGACAGCGCCTGTCTTGCAGACATTGGCCGGAGTGGGAGTCGTGAGCTTGAAGGGAACCTTTTCTACCTTGGGTTCCTGCTTCTCGACCTTCTTTACAGGTTTTGCCGGCTTCACATAGTTGGTGGTGATGTAGCCGCAGGGGAGGCTTATTTTCCCGACAAAGCACGAAACGGGGAACTTCTTTGCTCCGTAGGCGCTTGCGTCCCAGGTCGGCGTGAATTGGAAAGGTTCGTCGGTCGTCTCGATGCGTTCAGCGCCAATCTCGACGAATATGCCCGGTTTGCATGTGCCGTGTACCGTGAGGAACGGGGTAGTCACCGAGTCCGGGATAGATTCAAAAGCGCAACCTAAGCTATCGACCGAATGTTTCAGGTTGGCTGCATAGACAGAATCGAGCGCCAGGATGGTTTTCTTGAGGTCGTCAAGCGATTTTGTCGTATCGCTCAGGAGGGAGTCGATTTTGTTGAGGAAGTCAAGGTCGCCCGAGGAGGCCAGTTCGAGGACTACGAACGAATCGTCGTTCGGAATAGCAGTTTCGCCGCCGTTGATGCCTACTGTTCCGTTGCCGGTCGTGATTTCGAGTTTGCCTTCGCGGAGGGCGGCGATGGGCTTGCCACGGCTGGTCTGGCCTATGACGCCCGCTGTTCCGCGGATAGCTGCGGTTGCTGTCCCGGTGCGGAACTTGAACGAACTTTTCTTGCCTTTCTGTTTTTGCACGTCAAAGCGGACCTTGCCTTTTTGCACGTCGGCCGTGATTTGCTGGTTCCCTTCGTGCGAGAGGAGTTCTTCGAAAACGACGAGGGTTTTTTCTTCTATGGAAATGGTGCTGCCGTCGGGGAGGTTGATAATAGCTTGCGATTCAATTTCGGTGCGGATTTTGTCGGCCTGTTCAACAGTCGCTCCGACACGTAAAGCGGCCCAGTTGGTCTTATTTGCTTTCTGGCGGGATACATCGCCCAAAACGGAACGGACTTTTCCGCTCGTAGGCTTGGCTGCAATGGCCGGCATCGCTAGGAGCAATGCCGTAAATATGACAAAAAACCTGAAATATCGCGAAAAAGACATGTTGCTTACCTCTCCCTGTTGTTAACTTTATTAAATATATGTATTATTATTATGTTTTGCACGTGGATTGCATCAATTAGTTATTTATATCACACTGAACGCAGAGGTTCTAAAATGAGCGTGGATGCCGATGAATTGACCATTGAAGTTTGCGATACGGAAACCGGAATGCCGATTCTCAAGCAACTGGACAAGGAAGTTTTGACAAAGGGTGCCTGGCAGAGCATGATGTTCCTGTATCAGGACCGCGATGCGAAAACGGGTGAGTTCGGCGAACCGAAGGTGTCGCTCCGCCGTTACCAGAAGGTCCAGGGTGCGTTCAAGGCCCGCAGCAAGTTCAATATCAGCGGGAAAGCCCAGGCCGAAGCCATTATTGCGACTCTTAAAAAGTGGTACAATATCTAATGCCTGACCCTGCCAGTAAAAAGAAATCGGTTAAATACGACATAGAATTCCTATGCGAGGGGAATATCGAGGCCTTCCCGTGGAAGGACCGGTTTGAAACCATGGCCCGCAAGCTCCTCCGGGAGGAAGGCTGCGAGAAGAACGTGAACATCGTTCTCTGCACCGACGATTTCGTGCGCGAGATGAACCGTGACTACCGTGGGCTCGACAAGGTGACCGACGTGCTCTCGTACGAATGGCACGACGAGGCTTTCCTTGGCGAAATCTATATCGCCCGCGACCAGGTGAAACGCCAGGCCCCGGAATACGGGAATACCTTCTATGCCGAGATGAAAAGGGTCATTGTGCATGGGCTTTTGCATCTTTCCGGTTACGACCACATCAAGGCTGCCGACCGCAAGGTCATGCGCGCCCGCGAATGTGAATTTTTGGGGCTTGACCCCTACAAGGAGAAAGACTGATGGAAAACTCCGACAGTTGGGTTTTCGCTTTTTTGATAATTTTCTTGTTTGTTTCGTTCTCGTTCTCGCTGATTAAAGCGGTGTTCAGCGGCATTTATGCCAAACGCGATGCCAAGGATAGGGAGGACCGGGAAGAGGTTATTGCCGGTCTTGTGGAGTGGGGCGGTTTCAACGAGACCATCTCCATCGGGCGAATCTTCTGCAATATCGGGAGCGGCCTGCTGGGCTACTACCTGTTCCAGTCTTTGCCGTATGCGTGGATCAAGGATTACTGGGCGCTAGGCAGTGCGGCCTACCTGATTGTCGCTTGTGCCGGCATCTACATGCTCACGGTGTTCTGCGCTAACCTGCTCGGGAGCCTCAAGCCCGATACGATTGCTATCGTGCTGATTCCTCTGTTCCGGATTATCCGGATTCCGTTTGCTCCGGCGGCGATGTTCTGCCATTGGCTTTTCGTGAAGTTGCTCCAGCTGTTCGGTTACGATGCCAAGTTGAGTTTTTTGCCCGAAGAGCGCCGTGACGCAGTCCAGGCCGACTTGTCCGATTTGAAGGCGGGCGAGGGCGAAGGGCTTGAGAAAGAAGAACGCCAGATGATTCTGAACATCTTCGATTTTGTCGAGACCCCCGTGCGCGAAATCATGACTCCCCGTGTGGACATGTGCGCTATCGATGTAGATACCAAGCTCGAAGAACTCGTGCAAGTGCTCAACAACGAGCGCCATTCCCGTTTGCCGGTGTACAAGGACACCATCGACAATATTGTGGGCGTGCTCTCGAACCGCGATTTCCTTGAATGGTATACCGAGCATCGCGACGAACCGTTCGACCTCATGAAAATCGTGATGCCGCCCGTGTTCGTGCCCTACCACAAGAAGATTGACGACTTGCTGACCGAGCTCCGTAAGAACGGAAACCAGCTTGCCATTGTGGTCGACGAGTATGGCGGAACGGCTGGGCTTGTGACTTTGGAAGACATTCTCGAAGAAATTGTCGGCGAAATTCGCGACGAAGACGACGAGGACGAAGCCGACGTGCAAAAGCTTAAGGATGGTCGCTATATCCTGGACCCGCTCATGACGCTTTCCGACATGGAAGACGAACTGGGTGTGGAACTGGAAGCTCCGGAAAATTCTCACGTGGAAACACTGTCGGGCCTTATCCAGGCGACTCTCGGCATTATCCCGTCGCCGGGTGCCGAGGTGGAAATCGACGGATACAAGTTCCGTGTGCTCAAGATGGACGGCACCCGCATGGAAAAGGTGCTGATGATCAAGCCCCAGTCAAAGTAATTAGATAACCTGCGAGGAGACGTCGCCACCGCGGAAGCGCGTGGTGATGCGATCACCTGGCTTGAGTTCGCTTGCATTACGAATAAATTTCCCGTTGGCTCCGAGAGTCAGCGTGTAACCCTTCGCAAGGACTTGCTTGGGGTCGGCCGCCTTGACCTTCTGTTCGTTCAGTTCGAACTTGGCCTTTTCGAATTCGATAATCTTTCGCGTCCCTTGCCGGAGCCCTTCTTCGTTGCGTTGAATGCGTCCGCTTTCGGACTGGAACAGGAAGTGCATGTCTTTTTTTAGCGAGATGGCAATTTGGGCGAGGGTCGTCTTTTCTTGCGTGAAGCGCTTGCCGAGAATTTGCTGCAACTGGTGGCCTGTCGTTGTGAGTTCGTTCTTGTATGCCCCGAGGCAGTTCCTTGCCCCTTCTGCGATATTTCTGGTGGCGCGGATGAGAGCATCCCAGCTTTCGATTGCCCGTTCGATAAGGTGCTTTGCGCAATCGGTGGGAGTGATGCAGGCCTGGTAGGCCACCTCGTCGAGGAGACTCCTGTCGATTTCGTGGCCGATGCCCGTGAATACGGGGATGGGGTAGTTCGCTACAGCGCGGCAAAGGGCTTCGCTGTCGAAGAAGGTGAGGTCTGTCTTGGAACCGCCACCGCGTACGATGCAAACCACGTCCAGTTCGGGGTTGTTACGAAGTGTTTCCAGTGCTTCGATGACGCTCGATTCCGTCTCGTTGCCCTGCATCTTTGCAAAGGCGGGGACGATGTGGAATGCGAACGGCGATTCGGCGAGCTTGGTGGAAAAATCCCGGTAGGCCGCGGTCCCTTCGCCGGTGATGAGGCCGACGCGCAGTGGCATTTCCGCAAACGGGACAGACTTGTTCTTGTCGAGCAGCCCTTCTGTGGCGAGCTTTCTCAGGATAGCGCTTTTGGTCAGCGCAAGTTCTCCCAGCGTGTACACCGGATCGATGTCGAGGATTTGCGCTTGCAACTTTCCGTAGGGGACGTAGACTTCCGCCCGGATGAGTAGCTGCACCTTGATTTGGGGCTTAATTTCAAAGGGGTTGTCGAAACTCGCAATCTTTGCCTTGATGGCCGCAAATTTTGCAGCGAAGCAGGAAAGGGAAACGGTCGCTTGCGGGATGACGCTTCCCTCCTCGAAGTCCGCGATGCTCATGTAGACGACTTTCGGCTTTTCGGAAATTTGCGTGATAACGCCGTGTACCCAAACCGCGGGCGTGGATTCCACCTTCTGTTTGAGGGCGGTCATGTACTGTTTTACGGAGTAGGAGCGGTTTTCCTGATTCATGGCGCTTTTAAAAAAAATTTTGCTTTGATTAGGTGGGCTATCCCATCTAATAATAACTATTTTAGGTGACGAAAATCACCAATAGGAGACATTTATGAATATTCGTACTCTCGCTATGGGGGTTGCCGCACTAGTTTTGTTCGGCTGCGCCTCCAATCAGCAAGCTGTGGATCGTTCCTTGGGCCAGGCCGAGATGACCCAAGCTGTTGCTGCTGAATCGAATGTCAATGCTGCTTCTGTCGCAAAGGCAAAGGCTGACCTTGATTCCGCCCAGACTCTCGCTGCGAATGGCGACGAAGAAGAAGCGGTCGTGATGGCCGATATGAGTACTCTTGAATACAAACTCGCCATTTATGCCGCCGAACGCGACGAAATGAAGAAGAAAGACGAAGCTCTTGAAAAGCAACTTCGCGAAGATAACGAACGCAAGGCCAAGTACCAGACCATTTTGAATAACGAAGTCAAGGGAGGAAAATAGTAATGAAATCTCTTAAATTTTTCTCCGCTATCGCCCTTTCGTTTGGCTTGTCCGTTGCTGCTGAGGATACGGGTACTTCTCTTTCCAGTGTTTGCGATGCAGCCCTGAATTCTGTTAAGGCAAGCCTTCCGGCAAATGCGACTTCTGCCAAGATTTCCCTCGCCGAGGCGATGGGTGTTTCCAAGGCGCTCAAGTCTGCCGAAGAAGATGACGCCACTTCCGAAAAGACACTTCAGCTCTCTGCTGCTTGCTCGCTCTACGTGAACATCGTCAAGGTCCAAGGCGAAACGCAGGCTATCCGTAACCATATCGACGAGAACTGGGCCAAGCGTGCTGCTACTGCTCGCGACATTGAATCTATCCAGCACCAGATTCACACGGGCAAGGTGAGCGATCTCAAGGATCACGAAGCAAAACTCCAGGCCGAAATGTTGCAGAATCAGGAAAAATTCGCTGCCGAAGCTGCCGCCAACGAAGCCGCCCTCAAGGCTGCTGGCGAACGCGAGGCCGATTTGCAGAAGGCTCTTGCCGAAGAACGCGCCAAGGCCGAACAGCGCCAGAAGGACGCTATGAACAAGCTGAACGAACTCCAGTCCAAACTCATTCAGGTGTCTAAGGATGCTCGTGGTATTATCCTCTCCATGAGCGATATCTTGTTCGACGTGAACCAGGCGACTCTCAAGGCCGACCTCAAGACGAGCCTTGCCAAGGTTGCGGGTATCCTTTCTGTGTACCAGCAGTTCAACGTGTCTATCGAAGGTAACACCGACAACACCGGCTCCGAAGAGTTCAACATGAAGCTCTCCCAGCAGCGTGCAGACAACGTAATGAACTTCCTCGTGGAACAGGGCATCGATGCTAATCGCCTTACGGCGAAGGGCCTCGGCATGACAATGCCGATTGCCGATAACAGCACCAAGGAAGGCCGCCAGAAGAACCGCCGCGTGGACCTCGTCATCCAGGACAAGGCTCTGCAGGGCAAGGCCGAAGGGGCCAAGGAATAACTATGGCCAAAGTCGTGACGGCGATGGAAGCTCGGCAGAACTTTGGTTCTTTGTTGAACCAGGTGGCGCTCCGTGACGAAGAAATCGTCATCGAGCGCGCGGGCAAGCCGCTCGCCCGCGTCGTTGGCGTAAACGCCCCCTCCGCGGGCCGTCTGGATTTCCGAGACATAGGCAAGTTGCCTAACGCCATTTGGGAAGACCGCTAGCGCTCGTCGGGCTTGCTTTACGGCCATTTCGTAATCGAACTTAAAAATTCGACCCACCTGCAATGCAGGTGGGTTTTTCGTTGGCTAAATTGGAAATAGAAAAAGCGGAGCAAAGATGCTCCGCTTTCTACAAACTTTAAAGAATTGCTTACCTGGAGTAGTATTCCACGACGAGCTGTTCTTCGAGCTTGACCGGAATCTGTTCGCGGAGCGGGAG
>JAEEGH010026513.1_pt1 | contig 11542 bp, 10 predicted proteins | sample 9134181 | NCBI WGS metagenome assembly JAEEGH01 (sample SAMN16246544, study PRJNA631951) | gut metagenome | biome: gut microbiome; feature: rumen; material: DP-attached | host: Bos | place: Iran: Karaj | collected 2018-10 | reverse complement strand
TCCTCCAACACCGGCCGCCGCTGGTTCCTGAAAAACGGCCGATATGTGATCCGCAAGGGCAAGGTTGAGGGCTGGGGCTATATGTGGCTGAAGGGCCAGGATACCTTCCTGAAATCCGGTGATTACATTCCCCAGCCGGGGGACTGGGTTTTCTTCAACTGGACCGGCGGTACCGACACGGAGCATGTGGCCCTGGTGGAATACTGCACCCGCAGTGAGTCCGGCAATGTGACCCTCCACGTCATTGAGGGCAACAAGCCCTCCGCCGTTGCCCGGGACACGTATGATATCAATGATTCCACAATTCTCGGCTATGGCACGGTCTATGACGTGGCGGATATCACCATGACCTTCGCCTGTGAAGGTGTCAAGGTCTCCCGCCTGCAGGAAAAACTGGCCTATCTTGGCTTTATGGATCCCACGCTGGTAACCGGCCATTTCGGCGACGGTACCCTTGAGGCCGTGCGGAACTATCAGAAGAGCAAGGGCCTGCGGGCTACCGGCGTCGCCACTATGGAAACCCAGCGCCTGCTGGAAGAGGATTACGACAAAAAATACGTGAAGGATCCGGATATCTGGTCCGTCGTGGATGACGATTGAATTGCAAAACCGGATTTAAATATGATAGTATTTCCCTGTCCGAACCCATTCTTTATCTGAAAGGAACCTGATTCCATGATCAGAAGAATGCTCTGTCTGCTGTGCGCAGCGCTGCTGCTGTGCACCGCTTCCACCGCATCCGCGGCAAAGAAAACGCCCGTGGTCGATTACTATGATTTTGACCTGGCTTTTTCCCTGAATCCGGAAGCTTTTCCGCTCCTGAGCCGGGAACGGACATCCGCCTATGCGGAAATGCTGGGGAACCTCGGCCTGAAGGGCCGCGGGGCGCTGAATCCGGACACCCTGTCCCTGGACCTGGATGCCACGCTGTATTACATCGACAAGCCGTCCCTGAGCTATCCCTTCCATCTGTACTGGACGGATTCCCGGGTATTCCTGACTTCCCCGCTGCTGGACAATGAAGAGCTGTTCTTTGATATGTCCGGCCTCATGGAATTCTGCGTGAAGGCCAAGAGCACGCTGGAAATGCCGGTCACCTGGATTCCCTTCCTGTACCCCTACGTAACAGAGAATTCCTTCAAAGTGCTGATCAAGTCCTGGAAGAACATCATCGGTCCTTCCCGGAAAACCGGTGTTGTGACCCTGGAGCAGTTTGAGGAGCTGTCCGCGCAGTGGGCTGAAGCCATGTGGAGCAACTCCAAGCTGAAGCGCTGGATCTTCGCGCTGATGGACCTTTCCGATACACCCGGTATCATTGAAACTGAATTTGACAACCTGCCCCGCTATTATGAGATCGTGACCGGCGGCGAACCGCTCACCGTCTCTGCGGGCAAGCATTCGGAAATCTGGCAGGATGCTGCCGGAAACACCCTGTTCTCAAAACAGTCAGGCAAGGATTCCTTCTCCCTGAAGCTGTCCCTGCCCGCCTCGGAAAACGGATACGCACCCAAAGTATCTGTCCGGACCGGTTCCAACGGAGAAACCTCCAACTTCGGCATCTCCGCTTCCATCACCCTGGCTGAAACCCAGGCTGCGGCCTCCTATGATGAATACGGTGAGGATTCCGGCCCCTGGACCGATGACGGCGAGGGCTGGGAGGAATACGACGAGGAAGTCGTGGAAGAAGTGGTCGAAGATGCCGTTGAGGAAGTGGTCGAGGAACCCCTGGAATCCTATGACGACTATGATGGCATCGGCGGTGAGTACGGGGAGTACGGCGCATCCTCCTCAAAGCCGGCTGAACTGCTGAATTTCCGTGCCGTCGGTTCCGGTTTCCCCCGGAGCCTGCCGACTGATTCGGTCTTTACCGTGATCACCTCTGTGACCGGTACCGCCTATCCGAATTACGCTTTCTTCCTGCAGGGAAGCACAACAAAAGACGGGGCAGTCACCGTTTCCCTCTGCAAACCGGGAAATGAAGAAACCGCACCCGTCGAAATCTTCCGTGTTTTCGGCACCCTGACGCCCGCCGGATCAAAGAAAATGCCCGACCACACCAAGAAGGCCATCGGCAATGCCTATAACATGTTCGCCATGAATGACCAAAGCCTGTCCGCCTTCTCAAAGAAAATGATCCCTGTAGTCGTGAAGAGCCTCCTGTCCTTTGTGGCTGCGGCACCGACCTCCGCCTGCCAGGCCCTGCTGGACGACCTCACTGAACTGGGCGTCCTGGGCATGCTCCTCAATTAAAGCTTATTCGTATTCCGCGTCAAAAACGAATTCCGCGGGACCCTCCTGGAACACATGGTTGGTCTCCGGATCCCACTCAACAACCAGCGATCCTCCGTTCAGCGCGAGGGTCGCTTTTCTTTCGCTCACACCGTTCAGCACGGAAGCCACCAGTGTCGCGCACGCGCCTGTTCCGCAGGCCATGGTTTCGCCGCTTCCCCGCTCCCATACGCGCATCCGCAGATGTTCCCGATCCTTCACGGTACAGAACTCCACATTGGTCTTCCGGGGGAACAGCGGATCCACCTCAATCTTCGCGCCGACACCGTGCACATCAAAGCTGTCCGCGTCATCCACATAGATCACCGCATGGGGATTTCCCATGCTCACGCAGGTCATCCTGTAGGTTTTTCCCAGTGCTTCCACCGGTGCGCCGATGACCGGCTTTCCGGGGATGTTTACCGGAATCTTCTCCCCTTCCAGTTCCGGCTTGCCCATATCCACGCGGACGCTTTCCGTCGCGCCGTCCCTGACCTTCAGCTTCAGGATCTTGATCCCCGCGCCGGTCATCAGGCTGATCTCCGTTTTATCCGTCAGGCCCCGGTCATGCACATACTTTGCCACACACCGGGTAGCATTGCCGCACATCTCCGACTCACTGCCGTCCGCATTGAACATCCGCATACGGAAATCCGCTTCCTCACAGGGCATGATCAGCACCAGCCCGTCGGAACCCACGCCGAAATGCCGGTCACTGATCCTGCGGGCCAGCGCAGCCGGATCCTCCACGGTCTCCTCAAAGCAATTCACATAGATATAGTCGTTTCCGATGCCCTGCATCTTGGTAATCTTCATACAATTTCTCCCGAGGCGGTAATCACGGGGCCGGTGGCTTCCGGCAGCCGCTCCGCTTCCTCTTCTGTTGTTTTTTCCCTGCGGATGAATTTGTTCAGTTCCTGCAGCCGCCTGATCCGGCCTTCCACCCGTTTCCCGGTCAGGGCCTTGCTGCGGTACCGGTCAAAGATCGCCCGGACACCCATGGTCACCGGAATTGCCGCCCAGAAGCCCGTCAGGCCCGTTACAGCCGCACCGACGCCCATAGCCGCACCGGTTTTCACCATGCGGTAAGCACCGTCTTTCAGGCCCGTTTTGCCCGGTTTTTTGCCCAGCAGCACCTTGGATCCCTCATGGACCGAAATAATCATGAAGGGCAGCAGGCCCGTCACGCTTTCCGTCAGTTCCGTCAGCAGGCCGGTTTCTTCCAGCAGCCCGGTATCCACCGCAATCTCATCCACATATGTCAGTCCAGTGGCAAGTGTATCCACCACCGTGTCATGCTGGCGTTTCCTGTATTCCTGTACCAGTTCCTCATATGTCTTCACTCGGATTAACCTCCTTCAGACAATGAATAATGAAGAATGAATAATTAATAATGATATAGTGTTGATCACAATCTGTTGGGAGTATTCCGTACGTATAGGCTGTCATCTTGAGCGGAGCCGAAGGCGGAGTCGAAAGATCTCCTCCCGCAGGCACATTCCAGCCCCTGTATTTCTCCATCCGGTGACCATTCATAATTCTGAATTGTGAATTATGATTTATGAATTTATTGAATGTGTTTTTACTTAAAAAACACATTCAGTATCGTCACGATAATCCATGCACCCGCGGCAATCCCCACCAGCCAGGTCAGGTCCCGGATAATCGTCCCGGCCTTTTTCCGGTCCTTTGCGGGCGTTTTAGCCGCCTGCTTCTCCAGGGGCGACAGCCGGTTCCTGAGCTCCGTCACGTCCTTGTCATGGGCCTTCCGTTCCTCCTCCAGCGAGGTTTCCAGCAGGTCAATTCGGCTCTGCAGCTTCTGGATCCGCTGGTCCTCCTGGGTCATCAGGCCGTCCACTTCCCGGCGCAGTTTTGTCTGGTCTTCGCACAGGCCTTCCGCCACCAGGGTCATCTCGGCGGTAAACTGCTCAATCAGCTGGTTCGTATTTTCACCCTTAACCATTTTCAGGGCGCCATCCCACAGTGTGGGCTTCTTTGTTTTCTCAGCAGTGAGGGTCTTTTCTTCTTCCATATGAACGCCTCCCTTCCTCCGGATTGTATCATATCCGGGGATCGTTCCTCAACTTTCTTCCCCGAACTCTCAGATTCTGAACACAAAACGGTCACCGCGGATCAGCTGCACGCTGTTGTGCAGGGGCCGTCCCCGCTGGTCATAAACCACCTCATGCAGGCATACCAGCGGCGTGCCTTCCTCCGTCTCCAGCAGCCGTGCTTCCTCGCCATCTGCATAATGCAGGCACACATCATGCAGCGTCAGTTTCGGATCCACGCCGTAATCATGCAGCAGGCTGTACAGGCTGCCGTGCAGGTCCTGGTCCTGCAGCCAGGCATACGCCATGGAGAAACGGTTCCGTTCCAGGACCACCGGCACGCCGTCCGCCCGGCGGACCCGCATGATCTCCAGTACCCGGCCGCCCTCTTTCAGGTTCAGTTCCTCCGCGTCCGTCCCGTCCGCGACGGTTTCCTTCATATGGATCACGTCAGTGGAAGGCTTCACATTGTTTACCCTGCAGGAATCATGGAAGCTGTGGATGCTCTTCATGTGCATGGCACCTTTGGGTGTTGCTACAAAAGTGCCCTTTCCCTGTTTCCGCTCCAGCAGCCCTTCCGCTGTCAGTTCCGCCAGTGCCCGGCGCACCGTCACCCGGCTGACCTGATACAGCTGCTCCAGCTCGTGTTCCGGCGGAATCCGGCTCCCTGTCGGATAATCTCCCCGGTCAATGTCCGCCCGGATCCGCTGCATCAGCTGATGGTACAGCGGGCTGAAGCTTTCCGCCTGTAACTGTTTCATGTGTTTCCCCTCTTATTGTAGCGACATTATATTGTATTGATACATTTCAATACAAATATATTTTACCACGCTCCCTGCTGAAAATCAAACAGGCCGGCTCTCCGGCGTCAAAAAAACGGCCGGATATACATCCGGCCGCCGCATTTCCGTTTTTCTCAGAACTCTTTCTGCTTGATCCAGCGTACCGCCAGCAGGTAACCAATAGCGATCAGCAGGATCACCGCGCCTGCCGCGATCAGCATCACCGTCTGCGGGCCAAGGCGGGTCAGTACTCCCACCACCTGTTCCTGCGCTCCGGGCAGCAGTTTGGTGATCATCAGAACGCACAGCGCGATCACCCCAAACACAGCAAAGATGACAATTCTTCCCTGATCCCCTCCGAAACGGATTCTCACCGGAACCATCACAGCGATAATCGCCGCGCCGGCAATAGCGGAAAAGAGGAACAGTGTTGCCACGTCCGTTCCGGCCGGCGCCTGTTCAAACAGCAGGCGGACCGCCAGGCACGCTCCTGCCAGTGCAAGGGAGGCCGCCATCAGGATGAAACCCAGAACAAACTTTCCCTGCACGTAAGTCTTCCGGTCAAACGGCAGTGCAAACAGATGCGTCTGGCTGTGGTCCAGTTCATCGTAGCTGATGGTACTGATCATCAGAATCGACGCCATCATCATCAGGAAGGGTACACCGAAGCCGTCATTATGCATCACGGTAAACCAGACCGCCAGCATCAGATAAACAGGCAGAATCTTCTTCTGGCTCTTCAGCAGGCAGAGATCCTTAATCAGTAAACCTTTCATTACTTTTCTCCTTTGAGCATCATCATAATATATTCATCCATGGTGATCCGCTCCACCACCATGCCCGGGCAGTTTTCGGCATAATAGCGTTTCTGGTCGGTCAGCAGGCTCCATCCGAAGCCTTCCTTTCTCCGGCGAAGGATATAGCTCTTGTCCAGCGCAGCATAATCCTGATCGCTGACCTTCAGCACCGCGTAATCGCTCAGCAGCCGGTCGGTCTCCTCATGGCAGATGATCCGGCCGTTGTCAATCATGTAAAAGTCATCGCAAAGCTGTTCCAGGTCTCCTGAAATATGGGAGCTGATCAGGATCGCCCGGTTTTCATCCTCCGCAATATACTCCCGCAGCAGATCCAGGATCTGATCCCTGGCCAGCACATCCAGGCCGGCTGTCGGCTCATCCAGGATCAGGAGTTCCGCCTTATGGCAGATTGCGCTGAGCACCCGGAGTTTCGCCTTCATACCGGTGGAAAAATCCTTGATCTTTTTATCCTCCGGCAGGGAGAGCTCCCGGACCTTCCGCAGGAAAAGCTCCGCGTCAAACGCCGGGTAGAAGGCTGCCAGGATACTGGACACGTCCTTCACCGACAGTTCCCCGCTGAATCCGGCCTCGGCAAGCACCGGTCCGATCCGGCGCTTATCCTCAACGGTCGGCGTCTGCCGTTTATTCCCGAACAGCTCAATTTCACCGCCGTCATGGGAAATCAGTCCCAGAATGGCTTTGAAGGTTGTGCTTTTACCGGCGCCGTTCGCACCGATAAAGCCGGTGATGGTTCCGGGCCGGACTTCCAGAGAACAGTCCAGGGTAAAATCCCGGTATTTCTTTGTCACGTGTGTCAGTTTCAGCATACTGTATTTATTCCTCCGTGATAATCTCAAGCATATTGGCGAGTTCCTCCCGGCTGACGCCGTAGCGCTTCGCCTTCTGTGCCACCGCTTCCAGGTCCTTTTCCAGTTCCCGCCGCTGTTCCTCCTGGATCATGGACCGGTTCGGTGCGCAGACATAGGTGCCCTTTCCGTGGATGGTGGCCGTCAGGCCTTCCTCCTCCAGGGCGTCATAGGCTTTTTTCACCGTCAGCGCGCTGATCTTCAGTTCCCCGGACAGCGTGCGGACCGATGGCAGAGGATCATTCTCCGCCAGTTCCCCGGACAGGATCATCTGCTTGATCGAGGCAATGATCTGCTCATAAATAGGGATCATGGAATAGGTATCAATAATAATCTTCATGGATCCGAACCTTTCCTGTGTTGATTCAACGTAAACAGGATATAACAGTGTGAAACTGTTGTCAACTGTTATATGCTGTTTATCCATAATATTTTTTCAGGTAGCCTTTTCCGGCTAAAGGAAAAAGACAGGAAGAAGCCTTCCTGTCTTTCCCGGTTCCGTTCCCCGCCGGTCAGAAGCCGGCGCCCAGATTTTCAAAAGTATCGATGATTACCGCACAGTCAGGAGAAACCCGCTGCATGATCATGCGCATCATGTTTTCCGGCACCGCCACGCAGCCGCCGGTATAGGGCTTGGCCGGACCCAGGCAATGCAGGAAAATGGCGGAGCCGCGCCCGGGAGTGCCCTGATCGTTGAAGCTGATGTTGAGACAGTACTGATACTGATATTCGTAATCAATAATGTGCTCACTGTCTTCCATAGCCAGATCCGGTACATCCCGGAGATCCACCATTTGGTTGTACTGCCGTTCCGGATCGCCGGACCAGTAGGTATTGTCATCCGCCTGAATATAGGGCAGCGCGCATCCGGGGTCGGCCGCAATGCCGAAAGCTTTGTTGAAGTGATAAACACCGATGGGCGTCTGGCCGCAGCCTTCCGCGTGATCGGCGTCCAGGCACAGTCCGTTCCGGCCCACAAAGCCCGGCGTGGACAGGATCTGTTTCCAGACGCCGTTTTCATCCCGCTCGTGCATGGTAATATACGCCGTGGTCTGATCCATGCCCATCCCGGCCACAATGAACAGCTGTTCCGCGTCCTGCGCGGCGGGCAGCTCCGTCACCCAGGACGGCGATACCGTTTCATGCTGGATATTCGCATGCAGGCCTTCAACCCGGTCTGACAGCGTGCCGTCCGCGGCGTTTTCCAGGGATCGGCGGCTCACAGGGAAAGTGAAATATGTATTGGGATACGGCTCATCCCTGAGCGTGAAATGCCACCATTCCTCCTCCAGGGGCTTGAATCCATGGGCCAGCATGGCATCCCGCAGTATCATCCGGTTCCGGTACTGTTCGTCGGTGATTCCGGTATAGTCCGGGTGGCTCAGTTCCCCGAAGTAATCGAAGGTACCTCCCATATCCGCTTCTTTTTCGGTTTTCATATCAAAGAGGGTCAGATCCACCGTGCTGCCCCGGCTGTGGCCGGAATGCTCCGCAATGTATCCCAGGGGGAACAGTGTATCCTTTTCAAGCTCCGGATAAAAGTACGGCTTCATCCGGGTGTCTTCAAAATCCAGCGCCCAGCGCATAAAATGGGTCACGGCCTTCTGGGGCCGGTAAGCGTCGTAAATCTTCAGCCGGTAGCCCTTCCCGATCAGGTCGTCGCTGACTTCCTTCAGCGCCGCTGCCGCTTCCTTCGTCAGAAGCGCGACGGGTTCTTCATAGCCGTCGACGCGGCCGCCGATAAAGTTATAGGTGGAATAATACCGGATTTCCAGGATTGCGTCCGGCACTGCTTCACTTAAAAGCACAAAATCAGAGGCGTCATCCGAAAAAACCATATCATCCTGCTCCGCAATGGCCGCGTTCAGGCCAGTCATCATGATCAGCGCCAGAAACAGCGCCATCCACTTTTTCACCGTTCACCCCTCCGTTTCTTCTTTTCGTCCGTTTTACTGATTATCAGGATACCATTCGGCAATCACGCTGGTCGGAATCTCAAAATGCTGGTAATCCTTCCGGTCTTCCCAGTCTCCGCCCCATTCAAAGCCGTGTTCAATAAAGAGACGGTAACACAGGTCCTCATGGTCAATCCTGCAGGGAAAATCCGCTTCCCGGTCCAGGTAAGGTTCACCCGTAACCGGTTCCACAATGCGAACGCCGTCCACGATCTTCGTATAGGGATTGTAAAGGGTATTGATGTCCACAGCCAGTCCAAGGCCGTGCTTGGAAACCCGGGTTGTATGGGAAATGAACCGGAAATTGAAGGACGAGGAATTATTGTCCTCCATGGAAAGCTCGTCATCCGCGTCATACTCATCCACCAGCCGGATTTTTTCAATCGGGTATTCCGCTTCATACAGTTCCCGGAGAATCTCCAGCACATCCTCCGCAATATGCCGGTTGACGATCATTTCCCCTTCCCGGGTTTCCCCGTTCAGATCCACATGCAGCACATGCAGGTACCGCAGGTCCTCCCGGGGAAGCGTGCAGTCCTCCTTAAAGGATTTTCCTTCAATACGCGCAAAGATTTCATCAGATATGGGAGCGATATAAAACGCGTCTTCCGGCTGCGCAGCCTCCTCCGGCTCCATTCCGCTCACGGAAGCGAATATTTCCGCAAACATCCTGATTGTCTCCTCCTGTTCCGGCATGGCTTCCACAAGCGCCTGGACAGCCTCTTCCGGGTTTTCAGCCTCCAGTGCCCCGGTAATCTTCTCCATCAGCGCCGTATATTCACCCCAGGCGTCGTTTTCCGCGTCGTACGTTCCGTCCGCGTGATAGCGCAGATCCGCGGCATAGCGGGATAAACCGGCCATGCTGACGCTTTTCACCGTCAGATCACCGATATAGCCGTTTTCATCGTGCTCCCTGTATTCCATATAAGTTTCGTTCAGCAGCAGGTTGTAATCATACATTCCGAAGCTTACGGTATAGACAGCCGTATCATCCGCGCCCATTTCGGAAGACCCGTGTTCATAACCCGCCGCTTCCACTTCCAGCAGCGTCTTTCCCACCAGTTCTTCCAGTTCCTCCCGGGACTTCGGCTGGGCGGTAATTTCCTCTTCACGGGTAACAGGCAGCGTTCTTATATAAGCATTATATGCCTCAAACGCAGCTTCCACCGCATCCGCTTCCACAGATTCCAGTGTGCCTTCTGCCAGTTCCCTGGCTTTATCATCCAGATCCGCCGTCAGACGATGAGGAGCTCCGTTCAGCGTAACAACTACATTGAAGTGCTGATCGTCACCGCCGGCGATGCCTGTGTAGCTTTCCGACGCCATTGCGTCTCCCAAAGTCGCAAAGGAGAACCCGGCAGTTTCCTGAGCCAGGGCAGCGCCTGACAGCATGACCAGAACCAGTACAGCCAGTAAGATCTTCTTCATCGTTAACATCCTTTCTTCTTTTCCCGTAATCACCGTTCAGGTTTTACCGGGATCACAGATTCATACGCAGCAACCGGTCCACCCGGCTGTTGTGTTTTTCTGTTTCTATGAGAAATACAGGATACAAAACAGATCAATCGCGGCAATTATTTATTTTTCCATCATTTGACAGTACCATCATAGCTTAAATCATTTCCACGGTCAATCAGCTTTCCTTCTGTGAGGCGCATCCGCTGTACAAAAAGACAGGAAGTCTCTCTTCCTGTCTTTGATTTGTGAACAGTATCTGTATTTCGTCTGAAATATCCCTGTTCTCTATGTTTTTCTCCCCTGTCCTGTGTTACAATGGGCAGGTGCTGTGAACCGCCGCCCATGCAAAAACGGGTACAAAAAAACCCAGGGCCCATTGATGCAACGTGCTCCAGGTTCATGGAGCTGATAGCCAGATTCGAACTGGCGACCTCATCCTTACCAAGGATGCGCTCTACCGACTGAGCTATATCAGCACGCTGTCTTGCGACAACGGACGTATTCTATCATACCGCATGCAAAAAATCAAGCCTTTTTTTCAGGCTTTTTTTGGAAAGGATTTTCATGAAAAAAGATCTCACTCTTCCCTGTGAACTTCCTGCGGATTTCACCTTCACCGAACCCTGCGGGCTGACCGCCGCGCAGGCGGAAGAAAAGCTGCGTTCCGGCCATGCCAACCGCATGACCGACCCGGACAGCCTGAGCCTGCCCCGGATCCTGCTGAATCATACCCTGACGCTTTTCAACCTGCTGAACCTGTCCCTGGCCCTGTGCCTGCTGCTGGTCGGCAGTTACCGGAACATGCTGTTCCTTTTTGTGGTGTTTGCCAATATCCTCATCGGCGCGGTGCAGGAATACCGCGCCCGCAAAACCATTGCCGGTCTGAAGCTGCTCAACGCCCCTTCCGTCCACGTACTGCGGGACGGAAAGGAAATCACCCTGGAAAAGGAAGCCACCGTGGAAGGCGATCTGATTGTCCTGCGGGGCGGTGACCAGGTGGTTGCGGACGCCATCGTGGTGGACGGCAGCGGTGCCGCCATGGAATCCCTGCTGACCGGGGAAAGCAACGCCGTGTCCAAGCAGGTGAACAGCTGGCTGTATTCCGGTTCCTATATAGTAGAAGGAAGACTGCTGGCCCAGCAGGTGTATGTAGGCGACGAAAGCTATGCCGGCCGTCTGACCAGCGAAGCCCGGAAAGACGCCCGTCCTGCTTCCCGCCTGATGACAGATCTGAATAAACTCATCCGTTTTGACTCCATGGTGCTGATTCCCCTGGGCGTCCTGCTGTTCCTCAAGCTGCTCCTGCTGCGACATGTGCCTGTTGCGGAAGCCGTTCCCTCCTCCGTAGCCGCCCTGATCGGCATG
>JAEEGH010026512.1_pt1 | contig 11542 bp, 10 predicted proteins | sample 9134181 | NCBI WGS metagenome assembly JAEEGH01 (sample SAMN16246544, study PRJNA631951) | gut metagenome | biome: gut microbiome; feature: rumen; material: DP-attached | host: Bos | place: Iran: Karaj | collected 2018-10 | reverse complement strand
TGGTCATACAGCGAAGCTTAAAGCTGATTTTGAAACAATGGAATATGAAGTGGTAACGGAATAACATAAAAACACAAACTACCAGATAATAACTCAAAACAATAATGGTGAATATAACGAAAAACAAACGAAAATTCACTAAAAACTTGTACATAATTAGTGGGAGTGGTAGCATAATTATATGAACTAGCATAAAAACGTGATAATGAAACGTTATCATTCGTGATTATGCCAAACATAAAGGAGGATTTCTTATGAAAAGAAAATTACTTGCAACCCTGCTTGTAGGTACAATGGCAGTTGCCATGACAGCCTGCAGCTCATCTGACTCAAATGGTGGCAATGCTCAGAACAATGAGGGTGGTTCATCTGATGCATCAGCTACAGGATCTTATGATGCGATCCGTCTTGTAAACGGTAAACCTGAGGTTGATACTCAGCTCCAGACTCTTGCAGCCAAGTACAAGGAAGAGACAGGCAATGAGATCAAGATCGAATCAATCGGAGGCGATACATCAGCATCTGACGCTCTTAAGGGGTACTTCCAGGCTGGTAACATGCCTGACATCTTCGTATCAGAGACCAACCAGTTCGCAGATTGGGATGGTTACCTTGCAGATCTTTCAGGAGAAGCTTGGTGTGACAATACTCAGTATGAGTATGTTGATGAGAAGATGGGAACAATCGGCTATCCTTACATGGTTGAGGCTACAGCTATCGCTTACAACGCTGATGTTCTTGAGAAGGCTGGTGTAGATCCTGCATCTCTTACAAGCCCTTCAGCTTACGAAGAAGCTTTTGCTACAATCGACAGCAAGAAGGACGAACTTGGTCTTACAGCTGTTATCGGATATTGCGCAGAGCCTAACAACCTTGGATGGTCAACAGGTACACACATCTTCGCACAGTACCTTGATTCAGGTCTCAAGGCAGATGATACAACATACATCGATATGCTCAATGATGGTGGCAAGATCGATGAGGCTCGTATGACAAGCTTTGCCAAGTTCATCGGAATGTTCAACAAGTATTCAGATCCTGAACTTCTTGTTGACGGAACATATGATAATCAGGTTGGTAACTTCGCAGCAGGTAAGTATGCATTCGTTACTCAGGGTTCATGGATCGGTGCATCTCTTACAGCTAACGAGAACTACTCCGGATTCAAGGTAGGCTTTGCTCCTTATGCATTCGAAGATGGTATGGATACAATCATTGCAGGTCCTTCATCTTACTGGGCAGTATACTCAGAAGGTAACGTAGAAGCAGCTAAGGCATTCCTTAACTGGTGTGCAGGCGATTCTGCTCAGAACATACTTGTAAATGATGCTGGTTTCATCAGCCCATTTGATGATTGCAAGTATGAGCCTTCAGATCCATTCGCAGCATCTGTTATCAGCTACATGCAGGCTGGTAAGACATCAGGATGGCACACATTCCTTAAGAAGTCAGGTCTTGAGAACCGTACATGTCAGGTATTCGCTGACTATGCTAAGGGTGCTATTGATGAGAGCGGATTCGTTACAACAATCGGTCAGGTTATCACTGACTATTATGCTGAATAAGCATCTATTTCCTTGAAAGAGGATCATCGCAAGTTATTGCTTGTGTAAAGTGGGCGGCGCTTAGACTGCGCCGTCCCGTTTTAAAATAAAGTGTCAGATCACATTTTTCTATATGATCTGATGTGGGAAGCTTTAAATCTGGGATTATTTCGGGGGTTGTTTTACGCATCTCGTTTTGGGCCTTATTACATAATAAAGGGTGACTGAAACTTATTATTTGATAACTTCATTGAAGAATTTTATTGGGTAATAAAGCGTAAAACGATGATTTTTATACCATTGAACCAAGGAGGTCATAGAAAGTATGAATATACTCTCACCTGTAAGAAGGATTACATCTTTCGTATGTCTTATAGCAGGAATCGTTATGTTCGTAGCATCGCTTTACATGGATATTTTCAAAGTAAAGAATGATGCAAGGGGTACACTTCTCGTTGTAGGCGCAATTCTTATAATAGCAGGACTATACTTTTTTCCGACACTTAAACATCACAGAACTATAATTAATATATTGTTCCTGTTCCCGCTTCTTTTCACATTTGCGGTAACAGTTATCATTCCGCTTCTTCTGGGTATCTATTACTCATTTACTGACTGGAATGGAATCAAAATGACAGAATTTGTAGGCTTTGCAAACTATAGCAAAATGTTTAATCAGCCGGCTTTTATCTGGTCTATCATATTAACATTCCTTTTTGTTATATTTAACATGATTCTTGTAAATCTGGTTGGATTTTTGCTTGCACTTTTGTGTACAACCAAGATCAAAGGACTTGGATTTTTCAGAGCTTCATATTTCCTTCCTAACCTTATAGGTGGTATCGTACTTGGTTATATATGGCAGTTCATATTTGCAAACGTTGTTACAGATCTTTTGAACCAGCAGTGGTCATGGCTTGCTAATTCCAATACAGCATTCATGGCTATCATAATCGTATATATCTGGCAGTATGCAGGTTATATCATGCTCATCTATATCACAGGTCTTACAACAGTTCCAAGAGATGTTCTGGAAGCATCTGCTATTGACGGAGCAGGAGTCCTTCAGACACTTTTCAAGATCAAGATACCTATGATTGCATCTACAATCACTATCTGTACTTTCCTTACACTTACATCTGCATTCAAGCAGTTTGATGTAAACCTTGCTCTTACAGGTGGTAAAGGATCCATAGCAAGTTTCATGGGCAAGTATCTTTCAAACGGTACAGAGATGATAGCACTTAATATCTATACAACAGCTATCAATGACAGAAGCTACTCACTTGGACAGGCTAAGGCAGTACTTTTCTTCATAATACTTGCTACAGTATCAATTCTCCAGGTTAGAATATCCAATAAGAAGGAGGTGGAAATGTAATGAATAGAGAGCCAAAAAAATCTACCCTGATAATAGAGTTCATTATAGCTGTTGCAATAGCAGCATATGTTTTATTCCCCTTCTTCATCGTTGTGATCAATTCATTTAAGTACAATACAGCAATTGCTGAAGACCCGATCGGGTTCAAAGGTGCTTCATTTGAGCAGTTCCTTTCAAATCTTGACGGCGTAGTTAACAACGATCACTTCAAGTTCTGGAATGCATTTGGTACATCTGCGATCATTACAGTAGTATCACTTGTTCTTCTGGCTATGTTTGGTGGTATGGCTGCCTGGGTCATCTGCCGTAACAACAAGAAAGCATGGGCTAATATAATATATTTTATATTCATCGCATCCATGATCATACCTTTCCAGGTTGTTATGCTTCCGCTTATTTCAACATTTCGCGATGTTGGTAAATTCATCAATATTCAGATGCTTTCATCAATTCATGGCATCATCTTTGCATACTGTGGTTTCGGCGGAGCTATGACAGTGTTCATCCTCAACGGTTTCATCAAGGGTATTCCTTTTGAGCTTGAAGAGGCTGCCTATATAGATGGATGTCTTCCTGAACAGGTTTTCTTCAGAATCGTATTCCCGATGCTTAAGCCTGTTATTATGACAGTAACTATCCTTAACGGTATGTGGATCTGGAACGACTTCCTTCTTCCTTCACTTATGCTTGGACTTAATGGTGAAGTTAAGACTCTTCCTGTAGCAGTACAGGCATTCGTTGGATCATATGTTAAGGATTGGAGTATGATCCTTACAGCAGCTCTTCTTGCGATCATACCTATGATCATCGTATTCCTTATCGGTCAGAAGCAGATCGTACAGGGGATGGTAGATGGTGCTATTAAGTAAAACAGACTTCCCATAAAAGTATTCCTATATATTTTCCTATAATAAAAGGCACTTGCAAAAATGCAGGTGCCTTTTATTTTTCATTATTAACTAAAGCTTATTCTTATCGTATCATTATCTTCTCTATTTCACCTATGAACATGGTGTGGTACCCGCCTTTTTGGTACTGTTCATCAATAAGTGATTTATCGCATATAGAATCCGGCCCGAGTTTCTGGCTAAGGAGCTTTCTGCATATGATGACATTAGAAGCTTCGTCAATAAAAGGAACTTGTGTATCTTCATCGTGATTTATATTAAGACGCGCGCCTTTTATTTTGTCTTCATTTCTGCCGGAGACCATTCCCATAAATTTGACTTCTCGTTTATAATCTTTAAGGTCAAGGAAACTCAGTGCAAAGTATTCGGATGCTTCTATGAGTTCTCTTGTATACCTTTCCTCACGAAGATATACAGTTGCTATATGTCTGTCCCATAGGAATCCAATACTACCCCAGGAGGCAGTAGTAGCATTTTCTCTGCCGTTTGCACCTGCGGATATGAGCATCATATTATCTTTTTTAAATGTGAATGGTCCCTGCATGACATCTTCTATACTGATTGGCTGGAATACGTGCATATACGTCTCCTCTCAAACGAAATATTGTTACATATATCATATCATACAGCCAATAAATATAGTACATAGATAGTTATAATTTAATCATATAATGACGATAAATACAGAAAGGAAGAAATAGCAGGAGCATTAATGGACAATTACGAATTTAGCCTTAAAAGGCTTTGGCTTATACCAATTCTTATGTTCTTTATTATCATGCTGTTAGTAGCTTTTGACAGCCCTTTTTTTAATACCAAAAATCAGTATGGAGTTCAGGAATTAGTTGATGGCTGGGATGTGATCAATGAGAATACCGGAGCTTCTTTTAAGAATATAGCTTTGACCAAAGCCGATATAGGAATAGCAGGTAATTATAAGCCTGTTACTATGAACTGCACGCTGCCTTCTAAGAGAATTCCTTCAGGAGCGCTTATCTTTAGGACATATTATTGCAGCGTAGAAGTATATTTGGACGGAGAACTTATATATACCTATGCCAAAGACATCTTGGAGAAGGGACACATGTGTCCTAAGCACTATAATGTGGTTCCTCTTCCTGATAATTATCCAGGAAGAGAAGTTACGATCGTACTTATGCCCAATGAAGTATATTCATTTTCCGGATTTGCCCCAATTTATTTTGGCAATGTAGAAGAAACGTACAGAACAATTCTTGAAAGTAAAAGACTTCCATTACTCATAGGTACGTTTTTGTGCATATTTGGGCTTGCAATGTTTATTACATCCTTGTATCTGTTTGTATATCATAATGGCAATATTGCCCTTATTTTTGCTGCCAACATATCTTTTGACATAGGAACATATATACTTTCGTTTAATGATCTGTATCTGTTCATAGCAGATGCTGATGAATTCTATACATTTATTGAATATATAGCTCTATTTTGCATTCCGTTATCTATTATTGTCTTTTTGATAGCATCCAATTCATATTTTAGGAACTGGGTATTTTATCTTGTTGCAGTACTTGATGTACTTATAATTGCTTATACAGTTACAATGCATCTTCTCAACATAAATCATATCTGTAATTATCTGTCGATTCTTCATTTTGTTGGAATATTTGAGGCTGTTCTTTTTATAGTAAGACTTATTATGAGCATAGTCAGCATAAATAAAAAGAAGGATGATGAGGAAGATATAGTACTTGGAGTCGTTCAGAGTAAGAGTACAATATCTTCTTTGGTATTTCTGATCGGGGTAATCATATTCCTTATATGCGTTGTCGTAGATATATCTTTATATATTATCAGAAGAGATTTTGGCTCTAATTTTGAAAGACATAGTAATATTAACTTTTTCATAATAGGGTCATTATGCTTTGTGCTGTCTATACTCCTTAATTATTTCTTCCTTTCTATAGAGCATATCAGCGTTGAGAATAGTGCAAAGCATCTAAAGGGCCTTGCATACACGGATGATCTGACAGGTTTAAGTAATAGAGCTAGATGCGAACTTGAGATAGCTTCTCTTGGAAAAAAGAACCGGGAAGGCTTTTCTATAATCAGTATTGATGTTGATAAACTAAAAAATTTCAATGATACTATGGGGCATCAGATGGGGGATAAACTTCTCAAGGTGTTCTCAGATGCTCTTAAGGAAGCGTTAAATGATGCTGATCTTCTTGGCAGGATGGGCGGAGATGAGTTTATAGCTATATACAAAAAAGGTTCCGAATCCTTATGCCGCAGTGCTATGAACAGACTTGTTGAGGAAGTTGACAGATGTAATAGCAAACAGACAGAATTCGAGCTGTCTTTCTCATATGGTTATGCGATATGTAAAAATGGCAGAAATAAAAATCCAAGAAATGTTTATATGGAAGCAGATAAAAAAATGTATGAGATGAAGAAAATTCATCATAAGGAAAGGGAAAGCTTATGAAGAGAAGAATTTTTTTCATATCACTAAGTATTATTACTTTTATACTTGTCATAATAAGTATCTCATATATACTGCCTTTTAAAGCAGAAGGGCAGATACAAGAACTGAAAGGACCATGGTCTGTTGATACAGCTAAGGTTCATATTGATAATGCATCAATAGAAGAAGTATCAAGTATATTAAAAAGCCTACATACAAGGGACGTTGTAACAATGTCTTGTGAGGTTCCGGATATAGAATCCTGCATTTTGCCTACAGTTTTATTAAAATCACAGTATAGTGGGGTAGAAGTGCTAGGAGATAGAGGCCGTTTATATTCAAAATGGTTAGATCGTTTTGAAGAGCACAAGTATATTGGAGTTGGATATCATTTTATTAATATCCCAAGTCAGCTTGAAGGAGGCAGACTTAAGATAAAACTTTTTATTTCAGAAGAAGGAGCGTATTCTGTTTTTGAAGAGCCACTAATTGGCTCTTACCATGATATCCAGCAAAATTATATAAGAGCCAGACTGTTTTCTATGGCGTGTTCATTTTTTCTTTTAGTATTTGGAATATGCTTTGTTTTTATAACACTGTTGTTTTGTTCAGCTGTTCCCAATATACTGAGCCAGTTGTTTTCTTCAATCCTTTTCTTGGATCTGGGAATCTGGCTTACTTGTTATCTGGGGATAGCGCAGCTTATAGTTGATCCTACCTATCTTACAACTATGGAATATGTGGCTTTGTTCCTGATGGTTCCTTTATGTTCAATTATTTTTGGAACTATAGGAAATCACTTTAGAAATATATATTATACAGTAGCCGTCTCAGTACTTGATGCCATATCAGTTCTTTTTATAATATTCCACTTTGTTGGAGTGGTTCATATGAATATGACTCTTACGGCTTATTACATTATAAGCTTTATTGCTTTTATCATCATAGTTAAGATTATTATAGATGATTCCAGAAAGCATGAAATGCCAAAGTCAGTCATGTCCCAGGAACTTGGATTATTGATCTTTGGTATATCCATAATGGTTCATATGATGTTCCGTATCCATTATGTGACCCAGATATTCAAGCGCAGTTTTGTCGTTGATAATATGCTTACTATGGGCATAATGATGTATATCTATATATATCTTCTTAATTACTTTTTGTACATAACGGAGATGTATGCCCAAAGGCAGGAGAATGAGTCGCTTTCACGTCTTGCATATGCAGATGGCCTTACCAATGTTCCCAACAGATCCATGTGGACTAAACGCATGAAAGAGCTCTCTACCACAGAATCTGACTATTGCATTATCTCTCTGGATCTAAACGGACTTAAAGATGTTAATGACCGTCTGGGACATGCATTTGGAGACTCTTATATCAGGGAATTTGCAAGAGTCATGGAAGAGAGTTTTCCTATGGATACTTTTATGGCGAGAATAGGTGGTGATGAATTCGTAGTAGTACTTGAAAACACTGATATTAAAGATACGGAAGGATATATTTACAACCTTACAGAAAAACTGAATGCGCTCAATGTCCAAAATGGCGCTTACAGAAGAAGTGTTGCAGCAGGCTATGCATATAGGTCAGAACATGAAAAAATGGTAAAAGCGATAGGCGATACTAATATAGTAGCTGATCCTAATGATGTATATCTTCTTGCAGATGAGCGTATGTATGATGTGAAAAGAAATATGCATAACAGTAAAAGAATAGGTGAGAGATGGGAAAGTGGTAATGAGAGCTTTTTGACTTGAGATATTTGATCAAAACGTTTATAATTTTGTAGCGAATAAAAGCGTATGTTTTAGGAAAATCCTAATACACTATATCCCGATTAAAATTAAGAAAGAAAAGAGGTTTTTACATGAAAAGAAAATATAATTTATCAAAGGCAGTTACACAGGAGCAGGCTGACAAGGCTATGGAAGAGATGAAGAAGATCACAGGCTTTGGAGAAGCTGAGTTTACAGAAGATCTTAAGGGTCTTATTGTAACAGCTGATGATGACAAGATCACACATGTTATGAACCGTAGCGTTAACATCTTTGCAAGAGTATGCGATGAGACCAAGATCTCATTTGATTCTTTTATCTACGATTAATCATGCAGCCCCAGGCACGAACAGCATTACCAGTGCGTACAATACCGGCTGGTGCAGCATATATATTATAAGCGAGTGTTTTCCAATAAATGAAATACCTGGGATACGAATATAAAAGGGACGCTTTAGAAGGAGCGTTCCTTTTTTAGGCCTTTTTAAAAGACGGCATAAAGCAAATCCGCACCAAAACAAAAATATCCATGGAATGATAGCAAAATAGTCGGCTGAATAAAAGCCTTTGAAGGGAAAACCTAAAAAAGTAGTCAGATAATTGGCATAATATTCTTTTGGAAGCTTTATAACATTAGCACCCGGGAAACCGATATAACCGTAAGAGATGGTTCTTGTTATTGTAAAACAAAATGCCGAGAATATCAGCAAAACACCGGGATGTATCTTTTCGAGGACAGGAAGCAGAAGGCCTGATATTATCATGGCACTTCCATGGAAGGTTAATACTCCAAATATTACTATATTCTCAGGGACGACGATATAAGTTGCAGCTGTAATGACAAGGCCGCACAAGGATACGATCAGTCCTCTTTTGATAGGATGGTTGGAGATAGCTACGCAAAAACCGGATATAAGGATAAATGACCAGCATATGCTTTGCTGCCACAAAAAACGTTTATAAGACATATAAAAATCAAGCCGGATTCCTGCAATATATACAAGATCCCAGCAAAGGTGGTACAGTATCATGCTTATGAGGGTAATGCCCCTTATTGAATCGATAGTATGTACTCTTTTGCCCATAGATACATATTAACTCAACTTGACTTAAAAAGCTAAAGAAAATTACAATAAAAGAAGATATAATTGCATAAAAATAAACCATAGATTCTTTTATCTGAGAAAAAAGAATCTATGCATTATTAAATGCCCAAAATAGAAGGTGTGTATGAATACAACAACAATAGAGACCCATTCTTCTGAGGAAACATTTGAGTTTGGAAAAAGAATAGGAGAAAATGCCCAGCCTGGTCAAGTGTATACATTGATCGGTGATCTTGGAGTAGGTAAGACAGTTTTTACACAGGGAGTAGCCAAAGGCCTTGGCATAGAGGGACCTGTTAACAGCCCGACATTCACTATACTACAGGTTTACGAAGATGGAAGGATTCCCTTTTATCATTTTGATGTATACAGGATTGGTGATGTCTCTGAAATGGATGAGATAGGCTATGAAGACTGCTTCTATGGGAACGGGATAAGTCTTGTCGAATGGGCTAATCTTGTAGAAGAGATACTTCCTGAACATTATACCGAAATACGCATAGAAAAGGATCTGTCAAAGGGGCTTGATTACAGACTTATAAGCATGACCCAGATCTGATCTATGTCAACTGTTAAACATGGCCAAAGTGTCAAAAGGAACTTTTGACACCTACCTCATATCATATGAAAGGATTTTGCATTGAAGATTTTAGCAATAGATACATCGGGACTTACAGCAACGGTTGCTCTGTGTGAGGATGACCGCCTTGTCTCTGTATTCTCAATACAATATAAAACCACACATTCACAGATTCTCATGCCTATGCTTGAGAAGATCAAGGAACTGACAAGCCTTGATCTTAAGACAATAGATGCCATAGCTTTGGCAGCTGGCCCTGGTTCATTTACAGGACTTAGAATAGGAACAGCTACAGCAAAGGGACTGTGTCTTGCGCTTAATGTTCCTCTTATAGCAGTTCCTACATTAGATGCCATGGCATATAACCTGTACGGCGTCGAGCGTCTTATATGCCCCATGATGGATGCCAGAAGATCACAGGTCTATACAGGCGTTTATACTTTTGTTCCTGAGAAAAGAGAAGACACATCTTTATATACTTATTCTATGAAGACAATCCTGGATCAAAAGTGTGCTTCTATAGATGAAATCGCAGATTTTCTGAATGCTCAGGGAAAACCTGTAACAATACTTGGTGATGGAGTACCTGTATATCTTGACAGTCTTGAACAAAAGCTTAAAGTTCCTTTCAGCGTAGCATCTGTATCACAGGATAGACAGAATGCAGCATCTTTATGTCAGGCAGCAGCTCAGTATATGAGAGAAGGTAGAACAGTAGATGCAGACTCTTTTGCTCCGGAATATTTAAGAGTATCTCAGGCAGAGAGGACAAGTCTTGAAAAGAAAACCGAAGATAATACAGGAAACTCTCCGGATAGTGGCGCAGGATCTGCTAAGTCTGATTCTGATGCCAATGCTTTTGGAATGAAGATTCCCAAAGTCAAAGAAAGAGTATTCATAAGACTATTAAAAGCTGAAGATATAGACAGGGCAGCAGCTTTAGAAAAAGAGAATCTTGGAAATGAAGCATGGACTTTGGAACAGCTTCTTACTGCAAGTACAAGAGATGATACTATATATCTTGTTGCTGAGAAGCAGGGGCAGATAATAGGTCTGTGCGGAGTTCAGAATATCCAGGGAGACGGAGAGATTACCAATGTCTCAGTGGATAAGAATATGCGCGGGGAGGGCGTAGGATACAAGATGATGCGCCAGCTCCTTGAAAGAGGACGCGGAATCGGAATAGAGAATTATACTATGGAAGTGCGTTCTTCTAATGCTGCGGCAAGAAGACTTTATGAGAAGCTTGGGTTTAAGTCAGATGGCAAGCGCCCGGGATTTTATGATAATCCCAAAGACGATGCAGAGATTTACTGGCTGAGAAATACTCAGTCAGAATGAGATTAATAAGCACAGATTTAATAAGGAAATAGTTATGATAGATTTATGCCTACTTGGAACCGGCGGAATGATGCCTCTTCCATACAGATATCTGACGTCCCTTATGGTACGTTATAACGGATACAGTATACTTGTAGACTGCGGAGAAGGAACACAGATAGCTTTAAGAAAAGCAGGATGGAGCCCCAATCCTATAAGCATGATATGTTTCACCCATTATCATGCAGATCATATTTCGGGTCTTCCCGGAATGCTCCTTACAATGGGCAATGCAGAACGTAAAGAGCCTCTTCATATGGTGGGGCCCAAAGGACTTGAGAAAGTAGTTAACAGTTTGCGTGTTATAGCTCCTGAGCTTCCTTTTCCTATTGTATTTCATGAGCTTACAGGATCTGAAGAGAAGCTTACTTTAGAAGGTATACCTGATTTTGAGATAACTGCATTCAATATCAATC
>JAEEGH010026510.1_pt1 | contig 11542 bp, 8 predicted proteins | sample 9134181 | NCBI WGS metagenome assembly JAEEGH01 (sample SAMN16246544, study PRJNA631951) | gut metagenome | biome: gut microbiome; feature: rumen; material: DP-attached | host: Bos | place: Iran: Karaj | collected 2018-10 | reverse complement strand
CCATCACCTGTTCATGGCTGAACTTAAGAATCTTCACAAGCACGTCCTCATTCGTCTCACATTCTTCCTTGCTGTCCAACTCCATCTGGGCATCAAGAAGACGGGACTCCAGACTCTCATAGTCCGTAGCCTGTTGAATGTCTTCTATCAACGAACTTTTATAAGCTTCGAATGGTATCTTTGTCATAATTGCACCAATTTTGCTACAAATATACACCATTTTCCCATAAGTTCCAAACTTTTTAGCAGAAATCTTTCGAAATCCCTCTTCTACCCTTCCTCAAACCAAGGAGATACCAGACCATAAAGATATAGCTTCATGGTTAGGAATATTTGCATCTTTTTGATTTCTTTTGCGGCATTGCGAACTGTCTTTGCTTTTTTAGCGGCTTAGGCCGCCTTTTTGCAAAGCCAGCCGCAATGCCGAGTCATGTTACTCTACTAAGGAAGAACTAAAGGGCGAGGCGCAGGCCGAGGTCGTCGCTCCGGTAGCCCGGCGAGCGGCATTCCCGGGTCCACACGGTGCAGCTCCACCAGTCGTAGATCCAGCTGCCACCACGGTTCACGCGGTCAGAGCCCGATGAAGGCCCAGTAGGATTCGTCTGACTGCTACTACTATAGCTACCATACCAATCCAAACACCACTCCCATACGTTTCCGCTCATGTCGTAAAGTCCAAGTTCATTTGGAGCTTTTGAAGCAACTGTATGAGTTCCATAATCTGGACTGCTAATGCCTACATTTTTACTATTCACATCATACCAAGCCACATTACTGATGGTATTACTGCCTGAATACTCATATCCCAGGCCCTGGTTGCCGCCACGGGCTGCAAACTCCCATTCAGCCTCTGTCGGCAGACGGAAGCTCCGCCCCGTCAGCGAGTTCAACTTCCGAATAAACTCCTGGCAGTCATCCCAGCTGACTTTCTCCACAGGTTTCTTCGTCCCACTGAAGTATGACGGGTTGCTACCCATCACGGCCTGCCACTGCTCCTGCGTCACCTCTGTCTCACCTATATAATATGATGAGAGGGTCACTTGATGGGCAGGTCTCTCGTAATTTTCACCTTGCCCTGAAGCGGCTCCCATAGTGAATGTGCCGCCATCGACACGAATCATCTTGAAGCTGACGCCATTGGCCGTAAACGTCCTCGTACTCTGGCCACTAGGCGTCGGAGTTGGCGTAGGAGTCGGTGTCGGAGTTGGTGTCGGAGTTGGTGTCGGAGTTGGCGTAGGAGTTGGCGTAGGCTCTACATATACATACAAGGTTGCTCCAGCAGCTTCTGCATCGGTCTTTGTTGACAGCTTTATCGTAGTGTTAGCACCAATCCTTTCTGATGACTCGTAATAAAAATAGGTTGGGAAATCAGAAGCATTTTTCTGTTTTGTTGCATAATATTTCTTGTTTGTACTGTCCAGGAACACCAGGTCATCCACAATACCCCACTTTAAGGGATACATGACAACAGCCCATTCACCAGCGGCATACACACGAGATGCTTTTTCCATAGCTTCAGCAAGAGATGTATAGGTAGTGACTATTCCAGGTACTTCTTTTCCACCTTGCGTTGGGAAATTGTCAGATGTTGGCATTGTGTTACCCAGCCAGAAGTATTCGGGATTAGCTCCAGCTTGTGTGACAGCAAGGGTTTTCGACATGTCACCCGCCTTCACCGTAATGGTTGCACTACGTAAAGACTTGGACTCGTTTTCTGTAACATTAACAGTTATAATAGCATTATCCGAACCTGACGATGAACTGACCATACACCATGTCTGGTCGCTCGAAATTATCCATGAGGTATTGGAAGTGATGGTAAATGAATCGCTTCCTGCATTCGACGTGAATGACAAGTCGTTCTTGTTCAACTGTAGTACTGGTTCTGCACCACTCTGAATTACTTTGACAGTTTGGTTCCCCGCCTCTGACTCTACTGTTATCGTGGCTGTACGTTCAGATAAAGAGGTGTTTTCTTCCACACTCACCGACACACTGCCGTCGCTGCTGCCAGATTTCGGGCTAACGCTGCACCATACCTGACTGCTCGACACCGTCCATGCCATATTCGACTTGATACTGAATGACTTACTTCCACTGCCTGACGTGAAATTGAGATTGTCCACACTCAGTGAGATTTCAGAGTTCGCAGCAGATTGAGTTATCTCCACGGTCTTAGTAAGCTCACCAGATGATACAGTTATGGTGGCTGTACGTGCTTTTGTCTCGATGTTCTCTTTTGCTTCCAAATCCACCTGAGTGGTTCCCGCCTTCCCAGATGTCTTCTTAATAGTAAGCCAGTCGCTCTCCGCACTTTTAGTCAGCGTCCACGCTTCTGAAGCTGTGATGGTAATTGTCTGCTGGCCACCCTTGGCACCAAACTGCCCAGGCTCCGACACTTTCAGTTCAGCCGTGGGAGTTGGCGCAGGAGTCGGTGTTTTGCCACCTTGGCTCACGTCAACGTTTTTGAGATTGTCGGGCAAATCCTTCTGACAGGATGAAACCAGTATCACAGCTGCCAGGATAGTGAATATGGTAAATAACCTCTTCATCATCGTATCATCTTTACTTTATCATTTTCTTTCCATTAACAATATAAACTCCCTTGGGCAATTGCTGCCAGACGGTATCGAAGTCACGCTGGGTGGTGCGAGTGACTTGCTGACCATTGAGGGTGTGGATAGTCATCTCTTGGGAGTCATCTGTTGAGAGCAGAACGTCAAGAATATCCGTTGTGCCGTTGTCGTAATTGATCTCAATGATACCACGAGTGAAGTTACCTGTAAGATAGGCCTCGAAGGGGCAGACGTCACGCAGGTCACGGATAAAGATGCTGCCAGGCTTTTCACTGCCAGAGTACCTCACATAACGGTTGTTCACGTTTAGTGCATAAACTGACGAAGACTTTGCGACGAAGGAGAAAGCAGGCAGGAACGTACCATTAAACGTTGGCGTCTTAGGCACGGTGATGTTTTCTGCAGAGAACGTCACGTCGCCCGCCAGAATATAGTTATCCTGATAGCTGCTGTTGTTGGGCATTGCAATGATATAAGCTTCATTAGCCCTGATGTCTGCCGTCCGCTTGAATCCGCCTGCCGACATATAGGCCAACCAGAACGGCTTCTGGTTAGAGCCACTGCTGTAAGCCGCAAAGGGAACGATTTCTCCTTGAGTGCTATGGATGATACGCTGCACGTCGAAAGGCAGGGCGATGCTCTCCCACCCCATGGTACTGCCCTTACCCGTTTCCATGCTGTAGTTATGAGAATAGGAGATTCTGCGAGCCGTGAAAGCCTGCGGGCAATAGAACTGCCCGCCGTCATCGGAGAGCACAATCGTCTGGGCTGTACCATCCACTACCACATTCTTTATTGATGATGGCGCATAGGAGGATGATTTCACATAGAGCAGGAAGTTAGAACCAATCGATGCATTGCTAAAGGCGTTATTGGGCAGCGCAGCCTCAACATCCCAAATCAATGCAGCCATATTACTGCCATCAAAGACGCCATCAGTTATGCCTGACACTATATAAGTAATCCCATCATAGTTCACAGAAGCAGGAATCTCTATGCTCGTCTGCTTCGTATTCACAGCCTTCACCGCGACGGTCTTTTCAGACTTGCTTCCCTGATAGGTCACGCCATCAATAGTAAAAAGCACCTCATTATTCTCCGTCACCGTCAGCACACCTTTATTATAAATAAAGCTGTAGTTCTGTGCCTCAGCACCAGAGACTTCAATGTCGTAAGTTCCAGACGGACTGCTTGCTGTAGCCGTTGTGGTAATAGTAGGCATCCGCGTCAGCACAGCCTCCGTCTCACCGTTCTTGAATCCACTATATGTAACTTCAAAGGCAGGATTCTCCTGTCCTTGTTCTTTTGAGCAATTCTTTGCTGATATGGTCAATGGGGCCTTGGTAATAGTGAGTGTACCGTCCAGGTAAGTCACGTTATCATTTGACACGCTACCCTTCACTATCCTGATGGGATAGGTTCCGATGGGTGAGATCGCCGTCGCATCGCAACTAATCATCGGAGTCCCGTTCAGGTCATCTCCCTCACACGTATATTCAAACACTGGATTCACCTCACCATACTCCCTCGAATAGCTCTGTGCCGTCAGTGTAATCTTCGATTCACCTCCACCAACTTCAGTAATCATTTTGAACTCTTTCCATCCCCATGCAGTTTGATAAAGCGACTTTGTTCCCTTAGGAACAATTAGCTCTGCATTAACACCCACAAAAGCATGGGTATCATAATCTATAACATTAGTCGGGTTCTCAATTTCAGAAATGACAGTTTTCAGACCTACGCAATATGCAAAAGCAGACTCACCTATATGGTATACACTGTTCGGGATGGTCACAGAAGATAGGCGGCTACAATATGCGAAAGCATCCCAACCTATAGATTCAACGCTGTTTGGGATGGCGATTGAGGTAAGGTCACCGCATTCTTTGAATGCATTACTGCCAATAGACCTCACACTGTATGTCTTTCCATTATATATAACTTGCTCTGGAATCACGACATCGCCAGAGTATTTCACTTCTCCATATGTGACAGAAACAGTATTATTCTCACCTACTTTATAATAGATGTCATCCACTGAGAATTCGCTTACCTCAAATTCTGCTTCAGTAATCTTTGTAAACTTATTCCATCCTGCCGCTTCTTGATAAAGAGACTTTGTACCTTTTGGCACAATCAACTCAGCATCGGAAGGAATTCCTTTGAAAACATTAGATTCTATCTTAAAGGGTTTCTCGATTTCTGACATAATAGTTACCAGTCCTGTACAATCGGCGAAAGCCCAATTGCCGATAGAAGTAACGCTATTGGGAATAGTCACAGAGGTCAGACCATCGCAACCAGAGAAAGTATATTCCCTAATAGTTGTCACACTGTTGGGAATGATAAGGTTCTTTATTTCCATTCCGTTCATAAACAAATGATGAGCCCATTGGAGCGGATTGCCGTTAACGCCCCAAATATTCATACCACACCAAGCATCAATGTCAGATATATTTACAGAAGAAAGACTTTCACATAAATAGAAAGCATCATGTCCTATATACCTAACACTGCTAGGGATCGTAATAGAAGTCAAACTTCTGCATCCCCTAAAAGCACGATGATTGATGGATGTAACACTATATCCATTACTAATTTGCTCTGGGATAACAACATCACCAGAATATTTCACTTTTCCAGCTATGACCTTGACAGTATTATCATTTTCTGAATGTCTATTACCTCTATAATATATACCTTCATCTAAAAAGTCGTAATCCTCCGGCAAATATAAATCATCGATCTTATTAACTAACGTTACCACATCTGCAACGTTCACATTTTGATCTTCATTTATATCAAGATACCTACTCCGTTTATCTGACATAATAGAGTCTGCCAAAGCTGTTATGTCTAAGTCATTAATTATCCCGTCATTATTAATATCTCCCGTCCAAGGACCACTCTGACGAGTTAACGGATTCGTAGCAAACTGGTTTAGCATAGTGTTATCCTCACTACCAAACGTATTTCTTCCTATAGGAAGCATCCGTGTCTTTGCTCCATTTTGAATCGTAACTATAGCAAATGTAGACTCTTGAGAAATAGTGTTCCCCTCTGGATCGACAACCAAGATCCCGTCACCCGTGATAGTTGCGGTCTCAGCCTCATAACTTGCTTCCAAGGTAACAATGACTTTTGCACCATTTGTCAATTCTCCATTTATATCATCGTAAGACAAGAAACGCATCTTGCCAGCGGCAACGGTTTCCCCCAGCAAATGACGTGTAATACCATACTCACCATATAGTTTTACATCTTTGAAGCTAAATCCTGTTGGCAACGTCAGATCAAACTGGAAGGCAGTCATATCATAGTTGATCGTGACCTCCATCTGCTTAGAATCCCCCTTTGCAATGGTCACATCATTTACACTAATTACATCCGACTGGGCGTGAGCAATAGTGACACAGATGAATGCCACAATTATCGTAAACAGGTTTTTCATATTCTTTTTCTCTTTAATAGTTAGGCCATGGGTTGTCTTCCTCGGTAGGAATATCTCCCTGAGTAGGATTTTCAGGCGTTGGCGTAGGAGTCGGTGTTGGTGTAGGTGTCTGGCCACCTTTGTTCACGTCGACATTTTTGACTGCATCTGGCAGTTCCTTCTGGCAGGAAGAGATCAGCATAACGGCTGCAAAGATTGCGAGTATGGTTAGTAACTTTTTCATTATCGTATTGGTTTAGAATTCATAGATAATACCTGCATTGATGCCGAAGCCTTCGCCCCAAGCCTTAATCTTGCTGTCACCCTGCTTGATGACATCATAGATCTGATCGCCGCCAATAGAGAAGTCGTACTGGGGCGTGATATGGACATAAAGATGTTCGGCTACCTCATAACTGAGACGAACGGCAGCGAAGACTGACATCGGATTGGCATCTTTAAAGTAATCAGTGGTGTTGGAGGTTCCGCTGACGGCCTTGCCTCTGATCATGTTAAAGGCAACACCTGCCTGGGGAGAGATGCGGAAGTGTTCGATGTCGAAGTTTACACCAAGTCTTGCCCAGACCTTGCTACTCGTATAGACGTAAGCCTCGCTGAGAGTAGAGGAGATTGATAAATGGATGTCTTCCACCTTGTCTATTCCATAGACGAAGCCGCCCTCCAGGCTAAACATGCCATAACAGGCTCCAACAAGGACAGAAGGTCCCATCGTACTGATGGCATTGAAACCCACACCTGCATAGAAATGGAACTCTGCATCAGAGACATAGTGCGACTTAGCTGGTCTGGAAGACTGTTGGTAATAGCTGTCGTTGTAGCCTGAACTCTGATCTTGATAGTTCTCCGTCGGCTTTTGACGAGGTTCCTCTCGTTTTTCTTCCTTCTTCGGCTCTGCCTTTTTCTCATCTGCATCACCTGTCAGGCGAAGGATATAGACACGATTGCCTTCCAGCTTCTCGATGTCGAACTCGCTGGTCGTGATGCTGACAGGCAGATGGCTATGAGGATAGAGACGGAAAAACTTCGTACCTTGCGTCAGATAGATTCTCTTCTCTGTTCCACGGCTGTCGATGTCGCCGATGATGTTTCCCTCCACGCGGTCGATGCCGTCAATCACCTGCACCTTTATCAAGGCACAGTTCACGCCATTCAGGTCTTTGCGCTGTTCACTGCTTGGAATAATCTCTGTCGGCGAGAGGGCGAAACTCTGCACCTTCAATTCCTGAGATATCGCCACTATAGGCAATATCGCAAACAGGCATGTGATGATATTATGTCTTGTCTTCATAACTGATGATTATGGAATGAAAATATCGTCGATGGTAAAAATATCCTTTTTAGCCAATGGCTTGGCTCCGATACGGTCAGGCTGCCAGGTACGGACATGAACGATGGGATGCTCGTCGTTGTCGTCCTTGAACTCCCAGAGCAGGAAGACATAGCCGTCATCCTGATAGCTGGACGATTTCCAGTTCTGATGGAGCGTCACGCCGTAGAAGTTGGGCTTGGCTGGATGACGCACCACCTGGATAGAGTCGAAGGATACCTTGATGAATTTGTTCCTGCGGAAGGTGCTCTCGAGGGACTTCAGGTATTGCTCCTTATTCTTCTTGCTGTAAACAATCTCAGGCTTCAGGGTGGGCTGGTCGTTCTGGAAGGATCTCCGCTGGATGACCCTGCCCGTGATGATCAGCGCGTCGTCGCTATACACCTGTTGCAGCGAGGCGATGTCTTTCTCATCGTAATAACTGCGGAAGGCCTCAACGAAGTTCAGGATCTCCAGACGGCGACGAGTGTCTGTTACGTCAACGCCTTTATTGACAACAGCGTGGAAGGCATTGTTCGACAAAGCCATGTGGACACCAGAGATGATGCCGTCGCGGGTGAGGCTGATGGTCAGTTCCTTCTCTTTTTCGCCAGTATAGCCACTGCCCATAGGCTTCAAGGTCACTGGGATGTTACGAATCTCATAGCCATTGACATCTGTGAGGCACAGCACTTCGTTCTCTGTGTAGTCACACAGGAAATGATAGCTGTCCCACAAACGGGTGACGGACTCCTTGGCCTGCTCTGTCATCACGACTGGCTGCAGACGGAGCAGCCTGCCAGCCTTCGTAGCCTGGGAGAGTTCTGTCAGCAAAGCCGACACACGGACCTCCATCTTTTGTTTCAAGCCTTCGTCGCTGATGCCTCCACGGATCTTGAGCGTGTAATTCTGGGCTTCAGCCCAGGCTACACAGAGGAAGAGCAGCACAATACTTGTCAGGAATTTCTTCATATCTTTGGTTGTTTCTTTTTATTCGTACGTTTTGGGTGTCGATGGTCCTGTAGCCTTGGCAAACAGGTCTGCGACGTTATTAGTGGGAATGAACATATACACTTTACCTTGATAGTTCTGCTCCCTGGCCTCCAACTGGCTGATGGCTGCATGGAGATGGAGCAGATGGACATAGCCCTCGCTGCGGTTATACATGAGCAGCATGGCAGATGCCTCGTCGCCCTTGGCTCCCTCATATATATAATAAGGTGTACAGCCTACAGAGCGACAGAATCCCATCCACTGGGACAGACTGACATTCATAGCCTCCTTCCTAAAGCCGGCATAGAGCAGTTCGAGGCTGAGTGTAGCCTGAACAGGAGCATCGGATGAAAGCAGAATGTTGGATAGGGCCTCCTGAGGGGCTAAGCCCTTTGATACAGGGGCAGAGTCTTCGCTTTGATTACACTTTGTCTGGTACTGTTTCAGATGACGGCTGAAGTTCTGCTCCATCTCCTTACGGGTGGAGTTGGCCAGCAGTTCATAGTCGATGGGCACCGCCACCATCAGCTGATCTCGGCTATCTCTCGTCCATCTGACGATGTACCATTTGTCATCTCGATTGTCGATCGTGCAATTATCAGATGGCCTGATGGTCTCCAAATCCGCCCAAGAGCCATGATGGAATTTGATCTTCTGCTGTTGCAGCGTGTTCTCGTTGATGTGGTATTTATGGTCGAGCAGGGCAAACTCCAGATAATCATAGATAGGCGAAGGGAGCAGCCTCCGCATCTCATCACTGAACAAAGGGATGCCGATATGCTCGATGGTACCATCGTCTGAAGTCCTTATCGTCAAATCAGGCCGATTCGAGGATGTTGAATTCAGATGCAGTTTCTCATAAGCCCGCTGCAAGTGGGAAGCCTTGAACGTCTGGGCCTCAGCTACAAGAGGAGAGAATAAGAGAATCCCTGCACTGAGAATACTTATGATGATGGTTCGTCTCATTGGCCAATAAATATTTCTTCCTGTCCGCCACTGGCCTTTATCCATGTTCCATATTCCAGATGGCCATTGATATAGTTGCCTTTGACCTTATCGCCACTTTGGGCTACCCTACCCTGATCGTCACGGGAGTCTATGCGATGGGCATTGTGGAAAAACATCGTTCCGTAGCCATCAGGTTTACCATTGGTGCTCTTTCCCTCCCATGTGGCATAGCCGAGGTCGAGGGTCTTGGATGATTGTTGGGGTTTTTCTGTGACTACGACAGTTGTAGGTTCAATCTTCCTGACTGGTGGTTCTACTTTTTGAACTGATGGGGCTACCTTCTGTTCTGGCAGTTCTATTGTCTGGACTGGCGGCTCCACACTTGGTACTGGATCTGAGACAACAGGCTCTTGGGGGTGTTCCGTTGTGATCACTTCTGGCTTATCCTCCTGTTTGGATAGGAGGAATAACAGAGCCAGAACTAGAAGCACAGCTGCTATTATACCTATTACAATAAAAGGTAATTTCGATTTCTTTTGTTCTGTCCTCGTTCTGAATGAGTAATCAGTCTCAGGTTCCTCTTGTATCAGCCCTTGATTAGGACTCTCGCTATTGATGATTACCGTTGGTGCTTTCGATAGTGCGTCAATGGCTATCTCTTCCAGTTTAACTGCCGTGGGACGTTCCCATGGCTCTGCGTTCAGACAGTCCTTGATGGTTTGCTTAAGACGCATGGAATAGTCTCCAGGCAAATTAGGGATGTCGGCACCTTTCTTCTGAATCAGTCCTCCATCAACGCCAAAGGGCAGACTGCCAGACAACATCTCATACACGGTAGCTCCCAGCGAGTAGATGTCATTTGCCATGATAGGAAGATTGTCTTCTGAGAATTTCTCTGGCGCCATATACGAGATGGTACCTGCTGAATTATAAGTGCTTTTACCATTAACCGTTTTGCTGCTCAAAGCCGATCTGGCATGAATGCTCACACCAAAGTCTGACAGTTTATAATAGCCGTCGTTGCCTATGAGGATGTTCGCAGGCTTGATGTCCTGATGAATGATAGGCGGATTCATGGCATGCAGATATGCCAAGGCACTGGCGGTATCGCGAATCAACTTCCAAGCCTCACGCTCATTCATCCTGCCCATTATCTTGCCAATGTTCCCTCCTTTACAATATGGAAGCGTCAGATAAGGCAGCCTGCCCTCTGCACTCACACCGAAGTGCAAGGGACGCAACAGGTTCTGATGGTCTGCATCAATCATAAGCGCAAACTCATGCTTAAGCATCTCAAGACCGTCATCATCGATTTGGGAACTGGAGGTGTATATCTTCAAGGCCATCACTGCATTGGTATAGGTGTCTGTCGCCCGCCATACCTCAGAGAATGCGCCTCTTCCTATTAGGTCTTCTTTCTTGTATCTGTTGTCAAACAGGTTCATTTCATTATCAGTAATTTATCCAAATACCAGCCTTTTCTGGTAACCTTAACCAAACCATGGTGCAAAGATAAGCATTATTTGGCAAACTTCCAAATAATAAGAGTACTTTTTTACCCTTTCAACTGTTCCAATAGGCATTGGCATCCTTCGAGGACATCGCGCCAGGTGGCTTCGAAATCGCCGGTATACCAGGGGTCGGCCACATCGCCGATACGGTCTGTGAAGTCTAAGAGTTCATGAATCTTCTGCTCAGGGTCGCCGCCACAGATACGATACATATTGCGGATGTTGGCGGAGTCCATTCCGATGAGGAGGTCGAAGCGATCGTAATCACGACGTGTCATCTGACGGGCGGTCTTACCTTTACAGCCGATGCCGTGTTCTGCCAGTTTGCGTTTGGCAGGGGGATATACCTCGTTGCCAATCTCCTCCGTCGAGGTGGCAGCCGACTCGATATAGAAGTCCGCCTCCCGCCCAGCTTTCCTAACCAGATCCTTCATCACAAACTCTGCCATCGGACTGCGACAGATGTTCCCATGACACACGAACAATATCCTTTTCATCTTTGATTATCAAATTTGTCTGCAAAGGTAAGCAAAATTAACGAAACAACCTTGATATGTATCAAAAAAGATAGCTGTTTGCGCACACAATGCATAAAAATGCTATCACGGCTGCAAAAATATCCGTACCTTTGCACCGCAATTCAAGGAGGATTGTTTTTATCAACATGATAGAATTGATAAAATTAAAAATTAAATAATTATAAAATTAAAAAAGAATTATGAAGAAGATTATGATGATCGCCGCTATGATGGTGGCT
>JAEEGH010026509.1_pt1 | contig 11543 bp, 11 predicted proteins | sample 9134181 | NCBI WGS metagenome assembly JAEEGH01 (sample SAMN16246544, study PRJNA631951) | gut metagenome | biome: gut microbiome; feature: rumen; material: DP-attached | host: Bos | place: Iran: Karaj | collected 2018-10 | reverse complement strand
TAAACTTTACAATTCCTTTGTTTTGCATTTTTGTTATTTATAATAATTATTTATTTATATGCGCATTTGAGCCTGCAAATATACACATTTTTTTATGGCTGGGAAAATTTCTTGGCGTTTTTCGTACTTTTTTTAATAATTATCCTGCATTTTTAGCCAACAAACTATCGGATAATGGTCTGAAAGGTCGTTTTTTGAGTCAACGTAACAATTGTAGGGTGTAAAGTCAGACGAGCATAAAATATGGTCGATTCGCACCCAAAATCCTTTCTGATTATATGACAAACCAATGCCTCGGCCCGACTCCTTGAAGCAGTCAGTAAGCCCCTGGGCGATGGTTCGGCGAACGTATGAGATAGGGGTGTCGTTGAAGTCGCCACAGACGATGGTGGGATAGTGGCTGTGTTCTTCGATATAACGGTGAACGGCATCAGCCTGTGGTGCGCGGCGAACGGCGGTTTCAGTCAGCTTTGTAACAATATGCATAGACTCTTTCCGAGCGGTGTCGCCTTTTACCTCACCTTTGATGATGCTTTTATATCGCGACCGTTCTTCCTTGGTCAAGTGGGTACATTCCAGATGGTTATTGATGACCAGCAGCGTGTCCTGCCCCTTCAGTAGGTAGTAGGCCACAGATCCGTTGCCCTGCGAGGGGTAGGGGATGCGCTCTTTCCGAAGAATCGGGTATCGGGTGTGCAGGCCAATACAGTTGCTTCCTTTAGCAGTAGAGGCAATAAGGGTTGTGTCGTTGTAAGGATACAATTTGCTGTATCGGTCCATGACGTAGTCCCGCCGGTTGGCAACATCCTCCTGCAGGCAGACGATATCTGCCTGCAGCTTGCCGATATAATCGTAAATCTGATTGAAAGCGTCAGTATTCTTACCACCACCATTATAACAGCATACGTTGTAAGTCAGCAGTTTAATGCTTTCATCGGGTATGTCCTGACGGGGATTCAGAGGCATGTAATTACTAATAGGTATGTACGCGAGAAGAAATCCAGCTATGGGAATCCATACCTTACGCCAATTAAAGGCGAGCCAGAAGAAGAGGAACAACATGTTGATGATGACGATGACAGGGAAAGCCATACCCAAACACGAAAAAGCCGGAAAGCTAACAGGGTTTATCCTGTCAGAGAATCCTGCTAACAGCATGAGTCCCACCGTTGCTGCGTTTGCTCCTGCTATCAGATTGGAGACAAACTGCTTAAGCTGTTTGATCATGAGTTATGGCTGGCGTCAAACAGTCTTTGTTTCTCTTCCTTGGTCAGACTATCGTAGCCACTCTTACGGATTTTATCGAGAATGGCATCAATCTCTTCCTGGTTCAGCTTTTTGCGGACATTGTATTCGCGGTCTGCCTCTTTCGGATCGCTTGATTCGACGTGCATGCGGGTATTCTCGTTGCTTTGGTGTTTTTCAAAGTTACGCTTCAGCTTGTCGAAGAACTCTTGTCCGCCAGACCGGTTCATGCTTGAGTTGGGATGTTTGTTCCAATACCGTATCATGAGGAAACCAAACAGCATACCGCCAAGATGAGCCATGTGGGCCACGCCGTCGCCCGATGAACTCATGGCCATAAACAGTTCGATGGCGACATAGCCGCAAACAAACCATTTTGCCTTGATGGGAACGGGAAGCGGGAAAATGAAAATGCGCTCGTTTGGAAAAATCATGCCGAAGGCCAACAGAATTCCGTAAACCGCACCTGAGGCACCTATCGTGGTCCATAAATTGATGTATGCATCAGTCGTCATTTGCTGGCCACCAATATTCACATATTGGTAGGCTGCAAGGTTCTCAATAGTATAGTTGACGTATTGAGCCAGCTCTTGCATAAGACCCGCTCCGATGCCGCACAAAATGTAATAAAAAAGGAATCTCTTTGCCCCCCATACATTCTCAACCACAACACCAAACATCCATAGTGCAAACATATTGAAAAAAATGTGCGTCCACCCACCGTGCAAGAACATATAAGTAACAAACTGGTGGATGTGGAAGTCGCTTGCCAAAAAGAAATGAAGGCCACCCCAATCAGCCAAGACAGACTGCTCAGGATTACTGGGATTCAAAATCAGTTGAGCAACGAAAGCCAAGAAGTTGACAATGAGTAGATTCTTGGTGACGATAGGAATGTTGCGAAACATCTTTGCTATTAGCTATTTAATAATTTACTATATTCAATCTATTTTCAAGTAGCGTACCCTTTTGTCGCTTTTCGGGCGCAAAATTACTAAAAATATCCGTTTTTTAGCTCAAAAACACCCTCAAACCAATTATTTTTCACTAAAAAAGTAAATTTTTCCAATTTTTTGTTGTTTTTCTAAATACTTTACCCTATATTTGCCGAAGAATTCACGAAAGAAAGTATTTTTTATCATTTATAAATCATTAAATTATTAAGATTATGAACAAAACAGAATTGGTAGAGAAGATTGCAGAAGGTGCTGGTCTCTCAAAGGTAGACGCAAAGAAGGCTCTTGATGCCACAATTGCAGCTATTAAGGATGCTCTTGTAGCAGGTGACAAAATTGCTCTGGTAGGCTTTGGAACATTTAGTGTTAATGAGCGTCCTGCACGCGAGGGAATCAACCCCGCCAGCAAGCAGAAAATTACTATTGCCGCCAAGAAGGTTGCCAAATTCAAGGCTGGTGCAGATCTTGCTGATGCCTTGAACTAATTTTGTAAAAAAAAATCACCGATTAGTGCGGCTCTTCACGGGCCGCATTTTTTGTTAGTAATCAAAAAAAACACAAAAATATTCTGCCAATTCAAAATATCTTCGTACCTTTGCACCCAAATTATAAAAACATAGTAAACGAAATGAAGTATTTTGTAAAAAAAACCGTTTTTCTTGTTCTGGTAGGGCTTTCGCTTTTTACTTCTTGCAAGACTCCACGCGACATAGCTTATCTGCAAGATGCCTTGGAGAATGTTCCCATTCAGACTCAAACAGATGGAAACATTCGTTTCCAGCCAGGTGACAAACTAAGTATTTTTGTGCATAGTAGGGATCAACAATTGATGGATTTGTTTAATCTCGTCAGTGGCAGTTCCATGTCTAATTCTTCAGGTGGACGCGGAGCTTATACTATTGACCCTCGAGGCGAAATCGATTTTCCTGTTTTGGGGCCGATAAAAGTGCAGGGCTTTACTCGAAACGAAGTTGCACAGACTGTTAAGACGATGTTGATAGAGCGCAGTCTTTGCAACGATCCAGTCGTCACAGTTGAATTCTATAATATGAACTTCTATGTGCTTGGTGAGACTGGTAGTGGTGCACACCCTATTTCAAAAGACAAGATTACGCTGATGGAAGCTGTGTCGCTTTCCGGTGACTTGAATATTAATGGTTTGCGTAAAAACGTTATGGTGCTACGGCAGGAAGGAGACCATCAAATTCCCTATCGTGTAGATCTGACATCGGCAAACAGTGTTTATAATTCTCCGGTTTACTATATCCGTCAAAACGATGTGGTCTATGTAGAACCGAACAACAAAGCTAAGCGTGGAAGTACCGTTATGGGCTCCAGTGCTTATACTCCTAGTTTCTGGATAAGTATGTTTACAGCAGGCGTATCCACTTATCTGCTTGTTGATAGATTGGTTAATAAATAATTTGATTTGAAAGAACATGGCAACTTCAACATCTACAATATCTACAATTACTCGTCGTGTTAAAACCGACGATTCCATCAGCATTAAAGACATGCTGATGATATGTTTACGTTATTGGCCTTGGTTTGTCCTCTCTGTTGGTGTTATCATGGGCGCAGTTACGCTTTATCTGCTTTCTACTCCCAAGATTTATACTCGTACTGCTTCTATTCTTGTTAAAAGTGGTAGTAGTAAGCGAAATAGTGAGATGCGTATGTATGAGGAATTGGGTGTGTCGAACCTGACTTCAGACATCAATGACGAAGTGGTGGCAATCCACTCTCCGGCTGCAGTTTATGATATGGTAAAACGGCTTCATCTTGATGTTGACTACAAACGCCCAGGCTTTTTCCGTGACCAGACGCTTTTTGCACACTCGCTTCCAGTGGAGGTTGTTTTTGAGAATATCAAAGACAATGAAACTGCTTCGTTTACCCTAAAGCTAACGGGAGACGACAAAGCCATCTTGAAGGATCTCGTGTTCTGTGGTCGTGAGATTCAAGGCAGTCATGAGATAAAGCTAGACAAGCGTTATAAGTCGCCTTTCGGTGTCTTTACGGTCCGTCCCGCACTTGGCTACAAAAAAGGAGCCACTGATGAGATTGTCGTTACTCGAAGCAGTTTCTTGGCTGTAGCAGGCAGATATGGTGGCCGTATTACGGCATCTTTGCAACCACAAGCTTTTAACATCATTGATATTCGCTGTCAGGATGTTAACATTCCTCGTGCTGACAATATTCTCAGCACAATAATTAATATTTACAACGAGAACTGGGTTAAGAACCGTAATCAGATTAGTGTTGCCACAAACGAGTTTATTAAGGAGCGTCTGGTGGTTATTGAGCAGGAGTTGGGACATGTTGATAAGAATATTTCCGATTATAAGAGTGAGCGCGCTATGCCGAGTGTCAGTGCCGTAGCAAGTCAGGCAATGGGTTTGCAGAGCCAGACTGAGGCACAGAGCCAGCAACTCAACAACCAGCTCTATATGGTAAAGTATGTGCGGAACTATATCTCAGATGAGGGCAACTCCACTCAGCTGTTACCGGCAAGTAGTGGAATTGGTAATTCTGCTACCGAGGCACAAATTCGAGAATATAATAACAAGTTGCTTCAGCGTAATAACCTCGTTTCCAATTCGAGTGAGCAGAACCCGCTAGTGCAGGATATGGATGTTGCTTTGAAAAACATGCGTAGCGCAATTGTTAATTCTCTGGATAACGAACAGGCAACTTTGAATATCCAACTTCGGAATGTTCAGGCTGTGCATGGCCAGGCCATTGCAAAACTGTCAGCTAACCCCCAGCAGGCCAACGATCTGTTGTCCATTGAGCGTCAGCAGAAAGTTAAAGAGAGTCTGTATTTGTTCCTTCTTCAGAAGCGTGAGGAGAACGAGCTTAGTCAGGCTTTCACCGCTTATAATACGCGTATAATTGCGAATCCCTATGGAAGCAGCACTCCTACATTCCCTCGTCGCAACAATATTCTCCTTACCGCTTTTGCCATAGCTTTGGCCTTGCCTGCAGCCTTCTTTATCATCCGTGAAACTAGCAACTCAAAAGTTCGTGGTCGCAAGGATTTGGAAGGCCTGTCACTCCCCTATGTGGGAGAGTTGCCCTTGTGGAAACCAAAGAAGGGTGAGGAAGATAATGAGAATTACCATATTGTTGTCAAGCATCATAAGCGTGACCTTGTCAATGAGGCCTTCCGCGTGGTCCGTACAAATTTGGAGTTTATGACCAATCCCGATAAGAAGTGTAAGCTTATTATGCTCACTTCTTTTAATCCAGGATCAGGAAAAACCTTCATTTGTGCTAATATAGGTGCCTCATTTAGTATTCGTGGTAGTCGTGTCATATGTATTGACCTTGATATGCGTCGTTCTTCGCTATCAGAACTTGCAGGTTCTCCGAAGAAAGGTATTGCCGACTACTTAGGTGGAAAAACCGATGATTTCCATTCCGTGATTGTGCATCATGAGGATTCTGGGCTCGACTTCCTTCCTGTGGGTAAGATGCCTCCTAACCCAACGGAGTTGCTCTACTCGCCGAAACTGAAACCGATGCTCGACCAGTTGCGTCAGGAGTACGATTACGTATTTGTTGACTGTCCACCGGTAGAGATTGTGGCCGATGCTACTATCATCAGCCATGAGTCAGATATTACCCTTTTTGTTATTCGTGCCAACATGTTGGAGCGCGCCATGCTTCCTGAACTTGAGAAGAATTACGAGGAGAAGAAGTATAACAACATGGCAATGATTCTGAACGGTACTGATGCCAGCAATGGTTATGGTTATCACCGCTATGGCTATGCTTATGGCCGTTATGGTTATGGCTATGGTCGCTACGGCCATCGTTATGGATACGGTTATTATGGTAGCAGCAAGGGTGACAAGAAGAAATCGAAGGAAAGCAAATCCTAATGTGGCCCTTTAAGAAAAAGTGTTACTCTCTTATTGACAGCGGTCTGCTTCAGGGCATGACCGACTGCCATTCTCATATGTTGCCTAGGGTTGATGATGGTATCCAGAGCGAGGAGGATTCTCTTCAGGCTATTCATTCGCTTTATGAATTAGGTATCCGTGAATTCTGGCTGACACCTCATATAATGGAAGATATTCCTAATTCTCCAGCGGAACTGAGGAAGAAGTTTGAAGAGTTAAAGGCTAACATTAAAGAACCAGAGATACGAGACGCTATCCATCTTGCTGCCGAACACATGCTCGACAGCCTTTTTGTCCGCCGGCTTGCAAAAGACGATGTGTTGCCTTTTAAGCAACCGAACCTCCATACTCCACTGTTGTTGGTTGAAACATCGTATTTCAATCCTCCGTTCCGTTTGTGGGAGCTTTTTGAGGAAATCCGCCGAAAGGGTTTTGTTCCTTTGTTTGCCCATCCAGAGCGTTATGTTTACATGAATATGTCCGATTATAATCGGCTGGCAGAAATGGGCGTTTTGCTTCAATTAAATGTTATGTCCCTTGCCGGTGCATACGGAGAGGGTGCCCGCCAGAAAGCTCTCCGACTGCTCCATACCGACAGCTATTCCTATGTAGGCACAGACCTTCACAACCTTGACGATTTTCTTGATTACGCATACGACGAATGTCTTACCAAGAACGATATAGAAGCGCTCAAGACAATCATCGACAACAACGAAAGAGGTGACTCCGACTGACAGGGAGCCACCTCTTTTAGCATGATAAGCAGTTTCTTTCTTACTTAGGCTGCTTGCCGATATAGGCCAGAATACCGCCGTCGACATAGAGCACGTGGCCATTGACGGCATCAGAGGCGTGCGATGCCAGGAACACGGCGGGACCGCCCAGTTCCGACGGGTCGAGCCAGCGACCAGCGGGCGTCTTGGCGCAGATGAACGAGTCGAACGGGTGACGGCTGCCATCAGGCTGACGCTCGCGCAGCGGGGCTGTCTGAGGCGTAGCGATGTAGCCCGGGCCAATGCCGTTGCACTGGATGTTGTACTCGCCATACTCCGAGCAGATGTTGCGTGTGAGCATCTTCAGACCACCCTTGGCGGCAGCGTAGGCCGAGACGGTCTCACGGCCCAGCTCCGACATCATCGAGCAGATGTTGATAATCTTGCCCTCGCGGCGCTCCATCATCTCGGGGATAACAGCGCTGGAGCAGATGAACGGACCGACGAGGTCGATGTCGATGACCTGCTGGAACTCCTCGCGCTTCATCTCGTGCATGGGGATGCGCTTGATGATACCGGCGTTGTTGACGAGGATGTCAATCTGGCCTACCTCCTTGTGGATGGTCTCCACGAGAGCCTTTACATCGTCCTCCTTAGTAACGTCGCAAACGTAGCCCTTGACGTTCTCGATGCCAGCCTCCTTGTAGTTGTCAAGTCCGCGCTGCAGGGCAGCCTCGTTGATGTCGTTGAAGATGATGGTCTTTGCGCCGGCGGCCACGAAAGCCTTGGCGATGTTGAAACCGATACCGTAGGAAGCGCCGGTAATCCAGGCGTTCTTACCCTCTAATGAAAAAATGTTTGCCATAACTGTTGTTATTTTAAATCTGTTATAATAGAAAAGTCTTGGTCTCCGTAGTCAAGGTTCTCGCCTGCCATGCCCCAGATGAACGTGTAGTTGTGGGTGGCGGCAGCCGAGTGGATGCTCCATTCGGGCGAGAGCACGGCCTGCTCGTTTTGCATCCAGAGGTGGCGTGTCTCCTGAGGCTCGCCCATGAAGTGGCAGACGGCCTGATTTTCGGGCAGCTCAAAGTAGAAATAAGCCTCCATTCGGCGGCTGTGGACGTGTGCCGGCATGGTGTTCCACACCGAACCGGTAGCCAGTTCGGTCATGCCCATCTGTAGCTGGCACGTCGGCAGCACCTGGTTGACGAGCATCTTGTTAATGTTGCGCTCGTTCGACATCTCCAGACTGCCCATGTGGGCCACCACGGCATCCTGCTTCGTCACCTTGCGGCAGGGGTATGTGGCATGAGCCGTCGCTGAGTTGAAATAAAGCTTGGCGGGCTGCTGTGGGTCGTCCGAGGCAAAGACTACGCTGCGGTTGCCCCGGCCTATGTAGAGCGCTTCTTTGTAGTCGAGGGTGAATACCTCATCGCCTACGCGCACCTTACCCGTTCCACCTATATTATATATACCCACCTCGCGACGCTCCGTGAAGAAGTAGGCCTTCAGCGGGTCGATGGCCTCTAACGTCAGCTCCTCGCCGACGGGCATGGCACCGCCCACCACCATGCGGTCGTACATAGAATAGACCATGTTCACCTCGTCGGGAACGAAGAGACTTTCAATCAGGAAATCATGGCGCAGCCGGGCTGTGTCGTAATGCCTGAAGTCTTCTGGATTGGTAGCGTAGCGGAGTTCGTAGTTTGTCTTCATCAGTTTTTAGAAAGAGTTAGTAGTGCATAATGGAGGAAGAGAGTTGGACGACTCGGATTCGAACCGGGAATGACAGAACCAAAACCTGTAGTGTTACCATTACACCATCGTCCAATGCGGCTGCAAAGGTAGGAAAAATTTGGCATACCGCCAAATTTTTCCTGTCATTTCTTATTTCACTATCAGCAGATAGTAGCTTTTCTTGCCTTTCTGGGCCAGCAGATACTTGCCGTCGATGAGGTCGTCGGCAGTGACGGGGCGCTGCGGGTCGGTCAGTTTCTCCTTGTTCAGGCTGACGCCGCCGCCCTGCACCATCTTGCGCATCTCGCCCTTCGACGGGAACACCGGCGCAGCGGCCGTAAACAGTTCAATGGCCGGCTGTCCCAGCTGTTCGCGCCCTATCTCGTGGTGCTCGACTCCGTCGAACACATCCAGGAACGTCTGCTCATCGAGCCGCTCCAAAGCCTCCTTCGTCGACTTGCCAAACAGGATGTTAGAGGCCTCGATGGCCATGTCGAGGTCGGCCTGCGAGTGAACCATCACCGTGACCTCCTCAGCCAGACGGCGCTGCAGCACGCGGCGGCCGGGATCCTGACGGTGCTCCTCGGTAAGGGCATTGATGGTCTCCTTGTCAAGCGAGGTGAAAATCTTGATATAGCGCTCGGCATCCTCGTCGCTGACGTTCAGCCAGAACTGGTAGAACTTGTACGGGGTGGTACGCTTCGGGTCGAGCCAGATGTTGCCGCTCTCGGTCTTGCCGAACTTCTTGCCGTCGCTCTTCGTGATAAGCGGACAAGTCAGCGCAAACGTCTCAACCTCGTTACCCAGCGTGCGGCGAATCAGCTCCGTACCCGTAGTCATGTTGCCCCACTGGTCGTTACCGCCCAGTTGCAGCTTCACGCCCTTGTGCTGGTAGAGGTACAGGAAGTCGTAGCCCTGCAGCAGCTGGTAGGTGAACTCCGTGAAGCTGAGTCCGTCGCGGGCTGTACCGTTCAGGCGCTGCTGCACCGAGTCCTTGGCCATCATATAGTTCACGGTGATATGCTTACCCACCTCGCGGGCGAAGTCGAGGAACGTGAAGTCCTTCATCCAATCATAGTTGTTAACCATCTCGGCACGGTTGTCAGCCCCCCCTACGGCCCCCGAGGGGGCTTCATTAGTTTTGTCAGTAGAGGCTATCGTGTCCCCCTCGGGGGACGAAAGGGGGGCTCCAAAGTCGAGGAACTTGGCCACCTGGGCCTTGATGCACTCCTGGTTGTGGCGCAGCGTCTCGTCGTTCAGCAAGTTACGCTCCTGCGACTTGCCGCTGGGGTCGCCAATCATGCCCGTGGCACCGCCAACGAGGATGATGGGCTTATGGCCGCAGCGCTGCAGGTGGCGCAGCATCATAATGCCGCAGAGGTGGCCAATGTGCAGCGAGTCGGCAGTGGGGTCAGTGCCCAAGTAGGCCGTCACCATCTCCTTCTGCAGCAATTCTTCCGTACCCGGCATCATCTGTGCCAACATTCCGCGCCAGCGGAGCTCTTCAACAAAATTCTTTCTCATTTTCTTCTGTATGTCTTGAAATCGGCTGCAAAGGTACTGTAATTCGGGCGATTATCCCAATCAGCACAAGTCTATTTAGCATATTTTAAATCTTTCTATTTCACACACCGCAGGTTCTTCTGCAACTGAGCCGTAGAACTGGCACCTACCAGCACGCTCGTTACTCCAGGCTGGTCGAGAATCCAGGAAAGGGCCATCTCAGCAAGAGTCTCGCCACGGTCTTGCGCCTCCGCATTCCAGCGGCGCAGTTTCTCCAGTAGTTCGTCGGTTAGCATGTCTGGTCGCAGGAACTTGCCCTTCGACATTCTCGAGTCTTCAGGCACACCATTAAGATAACGGTCGGTGAGCAGTCCCTGAGCCAGTGGCGAGAACGAAATGAAGCCCACGCCAGCCTCGCGGCAGAGATCAAGGATACCTTCTTCCTGCGGTTCGCGGTCGAGCATGTTGAGCTTGCCCTGATAGATAAGACAGGGCACGTCGCGCTCCTTCAGGTATCTGAAAGCCGTACGCGTGGCCTCCAACGGCCATCGTGAGATACCGACATAGAGGGCTTTGCCACTGCGCACCACGTCGACCAGAGCCTGCAGTGTTTCTTCAAGCGGCGTCTCAGGGTCGTAACGATGACTGTAGAAAAGGTCAACATAGTCAAGATGCATGCGCCTGAGCGACTGGTCGAGACTGGCCATAAGATACTTGCGCGAACCCCAGTTACCATAGGGTCCGGGCCACATGTCGTAGCCAGCCTTGGTCGATATAAACAACTCGTCGCGGTAGGGACGGAAGTCGTCGTCCATCAACCGTCCCATCGTCTCCTCGGCTGAACCATAGGGGGGGCCGTAGTTGTTGGCCAAGTCGAAGTGAGTGATACCATGGTCGAAGGCATAGTGAGTAATCTCACGGCTGCGCTCGTAGGGGTCGACGCCACCGAAGTTATGCCAGAAACCCAATGAAACTTTGGGCAGTAAAACGCCCGAGCGGCCACACCGCTCATATTGCATCCCGTTATTATAGCGCTGCGGGTCAGCAAAATAGTTCTCCATATTCTTAGTTTACAAAGGTATTAAATAGCTACCGAAAAACAAAACTTTAAAAAATAGGATAATCATATTTAAGTTATTTTAAAACCTTTTTTATATGTAAAATGATTTACTAAAAATACCGTCACATCCGTCACCACACTGTAACACGCTCATTTTCAGCGGGTATGATGGTGACGGATTGTGGTGACGGGTGACGGATAGACAATGCTTCAAGACAACAACATCGACCATTGAAAAGATTCACGGCCAATGAACAAACATTCACGGCCAATGAATGTTTTTGACATACAAGCGTAAGCGTATCCGCTTTAGCATCTAACCTTGGCCATAGGTAGCCTTCCATCTGTCAGGCAGCAGTTCCCTGTACCTTGCTATAGGAGTGTTGGGCGGCAGTGCCGCAGCCTTGTTGATAACATCTGA
>JAEEGH010026507.1_pt1 | contig 11544 bp, 11 predicted proteins | sample 9134181 | NCBI WGS metagenome assembly JAEEGH01 (sample SAMN16246544, study PRJNA631951) | gut metagenome | biome: gut microbiome; feature: rumen; material: DP-attached | host: Bos | place: Iran: Karaj | collected 2018-10 | reverse complement strand
CGACATCTTTCGCTTTGCCATCATCACATCTACGTTTACAATTATACTCATTTTCTTTCAGTCTAATTAAATTGTCAAATCCTGCTCATCCTTCAAGTCCTTGCCCATCAGGATTATTTGCGAGATTATCATCAGAGCCAAACCTGTTATTATGTACATGCTGTTGCAATCGTTCTTGAAAACGATGTCATAGCAAGCCAGCTGAATGTTCCTGACGAGATATTGGGTAAGTATGTACGACACAATTAGTTGCAGAATGTAAAGTGCCGTAAGCAGAAATCCCGTCATTTCGATGTATCTTGCCACCTGAGCCACGAAAATCTCACCCTTCCTCACTCTACTGATAAGTTTGAATATCAGACAGAAAATCCATACTCCGACGAAGAGCATGACGGCAGCCGAGGCTATTGCAAATATTACAGGAAAGTTGCCAAGTTTGTTCTTCGACGCAGGGACAACGAGTTTTACTCTCTGCATGTCAACCTTGAATATCTGGTTTCCGGAGGTTGAAAAGAGTGCTCTTTCTTCGTGCCCGCGTTTAGGCGTAACATAAACTTCGAAAGAAACCGCGCCCTTGTAGTTTTTTGCAATACTGCCGTCGGCAAGCGTATCGCAAGTTACGTATTCGGCCGGGACTTTTGCAAATTCCAACTTTTCGTCTTCGCCACAATACGAGTGCGACTGGAAGTTGACGAAAACGGCATTGACCGTAACCAACACGATAATGGCAGCAACGAACAACGTGCTGTAGATTTTCAGTTTTTTATTCATAGCAAATTATTTTTTTAAGAGTTATTCATTTACAACCAAAGTTTATAAGTCGGGCTAGAAACGCCTCGTAAGGAACTACGACGACGCCAACAACCGAATCGTGCGAAACAAAGCCGGCACTCAGTTCCGGAAGTCCAATTTTATTTCCCGACATCGGCCGGCTACGGTGCATTATATTCGTTGCCACCAAGACAGCGAGCCACACAACGCACAGCACAATGTATTTCTTTGCATTGATGTTCATAGTTATTCTATTTTATTGTTAAACGATAAATATTTACGGTACAAAAATAAACAGAATATTTAAATCAGCAAAGAAAAACAATATTATTTTATTGTTTTACGATAAATTCGCAAAAAAAAATTCTCGCCAACATGAACATTTCTTCATGTAAGCGAGAATTGTGACTATGATTATTCCTACTTGCTATAACGATTCCCAACAAAGCCGTTGTTTACTTTGCCTGCCATCAAATTAATTACCACTTCAGTTCTTCTTGCAGAATCACACCGTCCTCCATGGGACTATCAGCCTCTGTAAAAGCTTTGGCTTTGTACTGTATGCACATCATTGTAAGGTTCTCGCAGCCAGTGTTCTTCAGCGCACGCTTGCCATCAGGATCTACGCGTACGATACAGCCCTCGCTAACTGGAATCAGATCGCCATCCACCTGATACATACCCTCACCCTTCAGAATAATGTAAAGTTCCTCATGGGTCTTGTGGGTGTGCAAGAAACCACTATCCTGACCGGGAACGAGCGTTTGGAAAGACAGATCGCTACCCGTTGCGCCTACAATCTGCCCAACGAACACCTTACCATGAAGCGTGAAGTCAGAGCCAAGAGGAAGTTCATAATCCATCAGGTCACTAAACTTACCAACGTTAACCACTTTGTAATTTTTGCCACTCTTTGTTGTCTCAATCTGTTTCATAATTCTTATACGTTTAATTTGTTATTTATTTGTTTTGACTGATGCAAATGTACGGCAAAAAAGAGCCCCGTACAAGAAGGCACTTTTTTGTTAGATAGTTACCCTAAAGTAGGAATTGCGAATATTCGAGGCTTTCAGAGAGTCGGTTTTAACATATTTTAACATTCTTTGTTTCGGTTTCTTTTGGTTACTTGCTATAATTCGGTTAGTTTTGCTGAAAAATAAACAATTATGACTGAGATTCAGAAAAAATATTTAAATTGTCCAATCCGACATGTGATTAGCCGATTTGGCGACAAATGGTCAATGCTCGTTTTGTTATCGCTCGACAGCAGCGAGACTGGCATATTGCGTTTTAACGAAATACGCCGTCTAATGACAGACTGTTCGCAGAAAATGCTCTCACAAACGCTAAAGAACCTTGAACAGACAAACCTCGTGCATCGCAAAGTCTACCCAGAAGTTCCTCCCCGCGTAGAATACTCGCTAACCGACACGGGAAAATCACTCATTCCTGCCCTTTCAGCCTTGGTTGAGTGGGGAGAGAAAAACTTCAAAAATGTAGTTACTGATTGAGGTATGTCTTTTCACGATTGCTATTTATTTCCTGTTATTTTATGAACAGAAAAAGCATAATAATCATTCTGTTCTGCCTCGTGACAACGGCAGGCTGGGCACAAACAGAAGAAACTGCCTACACGCGCAATAAAGAAGACTGGTCTGCTGGAGGAATATTATTATTAGCATTTGTCGGTTCTACCGAGGGGTTCGACAATAGTATAGAACAATACATGCCGCATGTTCCCGAGATTTGGTTTGGGCCATCTTTCGTTAATATGGGAAAAAATCAGAGCCAAATTCATCTGAAAAGCGGACTACTAAACAAATTCGACTGCGGATGCACCATTCTGTTAGTTTCAAGAAACCTTTACCGTGGTATGGTAGGCGTTTCTGCCGGAATACAAGCAGTAGCACCATGCTATACGGTTGCCAATGATTATGGAGCGTATAAAGGAGATGACTGGATAGAAGTTGCACCAAAGGATAATTATTACGACAAAGAATATTTCAATTTCACGATGCTTCGTATTCCCGTGCTGGTAGGTGCTCAGACCAAGAACCATCATTTTTCGGTTCAGACAGGATTCGGCCTGTGCTATTCCTCAAAACCGGGCGCGCAATGGCTTGCAACCGTCGGAATTGGTCCGGTAACCGTAAACTATTCAAAAAACCTCTCGCCTCTGTTCAAGACAAGAGATGGTGCAAGAGCATATCCGTCATCCATTACCGTTGGAGTAGATCTGCTTTACATAATGTGCCACTTCAGCAAATAAAGAAAGCGATGCTGCCCGAAAGCAACATCGCTTTTTTATTCTCCAAGACAATAATCCGCGTATTTAGTTATCCGATGGCACGAGATACATATCAGCCAAAGCAGGATAGCCCTTTGAAGACATAAGCGAATCCCATGCCTTGGGCAATTCTATGCTCACAACAGAAAAACCGCCACCGGGCATAATCTGAACTTTATTGCGCGATGCATCGCCAGTTACGAGGAATGCCGTGGCACCCTTCCTCATGGTTGGGATAGTAGTCATCGTTTCATCAGGAGTATCGTACCAAACAGGCGTAGAGGTTGTTTCACCGCCTTCGGCTTTGACTATGTGACTGAGATATTGCCTGAAACTATGCTCCTCTCCGTCCCTACGGCTACCCGGATTTGCGTAATAGTTTGCAAACGCGCGTTCGTAAGCCGAGCGTCGGGAGTTCTGAATAAGCGCATCTTCGAGAGAGCCGATGGCTGAATATCCGCAGGAGAGAATCTTTGCAACAGGTTCAGTCATTAAAACCACCCTATTGGTAAATTGTCTGCCACTGCCCAATGCAAACTGGCAGCGTTCAGAGATATCCCATGCCATTAGCTGCATTACACGTTCGGCGTCTGTAGTAGACGGCGCCATATTGTTTCCCCACATAAGTGCCGATGTAAGCGTTATGGTATTGTCGTTGATATTGTAGCCTTGCTGCTCGCTCCATGTCTGCCAGCCAACACGACGGCAAGCCTCCTCGTCCTCGACAAGACACCACGGCTGAAGATAGCCAAATGTTCCCATTCTATTATGTCCTACGGTATATCCCGCCAGATTCTGCATGGCAAGACTCATAAAGCGGCTTATCGACAAATTAGCATCGGCATTTATCTCGCCCTGCCCACAACTTATGCCCAACTGACGAGCCACCGGACCGTTTATCCACGAATAAGGAACCCACGCGTGAGTACTACCCAACGTGCGACGAAAATCACCCCCAGCCATTGCCTTGGTCATTGCCACAAGTATTGGCATATACTCAGGCTTGCACCCAGCCATACACGCATTTACAGCAACGTGCCATGTCGTTGTGTTGCGGAATGCACCCGGAAGTAGGGCTATGGTCTCGTCGATACGATAGTCGGTATAGTCAAGATATTCCTTAACCTTCTCGTAAGTGGGTGGACAAAACGGCATCCCATCGCTCCAACCCATCGATTTAAAATAAGCATAAATCTCATCGAGCGAGCCATGAAACACATCATCAGTAATACCTTGTACTGCCGCATCTGCGGCGTATTCGTCTTGGCGTATAGGCGTAGTAAGTGCAGGAACTATCTGCTGCCATATTACATCACGAGTGTTCTTTATTAGCAGTTCCTCGGTATGCGATGCAAAAGCACCCGGATACACCGCCACCCTAAGTACCGGCACACCGTTGTTACGAGCCGTATAGCGTGCCTGCTGGTCAAATCCGGGAGCTGTGATGATGACCGACGGAATGCCCATTTTTTCGGCAACAATACACGAGCCAGTCTCCTTCGGCGTACAGATTCCGCAGCCGCCGTTCCCAGCAATTACGGCATCAACCTTTAGTTCTGCAAGTCGACGTCTGAACTCTTCTGTGCCTTGCCGCTTTATGCCCGGTGCGGGATAAGGCCCGGCAATAGGCAACTCATCATACAGAATAACCTTCGCACTCGGATAATTTGCCTCAATCAGCCTTTTCAGTTCTGGATGCGTAATGTTGTACATAAAATCATCGCCAACGATGGCAATCGTCTTGCCGTTTAGAGTTTTCAGTCTTGGTGCCATATCTATTGGCTTGATGGTTGAAAATCCTACGGGGCAGACTACGCTGTACTCTATCTCTACGCTGTTACTCGAACCGCAGGACTCGTCACATTCATAACGATTTGCCTGTGCAAAAGCAATCTTCGAAACAGAAAACAAAATGCTGATTGTCAGCATCATTCTCAGGAATAACCTTTTCATATCACAATTATTTTCAGATGTTTGTCGTTTGGTTATATGATACGTAAACAACCCAAAGGTTAAAAATTTTAAAAATTTTTTTTACTTTTGTCTACCTAATGTGTCTAAACAATATATGGATTCAAGAAGAGAGCAGACACAATTATATGAGATGCTACGAAACCCGAATCTGCGCGATGAAGGGTTCAGGCAACTAATGGCACAATATGGGAACAGACTGTATTGGCACATTAGGCGAATTGTTGTTGGACACGATGACGCCGAAGACGTATTGCAAGAAACATGTATCAAGATTCTTGACAACATCAGCAGTTTTCGTGGCGACGGACAAATAACAACATGGATTTACAGCATTGCCACCAACGAATCGCTAAGACACCTGCGCCGACAGACTCATCTGTTTCAAAGTATCGACTCACTGGCACCAACACTAATCAGCAAACTTCAGGCAGAAACATCGCTCGACAGCAACAAAGCCGAAGTAGTTTTTCAAAAGGCATTGCTTACTTTGCCAACGCAACAGCGCATTGCATTCAGCATGCGTTACTACGACGAACTGAGTTACGAAGAGATTGCCGCAATCACTGGCAAAAGCATCGGCACACTGAAAGCCAACAATCACTACGCAACAGAGAAAATTAAGAAATTCATAAAAGAATACGGCTTATGAAAGATTTAAAGAAATACGAAATGCCATATCGTGAGAGCAAAGAATACGTTGACAACATCGTAGAACGCGCCACCGAACAGGCAATAAGCAGGCAGAGAACCACCAAGACTCACACTCTGTACAAATACATTACGGCAGCAGCAGTTACGGTAATACTGGCAGGCTCAGCCATCATCTACTACAACCATACAAACTTCAGCAAAGAACTGATTGCTGAAAATAGCACAAGTCCTGTTGATGATTTTCTGAACAGTATTACAGACGAAGAGATACAGATGCTGCCGTATTACGAAGTCGAAGAAATTCCAGAATATTAAAAAAATAAGAATATGCGACAATACATTATCACACTGCTGCTGATGCTGTTTACTGCAAGCGCATCAGCACAAAATACACAGAAACTGAACGAACGGTATTTTCAGGCAAAAGTGCGCGAACTTACCATGCGTCTTGACATGTCTGACAGTCAGAAAGTAAAATTCGTTCCTATTTACCGACGTTACAGCGAAGAGATGCGAGCCACCGTTGGAGAATACAAGAAACCTGCAAAGCCCCTAACCAACGAAGAACGTCTGGCTCTTACAAAACGTAAAATGGAACGCCAGCAACAGGCGCAATCCATTCGCATGAAGTATGTAGACGAGTTTGCCACCATTCTCTCGGCAGACCAAGTAAGCCGTTTTTTCGAAGTTGAAAACGAAATCCAGCGGAAACTGATGCAACGCCGACAACAAGCCAGCCAACAAAAATAAAAGAAAGCGATGCTGCCCGAAAGCAACATCGCTTATTTCTTTAATACTCATCCTCGTTGAACAAAAAGTCCTCTTTTGCAGGATAATCTGGCCATACATCTTCAATGCTCTCATATATATCGCCTTCATCCTCAATCTCTTGCAGGTTTTCTATAACCTCAAGAGGAGCACCCGAACGCTGTGCGTAATCAATCAATTCCTCCCTTGTTGCTGGCCAAGGGGCATCTTCCAACTTAGAAGCCAATTCCAAAGTCCAATACATAGTCTTATAGGTTTTTTAAAGTTCTTTACAAAAATCCGTGCAAAAATAGCACAATTATTAAGAAATACAAGAATATTTCTTTTTTTTTACTTATCTTTGCCTACATTAATTCATTTTATATATACAAAGGATGAAAAATCTAAGACTATTGGCACTTGCAGCACTTCTTAACTTTAGTGCCGTAACTTATGCGCAATATAGCAATTTCGTTCCTGCAAACAACCCAGAAATCGTATATATGGGACGAATAAACAATTCTGATCCAACAACACCTAAGTTCGTATATCCGGGTGTGCAGATCAGCATGCGTTTTACCGGAACTGAAATAAAGATGAAATGCAAGCCCAACAGCGGATTCTTTATGATAAAGATTGATGACAACCTGCCGTTCAAAATAGAGTTCGGCGAAGGCATCAACGAAGTGGGACTGGCAAAGGGTATGCCAAACACCAAACATACCGTAACAGCAACGCTCTGCTACGAAGGCTATCAGAGAGTTCCTGAATTTCATGGATTTGTGATAGACGGACAGGTAGAGAACGCTCCCAAACTCCCTACACGAAAACTTGAGTTCATCGGTGACTCGCAGACATGCGGATACGGCATCGACGATGTTAGCGGAACGGAGAGCAAATTCTATGACAAGACCGAGAATTTCTACTATACATACGCAGCCGAGACTGCCCGACAACTTAACGCACAGTACGTAACGGTCTGTCGCTCGGGCATCGGAGTTTACCGCAACTACAACGGTCCGGAAACAGGAAATCCAAAGGAGGCGATGGTTGACATCTATCCGCTTACAAACTTCGGCGACCCTTCGCAGAACTGGGATTATGGCTCATACGTTCCCGACGTGGTTTGCATAAACCTCGGAACAAACGACACAAGCGTAGGCACATACAAAAAGGAACTTCTCGAGGATGGTTTCCGCAAACTCTACAAACTTGTCAGAGCACGCTATCCTGATACAAACATCATCCTCATAGACGGATGTATGCTTAACGGCAAGTCGCTTCAGGATGTGCAGGGAGCAATAACCAAGATTGTTCTCGAAGCCAACGAGAGCGGCGACGTAAAAATCTTCCGACTCGACTTCTCGCCACAAGACGGCTCGCTGGGCTACGCAACGCACAGTCATCCGTCGGCACGACAGCAGAAGTGCATGGCAGAGGAGTTGGTACCATTCATCCGCAGAATTACAAACTGGAAAGACTAAACCTTTTTTCAAATAATAATCAGCGGACGTTCAGATAACGAAATCTTGAACGTCCGCTTTTTTCGTATATTTTCCTTATTTCTAAGCTATCAGATTTCTCCGAAAATCATTACGATAAAACAAAAAAATAAGGTGATGCAACCTGATGTGCATCACCTTATAATTAAGTATTTTGGAATATTTTATTAATCCTCTGAATAGCCGATGACAGCCTTGCGGTTTGCCATCATGCGCTCGTAATCCTCACGGTTGCTTACGATAATCTTCTCGAACTCACGAAGACCTGTACCTGCAGGAATCAAGTGACCGCAGATTACGTTCTCCTTCATACCCTCAAGTTTATCAGACTTACCGTTGATTGCAGCCTCGTTGAGCACCTTGGTTGTCTCCTGGAAGGAAGCAGCCGACATGAAACTCTTAGTCTGCAATGCTGCACGGGTGATACCCTGAAGAATCTGAGTAGAAGTAGCAGCTACAGCATCACGAACCTGAACAGTCTTCAAGTCGCGGCGCTTAAGCATACTATTCTCGTCGCGAAGCTTGCGTGCTGTAACAATCTGACCCTTCTTCAATACTGTAGAGTCGCCAGCGTCAGTTACAACCTTCTTGCCCCAGATGCGGTCGTTCTCCTCCATGAAGTCGAGCTTATCTACAATCTGCGACTCAAGGAAGCGAGTATCGCCCGGCTCGTTAATCTGTACCTTGCGCATCATCTGACGAACGATAACCTCGAAGTGCTTATCGTTAATCTTCACACCCTGCAAACGGTACACATCCTGAACCTCATTTACGATATACTCCTGAACGGCAGTAGGACCCTTGATTGCAAGGATGTCGGCTGGAGTGATTGCACCATCAGACAATGGAGTACCGGCACGAACGTAGTCGTTCTCCTGAACAAGAATCTGCTTTGACAACGGAATCATGTACTTCTTCTCCTCGCCAAGCTTAGATGTTACTGTAATCTCACGGTTACCACGCTTAACCTTACCCATTGTAATCTCACCGTCGATTTCAGAAACAACGGCTGGGTTAGATGGGTTACGAGCCTCGAACAACTCGGTTACTCGTGGAAGACCTCCGGTGATATCACCACCCTTGGCAGCGGCACGAGGAATCTTAACCAAGATGTCACCAGCCTTAACAGACTGACCGTCCTCAACAGCGATGTGACCACCCACAGGGAAGCTGTATGAACGTATCAACTGGCCGTTCTCATCGTTGATGTGAGCAACAGGAACCTTTGTCTTGTCCTTAGACTCAGTGATGATGATTTCGCGCAAACCGGTTGTCTCATCGCTATCAACACGATAAGTAACACCCTCAATCATGTCCTCGAACTGGATGCGACCAGATGTCTCGGTAACGATTACTGCGTTAAATGGATCCCACTTAGCAATAACATCACCAACGGCAACAATCTGACCTTCTGTTGCATACAGAGTTGAACCGTAAGGCACGTTTACTGTTGACAATACGATATTTGTATTTACGTCAACGAAACGCAACTCGGCAAGACGACCAACAACTACGCGAGCTGCCTCGCCTGTCTCCTCAACAACATCAACAGTTCTAAGTTCGTCGAACTCAAGTTTAGAAGCGTTCTTTGCTACGATACGAGCGTTTGCTGCGGCATTGGCAGCGACACCACCGGCGTGGAATGTACGAAGTGTAAGCTGAGTACCCGGCTCACCGATTGACTGTGCAGCGATGACACCGACAGCCTCACCCTTCTGTACCATTCGGCTTGTAGCAAGGTTACGACCGTAACACTTCTTACAAACACCGTGCTTGCTCTCGCAAGTGAGCACTGAACGTATTTCGACGCTCTCGATTGGAGAATTCTCAATCTTCTGAGCAATTTCTTCTGTAATCTCCTCGCCCGATGCAACAAGAAGTTCACCAGTGCTTGGATGTATAATATCGTGTACCGATACACGGCCAAGGATTCGCTCCGAAAGTGATGAGATAACATCATCACCGTTCTTAAGGGCTGTACATACAAGGCCGCGAAGAGTACCACAGTCGTCCTCGTTAATGATAACATCATGAGAAACATCGACAAGACGACGAGTAAGGTATCCGGCATCGGCAGTCTTCAACGCAGTATCGGCAAGACCCTTACGAGCACCGTGAGTAGAGATGAAGTACTCGAGCACAGACATACCTTCCTTAAAGTTAGAAAGGATAGGGTTCTCGATAATCTGTGCGCCCTCGGCACCAGCCTTCTGAGGCTTAGCCATCAGACCACGCATACCAGCCAACTGTGCAATCTGGTCGGCAGAACCACGGGCACCAGAGTCGAGCATCATGAAGACAGCGTTGAAGCCCTGGTCGGCCTCGGTCATCTGCTTCATGAGGGTCTTCTTGATGGATTCGTTCACCTTGGTCCATGTCTCCACCACCTGCTGGTAGCGGTCCTTGTCGGTGATAAGACCCATCTGGTAGTTCATCGTGATCTGGTCAACGGCATCGTGACCATCCTGTACAATCTGCTCTTTCTCGGCAGGGATGATGATATCGTCGAGCACGAAGGAAAGACCACCCTCGTAGGCCTTGCGGTAACCGAGGTTCTTGATACCGTCGAGGAACTCACAGGCACGTGCCATACCAACGCCTTTGATAACGCGGGTAATGACCTTCTTCAAGGCCTTCTTACCGATAACCTCGTTGACGAAGCCAATCTCCTCTGGCACAACATCGTTGATGATGATACGGCCAACGGTGGTCTCGACAATGTGACGGACGGGAGTTCCCTCTGCATCGATGTCCTTGACAAGACACTTGATCTGGGCGTGTACATCGACCTTACCTTCGTTGTAAGCGATGATGGCTTCTTCTGGACCATAGAACGTGAGTCCCTCACCCTTGGCTCCTGGACGAATCTTGGAGATGTAGTAGAGACCGAGCACCATGTCCTGAGATGGAACGGTGATAGGATCACCACTGGCAGGAGAAAGGATGTTGTGAGACTGGAGCATGAGCAACTGAGCCTCAAGAATGGCCTCGTTGGAAAGAGGAAGGTGAACGGCCATCTGGTCACCGTCGAAGTCTGCGTTGAAGGCAGTACATGCAAGCGGGTGAAGCTGGATAGCCTTGCCTTCAATCATACGAGGCTGGAAGGCCTGGATACCAAGACGGTGAAGAGTAGGTGCACGGTTGAGGAGCACGGGGTGACCCTTCATCACATATTCGAGGATATCCCATACAACAGGATCGCGACGGTCTACAATCTTCTTGGCTGACTTCACAGTCTTCACGATACCGCGCTCAATGAGCTTACGGATGACGAAAGGCTTGTAAAGTTCTGCAGCCATCAGCTTTGGCAGACCGCATTCACCCATGTTGAGCTCAGGACCCACGACAATAACGGAACGTGCAGAGTAGTCAACACGTTTACCGAGAAGGTTCTGACGGAAACGTCCCTGCTTACCCTTGAGGGCATCGGAGAGAGACTTCAGAGGACGATTGCTCTCACTCTTCACGGCACTGCTCTTGCGAGAGTTGTCGAAGAGAGAGTCAACGGCTTCCTGAAGCATGCGCTTCTCGTTGCGGAGAATGACATCCGGAGCCTTGATTTCAATGAGTCGCTTCAGACGGTTGTTACGTATGATGACACGACGATAGAGG